>Ga0208904_1000420_pt1 | contig 36376 bp, 68 predicted proteins | sample AntAceMetag02UKB_FD_184774 | JGI IMG/M metagenome (GOLD analysis project Ga0208904, IMG submission 184774) | Saline lake microbial communities from Ace Lake, Antarctica - Antarctic Ace Lake Metagenome 02UKB (SPAdes) (version 2) | ecosystem: Environmental > Aquatic > Non-marine Saline and...
ACATGAACGATTAATATTAATTCTATGCTTTTACTTCTAAAGGGGAGCTTAAAGATATCGGCCTTAACATCGTATTTACTGCCACGCCTGGAGGTATCACCTTTCTCATAATCAAACTTATCAACATTGATATATCCATCCAGGTAATCACTGCCACAGCCAAGGTGTAGTTTCACCTATTCCCCTTCTTCCGGTTTGTTTTTTTTAAGACAACTCTTAGATTGCCTTTTTTATTACTGCCACCTTTTGACAATGGTTTTTTATGATCGACTTCCCTCTTATCGCCCACCTTCAACCCTGCTTTTTTGCGAGCTGCATTACGTAGAGCCCGTCTTTTCTTTTGCTTGGGCTTTGAATGGTAATTATCATATTCTTTTTTGTAGTTTCTTTTTTTTGCCATTTTGCCGTCGCTCTGTTAGTAGCTTATAGACTAGGAGTCCGATAAATGTTGACATTTTTTCCATGTCCTTTTCTCCCCCCTCAAAATCCCATAAGTACACATGACCCACTTCGTGGCAAAGACCCCATTCGATATATTTTCTGCTCATTCCATTGTAAACACCTGAATAGATTTCGAGAATGACATCAAGTCCCCCCGGAATATATGATATCGAGAAACATCCACCACGAGAATTTGTATATTCCTTCTTCCAACGAATTGTAGAAAACTGAATTAATGGAACAGAGTCAATAATCTCATCCCAACTCTTTACGATCATTTCTTGTATCTCTTTCTTTAATACTGCCCTGCTTTTCTTTTTTTTCATCACTTCCTTTTGTCCTCTAAAATGTCCATGAATAATGTTTAGGTTGTAGGTAGTTACACCGATAGGTGTAAATTTATGTCCCTTAATATGTCCAATAGCGGGACGTGAAGGAGTTGAACCCTCGGCCTCAGGGTTGGAGTCTGAGATGTTCCCATTACACCAACGTCCCAAAATGGTTACGGGGGTGAGGTTTGAACTCACGTAAAATGGCTTATGAGACCATCGGCTTAACCAACTTGCCCACCCCGCAATATTGGTGTTCCCGATGGGAATCGAACCCACGTAGTCAGGTTGAAAGCCTGGTGTCCTTATCCATTTAGGACTACAGGAACATTGAAAGCAAAAGCCGCTCAATTGAACGGTTTAAAAATGCAGCCAGCTATTGCATAAAATGCACTAACTGAATTCCTTATTTCTGTTTATCGCTATATCCGTCAATAAGCCTTGCTTCAAACACAATAAACACCGTGCAACCATCCATTACTCTGTGCCCACAGATAGCCTCATCCTGTCTATTTCTCAGGCTTATACTGCAACTGCAAAGCATGATAATCGTAATGATTAAGAAATATTTGAATGCCATTCACCATCCACCTTAAGCATATGGAAAACTAATTTCCACTTGGGAGATATACCCACAAAATCTAATATGTTTTGCGGAGTAGCGACCTCAATGGGTTTGCTCGATACCTTTCTTGGCTTACATGCACGCCCGATCAACTCACTACAATAGGGAAAATATGAACCATTAAACTTTCTCGAAAACGAAGTTGTTCTGAATATCCAGTCCAGTCCCTGGCAGATAACACCAGGCCAATCATAGGGTCGATGCAACCACCTGCAGGCATTATAAAGAATCTTTGTTCTATCGGCCTGTTTTAATCCCTTGCGCCGATAAACACAAACCTCGGTCCTGCCATTAAAAAACCGTTTAAGATTGTTTATATTAACTCCGTTTCTGTTAGCTCCTATGGAATGGCCGGTAAAAGCATACATCTCGGCATGGCTACACTTGCCATTGGTTTTGAGCCTGATTAACCGTGCAAACATACCCGATAGATTGTTAGTGAGGATTATGTCAGCCCTCACAAACCGCTTAAATCCATCGGCCTCAAGTTTTTGGAATATTTCTTTCGGCTTCACGTTTTCGTATGTCCTCTTTTAGACGCTCATTGTATTGTCTGAACGCCTCGGTGAATTCACGAAGGCGGGTTGACAGTGCTTTACCCGTTAGTGGTTCTATGCCCCGCTTTCGCTGGATTCTCTTTAGTTTTTCCCTGTTGATGTCAAATATCTTGGCGGTCATTTTATTTAGTATCCGCCAGTAGTCTTATCAAGACCAAACGCCTCAACAATCCTATCCAAAAGGGGTAGGACAAATTTATCGTCCACCTTTGTCTCGGTGCCAAGCACATGATTTCTTGCATAATCAACCAGACCCATTGCAAATATCTTGATTTTCTCCGGTGTCATCATCTGCATTATCACGGCGATTAATGTTTCAAGTAATAGCTTTTGAAATACGTTCATTTTTACCTCCACATAAAATGTTAAATTAATTTGCTGGCAAAATACAAGTTACCCGCCAGTCTGGATGATTGACCATTTCATTGGGTCTAATGTTTTGATGATTTTCAAAATTCCATGCAAACGCTACATTTGAAATGCACTCCATTCCACCTATGAGCCACCACCAGTCGGGGGGCAATCTAGGCAAATCACAGCCAGGACAAACACAGTCTATTAAAAACTGTGTCCACCCCATATAGTAATTAGTCCAGTCATAATTACAGGGGATTGAATATATCCTGGTAAGTGCAATTATCATTTCAAGCGGAGTAACGTTTCTCTTGCGAATCACAATATAGAGTAGGTGATCACCACCCCATCCACTTATGTGCTGACATCCATCACCAGGATTGGCCGTAATCCATTTGTAATCAGGTGTGACCATAACCGTGTGGTAGACGGGGGGCCAACCCCTACAAAGCAATATGATCCCCAATAACTTTGGGTCAGATGGAACGGCCATAACTATGTCTGAGGGAAGGATTGGCATTAGCTTGATAAATAATTCCCAAGTGTCTTTCGGCATTGATTCCCACTTAGAAAGTAATTCATCTAATTGAATGGTCGGGACGGCTGGACTTGAACCAGCGACTTTCTGTTCCCAAGACAGACACTCTCCCGACTGAGCTACGCCCCGCACAAAACAAAGTAGGGTAATGATGCTGAATAAAATAAATGCTTTCCTCACGTTTAATCCTCCATAAAAAAACCCGCCATCATACGTGATGGCGGGGATTTAATTATTTGGGTGTCGGAACTGTCGCGGCAGGTAGCTTCTTCCGACACCCGAAGGGCAATCTCTCACCGGCTACGGTGGGAAGCTACTTACTCACCCTCCTCTGTTCAGCCCTATGGTCGCAATCCTAAGTCTGTTAAGGTTGGTTGCATAGAGCAGCTTTTAAAATCCTGGTCTCTTCTTGTCTGGTTCGATTAATATTGCCGACCTTTCCAAGTCTTTGAATTCTGTCCATGCTTTATCCCAAAACTTTGAACATTTTATTATGGGATCAATGCGATTTGGTGCGATTTTACATGCATCATAAAATAAAAAACATTCTGTTCGACAACGACCATACTGTGTTTCTACTATCCTAAGATGTTTGCATTTACTACATACGCCAAAACCTTTCGTCAACTCATTGAGGTTTTCCTCTAGCTTCCCCTCAATTGCTTCAGCAAAAGTTTCCGCCCTTTTTAGCTCTTCCTTTCTTTCGTCAGACATCACTACCCCATAATAAAATCAAGTAAATCATTCCACTCTTTTAAAAATCTGTCTATGTTCAAAACTTCTCTTGCCTTTTCCCTGGCATTCTTACTGAACCGCTTTCTTAGGTCTTTATCAGCTAATAACAGATTAATGTAATAAACGGCTTCGTCGGCATCGTCTGTGATAAATCCATTTATACTGTGTTCCACATAAAGGTTAACATTGTGATCCGGTGTAGTTACCATAGGCATTCCCGTTACAAATGCCTCACTTCTTGCCCTTGGGAAAGGACTCTCGTGAGTAGGGGAAAAATAAACATCATAGTTAGCCATTGTTTTTTTTAGATCATCCCAGTTTTTTGAATGTCTTACTATCCCCTTTTCCCACTTCATCATCTTATCCCACTTGCTACCCATCACCAGCTTTTCACACTCAAGGCTGGTAACTACATCTTTCCAAAAAGGATAGCCCGTTACATGAGGTCGATCTCCCATTCTACCTGCGACTGTCAGAACACCATTAATCCCACCCTTCCACTTTCGCCATTCGTCTTGATCAAACCCATGTATGATAGTGCGCTGCGATTCATTAGGCATACCCCAAGATTTCTGCGAATCATAGCTGTTGAATACCAGGTGATATCCTTCAAGCTTTGAAGCCATACCCTCTTTTTCATCATCACCACCACTCGGTTGAAAATGGAATATATAAATCAAAGGAATGTCTTTTGTAAGTATTCCCGATTCCTTCCAATTTTCAACCTGTCTTACCTGTCTACCATTATGGGTAATAATCAAATCAAAGTCATTGGGGTTTGCAATGTTGATAAAATAACAATTATATGGTTGTGGTCTGGTGTTTACTCGCCAGTCATAGGTTAGGTTTTCCCTGAGAAAGAAGAAAGAATGGCCTAATTTTGCTAGGCAATACTGATGTGCGGGATGAACACTAAAGTCCCCGAAAGAAAATGATTTTTTCCGTATCATGTTTTATCCATTGTGGAATTTGATGCTTGTTTTTTAATCAATTTTCTTTGCCTTTTTTAGGGGGAAATTCATAGCCACATTCAGGACATTGGAGGGGTTTTTTGCCAGAGCTTCCAGCCCCACCACCATTACCACCTACATTCAACCCCTCATAATCAAAAATATCTTTAAGCTCTAATTCGTCAAAACCAAGAAGCTCCATGTCCAGTGCCCCATCATCAATTTCAACAATTAAATCCTTAAGTTTCGGATAACACCATTCCCCCTGAGCCGAAGGATTATTGAGAGCGATGTTCAGGGCTTTTTCCTTTTGCTTATTTAGGTTGACAACGCTGACCTGGACTTGCTTAACACCCTGTTCTTTTAAGATTTTCAACCGTTGGTGCCCTGAAATGAGCGTAAAGTCCTTATTTATAACCAAGGGATCAACCAGCCCAAACTCATTGATAATCTTTTTCAGCTTGTCATATTCAGGATCACCGGGCTTTAAATCCTTTCTCGGATTATAGACAGCCGGTTTAATCTTTGATATCGGGATTGTTTTTATTTCCATGTTTTATTTATCCAATTGAAATTTATTTTACCCTACCCGCCCTTCCCCTCATGGGAACGGCCACCTTTTTCTTTTTTTTCTTCTTTCCTTTCTTCTTTGCCAAACTACATCACCTCCCTTTATTCCATTTCATTATTTGGGTATCGTAGAAGATTTTTTCACGAGGCATGTTTCGCATTTCTAATATCACCCTTTTGGCAATCTTTTTCCACTCGGCATCGGTAGTTTCCGCTTTTGATGGTTCCAAATAAACTGATTTCTTAGGAGTATTGAGCTTTTTTAATTCATCCCCAATGTCTTCTAATAAAAAACCAATTTTCCGTAACTGACAAAGGAAGAAGATCGCATATGCACTTAATAGAAAAAATATGACTAGCTCCATCTTAGCACCTCATCTTATTGATTGTAGTTAGCACTTCATCAACCGAGATATTGCCTAAACACGGCAATTCACCCACATGATAATCCTGGCACACATCATACCAACAGGATTTGACAGCATTGCCAGATAGGGTAGGTTTTTTTACACACTTCCCGTCAATCGGTACACAAAACGGGTAAGATTGAGTCATTACTCTTCCATTTGTATTGCCAAACAGCCCAATACACGGAACATCCATTGCACCGGCAAGATGTAAGATTAAGCTGTCATTCGTTATGATAAGATCGCATAAACTTATAATTGCCCCTACATGCCTTAGTGAATATCTAAATTCTTTCAATCCAGGATGTGCCCCGCCCACCTTTCTATCCAGAACAAGAACCCTGTTCTTTGGCCTCAATTTCTTTTTCAGATCATCAAAACCATGCCATGTCTTACCGGGAACACTTGCTGTAGTGCCTAACCCGATTGTGAATTTATCGTCTTTCACAATCCTCTTGGCTTTTTCCAACTCTTCAGCCGTGGGAAAATAAGAGGGTTTTCTAAATGGACTATCTTCTAATCCAATCACCTTTAACCATGTATTTGTTCTCAATACATTTTTAGATTCAAGTGTGTGAACTTTTATTTTATCAAGATCAATAAATATAGTATCTTTCTTGGGTGGACTGACAAAAGGATTGTTAAATAAAAGTTCTTCCATGTGTTTTTTTACCTTAAAACTTACCTCATAACCTATGCTGCAAAGCGACTCGGCCAGACAAGTTGCCCTCAGTACATCGCCAAAATTCCCGTTATATTTGATGGTGAAATGTTTTTTTTCAAGTACATCATCTTGTTTCGATAGGATTGTAGGGGTTTGGATGGGCTTAATTTTGTATGCATCTTTGAAATGCTTGACTTCTTTTGCCAGCACTACCGGAACCGGACGGGGCCGATTCTTTATAAAGGTATATTCCTCACCCTTAAATTTTATAGTTTTGGTTTCGTGAATACCTACGTATGAAACCAGTACCGATTCGGGAATTATACATAGTCCCCGATCCAGATATGGCTTTGCTTCATTCGCTGGGAGTTCTTTTATTCCCCCCTTTTTGACTCTGCCGTAAGACGTGATCTGGTTGTCTGTCCACTCTATTATTACTGTTTTTTTCATGTTGATCTTTTTTTAGAAGTGTACTTTTTTCTCCGAGATTTCTTTCTGTGGGTTGTTGGTTTGGATTCTACGATAGAGCTCGGTGCCTCTATGGGTTCTGTTTCGGGCGGTGGCCCCTTGGGAAATCCATCTGACTCTATTTCAATTGCGGTGTCCTTTTTATCCTTATCATTTTCGGGTTTTGGTATATAAACCTCCCCATCATGCAGTGTGTATGCTCCTGGCTCAACTGTTCCACCCCCCACATAACCTTTTTTCGATTCCACTTCTTTAGTTGTGGAGTCGTTCTTATTCTTAGTGGGTATTGGCTTCTCTGCGTTTCTGGGAATACCCCAATTTTTATAACTTGGTGTTGGTTCTACCACATACTCCGCAATCCCTCTCTTAACCTCTAAGTCCGCTATTTCGGCATCAACTAGTGGTTCATCACCAGCTTTCACCTTCCCGTGATTGGTATCTTGATCGACTAAATATCTAACCTTTTTCTTCATTTTACACCTCCCCTAATCTCTATCTGTCGGGTTTTCATCAAGCTTGCACTGAACCGAAACAATAGTATAAAATTTGTTCTGATTCTGTGCATCATAACCCCAGTGTGTTTTTCCGATTAACAAAAACCCTATGGTATTGCTTAAATCAAGGCTAGTCCCGAGAGCCTGTCTAATGTATTGATCCGACAATATCTGTGCATCATCGCCATCCTCAAGATTGTCCTCCAGCATTGTAGCAACAATCTCAAAATGATAAGTGGCAGCCACGTTATAATTCGATCCGAACTCTTCCTTTCTTTCTTCCGAGTCGGTTTTCCTGACCGTTATAGCATCCAGTTGGTCTGGCGTTGGCCGTTTCTCAATTAAGAATTTCTTAAACATATTCTGAAGATCATTATCATCTTCAAGCTGTTCTTTTAGTTTTTTTCTAACTGCCTTTAAGCTCATTCTTTTTTTTCTCCAGTAATTTCCATAAGATCATGCAATCGGCAACATTTTTATGTGTGTGAAAAGCTCCCCTGGCTCTTTCTCTGGCATCATCCAGATTTCCCTTAAGTTCCTCGATGGTTGATATGTCCCCATATATTTCCAGGGAATGTATTAATGCTTTCTTATAGTTGGGGTGTTCTCCCCTTGCTTCCTTCTCAATGAATACCAGCATTGGTTTCCCCAATAAAAAAACGACACCCGATTAACTCAAGTGCCGTCTTAAAATCAATTAATATTGTAGTTATTATCTATGCTTCGCCCATTCTAATAGGGGTCTAAAAGATTCAGAATCATAGCCATTACCATGAAAGACAAAAAGCATTTCAGTTTCCTTGTGAATGTATATGGTATGACACTCTCCATCGGTTCTATTGTGCCGTGGTGCTTTCATGTATTCCCTAACATTACATGCTTCTAAAAATTCATTTAGATCATTGTAATTCATCCAATTTCCAGCTCGGCAAAGTTCATCAATATTTTTCAATAGTATCATTCTCCCATTTTACATAATTCTCTATAATTAATTTATAATGCCACAATCTATATCTTTAATCAAATATTAATTTTAGAATATCTTCTGCCGCTTGATTCCTTGTCTTGCAATCAGTAATGCCATAGCGGTCATGTAGCAACATGGCTACATTACTCACATAAGCCAGTTTCAGACCTTCATCTTTTTTAAGCGCATCTCCCATCACTTTCCTTGCTCTTTTTACGGTAATCATTTTAATTTCACCCAATAAAAAAATGACACCTAAATGTTATGGGTGTCACTTTTGTTAATCTGTTGTGGTTTGGTTTATTTGGTCATTCAATATTTCTTCTGTTTTTATCTCTCGGCATAAAAACTCTATTTCTTTTTCTATAAATTTGCATTCATATTCCCACATTTTAATTCCAGCAATGGGAAATAATTGGGGCACAGCTGCTTCCCCTTTTACTTTTAAAAACCCGTTGGGTTCTATTGTTATGTGATATCGCCTTCCGACAGAAGACTCTATTGTCAGTTCTTTTGTTTGTGCTGCTCTATCCACACATTTAAACGGTGCATTGATTAAATCTGTTATTTGTTGTTTCGTATCCACTGTCTTGTCTCCTATTAATGTTTCATCTTTTAGATAATGCCTTATCAACAAACCTTCCAGCCTCTTTATCCAGTGCCTTTTCGTCTTCCGGCGTGATATCCAGTACAACACGTTTCTTAACATTCCCCTTGCCAAAATGATGTTGCATATACTTCTTGCCTTCAGGTGACATGAAGAATATCTTGGCCTCGGTAGCACTTACATCTTTGGTTAAAGCTGCGTGCATATGACCATAATCAATCAAGATATGTGCGTCTCCACGTCTATCTCCCCCTGCATATTTTGCATCTTTGTATTTTGACTTGTCGCTTCTCTTTTGCTTTTTAGTGGATTCGGCAAGTTCCGGCCATTGAACACCCCCATAAGATTCTCCGCCCCCCCTGATTTCCCATTTCTTTTGAGTAAGTTTTATAAAATACCCCGCCAAGTCCTCCATCAAAGGTTTTGTATCTCCTAGCCTCTCGGCCAGCTTTTCTATGTCTTTCGGCAATTGTGATATATCCACTATTTATTCACTTCTTTCCTTTACTTGTTAATATCTAATAACTAAAATCAAATAGTTGTCATTAATTATCGGTGATATGTTGGGGGACATAACCTCTCTGCCATCATTAACCTCTGGAAGGTTTTTCCACCAATCATTAAGTTCCTTCTCTAGTTCCTCTGGCTTCTTACTCATTCCTGGCCCATATAACCCAAATACCTTAAATTCTGGCATGCTCTTTCTCCCTGTAATTCAGGATTCAATAATTTAAAATATACCGAGCAACTTTTTCTTCTCTACGTTGACTTCCGGCTTTACATCAACATCAATATCAGCACTTGGTTTAATACTTGCTACATCTCCCAGTTGTTTCATGATATTGCTGATAATGGTTTCCATATTGTTACTGATAATAGTCTCCATTTCATTGCTGATCTTTGTCAGCATTTCATTTGAAACTTCGGCAGTGCCTATCTCTTTTTCCACATTAGACAATACATAAAACTGATTAGCGCTACAGCCCGACATAAATATCCACACCACAAGTGTCAGTAAAATATTTAACCCTAATCCTACTTTCCAAACGTCTTTCATTTCTTTTTCCCCTTATGATTTTTCATTAAACCCCCACACAACCTATTAGCTCCCGAAATTCTTTCTCGCCAATCTGCCTTTTTATTTGTCATCCCGAACATCTTCCACCAAAACTTAGGCAGCATTAACAATCTCTTCCATCTCGGTCTAACCTTTAATTCGATTTCCATTCTTTCGCACCAATATCCATTCGCGGGGATTAGTAGCATTAATCGTTCTTACGGCGGTTACAGACTTTCCATAATTAGAGGTTACCATATAACCCTCACCTCCACTTACGTGTCTCACTATATCCCCAGCCTTCAATTCACTCATTTCTTTTTCTGTCATATGATTAATTAGGTCTTGTTCTTCTGGCCCTCCTACTGTAGCGACAAAATCTTGAGCATTATCAATTGCCTCAATTAGCTGCTTTACAGCCTCAAGTCTTTCGCACCCCATTAATTCTACCTCTACCGTAGAATTTTCTCCCAATCTTTTTATGTTGTATTCCATGATAAGTCTCCTTAAATTCATTATGGGGATTCCCATGATTTCCATCTCTTACCCCAACACTATTTCGGTACTCCCAAAAGTCTCTTGTTCCCATCGGGCAGCATAGGTTTTAAAAACAAATTCATCTTCCTCGGCAAAAACAGTATCACCCGCAGTAATGGTAAATGATATCTTCCTCTGATCCTCATACTTTTCTGAATCAGCTTGATTGGGATAAACACCCTCAGTAATATCATAATTGTAAAGCACTCCCGTCTTACTCCCAATTACTTCAAATGTTGGCTCAGTATCGGATATACACCGCACAATCCATGATTCTGTAATGGTTTCATTGTCATCAACGGTGATTGCAGTTATCGTACCGTCACCCGTATTCTGAGAAGATGGTGTAGGTGTATCGGCACTGGCACAATAGCGCAGACCTCCTATAAGTTTTTCTGCTCTATCAAAATACTGTTTTTCCCGTTTTTCTCTGTCATCGTCCGTGATAATGGGATTGTCTCTCAGCATTAATGAGCGTGCATATTCAAGAGCAATCTGTTTGCAGGCCGACGTAACGTGGGTAGCGGGAATAGCGGTTCTGCCTTTTAGTTGATTGTCAACCCAATTCTCAGACTCAGTTATAACTAGGTCAAGGGCAGTATCTTTTTCGGATTGCGTTAAATCGGGGTGAAGAGACTTTTCAAATTTCTCGCCGTTTGGGAAGACAAGCATAGTTGTGCTCGTTATGTAATTTCCTGCCATTGTTACTCCTTAATCCTGTTCTTGCAGTTTGGGTCTATTCCTTGGAAAAACTCCCGGCTTTTCTTTCCCACCTGTTGCTTTCCCGTCCGCCCACTTAGAGGGTTTCTTTTTCGATTTCTTGCGAGGTTTTTTCTTCGACGGCTTTATGGGACTACTGGAATCATCACAACTCATAGGATTTGCCTTGGCAGAGTCAGTTGTTTTTTTGCCAGCCGGTTTCTCGATTTTTTCGAGTCGTTGATTGAGTTTATTTATTTCTTTATCCGGTGTTCCCACTTCAAATTTCCGATGTTTCCAATTGGCCGTATCTTTTCTTATCATGCGTAGAAGCTCGGAATAGTGATCTGCCGTAATAAATACTGGTTCATTTCTGGGGCATCGTATATCTTTTTGAGGTTGCCCAGGGGCAATGCAAGGATTTGTAATTGTCTTAACTGGTTTCGGCCCAATATACGTGATTTCATATTTCGTTATGGTGTCATAATTTTTCTTTTCTTCACTCATTGTCTGGTCTCCTCTAAAAAATAATGGGGGGTGCCTTTTTACACCCCCCGGTTAATTATTGTATTTATCACACTAAAGCGTATTAAGCGTTAGGGTTATTTGCGGCAGATTTGATCTGCTTAAGGTTTTCCGAGGTCATTACACTCGCCACGCGACACAGGGCAGAACCAACACCAATCTCGTTCTTGTAATCCCTGGTTTCGTCGGTGTAATAAATTCCCTCTACCATACTTCCATCGCCGGGATCATACCCTTCGACCGCATAAGACAAAGCCTCGCAACCCATTACCGTTGCCGTAGCAACAGCAATGCTTGGGGAGCTAGTCGAGGAAACGGTGGGAACCTGGTTGGTTTTGAACAGTGCCATACCATTCCAGTAACCAAACGGTGTAACTCCACCGTAGGGAGGTTTCTTGCCCTGGAATAACCAGTTCTCGATACCTCTTATATCGGCGTTTTGCTGATATTCCCTCCATGCACTTGTGATGGTAAGGTAATGAGCTTGCCTGGTATGGAGGAAAGCTATGTACTTTCCTTCCTCCCCACCAACGGGAATAGCATTATCTTCCTCAAGACTTTCTTTTGCCAGATCAAGATCATCCAAATCCAAGACATCGGTAGAGTCAATATCTGCCAGTCCAGTAGCATCACCAGCCCAGGTCACATCCGGCACGGTTCCACTAAAACCACCGCCAGTACCCGTGAGGGCCGTCAAAAGTGTGGTGTCTACATGCCTTGTCCAAAATCTGGACAGAAGCATTACCGCACGCTCTCTCATTGCAAAAGTGATTCTTCTGGCCGCAAGAAACTTCCAGGAAATACCCTTTTTTCTCAAGACCGGCGCCAGATTCAACACCTCTGAATCAACATTATCTTCTTCCCCCTGCAACCTGCCGGTTACGGCAGTATCGTCAATATCGAGAGTTCTGATAATATTAATGGTATCTCCGGGCTCATCCAGCATGTCAACTTTCCTTATGATAGGCATGAGGTCACCCTCAGCCCCCATAAATTTAGAGGTTTTACATGCATTCATCGCCTTTTGATATATCCGTTTAGACGTAATAGTGGGGATCACCCCGCTAGTCCAATCGGTATCAGCCATCGCATTCATAATAGATTCATTCGCCATATTCTTTCACCTCCTTCTTTTCTGAATAAGAATATGGGCACAAAAAAACCGAGATCATGTCTCGGATGTTTTCCATTCCCTAGTTGTCAGTGTGAAAATAAAATTATCTGTTTGACCTATCGATAATTTTATTTAGCGGTTCCTTTCCTTTATCTCCATTCTTTTTTGGATTTCCAAAATTTCTGCTTCTTTTTCAGGTGTCATATCACCCTTGCTAAGTTCTGTAAGCCTTTTCATATCATCAGTCGGCTCTACTTTCTGCGGTTTTCGCAGCGGAGCATCGGGCTTGGGAGTAGTGATCGTGGGGTTGCTTTCTCTGTCCTTACCAAATTCGGCAACAATAGACTTTGCGATTTCCGAAGGATCTTCGGTATCTCCATTTTTACCGAGCCTTTCTTCAAGTTCTGCCTGCAATCCCCTTTGTTCAGTTGCATTGGGTATGATACCCGCCCGACTTAACTCCTCCATAAGCAGTACCCTTGCATTAAGATTAAGTATTTCTTTATCCTTAGATGTTTTGGTGCTTTCCAAAGTGCTGGCAAGGGTAGCTCTTTCCTTCTCAAGTTCAGAAAGTTTATCACCGACCAATAACAGTTCAGACTTGCCCCTGTCCTCTTCTTCCTTCTTTTTTTTCTCGAAGGTGGACAGCTTTTCGTTTGTGGATTCAAGTATTTCCTTAAGGCTTTTAACCTCATCGTCCTTTTCGGTAATGCGATTAATCAGCTTGTTGCTATGAACTTTTACCTTTTCATCCTTGAGGGGGTCGTAGTTCGGGTGCCCGGGATCGGCGGCAGTTAATTTAGGCAGGCCGGGTTCTTCTGTTGTGAGTGGTGCTAGGGGTGGGGTTACTACTTGATCGATTACATCTGTTTTAATGTTGTCTTCTGTCATGGTTGTTTCCTCCTTAAAATTTACAAAATAAAAAACCCACCATTTTGGTGGGTCTCCCTGGTTTTATGGTCGGCATCATTACGCTTCCATCTCTTTTTTAAATTGTTCTAATAGCTCAAGACTCCACCTAACCATATTTTTCTTGTGGTTGTCGGTGGTTTTAATTAAACCCAATCCTTCGATAAAAAGATTAACGTTCTCTGCGGTGACGTAAAACAATTTTGACTTACCATCGGTAGTGCTCACATCAAATGCTCCGTCTAAAATACCATCAATAGTCACTCTCCTTTTTGTCATTTCGCATAACCACCCTAAAATAATTCGATTGTTTCCACTTCTTTTTTGATTGAGGTATAGATACCAGAAGTTAGAGTAACTTTTACATCGTATTTGCCCGTCGCATCATCCACAGACGATTGCCAGTTATAATAGTAGAATCCCGTGCTCACCTTAGTCATATCTTGAAGATCGACTTCTTTTACCGCTCCCTTATAAACTGTAACCTTAATAGTTTTTGGATCGGTTAGGGTACTATCATGATCTATAATTTCAGCCGTAATCCTGATTGTAGTTCCCGCCGCATATTTACTCATATTTCACCTACTCACTATCTCTGTGAGATATTGTTATAGACAACATTTCCTTGGCACTTATTTCCTGCTCAATCAATTCACAATCTGTAATGTTTTGGTTAATATGTTCTTTATCTGTTATTGATTGATCAAGGCGTTCCTTATTTGCTAATGATATTTTAAGATAGGGTAATGGCATGTAATTCCTCGTGGGTTATGGTGATTATGAAAAGGGGTTCGCCTAACACTTCAGTGATTCCACCAAAATATCCTCTTGTTGCAATAGCAATCGGTTGTCCCGGAAATAACCCCTTTGTCGCAATGCCTATGCTAATCATTATTTAACCTGCTTCCAGCTTGAAAATTTCCCCGCCCCTGTCCCTACTGCTGTAATAGTGTATGTAGCAATAACATCATCGTCTGTTCCTACGGAAGCGGGGTCTGAATATGTTCTTACTCTTGCTGATGTGAGATTATCATCTCCGTCATAGCTAGTTTGGTCTATGTAATTATTTTCATTAGACAGACCAAGCAATCTATTGATATCAGTTTGAATTGCGTCAACCGATGATTGAGAAGCAAGACCCGAAACTCCTATCTCAGTCAATGCTCTTGTCGCATAAGCCCAAATATCAGCTACAAGCGTTCCAAATGTGGCTACGCTCCACACATTGGCAGCCGTATGTGACGATCTTGAGCTTATAGTGGCATCTATGTGACCAGAGGGATCGGGGTCATCATGGTTTGATCGACTAGATACGGCAGCATCTATTTTGGCTCCATCAAATGGAGTTGAATCCGACAGGATCGCATCTCTTGCATTATTTGCCGAATGAGAACTTCTTGAAGATATCGTTGTATCAAGATTAGACACATTGGCCTTGAAATCATTAACCCCCGATACCGCTCCCCCTTTAACCTTCCCCACATCTACTTCATCTGAAGTAGGGTCAAAAGTGCTTACTCCGGCGTGCTCTACAGAAAGTGCAGCGTGTTCTGCGGAAAGGGCAGCGTGTTCTGCGGTTAAGCCGTCTATAACTGCTTTAATGGCATCTATTTCATCGTCTTTATCTGTTTTATCGCTACTCCCCATAATCTCATTTGTCGGTAGCTTGGCTTCAATATTATTTACCCCTGTATCTATGTCGGTCAATGCTCCTGCATTTGGCAACACGTCAGTTACCGCTTCGATGTTATTTACTCCTGTGTCAATATCCGTAAGGGCTCCAGCGTTAGGTAAAACATCTGTGACCGCTTGAATTGCATCAACTACAGTATCTACGATAGACATGGGGGCATCTATATTATCAACATAATATCCTACTTTTAATTCCCCTGTTTGAACTGGATCGACACAACCGACGTTTGAACATACAGCTTTCACATGATACACATCATCAGATAGACCGGAAGTATCAAAATTATAATAATAATCTCCTTGAGCTTGCTCTGTCATGTTAAAGGTGGTGTAACCCGCTTGCCATGCTGCGCCAGTAAACCACTCGCTATTAGATTCTCTCCAAATAGACATTGGAACAGTTTCACCCGTTAGCGCATTAGGGGGAATGCTCATATCATAAAATATAGCTACTATTTTTTCGGTATCACCATTTTGTATTCTAACTGTTTCCATTATTTACTTTCCACCAATATCCACTTTATTATCCAGTTACGATCACCCTTCTTCTATATGCACCACCCTCAATATCAACTTCCAATTTAGGGTCTTTGGTTGTACCGTCTTCATCAGAAAAGAATATTCCTACAACATGAACACCATCAAGCGGGTCTGCATCTGAATAATCAAAGACATATTCCCTGCAGCAAATCTTAGTCGTTCCCGTTTTGTTAATCTTACTTTTGCCTAATGTATTAAAAGAGATTGAGCAATAATCATCCGCTGGCATTGTAGCATGACCAAATTCTGTTCCTGTAAATTCATCATAATCAGTATATCCAACAAAATCTAATGGGTCAGTCTGTGTTCCTTCTTGTGCTGAAACAACCTCAGTAGCACCAGATTCTTCAAATAACTTTAGGGTAGCACTTGTAATGGTTTCGCCGTCTAAATCAGAAGTGTCAAAACAGAGAAAGGTTCTAACGATTCTAGTTATAAATGCTTTTCCATCAAAGTGGTTTTCAGCCATCATTGCTTGGGCATGAAATGCATCATCATCAGCCCCATCATCTCCAATAGCCGCATCGTGGTCAGCTTGCCATGTGTTGTTTTCTTCTGGCGGGTCTGCGTACCCATTGGTTCTATTTATCCAGCCGTCTGAAGTTGAGCTGTAATAAACATTTGTATCTATTAAAATTGGATACTGGGCTAATAGTAAATCGTCTTTTCCTCTTTTTGTTGGTATCTTGGTGTAGAATAGTCTCCCACCAATCTCTGATAAGGTAGCTATAATATTATTACTTCTCTCTCCGGAAGCATCTACAAAGTAAGGAGATTTAATCCAAAACTTTAACTCACCATTTTCGTCTACTATATTAAATCTTCCCCTATCGTCTGCAACATATTCATTTCCAACTTTTTGATTGCTACAGGTCAACCCCTTCAAATGAATTTCCTCAACTAGCTTAAAATTATCTATTTGAGATGGAACTTTCACAAAATTCTTAACTCCGCAAAAAGTTAATTTAGTAACTATCTCCGCACCAGAAGCCAAGGTATGCCCTATCTCTGACTTTGTTTCCTTACTCAATGAATTAAAGTCAGAGATAGAAGTTTTCTCTACACCATCAACCTTAATTTCCCTAAAAGTAGTTTCAAACTGGTGGTCATAATCATATCTTAGCCCTATGTACTTCTCCAACTTCCCATCTTTTCTAAATCCAACACTTACTTTATTTCTATCTGTAATAAATTTATCAGGTTCCTCACGCAAGTTAATTTCAATATTTCTCCACCTGTTATCATGTTTATAATGAATGGGTTTACAATGGAAAACCCATCTTTTCTTGCCTTTCCCCAAACTAAAAACCTTATTTCTTTCGCTTCTTTCAAAGGCTAATTCTCTCATATTGTCCTAGTAATTACCATTTTGATCTCATTAGAGTTCTTTCCGTAAAGAAACTTTCCTTCAGATCAGAATTGAACGTTATGTCTTTTTCTTCAAATCCAATGACGGTTACATGATCGGTGAGCTGGTCCTTTCCTTCCAGGAAAAGCTGGGGGAGGCAGCCGTTCTCCCAGATGCCATAATCTTTAAGAAAGGTCTTCCATCTTCTTCCGGCAGGGTCATAGACCTCATCGAATACAAGACCAGCAAACCGTTTATCCAGCCACACAACACGCTTGGAATAATACCACTCTTTCCTCTTGGGTTGTGCTTCCAGGACATAACAGTCAGTATCTTTAGAGTAGGTCTTACCATTAAACCCAGAAGTATATCCGTTAAACTTCTTCTCTCCCACCATCTTATAGGTCTCATCTTCCCACTTCCTGGTGGACATCTCTTCTGTGGTAAACTCTGTCCCCATGAAAGGGTCATCTACTTCAGAATCTGAAACCCGACGCACCTTTCTCAGGCTTGGAAGCCAAATCCAGGTCTCACGGGCCTTCTTAGGATCAAGATAGGTCCAGTTCAACACGGATAAACCCTTTATGTTCTGTGGCCCCAGGATAACTACCAAATCCTTATAGTCAAACACATCGCTCTTCTTATTAAGATTGATGCGATAGCGGCCCACGTCCCTTGTTCTGGTAAATCCTTTCTTGCTAACTAGTTTGAAAAAACCGATTCCCTTATAGTCCTTTGCAAACTTGGTAAACTTAACATAAAGATTGATCCTCATCAGGTCATCAGCTGAGATACCTGGATAGGGTTTTGTCACTGCACGTGGAGGGATAGGAGTCAGTTTAGTTTCTTCAGCCTTTCCTGTAGTGCATATTATAAATAGACCAACAAATAAAATAATAATAAATATTACCCCTGCTATCTTCTCCCAATTCATTTCTTAACTAACTCCTTAATCTTTGCCAATTCTTCAATAGTAAGATTTCCAGTAGTAATTTTTGAATCAAGGCTATTTGCTATGTCAGTAGCAATTTCCGCAGCTAATGAATAACTTAGGCTAGGGTCTACTTCTCTTATGCCCCCAACCTTATCCGTAGGGTCTTCATGGTAAATATCCTTCATCAAATCATAATTAACCTCTAAACTGATAAAGAAGTTAGTGGCATTCCAATTGTCAACATGTGACATGGCAAAGCCTGTAAACTTCTTTGCCTTTCCATCCATATCAAAAACTAAATCGTTTGAATCAGGGTTTTTTCTGCACACCTCAACGCTATGCTTTTTTAACATTCTAATTACCGATGCCATTCCCACTCTTTCCATAGCCTTCATATTTTCCTGATGCCAAAACGAAAACGCTATTACATTAGAATCCCACAATAGTCCAAAGGGTCTATCGACATTAGTATATTGTATGGAGGGTATTCCTTCTGGAGCTTTTTTAATTCTATCGTCTGGTACTGTGCCTGTATAAAAAACCATTTCGTTTACGTAGAAATGTAGAATGGTTGGTTCAGTTCCCATGATACTAATTATTGCCGGAGGTAAATCAATCCCAACTTCTCCTAAGTTAATATGACGAATGTTATTAATCATTTTGTGTAATATATAACTCCCTGTATTAAATTCACTGTCCCACTATCCGGTGAGTCCGTACCAGACGTCATTACCAAATGTGACATTTTTGTAATACCTGCATTTGCAAAAGACGTTACAATCACCCCACTTGTATCAACAGTTTCATCAGATGATAGCAAATCAGTACCAGCACTTCCTAAAGCACCCCAAGCTCTTTCTTCAATATTATAATCTAATGAAGGATCGGCGCCAGACCCCATTATTGCCGCACTTACTTTTGTTATTGTTACCGTTACATCATCTGGTGAAATCCAAATTGGCACTTCTTCGCTTGCCCACTCACCATCATCATATACTACAAAGTTAGCTTGGTGAGTGCCTGGTTGTGCATCTGCATACGCCTCGGTGCAAACAGCAAGTCCATTCTCTGTAATTTCATCTGCTTCAAGTGTCCCATCAAAATATCCATCCTTAAACTCTGCACCAACCCCACCTATATCATAAGTATCATCTGCCCCTGTTGGGAGAATATCCGAATCTACTGCATCACCCCAAGAATCACCACCTGCTCCGCCAGTTATAGGTAAGGCATAAGAGGATGTTCCAATATACAGTATTTCTGAATCTGAATCCCAGCACACCTCCCCTTCACCTATTATGCTTGAACAATCTGTGCTTTGAGGTAAGGTAAGCGATCCATCATCAAGAACCATCCATATGTCTTCAAAACAAGCATCTTCTATAATCTCTGATGTGCAATCAACCATATCTCCATCTACCATGTATTGGAAAGCATCGTTCTTTGGAGCAACCGGGCCTGTTAATTCAACTGCACCATAGACTACTGAAGGCATCAGCAATAATATGCAAAGTAGTTTTTTCATGGAGCACCTACGGTTACTGTTATCTCACCTAGATTTGCAGCAAAAGAACGATATGCCTCATAGTTCTCTGTCCATTTATTATAGTTTTCAATATCAACTATCTGTTCTGGTTCATTAAAGTCAAAAGGGAATGCACCGTCTAAAAACTCATAATCAGTATTTTCAGAACCAATCCTTGACGGAACACATAATAAGATATATTCACCTGCTCCTGGGGTAATTGTATAATCATCAAATAATGTACCTAATGTAGAAACAATATCACTTCCTGCTAATCCTTCGCAATCTGCCTCATTAAAACTATCTGTGTCTGTGGTAACACCATAATAAAAGTGAGTATATGTTTGTGTGGAAGATAACCCGATTGCGGTTCCTGCTCCATTGCCATAGTCTTTGTCGTCAGAAACATATACCCGGTAAGAATCCTGGAATCCAACCTCATTAGTACAATTGTTTGCTCCTTCATAAGTCATTGCAGCCGTTACACCATCAAACAAAAAGCTGGTGTCTCCATCGGTTTCATAATCTGATCCTGCGGTTAAATCCCCCCATCCATCAGGATACATATACACAAGGTAATCGTTTGCACCTGGCTCTAAGGACGCTGATGTTCTATGTTCATCTGAAGTGCTTGCATATTTATAAGCTAATGCCAAAAAGTCTGCATTACTCCAGCCAGTGGCTAAATCATCTAACCCAATCCTTAAATAATTGTATACGGTAGCACTTGTTAAGGTTGTAAATGAACTTGAGTGAGCGTCTATGTTTTGTTCTGCACTAGTATATACATAAAAATCCTCAGTTTTGGCATTGGTCGCAGCGTTAGAATGGCTGACAGTTTCTTTTAAGGGCGTTACTGCCGTTGAATCAGTCCTATCCATAGCAGTAGTTAGAGTATCAGAGCCAGTACCACATACAACGTGAGTCACCGTTGTTCCTGCTTTTCTGTGTGCGAACACCAAATGATCTGAATCACCGAGAGCTTGGGTAATAGTTCTGGTATGATCAGATGTAATCACTTGTGTTCCGTCACCTGCTACAGCATCCAGCCCTCCATCGTCCCAACCACTCCCAGTAGTAGAATTGTCATAGATAAAATAGTTGTAGAATGTTACTACATAACTACCCGCATCTGGTGTAAGCCCATCTGCCAATGCACTAAATGTTACTGCATCACCCGAATCATCTGGATAGTTATTGGCCTCATCAGTAGCTTCAGAAGTTTTGTCACCATCATCCATTTCCAGCTTATCATCCGTCCACCCTGTACCACTATCATTAAAGTCACCCGATGCAGTTATCCAGCATGAAGTTGGTGGCCCATTAGAGTAGGTGGCTGTAAAGGTTATCCCGCCAATTGCTTCCCATTCACCACTTCCCAATAGCTGAGTGTTTGTTGCATCATCATTTAAAGTATCAAAGTCAAATACAAAAGAATAATCGTAGGCAGCCGGAACCCATTTAGTTCCGTTATATTTCATCACTTCATTTTTAACGGGTGGGTCGGTAGTAGTGTCTACATCTGCAACGGCATCAACACTATCCGTTAATTCAACATATTGATTGTCTAAATCATTACAATTACCCTCTCCGCTATAATAGGTTGTATCGCCAGAACACTCAGAATCGGCATTGGTATTAGTGTCATTATCTATATAATTATCGGCATGGATTGTATTTGGTATATCTTGTGACCAGTCTAAATGCTCATTGGCCGTAATATTTTGCAAATCATCATGGTCTAATACTGCCTCTAACTCCGCCTCTACTCCACCAGCGTTTAATTCATTTGCACTAACACTATCAGCATTTAAAGCACCATTAGCATCAAGGTCAGTTGCAGCCCCAAAATCTCCGGCATCTGGAACATCATCATCATCACCACCAGCATTATGAAAATCATTCGATAGTGCAGTTTGAACATCTTCCAGGCTCACATCATCATCATTTAAGGCACCATCGTTATCCGTATAAACATTTGTTACATCTCCTAATTGTGCCTCTAGCCCGCCTTCAGTGGAGGGATGATCTCCCCAATTATAAGCCGTATTCCAATTAGAACTATTGTCTGTTATCTGTGATGTTGTACCCCCTGAGATTTTCAGTAATCCATTGTAAGAACTAACGTCAGCTTCAAGCCCCCCGTCCTCATGACTCAGTGGATTAGCAAGGCTCATACCTACCAGTAATTCCATTGTGCTTTTATCAAAAACCATTAATGCCGTATCGTCAATTAGTAGTAGAAGTTTTCCTGCGTAATTGGGATAGTTTGAACTGGGGAGACATATTCTAGCAGTGCCAGGCTGGTCATTTGATAGCACTACACAGGCGGCAGCGCTGGAACCCGCGGAAGCATTGTCAATTTCCAGATAAGTGATTTCATCCTCAGAGCGTTTGATCTTTTGCCCAGTTGCAAACACAAATGATGGCAACATAATTATCAATAGGATTGTTGAGATGTGTCTAAACATGGGCTAGTAGCTCCATTCTTCAACTATTACATACTCTCCATCAACACGCCTTTCACGGTAGAATGTGTTTCCATCCTGGCGGTGTCTGATGGTTCCGTTTTGGTTGGGATCTCCAAAATAGTGAATCCCTATGTGTTTTGTATATAATGTTTGTAATTGCATAAACCCTTTTATTGTCCTAAAGAAAAAGCGGCACCCGTTAAGATGCCGCCCTTAATTAATTTCTTTTCTTCTTCCATTTCATTCTTACTGTTCCACGATTGCCAGGCCACCAGGATTTACAGGAGCAACCGTGTCTGCTAAAAAATGGACTTCACCCGAAAAATCGCTTTCATTGCCGGAGGTATCATAAGCCGTTAGAACCAAATAAGAGCCCGTGGCGATAGAGTCTAAGTTATACTCGGTCACATTGCCACAATCAACGCTATTGGCATCAGCATAACTACCACTAGAAGCACTGTAATAAAGCATATAACCAGCCAAATCAGATTCAGTATTGGCATCCCATGCAGCCTTCCATTGTTTCGTCCCCGGAAGTGCGATACACAAAGACACGACTAAAAAGATTCCTGCCATTGTTAAGATTAACGATTTGATTTTCTTCATAATGCTTCTCCTTTTAATAAGTTTGTAAAAAGGGTTTTAAATACTCTCAATTTTTCGGCAGGGGGTTCCTGACTGGTTACCAGGCTATGAACATTACTGCCATAGGTGATGAATGTAGCCTCATCTGCTTGTCCCTACCTATGCAGCACACTCGAAGTTACAACGCCCAAGGCGAACACGCTTTGCACTGCAATAAAAAACACCTGATTAACAGTTGTGTTAACTTGGTGTTCTAAGAAGCGGCACCCGAATGCCTCAGTTACCGTCTATATTTTTGGCTACAAATTTGTTTTGTGGCTTTAACTTTAAGAAATTATTAGGCACATCTGAATCCTGAATAAATTTTCTGTCTTTCTTGCTGTAGAGAATTCTCTTGTTTCCATTCATGGCTTCTTTCTCTTCATCGTCTAGCCATTCTTTTTTAATTGCGTAGAATTTATGACGACAACCGTAGTGCAACCCCTCGCTGAAGGTACGGAGATTTATTTTTAGCCATTCCCTCCTAGACAAAATTCTACCATTATGTCTTAGACAAATTTTTTCACATCTCGAATCCATAGGCCCCGCCATTCTAAAATGCTTCTCATTCCTGTCTTTAATTGCATTGGTCTCACGGCTAATCCTGATTAACTCATTTCTGGCCTGCCCGCCCGCCCTTGTCTTCCGGGTCATTGTCGTCGTCGGCAAAAGACCATCATCGTCCATTAATTTCTTGACAAGATCGGCCTTAGTACCAATCCCGGCTATGATGTGTTCGGTAATGGTCTTACTCACAAACTGTTTGTAACTATCACCGGCCTGGATTAATGAACCTTTCCAGCTTTGAAGCGCAACTCTGATTTGTGTCTTATCTAAATCGGCAAACGTATCAAGTGATATCCCATTCACTAATTTAAACTCATTCATTCTCTTAATGGAATCACTGACTATATCGGGATAATATTTGGTTGCCCAATCAACGCCGGCATTTGTAATGTGTTCATTGTGTAGTCTTAAGACATTTGAGAGTGTGGCCTCGGTTCTGGCAATGTCTAGCTGAATATCGATTTCGGTGGGGTTCATTGCCAGACGCTTGGTGAGCCTTCTGAGCTCGGTTTCTATTCTACGTTCAGCATTACTACAAATTCGGAGGAAGTCTTTTTCTGCAGGTGCGACAATCTTTTCCAGTGCTTCTTCGTGAGCACCGGCCATTTGTTCCATTATTTTAAGTATTGAGGACATTATCTAAGTTCTAACCAAGCTCCTTTTTCTCTAAACCCCAATCGATCATAGAAACCTTGTCTCCCTTTCTCTCGTAAATGGGTACGGCACAGGGAATGGTTTTTTCTTTGTCTAGCACGGGGAAGTCGGGGTGTTCTACTACAAAAGCAATACAAGTTGGATCGCCCTTATGAAATCCACAGCTTATTATTTTTGTATTTGGGGGGAATTTCAATACCTCCAAAATAAGTTGATTGCTAAATATTAAACGTGCAACTTTATCGCTCATTTTACATCCTCCTGGGGAATGGAATTATTGATATTCCAATCAAATCCCGAAACAAAACATAGGCGGTATTTGTCTTCTTTTATTGAGCGTGTGTTTTTATCTGATTCCCCACAACAAATAAATGTGTCTTCCCCGCACGTAGCATTTGATATGGGATCACAGTCCTTTAGTTTGCGAAGGCAAGTAGTGCTGCAAATCATTGGGCTTTACTTCCAGTGCTTTCACCGTAAACTATAACAAAATCATATTCGGGAATAGCTTTACCCTCTGGCACAACAGGAAATTTCTCAATGTCTATTATGTCTTCACGCTTGTCTTTCATCGCTCCATCCTTCCATATTCCTAGTTCAGTAGGTGAATGGGCGCACTCAACCGAGGCTGCCCAGCTTTAAAACAATGTACCCATTCCAGTGACAGCCCCGCCTTACCCACTAAGGTCTCAGAATAAGTGTGTCCAGCTTTTTATCCATCTTACCCAGCCGATCCAATAACTCTATTCTGTCTCGATCATAAATCTTTTCATCGAGCTTCTTTTCTGAAATGAAATCAATCTTGTCTTGTGTACCCTCGGCCAAGCTATTTATTCTTGCCCCTCTTCCCATATCCCCCCAATAGTTAAAGCCGACTATGCTTATGAATATCGATATTAGAAGGAGTATTAATTTCCAAGATAGTTTCTTATATCCATTTCCGTTTTCTCCCGCCATTAACCCACCCGCTTTTTCTTCTTCTTTTTAGTTGTTATGTCTTTCTGGTCTTCTAGGTCTTCAACCTTTTTATCGAGCGCGTCATTTTCGTTGTCTGAAAGACTTGTTCTCACACTCATTATTTCCCTGCTATCCAACTCATTTTTCTTTAGTTTTTCAAGTGCCTCATCCTCTGTCAGGTCGGGGTCTTTCCTCATCATGATTTCAACCGGTGAGGTTACGGCCAGTTCAAGCTCAAATTTATCGATCTTGATTTGTTCTTCGGCACTCTTAGGCGCTGACCCTTCATCATAATTGACGGTGAATGAGTAGTCTTTTAACGCATCTTTCTTCCCATGATTCAAAAGGTAAACTAGAAGAGACATTTCGACCAGCTCTTCTTCACTAACCCTGAAGCTCGATCTTTTTTTATTTAAAAATCCGACAAGTGGGTACCATTGAACAATCAATGAGATCCCGGAAGCGGTGGTCTCGGAGGGAGCCAGTGTAACTTTGGGTACATGGGAAGTTGTGTAGAGATTGTTGATCAAAAAATCTACTACCTTCATTAACCCTTCAATGGCTGCATCGGGATTGATAAACTTTACGTCTCCGCCAGGAGGCGCGCAAAGAACCCTGCCAACACCTGCCTTTAATTGCGATGTGTTTATCATCTCACCCTTGGGATTAAGCGGATTTCCCTGTTTATCAAACTCCTTAACGGTGAGCACCATTTGACCAAAGCTTTGATATTGGCAAACATATCTAAGATCAGACAATACAGTGTTGATATTATAGTTTTGTTCAACCACATCATAGATGGGTGGATTCATGAAGTATGCTTTTGAACGCTGATCACCAAAGAAAAACACAAAGGGTAGTACGCCGTAATCATGCTCTCCTTCTTGGCCAGCTACCGGTACGCCATCTTCGTATTCCTTCCATCCCCTTTTATCCCATACCTGTTCAAACGCAACGACCTTTATCGATTTGTCCACCTTCATATATTCTTTATCCCACTTAAAACAGATGGCCTCAAGCTCACCCGTTTCTTCCGAGATATAAGGAAAAGTATGTTGTGCTGAATAAGGGATGTATGAGATTTCGTCTTTTTCTTTATCATAAAAAACGCGAACACAGCAAAACGGTGATAACTCACACCGTAAGTCTATTTCCTGAAAGGCATGTTGTTTTCCAGTCCATACCTTTTTTTCCATGATTTTCTTGTATTCATCGGCCTCTGCAATGTTCCTGGTTGCAGCTCCCTCGTAAATACTTGCTCTCTTATCTGCAATGGGCTGTGTAAAATTAATCCATAGCTTTGCTCTTTTGTTATAGGCATCATCGGTTTCATCGCCTATTTTGGGCAGATATGACTCCTGTTCTCCCAAATAAAAATCATTACATTTTATGGTATTGGTAACATATGCCTTGGTTCCACAAGCCTCTGCAATTAACCTGGCGTACTCCATGCTGCCAAGATTTTTATCTTCAAACTCCAATTCTACTCACACTCCCTACCAATAAGAATCAGAGGTCCACCCCTGTCTGCGGACCGGCCTCTCAATTGGCATAATTTTATGAATCGCATAACCCGCTGCCTCGCTGGCGTGGGTTAGTCCTTGTTTTTCTTCTCGCCTCTTATCTATGATTCCGTTTTTCGTAAGCCTCACAAATTTTAAATCCTTGATTAGCCACTTACATTTATCGGGATTAATTTTTACTCTTGTACCCTTTTCCCTGTTTTGCAGTGCTGAATTAACAGAATTTATCCTGTCTTTTATCGGTGGGGGCCCTTTGGGAACAAACCCCTCATAGGGAACACCACGATTTGACAAAACATCATCAATTATTATGTAATCGGATTCACCTACCGTCGACCGGTAAGCACCTGATGCATCACCGAAAATGTTTACCTGTATTTTAGTATTCAGCTTTTTTATTTTTTCATAATACCAGCCACAGAAAATGTTTGCCGCTGCCTCAGTCTTTGCGTTATCGGGAATCACTATTTCATCTATGAATTCGACATAATCTTTTTTGTACTGGAATATTTCCCAGATCATGGGCTGGACATTAAAATCACAGGTAAGTCCTAAGTTAAGGTGGGGGTCAAACTCTGTATTGGCTAAGTTGTGTTCTCCAAAGGAATGATAAACACGCCCATGTCGCATATCAATGAATTGACCGAGTATGTAAGCCTTCTGTGTCTCTTCATCGTAAGTGTCGAAAAGGTCTCTTATGTATTCATCATCATTGTTGGGATTGTCCCTGCTATCAATGTGGAACCGGTTGTAAAGACCCTTTCTTTTGTCGTCCTCACACTTAGTTACAAATTCCTCATAGATATAATCATCAATTCCTTCGGGTGTCGTTCCCAAAAATCCTTTAAAATATTGAGCCTTAACTACACCATGTCTGAGCCTGGACTTGCAATCTTTCCATGCCTCTCTGTCAACCATAGCCGCTTCGTCTATGCCGAAAAAACTTAGACTGGGGCCTCGTAAAGACTTGGGTCTATCTGCCGATCTAAAAGTGATGTGATTGTGATAATGACTGCTATTGAAAAGGGTAATGACAATATCGGGGCTTTTGATTAACTTGTAATCGATTTCCTCTTTTACTAAGATTCCCTCGAAGACATTGAGAAGGGGGTCGCGGATCATCTTATAGGTGGGTGCAACCATCATCCCCGGAGCACCGGTGTTTTCAATCGCACATTTTATTCCTAATTCACAAAGATCATGGGTTTTGCCAGATCCAAACCCTCCTATTAATGCCAGGTATTTTTCCGGGGCAAGTAAAAACTTCTCCGCCTCTTCGGATAGCTTTATCTTCATCTTTCTTTTTTCTGCCATTGCTAAACATCCGCCCTATCCTATGTCCAGGGGCTTTTTAGTTTCTGCCGAAACCAAATATAAAGTGCAACGAGTAGGTTTAGGGGGATCGGGTAGCAAGCACTGCTAACTATCCAATCATTCCTAAAGTCTGGGAATCTATCTCCTTCACCCTTACAACAATCCCCACCCAAAACATATGAAAGGGGAGTATTCTTGGGGTGATCGGTGGTTTCTACGGGGTAAGCAATACCATAATAATCCGGTACATACTGGGTGGGATGATGAATTATCATTTTAAAAGTGTTTGCCTTGGGAGCTTCTTTGACACGTGGGTTGGTGTAATAACAATGTAAAGTTCTCATTTTGTAACCTCTCGTTTTGGCATTTACAACTCATTATATTGTTAGATACTTCCGATAAAACCTTTCAACTGCGGCTACATAAGCCAGCGTTTCTTTTGAATGATCTCCGGTTATTTCCTTTAAAAACTTTTTAGAATATTGCCATGTCTGCCATTTGCCAGCTTCAACACCAAGCGCTTCCCACAATTTATAAGAGGTCGGTAAGCCCTCGGCGTCTCTAGCACGTGCCAACATCTCATTAATATTGCCCCGCCCAGCATTGTATGCAGCCAGGGCAAACTTTAATCTTTCATGCTCGCTTGGTATTTCTGGATACTTACCCCATAAAAACCATAGATATCTTACGCCGGCATCTATATTCCACTCTGCATCAGACCTTTCATCGTCGTCTACCAGGCCCATGTCTTTGGCTGTCCCTGGCATTAACTGCATCAATCCGAGTGCTCCGACCCTGCTTTCACCATATCGATCAAACCCGCTCTCCTGCTTGATCACGGACTTGATAAGAAGGGGATCAAATTTCGTGTGCTTCTCGGTGTAATACTGGATAAGACTATCATACCGGTCTTGTCTGAGCATGTTCACGACCTCATTAAAAAACCCCGTGGGCTTTATGACCACAGGGTTCAAGTAAATTGATATTATGCAGATGAATGTTAGGAGGGGGTGCACTCATTTTCCTTGAGAGGAATAAATTTGCAGGGTTCCTGAAAATCATAGAGTGGGAGGGATTCCTTTTCTTCTTCATATTTCTTTAACCAATATTGTATTGATTTTCTTAATTCATCTGGCATGTTTTTGTCTTCCAATAATCTTCTTTGACACTTAGGGCAAATGTAAAAGGTAGATGCTCGATCTGGGTCTACCAAATAAGAATGGCGTGTTTGAATCCAGCCGTAGGTGGCTGCCATATTCCACAATACTATACTTATGCCATAATCAGTGCGTTCCGTTTTTGACACTTCCATTTGTGAACGTGTATTATCAATGCAAGCACTACATACTATTTTTTCTTCACTCATTCCGCGTAGTTCTCCATAAAGTGCGTCAAGTCTGTTTTCCCCCCATTTGAAAGGCTTACATCACACTGTAGGCCACCCTCCCAGTAATACCCTAATTCAACAATAGATACCCTACCCACTTCTCACCATCCCATCGCTTTGAATGAGCTTCTTTCATGTAAAATGCACATAAGAGAGTTTCCTCGGAACTATAATTGTTTTCTCGATCAAAATGATATAGTTCCCTTAATACAAGGCCACGATATAAATTCCTGTTATCTTTAGTGTTCCCAATTAAATCTAATTTATGTTCCCATATCATATCCCAATACTGGTCTTGCCGGGGGAGGTAAATAACCCCATAATCTCCATCACTAAGATCGTGAAATTCCTCAGACCAAGGACTGTCGGGATTTCTTGCACATATAAAACTTTCTAATTCACTGTTCCACTCGTAAAACCTTTCATGCTTAGGGCAATACTTATCACCAACTTTATGCTCCTGGATCTGAGGACAATCTGCCATCATTCTGTGTGTTTTACTTTTGTCCATTTAACATTTCCTTAAATTCAAGATATGTCATTGAAATTGCCGATCTCTCAGATACCCTATTCCAATCCTCTTTCTTCACTATCACGTAGCCTTCATGTTCTAGGTAGGCTATAATTTCTTTGGCTACCCTTTCCTCCGTATCATCCATCCCAAATATTTCATACCATCTCAGTTTTTCAGCCAACTTCTCAATCAACTCCCTGCTCATAATCTTCCTTCTCGCATAACCGCCAATAATATTACTAATGTTTTTAACCGTAGGATCGGGAGCATCTATATGATCTGGCTGCATATCAAATAAAGATAATAATTCCTCAGCCAACTTCTCAATCAACTCTTTGTCCATCACACATCTTCTCTTTTCTTAATTTTTCTAAACCAATGTAGTGGTTTTATTTTATCTACCTGAATATCCGTTCCCCTTATTTTCCCTTGGACACATCGGCTACATTCATATCCTCTATTGTTTGTATGCCCACAATATTCACAAGTCCAAGACCCCCCAATAACTTTTTTATGTTCCATCACAACCTCACAAATAACCCGTCAATGAAACAGTTAATAACTACCATTGCCAATATCGCCCACACCACCGACAAACAACCTGAGTCTAGGACTATACCGAAATATCCCATCAATCCAAAAAATGCTAATATATACCCTATTAAAATTAGAATTACTCCCCATGGGGGTAGGTCGTTTATGTGCTTCATTTTTAAATACCCGCTTTGGTGGAGAGGGGAGGATTTGAACCTCCGAAGCTATTGCAACAGATTTACAGTCTGCCCCCTTTGGCCGCTCGGGAACCTCTCCCTATTACCCATCTTTACTTCCATCTATTGGGGGGGGGATTATTAAATCAACGGCAACCTTTACCCAAAATACAATAAAGGCACAAATACCGAAAATAGGTAAGCCGATCATGGCAATCCCCAAAAGTTGGATATATATTTCAAGAAGTGGTAACGCCATTTATTTTTCCTTCTCCAATTTCCCCCGCACAAATCGCTCAATCTCCAGCTTGACGGGAAGTGGCTTGCCTTCCTTGCCAGTGATTTCTTGCCTTGGTACATACCCTCTCTTCTTGCCTTTTCTTTCCAAGTAATAAGTAATCGCCCATCTTTTACCTGCATTTATGGCCTTTACAAGTTTGGATTCCGCCACATCTAAAATTTTTTCTTCTACGTCTTCCAGTACCTCCTGTAGCCGCTCACTATTTTTAATCCTCTTCCAAACGGCCTGTCTTGTAATACCTAGTATTTCTGCTACGGTAGTCATAAATCCATTCGAATACCTAATTGCTGCCTCCACTTGTGCTATGGAAGTATGAGCACCCTTATTTTGTAAACTTTCGTCAACCTTTTTTTCTTCCCTTTTTCCCTTCTTTTTTTTCTTTACAACCTTTTTTACTACCTTTTTTGTTGCCTTCTTCCTTGGCCTAGCCATTTTAATCGTTGTCCTTTGTCTTGTGCTTATTATCTTGATGAATCGTTTACTTTGCCCCTATGGGCTTTGTGGGGTCTTTTCCCCCTACCGGTTCAAACATAGAAAAACCATAAAAGTATATCGGTGCAATGATTGTTCCAAATAAAAGCGCACCCCATACAATATTCCCCCAAATAGGCTTATACTCTATGTCTGGATTCTTTTGATCTAGGGCAATATTTATTATTCCACAAGTGTCATATTCAACTCCCTTGATCACCTTGGTATCTCCACAACCAACAATGAAAAACAAAAGAAATACAATGGTTAAAAGTGCAGTTGTTTTTTTCATGGCATTCTCCTTGTTAGTGTTTATTGTTTGCAAAAAGAATTACTTGGTGATACTTTTTGTATATTTCAAATACCAATTTTCTACCAATTATTCTTGAATATTTCTTCCCACATTCTATCGTTATAAACTTTTTCTAATAGCTTGGGCATCTTAAATCCGTAGAACATGGTTACGCAACCCCAATGTGCTTTTTCTCATTAACTCCCACAACCTTTAATCCCATGAACTTATTTTCGAGTTGCTTTTTCATGCCCGGCTTGATTCCATAATGAATTTTTCCTTGAAATATAATTTGAGCAGCCTTAAACATGGAGTTTATCTCTTCTAAAAAAGCCTGCAATTCTTCTTGCCCCAGATATAAAAATTTTGGCCTTATGACTGTCTTACATTCATGTTCTGCTATCTTGTCAATTAAGATATTTATTATGTCCACTACAACTTCTACCGTTTTGGTTTCTTTTCTTTTATCATTTTTGCTAGGTTCATTGACTATCCCGTATTAAACCTTCTTTTTCCCATACCTTCGCTTACGACATATAATCCACACAACAATTAAACAGATGGTTACAGTAAAAAATAAGTCTAGGATCATATATTGTTTTCCCTCAGAACTTCGTTGATCTCATTGATATCAGGAATTCCCGCCCACCGGCCAAGCATTGTCTCGGTACAACTACCGTTTTCATATTCCATTACCAGTACCAGAGTCGGAGGTGACAATACTGAATAATAAGATGCTTCCGCGAGACCATCAGCTTCACCAGAATCATGCTTTTCAATAACATAGTTTCGAGATTCCAGGGCTTTGAGAGTTTCCTGGGTTTTCTGAGCGGCACATTTAACACAGTTCCGCCCAAAGAAATATTTAAAATATATCCTTTTTGACACATTGGGCATAATGATATGAGTTCCTTTTTCCCTTCGATTTTTATGTGGTGGGATATTGGTAAAATCCACTTATTACAGTTCGGGCATCTTGATTCGATGGGATAGTCGCATTCACAATCAACTCTAGTGCAACACCTGATAGTGCTCTCTGAACTTAGGATTACATGTTGGTTGCATTTTGAAATAACAGTAAGGGTTTATTGCGGCCTTTGACTATACGATCATTGTGAGAATCGACCACCCATAAATAAGTTCCGTCCGTGCGACTATCCCAATAATTGGGAGGGCAAATGGCTTCGGAAACCTTCTTGCATGGAAGGCGGGGAAATGGTAATAGTGCTGCCGACATCCCCAGTGCTATGGTTTTTAGGAACTTTCTTCTTGATTTAAACATGGATTTTTTCATCCAGCCTGTTCTCGAATTTCTAAGATTTGCTCAAATGATAATTCTCCAATGTTAGTTGGCCAGCCCCGCTCCCTACAATACTTTAGCCCAAATTTAGTTCTTGCTCGGGGAATTTCAAGCAAAGACTTTCTTATTGTAGACTCGATATCCCTCGCTATTTTCTCGTTCTTGGTTTTGGAATCACCTCTCATGATTACTCACAGGCTTCAACCACACTCTTCAGAATATTACGGGGCACACCATTATTTATTGCGTCAACATACTTCTGATCATAATATCTATTTGAGTTCTTTGCACGAACAACATGGTTCTTATCTTTTCCATCCCAATCAAATAAATAGTTAAGCCTCCTAACAGCTCCACAAACAGAATTATCAGTTACATCTACATATAAAGAACCTTGTACCTTGCCGTATATTTTTTTCTGTAATTTCCCTAAATCTCTTGGATCAAGTTTCGCTTTTGGATGATGCAATAGATAGTTCACTAAAACTACTTCTGGTTCAACAACATAACACATTTTAATCTCCTTTAAGAAAACGGAAAACCCTTTTCTTAAAACTTTTTAGTCTTCATTGTCTCAATGTCTTGAGGGGATATGCGAATAAAATTTATGGTTATTCTTCCATCTTCTTTTTCAGACATACCCCTATTTCCCGTGCTAATGATTTTAGGAATCTAGTTGACCACCTACCCCCCTAGTTGATCAACAAACTCCTTTGCGGCATCATCCCAAACCTTTTGGGAATCAAAATCATCATAAACACCCGCGACTACATCCCATAACTTGTCGTTCCTGTCGAATACAAGAATCATTGCACAAGAATTTTTACTGAGTAGTATTGGCTTTCTCATAGCATAAAGGACCATAGTAATTTTTAATAATAATCAATGCTTACCTTAAATTTACCCCTAAAGAGGTCCACGTTAGGTACTGGCTGAACTCAACCATCAGATCGGGGGCCGTCAAGTGGTTCTAATTTTTTACAATGGTCTGCTATGAGTTCACCTAATGCCTTAATTATTGACCCCACCCCTTCCCTTACAGTATCTTTCCCTGACATTTATTTTCTCCACAAAAGATTAAAAAACATCCTTCCCCTCAATCAATCCGATCTCCCTAAACTTTTCATCAAGCTCTCTTACGGTTTTATTTCTCAGCTTCCTCGTGGCTTTACTATCATAGTTTTTGACCTTGAGTGCATAATTGAGCATGTGCGCTATTTCCTGATCGCTTTTATTGAACCCGAATGAGATCCCGACAATAAATTTTTGATCAAATCTTAGCTTGTTAATATAGAATCCTATCGTTGCCAGGTTGTCAAGATTGGTGGTGCCCTGAGTAATGCTCCGGTCTACTCTGTTTCCGTCTGGATGAAGTGAACCCGGATAACCGGCATATGCATCAAAATAGGCATATAGTGCTGAGTGGATCGATTTAAAGGCCAATGAATTCCTTTAGGGAGAGTTAATTTAAAAGTGCGGTGTTTTGATTACCAGGCGGGATGTCCACCGAACCCGCTAACCTACGAGTATCTTTAGAATACGGTAGGTATTTTTTTAGATTGATAGGCACCCCCTAGCTGCTCCAGTATCCTTTCTCGTTCTTCAAGGGTTTCCGCTCCTACTAGCTCACTCTGTAAGCTCGCTATTTTTTTCTCGTTCCAATCCTTTATTTTTTCTCGTTCCAATCCTTTATTACCTTTTTCTAAAAAATAATCACTTTCGGTTTTTGGGGTATGTGGGTTGTACGGTTTCCCAAATATGGCATTTTTCTTAAAATGGCTGAAGTTGCCTTCTTCGTCACAATGCCATATCGATAGCTTTCCTTCACAATCAACTGGCACAATAATTCCATTGCTTGGCCACCCAGTTTTCTTGCAAATTGGGCGGTTTTCTACTATTGGTTCTTTTATGTATCGAATCTCCTTGCCCAAGCACCCACTGCATTGACGTACTCCATACCCAAAACACTCGACCAAATATAATTTCGATCGAATAGGTTTATTATGGCTTGCTTTCTTCTCCATAATCCTCTTCAAGGTTTTGTATGAAGGTGAGCCGATATGTACCATGTGGTTGCAAAACAGCTCCCTCTAAATTATGAAAATGGGAGGTATTGTGTTTTTTTAATACAAAGTCCTGATTAACATATGCCTCTGCTTTTTCACAAAGCGCCTTACAGGTCGTTTGTTTTTCACATTCTTTGCATAATATCATTTAACTATCCGTTCTATCCTGTACCCAGGGATTTTTGAATTTTCTACGAAACCAATCATATAATGCAATAAATAAATTAATAGGGATCGGGTAGCAAACACTGCCCTTTATCACTCCGTCTTCAACCCACGTGGGATAAGCAATGCCATAATAATCTGGTATGGGCTGTTGATGGTGATAAACAACTGCCTTGAAGGTGCTCGTCTTAAATTTTTCGGGAGAATATAGGATATTAGTAACGGCTGCAACTTTCATTTCATTGCCTCCTAACTATATTGTTTTATATTTGCGAAATAGCCTTTCAACTACCCCCTCATATATTAGTGCGTGTTTGCCCCCCTTTTATTAATGATTTTTTCAATTTTCTTAAGTTCAACGCTAACCATTGGCTGCGAAATGCCTAAAATAAAAGCAGTTTCCTTCTGTTTTAAGCCTAAAATTTTTGCTCTAAATACTTGCTTTTGTTGGGGGGTTAATATTTCGGAAACGTGTCTCAGGAATGCTTTTTCTTCTTCAGATAGGATAAAAGACATAAGGCGATCTCCTTCTATGAAAGAAACCGCCTTATTTAAAGGTGGGTGTCTTTATGTAGTTATGCCGCTACAATGTAGTGGGCAATGTTTAATTAATCAAGCCAGCAAAAAAGAATAAATATTGTCCCCCCAGCTACCCCTAAGCCAGCATCAGGACTGTCGTTTTTCCATCTGCGGGCCAGTGTTAAGCCAATACCTATTGGTCCTATGAGTGCAGTAATATAAAACTTCTCCGTCATTCATTACCTCATATAATATTAAAATCACCTGCCGCGGATGCTTTACCCGCGGTCAGCGTGGATTGGCTTATTGGGCGACATAATGCGCAACCCCCGCAATCAACAGAAAAACATAGAATCTCCAAATCCTAATTAAGAAGATAGCCCAAATAACCAACCCCATCAAGCCAACTTCATACCAAGATATATCGTCTAACAGCTTTTTAGTGTTCCACATAATAATTCCTTTCGCATAATAATTAATGTACGTCGTACGTGATACCCTCTATTACGTGGGTTTTACGCTAATCTTATTGTGGTTTCAATTCTTGTTTCATTGGAATTAACATCAAGTCTCGTGTCTTTTCCCTTCTGGACTTGCCCGTCTCTGGTAATAATTTTCCCCTCTAAAACCACCCTATATTCAATCTCAAGATGGTTTCCCTTGTGCTTTTCCTGGTCATGAATCCATTCACTTATGACTTTAAAGATATCTTCCTGGTTCATTTAACCCTTTATCCGAAAAACTCAAGATGATCATAATTGTAATCATTAATCGCTGGTTCCCAATGACATACTTTTCCCATTTCTTACCCGTAAATCAAATATTTCCTCTTCTCTTTTTCTGTGAAATTCTTAAACTCATCAAACATTTTCCAGAATCCCGGCGGTATTGTTTTTCTAAGTTCAAGTGTTTTCTTGTGAACTGGAGTAGGCCCCAAGTAATTATGATATTCAAA
>Ga0208904_1000421_pt1 | contig 36353 bp, 66 predicted proteins | sample AntAceMetag02UKB_FD_184774 | JGI IMG/M metagenome (GOLD analysis project Ga0208904, IMG submission 184774) | Saline lake microbial communities from Ace Lake, Antarctica - Antarctic Ace Lake Metagenome 02UKB (SPAdes) (version 2) | ecosystem: Environmental > Aquatic > Non-marine Saline and...
TTTGATAATAAATCCCAGCCCTACTTTTTACTTGCTCTGTGTTCTTTTGATAATAATCCTTGTCTCTCTGTTTGTTCTTTTCTAAATGATTTAATCTTGATAGTCTTTTGCATTCCTTGACTTTCTCCGGATTTTTATCACGATATTCTTTTCTTTTTCTTAATATCTCCTCTTTGTTTTTTTGATAATACTCGCCCATGTGAAACCCACGGAATAAAACTATTTAAATGTTTCTTTCGGGGATTTCCTTGGATTATCTTTGTATGGGACTATGTTCTCAATCTGTACGTATTCGATTTGGAGTTTTTTCATTTCTTCTTCACCTTCTGAGTTTCTAATTGTTTTCTTGGATAGCACGTTGGACATTTCCCTTGATTATTTTGAGTCCAGAAATACCAAAGCCTGCACTTATCACATTTAAATCTTCCTTTCTTCATCATCTCTTTTTTGGATTTCTATCCCTAATCTGTTTAGCTGTGATTATTTCTCCGCAATCTTTGCAATGTCTTTTTGGTGATGACTTCTTTCCGAATGGGAAGTTTCTCTTTATTCTTTTGCAATTACAACTCATCGTGTTATCACCCTAACGATTTTCTTTGGCATTGGTTGGACTATTGTTTTTGGTGCAGGTTTCCAAAACATCTTATACAAAATACTTATTCCTAATGCGAATAATAGCCATGTAGCCATTTCCCAGAATACTTGTTCGGCTGCGTAATCCATCATATTAAACTCTTGATTGCGTTTAGATGTTCTTGGAGTTTTAGTCCTTTGTTTGTTAGTTTGATTATCATTTTTCTTCCGTCTTTTGTTTTTGTTAAGAGTTTGCATTCTTCTAGCCTATTCATGATTTTCGTGGCGTGTGCGATTGTGGTGTGTGATTCTTTCACAACTTTTGCCAAATAGTTGTTTTTTTCTGATATTGCCATTATGACCTTTGGGGGTACTCCTGGCAATAAGTTTAGTTTCATAGGTCTTCCTCCGAGTCTTTGAAATCATCTGGGTTCCATCCTTCTGGTCTTGCCATTCCGTTAGATTCACGATATGCTTTTATTTTGTCAACTTGGAAAAATGCTCCGTGTTTATCTGCAATTGCTCCTCTTAGTTCTTCATCAGTCATCTCCATATATTTGTCTTGGATTAATTCGACTACTTCTTCTGACATTCCTTTTCGTTTTGTTTTTTCCCGTTCCTTTAATCTTATCATTTCTGGGGTTATTACTTCGATTGTTTCGACTGGTTCTGCGAGTTCCTTCATTTTAGCTTCGATTTCTTCTTCTCCTTTTGGTTTTGTTTTTTTGTCTCTCTTAATTCCTTCTCTAGATAACCTAACAGCAATGGAGATTTCAGAAACATTATGACCAAATTCTAGTCTCAACATTTCTTGTATTTCTTTATTGGATTTTCTATTTATGACTTCTCTCATTCTATCTAAAATTTCTTTAGTATATTTTGTCATTTTTCTTGGGATGTGTGAATTTATTTTATTCTTCTTAGTGTATTTTCTCTTTTCTCTTTTTGGGAGTTGTTTTGGTTCCTCGACAATATCATCGACTACTTCCTCGATTTCTTCTTCCATATACTCTATATCCAAATCTATTATTTCTGGCTTATAACTTAACATTAAGAATCCGTCCTCTTTCAGTAGTTTGTATGCCTTTCCGATTTCTTCTGGTGGCATTCCTTCGAATATTATTAACTTCATTGTTTTTCCTTTTGCGTACCGCGCCCGGACTAAAAAATAAAATAAAATTAGTTTTTGAAATCAAAGTTTTAACCTAGTTCCGATTTCTTCCTTGATTTCTTTGATTTCCTTGTTAACTATTTTGAGTCTTTCCTCTGTTGCTTCGATTTCTTTTTTGGATTTCTCTGCTTCGTCTATCTTTGCAATCAATTGTAAGTCCTCTTTTAGCTTTTCTAACTCTGGAGTCATTTCTGCTGTTGTTAGGCTGTTTTTTAGATCAACAAGATGTTTATCGTGATATTCTTTCTCTTTGTTTAATCCGCTGTATGCCAACTTGATTCCTTCTTCAGTGTATTCGACTTCCATGCTAGACTTTACTGTTGAAACGAGTTGAGCCTCTTTGACTTCTTCTCCTTCCTTAGTTTCTTCTGTTCGGTTCTCTGTAGTGTTAGACTTTTTCTGCAATAGGATTTTCTTCCTGTCATCGTATGTTAACTTGGATGTTTCTTCAATGTTCTTCTGTACCATTTTCACCTCCCTTCTCAGTAGTTTCAATCTTAATTATTGCGTCTGCGTGGATTATTGATGGATTAATTGATTCAATGAATTCTGTTAGTGTTCGTTTGTTTTCTTTGTGGTTTTTTAGGATTTGTTTTAGCAATTTGACTTGGGTTTGTCCGTATTCAGTTAGTGTGATTATCATGCATTTGCCTCGGTTCCAGTCTGATTCTGTTTTATCTACTACTCCTTCTCTTTGTAATCTGGATACTAATGTTGAGACGTTGCTTATTGCCATGTCTGTTCGTTTTGCTAACTCGGATATATTTCTTGGCTTCTTTGAAATTTCAAATAAAAAGTTCATGTTCTTCTGGTTGATTATTTCTAACATAGTTTCTCTCCGAAGATTTTGATTGCTTCTTGTTTAACCATATTTAAAATATTATTTCTACTTGTTGGTCCTCTTATTGGAGCGTCGCATGTATTCTTCGAATCTTCTAAACAATTAAGTAATTTTTTGACAGCTTCTTTAACATCTTTCTCTGCGTATCCTGGATCACCTGGTCCTGTAAAACAACAATTACTCCATTCCTTATCACTCAAACTTTTTTCTTTTTTCCAGATTTCCCAATCGTATGATTCGGTTTGCTTAATGTGTACAGTTGCGTTTGTTCCGTCATGACACAGTATTCTCTCATATCCGTCTTTGCTCATCTTCCAAAAGTGTTCTGCTTCCCAGTTTGGTCTTGTGATTTTACCACCATTCCTTAAAACAATCACCGCTTTTTCCCAGTTCATTCTAAATAACTCCAAAATATTGTAACAATTTAATTATAACCCAACCAAAAAAACCAATTATACAGAATGTCAAAATACCCACAAACCCCATCCAGTAATTCATAGCTTTTTCAACATTCATTTTAACTTGACTCTCCTGTCTTTATTGGTTCTGATGTTTAGCATTGTGATAGCCAACTTAACCGAATGACAATCTACTCCGACACTCTTTACGATTTGAGATATGAATACTGGCTCAGTTTGATTTTTTAGAAATTGTCGGACTTTGTCGAGGGTTGCAACGTTGATATTTTTCCTCTCAGATTTCACCATGAATATAAGTGTCTATTTCCCTTTATAAAGTTTATGTTTTATCTCTATATTTTTTCACTTGGTTTTTTATTAGTGTATCGTAGTATTTTGTCTTTGGGATTGTGGTTTTGTATTTTCTTTCGAAGGCTTGTCTAAAATAATCCTCTGTTCCTGAGTCATCTACCAGAACTATATTACCGGTTTCGAATAACGCTTTTTTCCCTTGCATTGTCCAGTAAATAAAATAATCTTTTTTTCCTTTTGGGTTTCCAAAATATGTTATTCCTTCTGTTAGGCAAATGTATTCGTTTTGTAGCATACTGATAAGTTTAGAGTTTTCAAATACTTGTTCATTTTGGATGGATGTAGAATTTTGTTTTTTGTTTTTTGTTTTCTTAGCCATTATAATCATAAGTTGTTTTTTTATTTAAATCTTATTATACCGAAAGACAAGGACTCATTCATATATGCCTTACGAAATCATCGCCCGAATCCACACAAAGAGATGTGAACTCAAAAGATTTTTGTTTTGCAGCCCATATAGGGATATTTAGTCTTTCGATTTTAAGAACCTGTGATATTTTACTGTAAAATCTTCGTACTCTATATGAACACGATTCTTTATTTTATGCTTGGATGCAATTAGTATCTTGCTGAAGATTTTGTTTTCTAGTAGCCAAACACATTTCTCTTTTTCTTCACGATCCAACTCACCATTCATCTTACTTTCGACACCGATTATTCTGTGATTTTCTGTGGAGATGTTTCCCATTCTTGCATAACATAGTGAACACGCCATTGGTCTGAATGCTATAAAGTCTGGGAATCCTGCGCCCATCATCATTGGTCTTCCTGGTCCTGCCCACTTGGCTTTGGCTTTTACAAGTGCTGGAAACCTTGGAGCTGCTTTTGTCCATGTTCCATCCTTTAACTTTTTAGTCATTGGAACTACATCCATAAGAATTCTATCTCTAGGTAACTCAACATTGTTCGACCACTTGTCAACTATCCAACCCTCTTTTTCTAAATCAGCCCGGACCCGAGTCTCAAATGCGCCACCCTGAGCCCTTGATTTCTTTCCACGTTTTACTTTTACTTCATCCATCTCGTAATCTCCTTCTTACTGGTTCCATTAGTTTTCTTTGTTCTTTTCTGTGTTTAAATTTTGCTGTTTTACCCCAACACTCGTTGCATTTGAAGTGATGGTCTGTGACTTTCTTTCCACAACTACATTTTTCTATTAATGGTTTTACTCTTTCCATCTTGTATCCTTTCATTTTGCTCCACATTTGCATTTCCAGACTGGGATTCCGTAAACCCAATCAAAGTCTATTCCTGGGGTTCCGCAATGTGGGCATTCTTGCTGCTCCACGATTTCCTCTCAACAATCTTGATACTGGGTGTCCTTCTCTCCCTTCTGGGTATGAAGTCACTTTCACCTTCTTTTTGAATCCAAACATTTTTCACCTCCGGTTTTATTTAGTTTTGATTGATTTTCTTTAAGACTCATGAGACTAATTCGATTTTCAATATTATATTTTGCTGCCATCAAACCTCTTAAATTGAATAAATCAAGGATCTTATGAAATTCATCTATCTTTTTATAAAATTCCTGGCAATAAAGATTCCAAGAAAGTGAAAATCCAAACTCTTCAAGTTCATAAAATTCGTTTGGATATTGCTCCAAAATACATATAGTTGTTTCCTCTGCAAATCTCAAAAATATTTCTCGCATATTATACTTCATTTCTTTGCTCCTGGGCTATTATGCCACTTTTGGAAGGTCACGATTTTATGATGTTCTTTGCATAGCCCGATGCAATTATCTTCGTTGTATTTTCCCCCGTTGGTTCTTGGAATCTTCCTGTGAATCTCATCAATCTTATTTTGGCATGGTCCACTCCAAATCGGCATCTCACACATTCCGCCTGACCTCTCCATGATTGTTCTTCTTAACTCTGCGCTGCATCTGTCTGACCCCTTCATTTCCTTTGGAGATTTTAGTGTGTACCCCTGTTTGATTAATGCATCCACGACTGGTTTCAAGTGCTTGCATGGTTCTGCATAAAATTTCTTATCTGAGAATACTCCGTTGTGTTTGATTCTTCGATTCACAAAATTCCAGCAAGTGCAATCTAAAAAATAAATTGTCTTCGTCTCATCAATCATCTTAACTACACAATCATAAATCTCTCCCCTTGAACCTTTGGCTGTCCAAATCAAACTTCTCATAACAACTCCTCTTCTTTCAAAATAATCATAATCTCACAAAAAATCCCAAACACCACATACAGCACTAACAATGGATATCCAATAATCTCATTAAGGTTCTGCGCAAACTCACACATTTCTGTTGGGCACCCTTTTTCTGCGATTGTTACAAAATTTGGGAAGTGTGAAAAATATTCAACATGACTCTCAACTCCGTATCCTGAATAAATTGCTACATGGACTTGCTCATGCATAACCCCCAATCCAATTGCTCCCAAAAAAAACACAACCATAAATATTGATGATAATCTTATCATGCTATCTCTCCTATTCTAGAATTGAATTTTGGTGCTGGTGTTGCGTAAACTTGCATAAAATAATCTGTCATCATTTTTCTTGCATTAACTCTCTTCAAAAAAGATTCTCCATCTCTACTAAAAATTTCTAATCTAGGATCATCAAACATTCCGTAGTGCATCTGGATTAAGTTTCCGCAAGCCGATTCGCCTCTCACTTTAAATCCTCCTGGGTGAGATTAAAAAAATTTATGAATCCAATCATTTCTCCCAAATTAGCCCAATCAATTGAGTTCATATTTTCTTTCTTTCTATGATGTCTAGTAACCATTCCATCAAATCCTATATCAAAACTAAATCCACCAGTATTTTTCGACTTAACCCATTTTATTGCTTCGGCCTTAAGTTCATGTATCAAAACATAATTCCTTCTTCTTCCACAAATCTCTTTTTGAATTTCTCTTAAGGTTTTCATATCAAACCCTCCTCATCGATTCCAGCTTCATCAGTATCCACTTCTTTTGGTTCTTCAACACTCTCACATTCTTCTTCTGGTTCTCCATCCCTTTGCTTTTGTAGGAGTCTGTCGATTTCATTACTTGCTTCTTGTTTTGACATTGATGAGTCTGCCTTTCCGCCGAGCTTCTTTATGTAGCCTAGTTGTCCTGGGGTTGAGGTTCCTGTCATTGGCTTCTTCTTCTCATTATATCCTTGTTTGTTTGGGATTGAAATTCTTGACATCTTCTCCTCTAGGACTTCGATTCTCTTTAGTGCGCTTGCAAGTGCTTCTTCATATATTTTGTTATTCATTTGTCACCTCGGCTTTTTCATGTAATGCGAACAATTCTTTTTTAACTAATAATAACGCTTGATGAGATTTAACAAATATCTTCATTTCAATATCAAGATTAATATCATTACTTGTTTCTTTCTTTTCTAAAATTTCTTGTATTATATCAAAATAAGCTCCTATATGTTTATTAAAAACCTTTTCTATCTGTTCTATTTTCATTCAGATACCTCTTTGACATTTAACTGGTCTTCATGTAGTGCGAACATCTCTTTCCAGTCTTCAAATAATCGATTAAACATTTCTCTGTCTTGAAAATATAAATAATCTCCTTGTTTTCTTTTTCTAGCATGATAAACTCCATTACCCATATTCCTATCCATTTCTCTTTGGACAAAATCTTTAGGTAATGCGTGTAATCTTTTTTGTTCTTGTTTTACTCTTTGCTCATGTCTTACGTTCAACACTTCTCTAAACATCTTCTTTGTTAATTTCATTGTGATTCTCCTTTGACATTTAAGGCGTCGTCGGTATAGACTGCGAAGTCTTCTTGACTCTCTGGTGCTAATGCTCTACAAGTTTGTGCTGGTAAACTTGCCGCTTCTTTTACTTCTTCTACAAATTCTTTATGTGTTTTCATTGTTTCTCCTTTTGCGTTCCGCGCCCGGATAATAAAAAAATAAAAAAAAGTTATTATTATTTATTCGATTTTCTCTCCGTATCTAGCTTGGCATATTAGTTCGAGTTCTATCATCTTATCTAGGGCTTTGTCTGGGTTATCGTTGTAGACTTTGATTTCCCAATTATAGCCTTTGGTGTTTCGTACAACCTTTACGCTACTTCGTTGTTCTGCGGTGAAGTTTTGTGAGTTCTCTATTTCTTCTGCCATTATTCTTTTGGAACCTCAGAAGTTTCTTCGACTGATACTTTTGCGTTGTTTGTTGCGAACCTTAATGCTCTAGCTATTGCTCTTGTTTGATACCACTCTTTATGGTTTTTTCTTAATTTCATTTCTTCTTTACTGTGACAACTCTTACATAATGTTATTAAATTATTTAATGAATTGTCGAAACTAAATAAAAAAGGGACTTTATGATGTACGTGAAATGCTTCTTTACTATTCCTCATTAATCTTTTACAGTGTTGACATGTATAATTATCTCTTGAATAGATTAAAAGTCTTATATTACTCCAATCATCACCATATCTATCTGGACTTCTTATTTTACTTCTTCCATCAACATAATTCCAAGGTCTTTGTCCTTTTTTGAACTCATATTTAGGATGTTTTCCTTTCGCATATTGATTTCCTTTAGGAAATTTATTTGTAACTATTCCATTTGGATAATGTTTCAAATATTCTTTTCCAGTAAGTCCTTTATTCCATGGTATTGTTCCTTTTTTTGGTGCCATATTATTGTGTGGTTTCTTCCTCAGATACTTTAGCATTGTTAGTAGCAAATCTTAATGCACGACATATAGCCCTGCTCTCCGCCATTCTCATGAAGTGTGGTTTAATCATATCTGAACCGATTCCTTCTGCGTCTCCGTGTCCTGTGAATACAGTTGTTCTTCTTTCTAGGAAATTGTCTTCATTCTTTTCCCAGTTTTCTACGCTTACACACGCGCTGAAAATTGCTTGTTTCTTTTCGTAGTCCATTGAAACTAATTCAGTCTTTATGTTGAACATTCCTTTGAACTTTTCGTGAGCTGCGTCTAATAAATCTTCGAAGTTTGTCATATCGTCAAATTTGCTATTCTCTTTTTCTGGAGCTTTTTCAATCAGTTTTAAACTACCTACTACTCCGTTGTTATATTCGAACTCGATTGTGTTCCCTTTTGAGACTACATTCTTGATGAGTTCTTCTAAAACTTCAGCTTCTCCATACACATTATACCACTTGTCTTCAGATATAAATCCTATTGAACCTTCTTTGACTTTTTTAGCATTTACACCATCAATCTTTTTAGTTATTGTTTCCATGTTTACCTCCCTTCTCAGTAATTTTAAGCGGGCTAGGAGAATCCGATGAAGAATTCTGCCCGCCCTTTCCGTTGCCGGAAATTATGAATTGTTTTTTGACATCATTAATTAAAAAGCTGATGTTGATTTCGTTTCTGAACTTTCTTTGGCTTGTTTTGTGGTTGTCGCAAGTGTTTATTAATTGTTGTGCGTTCATTTTGATTCGATTAGCCCCCTTTTTTCTAGGTCTGCGATTCTCTTGTAATCGTGTGGGTTGACTTGGTTTCTTGGTCTGATGTGTCCTGGCAAACCGTTGTTACATTTCTCACAAGTTCCGTCTGGTTCAGAAAAACAACAATGGTCATCGCAGTATTTCCAGTTCATAGTATTCTCCTTAATTTTAATAACTCAACTTCTTTTGCGCAGGTTAGTCCTTCTGTTTGTCGTTCTGTTTGGAGCCTGTCTATTCTTTCTTGTATTTCTTGATTCATAGGTCGCCTCCGTTAAGATTCCAGCTTTGTTCTCCGGCCAATAATTCTTTTTCTTCACTTTGGATCCCCATTCTTTTCTTCATCTCTTCCGTGTGGCCTTTTGGTAATAATCCCCTGTCTTCGTCGAATTGGCATTGTTCAATAAAATCGTTAATCATGAATTATACCCCTTCCAAAACATCCTCTTGCTTGGTGTTCCATTATAAATTCTATTAAATCTTCCTTACTGCATTCTTCTAGTTCCTGTTCAAAGTCTGACGTTTTTTGTAACTTCATATTATAAAAGTCTGATACTGCATCAATAACTTGTCTCATGCTAGCCTCCGTGCTTTCCTATAAAACCAGTAACTTATTTCCTTTGCATAAAAGTTGATTGTGTTTAGTAATTTCTTGTAGTCGATTCCCATTAATGCGCATCCTAGCATAATTGTCCAGATAGAGCCAGAGATTGGATTCCAGATTGTTGCTACTCCATATCCTATTAAAATTAATCCTGATATTTTCTTAAGAAGTGTGATTGGTTTGTATACTTTGATTTGCTCGAAGTATTGAATCCTTTCTCTTGCTTGTTCTAGTGTGATTGTTTTCATTCTGTATAACTCCTTGTGCAATCACATCCGCGATGACCATAAAACTTCTTTCCGCATTTTCCGCATCTCCATATCTCTGGACTCATTCCTTCCATGGTTAATCTTTCGTCTTCAAATTCTTGTTTGTTTGTTTCTGTTGTTTTCATCGTTTTCTCCTAAAATATACACGTCTATTCCCTTTATAAAACCTTCTATTATTTTATAACCACATAAATATGCTCAAATTCAGTTTATCGTCGGTGAAAAATAAAATAAAGTCCTGACTAAAAAAATGCTTTCAATTCTGCTTGTGTTTCTCTGGGTGTTTCTCTTTCAATTGGTTTGTTTTGTATTCCATTATCTATGATAAAAACATCCAGATATATCTCTGGTGTCATAGAATTTCTTAAGAAATAGGAGTTTATATTTGTTGTTACTGAATAATATAACCTTAATATCTCAGTAGTTCTCTGCAAAATTTAAAGGAGTCCTGGATTGTTTTGCTTGCCAAACACATCTGATTAAATTTATTAAAATAATTCTCTTTGGTTCTATTGGATAGAATTGCTATAATGTAATTGTTTGGTTTGTTGAGTTTTTGGAGTCTGGTAAATCTCATCATGTTTTCAAATTGTTTTAATTCTTTGTACTCTCTTGAGGTAGTCCATCTGTAGTTTTTTTGTGCGTCTGAAGCTAAATAACTATCAAACCTTATGCTCCTCATAAACTCTTCTTTAGTCATCGGTTGTCTTTTTTTTATCTCCATCTTTAAAATATACACGTCTATTACCTTTTTAAAAGTTTCTAAATCTACCAATTTTCCTCAATAAATGTTTCATCTCCTCAAAATGTTCTCCTAATAATCTACAAAAAAATCCTTTTCTTGTGAATAAATAATCATAATAAAATTCTAATGCTTTACTGGTAACGTTACTTAATTCTCGGCAGGCCCTCTTATTATCCATCCATTTGTATAATTCACTGTTGACTCTGACCTTAATCACCATCTCTACTCTACTCGAACCCGTTTTTGTTTTTGTTTTCAAATTAAGTTTAAGGAAATTCTCTCTTTATAAAAAAAAGAAAATCAGTCTTTTCCTCCGCAGATAGTAACGTTACCTTTACCAAGGCATAAAGACGAGAAGCAATCATAAGTGCTAAGAAACATCGAACTGACACTGAGCCATCCGTAACGTCCTGATTGTTTAGTTAAAATGTCATTTTTTTTAGGCGGCATAACCAAACTAAGAAAGTCTTTCTTTTTAAAACCTTCTAAAAAAAAATAATGGCCCACATGCCGATCAGAGAACGTGGGCCTTGTGGTGAATCAGCCGCTTAAAGAATCATCACCCCAATAAAAATAAATCGTTGAGGAAATATTTTATAATAAACAATAGGTTTTACCCTATATAAACCTTACTTCCTGTTAATAAAAGGAAGATCCCGGATTCCTAGAACTGCAGTTACTGCTCCAATTTCTACTGTTAATGCAGATACTCCAGTCATTAAATCAATGCTTCCTGTTAGTAATCCTCCGATTGTTGCGAGTACTGGTCCTATTGCTATTAACAAAGTTCCAATTTTAGTTTTACTCTGATACCATTTCTTTACTATTTCTTTTGCCATGTTTCCTCCTAGTTTAGTTAACTGTCCAAAATCTTTCACTAAATAATCTCACTGCATAATAATAAATCCTGCTAACTATCCAACCATAAAACTTCTTATCAGCAACTACAAATTTATTATAAATGCTATCTCTGAAGTCTTGGTCTGCTTTTAGCCTTGTTTTTCTGTTTGCTACTTCGTTCCTGTACTGCCTGTCATGAAGATAACAAGAATAATTAAACTTAACACCAAATAGTTCCTCCGGGGAAAGTGTGCAATAATCCTCGTTCTTATCGTATTCCATTAGTCAGCATTCCTCATCTCTTTAATTAAACATAGGGTATTATTCTCTTCGTCATAAACATTAAAATTTTCCCGATCTATCCTGTGGCTTTGATTCGCTTCGATTGAGCAATTCTCATAAATTAAATATCTCATATTCTCTGCATCGAACAAAGAATCATATATTTGGACTTCTTCGAATGTTTGAAGGTCTGGAATGTCCTGGTCTGAAATAACTAAACCCTTAACCTTCTCAAATGTGATGTTTTTGTCATTTATCTGGAATCCTCCAATCCCGGCTAATAAAATCAATGCACTCATTCCGAACACTAATTTCTTATTCATTCGATCTCCAGTGGGTTATAAATTTCCTTATTGTTTTCTTCCATGAATTTGATTGCCTTATTAAAATCTTTTTCCCTTTGTTCTAGATTTTTGGCATACTCACTTTTGTTTTCTAGTTTTTTAAAATCATCTAATAAATCCAAATTTCTCTTTAATATTGTTAACTCCACAATAGTCTCTTTCGGGATCTCTTTCATTCTAGCAATGTACTCTTCTGTGATTGCCTTAGCTTGTTTGACTCTAACCAATTCTTCTTTCAATTGATTAAGAGTCAGTTCTCTTGGTTGTTCCATTTTATTCTTTAGTATCGATTTCTTTTCCGATTAAGTCCAATCCTTTAACTGGTGCAACTGCGTTTCCGTATTTCTTATTCATTAATTCTTTTACTTCAAACAACCATAAAGGCTGCCCTGTGATTGGATCTGCTTTCTTCTGTGACAAAGAAATTCCTAAATCTTCCACACCATAGTCTGAATCAACTTTCACTCTCAGTTGTCCGCCAACTTCTTGAACGTCTAGTATTTTTATTTTCATTTTTAACCTCCTTATGTGTCTAGCTCATGCTTACATTTAATTGTTCCCTGAATTAGATCTGCGCTTGCATTGTTGGTCAAAACTCTGGCCCTCCAAAATCCCGCCGCATCAGGATATGTTCCTCCATCACTCAAATCAACATCATAGTCTATTATTTTTCCAGTTGTTAGAATTGAGTGTTTGTTTATCCAAGCAGTTCCATTCCAAAAATCTACATAAATGTTTACACTCGTTGCATTAACACTTCCGGCATCAGAGATTCCATCTCCAATTGAAACGCTATGATTGTGACTAGCTGCTCCGTATGAACCGTCATCGTGACCATGACTTGCCGCTGAATATGAACCGTCATCGTGGTCATGATCTGCTGCATAATAACTCCCGTCATCGTGGTCATGACTATTTGCATAATATGAACCGTCATCGTGAGAATGTTTTGCTGTATAAATTCCCAAGTAACAACTCAGACTTATTGCTCCTGTTTGTGGCCTAACCTGAATAAAAATATCATGAGTGCTTGAAGTAACGGTTCCAACTGGGATTTGTGTGACTTTTATCATTGAAGTATCCCTAAACCCATCACTATAAGTTCCCCAAACAGTTCCCCCAGAACCAACAGATCCTGGTTCAATATATCCATACACTGAATCGTTCCCAATTCTAACTTGAATATCTTCATCTCCACCACTACTTCCCATAACCGTAAAATCTGCAAGCAATGTTTGATTGAGATAAGATGATCCTGGTCTGACTGTTGCTACGGTTGTCCAACTGCCAGAAGAACATGCCACAGTTGACATGCTATCCGTACCTACACTTGAATAATAATAAAAAGTTCCTGAATCTCCAGAGACTCCTGGAGTTGTGTTCGATGATGATCCAGAGACTCCTGGTTGTGTGCTTGCAGAGGTCCCTGAGACTCCTGGCGCTGTGCTTGCGCTTGTTCCACTAACTGTTGGCGCAACATCTGTTTCGCTTGCACTTCCTACTCCTGATCTGAATGGATCCACATCATAATCTAATTTAAAAGAATTAACTCTCAAATTTCCAGCTTCGTCTGTGATATCACTAGCTGAAAAATATGCTTTGACTCTCAATGGCGCTGAATTGTTTGCATTAATCATCTCACTAAAAGTTAAAATGTTTGTTGTTCCCTGCATATATGTTGAAGTGTCATTGGTTCCTTTTTGTAATTCTGCAAGATATTTCTCCATGCTTCTTTCTTTTTGTGAGTATTCTTTGTTTGTTACCTGCAATGTCAAAAATTCTTCACTTCCCCTGACTCCTCTTTCTAGTCCTACGATTCTTACTTCTTCGTTTGATAGGCCTTTTGTCTGAGCGTTCAAAGTCACAACATCCCCAGAAACCACATTTAAGTTTGGGTTGATAACATCAAATTGATAAACACTCACAGGATCCTTCCACTTGGCCACTAATTTGTCAGCCATGTTATTTGCTTGGTCCTGTGTAATAATTGAAGGATCAGTATAATCTTTTTGGATTGTTCCATAGGTTGCTTTGGAAGTTGCGTCTTGCCCGTACGCGCCTGTTGATTTTATTTGGTTATCTCCATCCCCTTTCCCAAAAACTCTCACGTCATTTGCTATTGGATACGATTTTCTGACTGTTAGATCTGTAATCTGTAACCGATCGTTTAATGTTGTCACGCTTGTTGAACTTCCTTTGTGATCTAAAATATCCACTTCCAAATTTGTATAATCGATTCCGATGTCTTGTGCTGTACTTCTTATTAAATTTGAAAGTCCATTATAAAGACTCGATGATGATTCCAATTTTAAGTCAATGCTTGCTCCGGCTTCTATTGTTCCGGCACTAAGATATGAACTCTCTCCGATTATGGCCGCCGCAATTGTAGCACTTGCTTCTGATGTCCATGGGCTATCTGCGTATGCTCCGTTTTCTTTTCCTAGCCAAACCTCAAAACCTTTCAAGTCTGCAGAGATTCCTCCGGCGTTTAAATAAGAAAGTGAATTGATTAATCCAACAAATTCCAAACTACCATTCCTATAAAAATAAACTTTCGAACCTATCTCAAATAATCCTCTTTTTGTTTGGCCTGTACCTGTGATTCTTAACTGGCCTTCATTCAATTCATTCAAATTGTCTACATAAGAGAACGCACTGTCTGGAATAACTGTTCCGGCTAGTCCGCTTGTGTTTTCTACCTTTATAATATACTGGCTCATGCTGAATAACCGTTTCTGAATTTAATTGTATAAGCTGCATCTAAATTCGAGACTGTCATTGTTGATGTTGATAATCCTGCCGCCAATTGCAATAATCCCATTCCATCAGTTGTTTGAACTGCACTCGTTTGGGTTCCTTCGATTGTTGTGTAGTTGTATTCTGTCACGAAGATTCCATCTCCCGAGTCTGTCATATTTATAAATTTAATAATGATATCATCTGCAGTTGTCAAAGCAGATGCGGGAATTGTTACTTCGTTTCCTAATCCATCACTTACCACAACATCACTTGCTCCAGAGGTTACTGTTCCTGAAATTTCTTCGATGAAAGTTGTCACATTTCCGCCATTTGTTTTATGTGCTTCTCCTTGAGTATAGGTTTGTTGAGTGTCTGAGAATAAGATTCCTATCACTGTTTGAAAGTTGGCAACATAATCAATAAAATTTGTTTTTCCTCCTGAATGTGTTTTCTTGATTTGATTTCCTACACCCAAATAAAACTTATCACTTTCCCAGTATAATTTTTTTAACTTTTCGGATTCCGAGAAATGTTTGCTTAATGCCAGATAGTTTGTGTTTTTACTTGTTCCAAAAAAGTGTCCTGTTAATACGATCATCTTTGGACCAATTCCCCCACCACTTACAAAATAATGAAACCTTTGGTAATCGACATTTGTCACAGTATAATTTGGGACTATCTCATCATCGAACGTGTTTGGGTTATTTGGGAAGTCAAACTTGTCAGCTGTTCCTGAGTAGTTTTCGATTTTCATTACCATTATAAAAAATATTGAGCTTCGAGCTCTCCTCCATTTCTTGAATACATTTTCATCTGTTCCTGGAATTGTTGGTTTTTGTAATAATCACTATTATAATATTCTTGCATTTGTCGGTCTAGGAATCCTTGCCCATTTTCATCCTTGACATAGGTGTTGATTAAAGGGCCCAACATCATTCCTCCTGCCGATGCTCCAGTTGCAAGTCCTCCGGTAACTCCTGCACTAACTGCTCCACCTCCAAATAAAAATGATTTTAATGCTCCTGGTATCTTTGTAAACCATGAAATAGCCGAAGAGAAAAACCCTCCAATTTTTGTTGATACATTCTTTACAGCTGTTCCGATTGTTGACCATCCTCCCCATGTGGCCATTCCTTTAAACAATCCAAAAAATCCAGACCATGCACTATAAATCCAACCACCAACTTTTATCGCAACTGTTGCTATTCCTACTCCAACCACACTCTTTGTAATTCCTGCAAATATGTCAGGGTGTTCATTTGCCCAATTAGATAATTTGTTTAAACCATCTGCAGCCGCATCGAAAACTGGCGCCAATGCTTCTCCTGCACTCATCTTTAATTTTAATAATGATAGATTGATTCTCGCCATTGAACCTGCAACTGCCGGCGTATCTTTTACCCATGCTGTTAATGCCGCGGTTCCTGCAACTGCCAAAGTCCCGAATATTGTTGTCATTCTTTTTCCTTGTGCTGCAATCCTCTCAAAATCAGATCCTACCGATTTCCCAGAATTAGAAATGTCTTTAAGTCCAGTATCTATTCTTTTGATTCCCCGTTCAATCTCTGCAGTTTGAATGGATCCTCCAATTTGTAAATTTCCAATTTCTACCATTTTATTTTTTCATTTTTGCGATTGTATCCTCAATCTCTCCTTCTCGGATTCTTTTGCTTTTGATTGCTTCGTCAAGGTCAACTATATCCTGGATATCCCTCATCTGGCATTTCTTGAATTCTTCTGGCCCGATACCCTTTTCCCAAAACTTATGTTTAAGCCACATCAAGATTTCAGCTCTTCCCTCAATCGAGAATCCCTGTTTACTTGCTGTGTGAATCTTAAAAATTAGTTTTTTTTTACTTCACTTGACGGGTTGTCTATACCGTTTATCTTGATAATTATTTTATCAAAAGTTCCCGGTTTAAGTTTTGACAATAGTTTCCACTTTTCTTCATTGCTCAAATTTTTCCATTCTTTATTGATTCCAATAACCTTCTGAATCATTTCTTGGTTGTATGGGACATCAACTAAATTCCTAATCTTGCATTCATTCAACTTCGCAAGATTTTGAACTGGTTTCCCGTCTACAATCTCAATATATTCATTAACCCAAGCATTTTCATTGCCTGCAGTTGTTGGCTTATATTTGAACTTTCGTTTTTCTATTTCAAACTCAACGACTTCCTCGTTTACAAAATCTTCTTCAAATTCCATGTTTTACCTCCTGGTTTAGTAATCTGTGAGTGCATCGTTCGCAACGATCGCAACTGATTTAATTGTTCCTACCACATCAACGTTTGTTATCCCGTCCAAGTTTGTTGGACTCGTTGCCTGTTGTAAGTATAAATCTGTAAACGTGAACGTTACGTCATCTGCTGGTCCAGTTCCTCGAATTAAAGCCAAGCTGTTTGTACCGGGTACAACTACCTCATCTTCAAAATCGTCAAAGTAAGTATCATCTTTTTGATTTATGTTAAATCTGCAAGTGTATCTTCTTACTTTTGGAATTGGTTCTCCAATCGATTGTGCCAGTGTTGAATTACAATATCTCGAATCTTCTTCATCGATTCCATTGTCAATCGTCAATTCTCCTGAATTAACTTCTGTGATTTCACTTCCTGCATAAGTTAACTTAGCCATTCTGAATTGGAATCCGTCAGCTACTTCTGCTGATATTGATGTTGTGCTTGTTCCGGCTACTGCCGATTTTGCAATACATTCAGCTGTCACTGTTACGAATCCTTCAGTCGGACCTGTTCCGGCCGCGAAGTTCATTGTCAAATTTGTTATAACACATCCTGTCAAAGTTATTACATGGTCTGTACTTCCTCGTTTTGCCCATTCTAATGTGAAAGATTTTACAACGTCTGTTGCTGTGAAAGTATGCACTGTTGGCGCTGTGCTTGTGTTCGACACAGTTCCATGAGCACAATATCTCAAAAACTTCCAATTTGTTGGTACAAACTCTAAAGAAAATTTATAAGTTTCTGGTCCCTTTTCCATCGAATCCATATCTCTTGAATCTGCACCTGCAGTCAATATCTCTTGCCAATTCTTTGAAAAGTCTGGAGTTATCTTCGTATTTTTACCAACGATATAACCATCATCTACCATCGTACTTGTTCCTAAAGTTGCCCATGTATCTTCTTCGCACATTGCGATTTGCTCTCTCTTACCAATCATATATTCTGTCATTATTTTTTAACCTCCATGATTTAATTGCTCTCCGACACGTTAATGCCTTTTAGTTCTACTTCAACTATCGAATGAAAACATTCCAATTCTGTGCTGAATCCCATGTCTCTCGGAATCCCTACTGGAGTGTAATTGTATAATTCTGGGTGCAAGTCGTTTTCGTATGATCTAAAAGCCGCCATCAATTGATGTGCCAAATATTCCGCAAGCTTATCTCCTTCGTATTTTACTCCATCAATTGTTTGAGGTTGATTTTCTTTTGTCCAGATGTCTATTTGGAAATGGATCGCGCTTTCGATGTCTGAATTGTATTGTCCCATTCTTCCTCCGGATCCTCCAACCACTAACACGTTCATTCTTGGGAATGATGTTTTGCTTAGGGAGACTTTTGCCTTGTCCGGATAAATCCAATTTGTAGTTCCTCGCTTATAGGTAATATCCACGTTGTTTGTTCCGGCCGCAGTGTTTGAATAAAAAATAACCTTTTGGTTTTGCCAGTCAATCCAATAATCTTCATATTTTACTTGTGCAGTTCCATCAACCGTCACAGAAACAATACAGGACATCGTTCCAGCTGTTGGCGTCAATTGAAAATCTGTGCTTCCTCCATCGAACTCTTCTGTTTGTGAAGTTTCTGCTCTACTCCGGGGATCTGTCAATCTCCTTCTAAGAAAATCTACTATTACATTTTTGGGACTTATGAATACCATCTTTGGTTGTTTAATGCCTCTTGGCAAATCATCCGAGTGGATAATATGATAATTCAAACCTTATTAATTATTTAAATCTACTTGCCTTTCTTCATAACTTGATTAAAATATCTATCAACCCAAATTCCTTTCACTTGGTCAAGCGCCGGCCTAAAAAATGGCTGAGCTCTTGTTCCTGGGTGCATTACCTTTTTAGAAAAGATTGTTTTTCCATCAGATTTGAATTTTAAGGCCTTCTTCGCATTTGGTCTTATGATATGAGGACTTGTTCCGAACTCAACATCTGGCGCATATTCTACATCATCATAAAGTAAATAATTATTAAATCCCATGGTTGTTGGGTTTATCTTGATTCCATTCCACAATCTTCCCTTATCGACAGGACAATTAATGATCGCCAATTCTTGCATCTTCAACATCGATTTAAATAAAACCTTTCTTAACTGGTCAATCGTCAATCCCTTGTCTATCTTGCTTTGGATATTAAAATTTATTTTCATTGGGTTAGTCCTATCTTTTTCAATACTGCTGTCCGGAAGATTTCTTTTGATTTTGCTTTTCTCCCACCGACAATTTGTTCTATCCTCCACCAAAAATTATTCTTATCCAGAATCATATCTCCTGCTTGAACTATCATATCTCCATGCCCTGTGATTGATTCTGGATACTCATTATAAAAAAATCCTTTCACGTTCCCGGTGATTGCCAAACCCATCTCATGAATCTGACGGTCCTTCTTTGTGATATCTTGCATAACAAAAAATATCGTATAACCGGATTGTGCGATTGATTTTGTGTCACCCATGCTTCCGATGTTTTCTGTTTCTTTAATTAGACTTCCTTGCATCCCATGTGTCTTAATTATCCCATGGAAGTCCTCTCTCATTGATTCGTAGCTCATTGGTCTAACTCCAACTTTTTAATTATTGCACTCTTGAATATTTCTGATCCATCCATTTCTCTTTCTCCGTTGATTGTCTCAATCCTCCAATATTCTTCGTCATCGTCTTTTATAACATCTCCCACCTGTGCGCTTACAACACCATTTCCTGTGATTGAGTCCGGATACTCGTGGAATAAGAAAATCCTTGCTTCTCCTGTAAAAGCAGAGCCCATATCTCTCAATTGTCTATCTTCTCTTAAAATATCCTGAATAGACATGTATATCGCGTAGGATGCCTCCGATACGGCTGTCACAGCTCCAGTGGTGTCTTTTGTTTCAGTTTGCCTGATAAGTGTTGCCTCTATTCCTTCTTCTGTTATAATGGCTTGTATGTCCGTTCTGGCCGATGCAACTCTGAAACTATTAAACACGATATTCAAGAAGAAATCATCAAAGTTGAAATCCTCAGTTAACATCTTAATAAAATTAAAAGTGCTGCCATCATCCAAACTTAATGACTCCAATAATTCTAAAAATCTTATCTTCAAAACTTCTAGATCATCACTCAAATTTGTTATCTCAGATATGATCCTTCCGATTGTAAAGTTCTTTGTGTCTGTTAAATTCAAACCTTCAACCAATTCCTTAATTATTTTGTGGATATCTCCATCTGATAAATTCAAAACATCGGATAGTGATTTGATTGTTTGCTTGGTTACGACATCCCCCATTGTTTGGGATTCACTCAATATCTTTGTTATCGATCTTGTCAAGCTATCTCCTAGTTCGAATGTGTCTATTAGGATTCTTGATGTTGCTTTTACTACTGATGCGTTCAAATTCATCTCTTCTGAATATTCTCTTGCCAAATCCCAAATTTTCGAATACTCGTCTGATGTACTTATTGATTCAGTAAGTAATTTTAAAATCCATTTGTCTGCCTGCAAATCATCACTAAAATTATAAGATTCAATTAGCTCTCTCAATAATGTATTTACTTCATCATCCGTTAAACCGAACGCCTCACTCAGAATTCTTGTGAATGCTATCGAATCTCCATCTGTGATTGAAAAGATTTCGTTTAAAGTTCTTCTAACATCCCACGTTCTAGAATAATATTCCACCAAATTAAAACTCTCAATCATTGTTTTCAGTAACGTTGCGATTGTTGTCACATCATCAGTCATGTTCATTGTCTCAGAATATTCCCGATTCAAACTCACTGTTTTTGTCAATTCATCTAATAAACTCAAACTCTCAGATAAACTTCTAAACATCGATTTTAAAACCTCATCTGATAAACTCAAACTTTCAGAGTATTCTCTTTCCAAAGTCCAAATCTTTGAATACTCATCCAATAAATTTGTAACATCTGTTAATGATTTGTTTATTTGAAATGTTTTTGAATCAGTCAATCCGATTTCTTCTCCTGGGAAGTTCAAACCCCATGTGATCGTTTGTTGATTTGTCAAAGTGGTTGTTTCCGAGAAGGTCCTATTTATGCTCAATTGTCTTAATACTTCAGCACTTACTCCAATCGATTCGTTAAGGACTTTTATAATATTTGAAAAATCCCCATCGGAAAGGTTCAATATTTCTGTGATGTTCTTATCAATTAAAAAAGACTTTGCATCTGATAAACTCAAACTCTCCTCGATATTCTTATTCATCAAAAATGATTTCAAATCTGATAAATCAAATGTTTCATTAATGTTTCTGTTCATGGAAAACGTTTTTAAATCTGATAAATTAAAAGTTTCATACTTTTCTGTTTGAGTTCCCTTATTTGTTACGTCTGATAAGTTAAAACTATTTTGGATGTTATGATCAATAAAAAATGATTTCAAATCTGATAAATTGAAAGTTTCTTGATTTAATTTGTTTATTGATGATGTTTTCAAGTCTGACAAACTTAAACTATCATCGATGTTTCTGTTCATAGAAAATATTTCTAAATCTGATAAATTGAAGCTTTCTCCTGGAAAAAGAAAAACTAACGAGATAAGTTGCTCATTTGTCAAATTTGTTGTTTCTGAAAGAATTATAACTTTTTGGATTTGTCTGAATAAATCCGCACTTAATCCAAATGATTCACTAAATGTTTTTAGGATATTTGCGAAGTCTCCATCGGAAATGTTTAAAGTTTCTTGAATGTTTTTGTTAATCAGAAATGATTTCAAATCTGATAAATTGAAAGTTTCTTGAATGTTTTTGTCAATCAAGAATGTTTTTAGATCTGACAAATTGAAGCTCTCATCGATGTTTCTGTTCATAGAAATTGCTTTCAAATCTGATAAACTAAAATTTTCAAGTATTGATTTTATTCCTTGTTTTGAAATATCTCCGGATAAAGAAAAACTATCAGAGTATTCTCTTTCAAAATCAATCCTACGACTAAAATTTGAAGATAAACTAAAACTCTCAGGAATATTTCTATTTGAAGATAATGATTTTAAATCATTAAAATTAAATTCTTCCGTATATGTTTCATCATATTCTGTTCCTCCAGCTACTACGGTGAACGTTCCATCCTCCGTAAATGTATGAACGGTGTTATCCCCGTCTGTCGTCTTTGTTCCACCTGTACAAGTTCCAAAGTTCGCTGTTACATAGGAAATAATAACAACACCACTTCCACCATTACCAGCTGTATAACCACTAGTACGAACACCTCCGCCACCGCCACCTGTGTTGGCTGTACCTGAAGTTGCGTTTGAGTTTGCAATACCACCTGCACCACCGCCTCCGGTTCCTCCTGCTCCAGCAGTAGAGTCACCACCTCCACCGCCACCTCCGCCATAAGTTACCGGACTTCCGGTTATAGAATTTGCTGTCCCATCTCCACCATCTCCGCCTGCTCCAGAACCAACAGCCCCGACTTCACTTGAACCTCCACCGCCACCGCCATTATTCCCATTTGGGTCTCCTCCATCATATCCCTGTCCAACGGTTCCGCTACCACCGACTTTGGTGTAACATCCTCCACCACCAGAACCACCATCTTGACCATCTATATAAGCAGAAGAATTGTAAGCACCACCACCTCCACCACCAGTTGCTGTGATTGTACTAAACACAGAATCTTCTCCATCTCCGCCAATATCATCATTAGCAGCAGCACCACCATCTCCAACAGTTATAGAATATGCTTGTGGCGTTACTGTAAGAATTGCATCATATAATAAACCACCTGCACCTCCTCCTCCGCCTACCCATCCTCCGCCTGCACCTCCGCCGGCAACAACAAGAGCCTTAACTGTTACCATAATCTCATCCTATCCCATAATTTATCAATAAAAGAATTCTGAGGGAAAAAGAAATGCCAAATTTTACGTATCATCCAAACCTCACATCAAAAATCTTAATAGGTACTGGATCTTCTGTGAATGGATAAGCCAAACCATCTCCACCATTTCTTAATAAAGTTACCTCGTCAGAAGTCAAACTTTTATTCCAGATTCCTACTTCATCAATCAATCCGTCCCATAATCCTGTGGTTGAACCTATAAAAATATCTTGTGCTAGAGTGAATCCACTGTCTATATCACTCCACGTCACAGTTGAAACCCCATTAACATATAAAATAGCACTTGCCCCATTTATAACAGCAACTATATGTGTCCATTCATTACTCGCTGTTGCTTGTCCAGTTCCTTCTCCAATTCCATGCGTAGCAATACCAAAATCCCATTTAGATGAATAATTTCCAATATAAAATCTATGGTCTGATGTTGCTGATGCCCATATTGCTCCATACTTATCTGATGTATAATCTGTTGGTTTGGCCCAAAATGAAACACTAAACCCAGAATAAAGTGTCGTCCCACTTCCAAAATTCAAATCTATATTATCATTGGTTCCATCAAAACCAATCGAAGTTCCTATCTTTCCACTTTGAGAATATAAAGCTCCGGTGTATGTCCCGTCGTTGCTTCCGTGTGCATCTATAATTGAACCACTAGCCTCATCCAATTTATAGTAACTAATTAAACCATCAATTAACGCCATCATTCCTCCATTAAAGACATAATTTTTTTATTCTTTTCTTCGGATCCTTTGAAGTGGCCTGGATGGATATCTTCTGCTCCGAATGAAACTGTGGCCATAATTTTTCCCCCTGGTTTCAAAAGACTTTTTATCAAAGCAATTGTTTCGTCGAATTTGTCGTCTGGGATATGTTCCAAAACATCAAAGCATAAAATTATATCATACTTATTTTTAAAATCCTTATGAATCGGCATCGGAATCACTTTAATCTTTTGACGCCTCTTTGTAAATCTATGAGAAATAAAATCTAATGATTTTTTATTGTAATCACAAGCTGAAACAATATATTTTTCTTTTGCTAACATGTACGACACTTGACCTGCTCCACTTCCGAAGTCTAGTATCTCTGTTCCTCTGTCAGGGAATTGTTGTTTTATCCCCTCAACCAATTTCTTATCATAATTTCTTCGTCCCTTAAAATGCCACTCTAAATGATCATAAATTTCAAAGTTATTGTTTTTGTAATATTCCAGGACTTGTTCTGAGTCTGTGAAGTCCACCTTGTCCATTTCTTCTTTTCTTAATTCGAACCTCTTGACAAATCGTCTCAAAACTTCTTCTCTGGGTACCTTTTCAAATTTAACTAAATCCTCAATCATTTCTTCTCGATCGTCTTTGTCGATTTTTAATTGTTCTTTGTACATCATAAAATGCGCAGGTCCTACCTCCGCGCCAAAATGCTCACAGACAACTCCTGTGTTTAAAAAAATCTTATGCCCTTTCTCAACGGCTTCATCACAAAAATATAAATCCTCTGCGATTTGGTATTTGATTCCGTCCTTCTCTCTCCATTCTAATTTAAAATAAGGAAATTCCATCCCTTCAAATATTTTGGTTTTGATTAAACAACATCCCATCCCGACTCCCTGGACTTCCATTATTTGATTAAACTCAAAATCTTCTAGAAAACAATGCTTATCTCCTTCTTTCATTCTTGCCACTGGCAAGTAGGGTTTACCCTTACTAAAATAAAGGCCAGATGCAATATCCACATCCATTGCCAATAAAGTATCAAGTGCTCCGCTTGGGATGATTGTGTCTGAGTCGATAAATAAAATATAATCACAATTATCTTTAAGGGCCATTCTTACAAGTTCGTTTCGTGCCTTGTCAACTATAGTGGAGTTCTGCAAATAAATCTGGACATCGTATCTTTCCTGTTGATAAAATTCACTAATACGATTAATGAAATTAACAAAGAAACTTGCTGGAACTACGTTGTATAAAGGCACACATATTCCAATTTTCATTGTTCTAGGTTAATTACGCAACAGTTACTTTCCAAGTAATTTGTAAGGTGTCACCATCTGCTACATTGATCGCACTGAATGTCTGTCTACACAACATTGTTCCTTCGCTTGATGCGTTCAAAACTGCTGATTCTGTCACTGCTACTGATCCAGTAACTGTAAAAGACTTTAGGAATTGTGCTGTATCATCTGTCACATTTTCTGTCACTGATGTACCAGTTCCGGCTGCTCTTGCCAAACCATTTTCAGTTTCTTCAGTTTCCAAAGTTGTATCAGTTGCCGTTGCAGTTGTTGTTCCTGTACCTACTGCGATGTAATCGAATGCTGTATAAGATCCTGCTTGGTCTGTGTTGAACAATCCTGCTACTTCTTTAAACCCTAAATTCATCAATGCGTTTGGAGTATTTACAGTTTCCATCAAATTTCCAACATTGTCAAAATGCTCTATTTTAATAAATCCCTGTAGCTGAGCTCCCTCACTTTTTAAATTTTGTTTCATTTATTTAACCTCCCATGATTTAGTTGATTATGAAATACCTGAACATCACATGTGTCGCTTAATCCTACCCTTTCCAGAGTGCCTGGCTTTCTTCCTGCTACTTTGTTTAATCTTTTTAGAATATTCATAATTTTTTCTTTGTTATTTGAGATTTGGGATTCATCCATTGTTTTTGGACTCTTTTAATTCTTTTTTCTTAAGGGAATCAATTTCAACAATTCTTCCGGCAATCTTGGATCTTGAAACTTTTAAGTCTTGTTTGATTTTTCCGTTCTTATCTCTCAAAACGATATCCATTCCTGCCATGTTACTTTTTAGTTCCCATTATATTTAAATATTGTTATCAAATAATATAAGGCCGAATGCTTATTCTAGACATTATTTGGTCTCTCTCCTTTATTAGTTGATTAGCCGCTTCACGCCATTGTGTGTAAGGTTCACCCTTTTGTATATGCAATTCTCCCAATGTATAACCTGTGTTATCACTATAGGATTGTCCAATAATTCTTGCAACCAATGCAATACCACAAACGATATTCATTAACTTTGTGAAGTTGATGTCTATCTCTAGTTTCACGATCGTGCTTCCGGCTTCATGTGTTTCTACGAATTGGTCAATTGTTAATATCCCGGTTGCTACTGTCGATACCTGCGCGACTTCTCTGTGTCCATCCATTCCAAAAATTTCAACCCAGTCATCCTCTGTGAAATCAGTTGAGCTAGAAACTGCCACTGAGATAGCTGTCCCGGCAACCTCATCTTCAGAGGATGATGTGCTGATTGTATCTGAATGAATAACGCTTCCATATAAATATTTCACAACTACTGAATTCTTTTTATTTGCGAATGTTGGTGATGTTGCTCCGGATCCTAAAAAAATAAAACCTGACTCTTTGTAAACTTCCAAGTTCACTGGATCCTCTGTTTCCCCATCAATCTTAATTTCCCTAACTGCCAATACTGGATTCTTCTCCAGGAGATGTCTATTCGTTCCGTCCCCATCATTTATCTCGATTCTTTCTGTTGGTACGAATACTGTGTTGAACATTCTTGGGACTTGTTTTTCTACTTCTGCTATTGTGGCCTCAACATCCACATCATTAATCTCTGCGACTTTGATTCCGCACGTTCGCCTAACACTTGCAACATCTACATAAGTTCCCATTATCTACTTAGCCCCCATACGATTACTCCTGTCAATAAACTTGCTCCGAAAACCAATATAATTGTCGCCCATGCTGGCAATCTGCTAGATAAATGATTATAGAGTTTTGTGTTTGTGCTCTTCAAATCAATAAATTCGCCTCTTATCTCTGTCCTAAATTCTTTAAAATCATTAGAAACATTCTCAATCATATTCCTAGAAACCTTCCCAAAAGAGCAACCTCCGTTTTCCTTAGCCATATATTTTCACCAATAAATTTTCATAATCATCCCTAAACGGCAAACTGCCCCCTAATGCAATTACTTCAATCAGCTTTTCTTTGGTTCCCCATTCGACTATATCCTTCGCAGTCTTTTTCCCGATTCCGTTAATCGAACATAATTCCTTAAAAAATAAATCGTCAGGCGTATATTGCACTTCTTCAATCTGTTTTGTTTCTACTACCTGGTTCCCTATTTGTCCTTCAGTAGTTTTAACGGAGAATCCATAAGAAATTCCTAACTCTCTTGATAGTTCTATACTTTCCCCTGTATTTATTGTGGCCCAATAGCAATCGTTTGCTTTCCCAATACGAATCTTAACTGGCCCACCATTATTGGTGAATTCCATTTTATTCCTCGACCATCAAATACACTGATACCGTTTCTGTGGCTGTACCAGATGCTAATGATAATTTAACTCTTCCGTAAACCGTAAACGGTTCATACACTTTTAACGCTGTATACGATAGAACTGTCTCTGCTCCAGTATATGTGCAGACTGGTGTTCTCGGATAATAAGTCGCGTCTGTGTTTGCTGCTGCTAGATCTAGGATTTTTTGGTCAGATGCCTCTCCGTCCGAATCTAGGTCAACAGTACAAGTATGTGTAGGATAGTCAACTCCAACAGCGATAACTCTGCCTCTTATAGGTACGCTATAAGCTGAGGCTGTAGTCGCGCCTGCTGCTATTGTTGCCGATATTTTGTACTTTGTTATTTTTGACATGTTTGTTTCTCCATTTAGTTGGTTTTAAGTCCCTCGACCTCTTGTTTTCCTGAAACAAGAAAAAATAATAAAAAATAAAAAATAAAATTATATTTATTCAACTCTTGTAAGGTTGTTTGCTAGTGCAATTTTTTCTGGAATTGTTACAATATCGCCTGGCTTAACTGTCATCCAATTAATGTTTCTTCCATCAACTTCTTTAATCTTAATACCCTTTCCGGTATTATTCTTAAATCGTTGTGGTTTTACTTCAACTGGGTTTGCCTTGATTGGTTTCTTTGCTTCAACTGGCTTGACTTCTTCGGGTGCTACTTCAACAGATTTCTCTGGTGCTTTGACATCCTCGACTTTTTTGTTCGTGTTTTTTTCCATATTATTTGTTTTGTACAAACTTTTCATATAAGCTGAAATGCTTATCTCCAAGTTTTTTACTGTTATCAAGCGCTATTAATTGCTTGACTATAATATCTACCGCAGCTTCCCCAAATTCAAAATCAATCTCTTGGTTTCCCTTTTCGTTCCAGGTAATTTGTTTATCATTTTGTTTGATATCAAATAATTTGAACTCCTCGTCTTTTACGCCGAGATTAAGTTTTAATTCTCTGATAACTCTCAATGTTACAAAATTCCCTTCTGCCGGAAGAATCTCCATTAAGTTGATTCTTTCGCTTAGAGCTAATTTATATTTGGTTTTCATACGATAAAAATTATGACGCAGTAAGCATTATATAGTATGGTGTTGAACCTACTACGATTCTCGCTTTATGCGAAAATTTAGTTTCGTCATCATCGGCTACTATCATATTTCCTGATGCTACAGTGTGTCCTTGTATTGACAATAAGTTTACGTCATCATCTACATCTGCAATTCCATTCGCGTTTCCGCTATTTGTAATTTGGATATAAGATAAATTAGTTACTCCGTCTGGATCACTTGCTGCTCCATCTGAATATATTTCTGCCATTAAAGGCGATAAGTTTCCACCTGTCCAACCAGCGTCATCTGGAATATGCAATGTATTTCTACTTGCTACTCCTAATCCGCTAAGTTCTCCGCTATCAGCAAAGTTTAACGATATGTGTGCTCCATGAGCAGTTCCACATGCTACATCGTTTATTGTCGTGAATATTCGTGCAGCTTCTCCACCTGCTCCAGCTCCGCTTAAATAAAGTCTTAAATACATTGCTCGATTGTCACCGCTTGTCGCAGTTGTTTCGAGATAATATTGTAAGAATTTAATGTTTGCAGCTGATGTTGTTATTGGCACAGAACTTGTTCCTGCCAATACCATTGGTGAAGATGATGTAAGTCCGTTAGCTCCGCTGTGATTTATCTTTCCAGATATTTCTCCAAATCTTGTCATTTTAATTTAATAAAATAACAACTATTTACAACGAAGTACGATGGTCTTTGCTCCAGTATTTGAACCGCCAAGTGTAACTACTAAAACTCCTGAACTTACTACCGTTGTTGGTGCTTCTGATACAACTACGCTTCCTGTTGTAGTCTGATCATAAACGTCAATAGATAATAGTTTTGTTGCTCCGTAATCATTCAAGTCGATTTGAACTGTGTCAGTTCCACCTATTACAGTGGCTGCCAATTCCCACATTAATACCTTAACTCCTGCGTTTGGGGATTCCTGTGTAACTGTTCCTACTTCTCCTAATGCTGTCATTATTTTTCCTCCATTTTGTATTTAGTTGTTTTTGTCCTTATCGTGGACGATTCGCCTTACAATTTGTCGCCAGTAAGATGACGAAATATTTAAAAAAAAATAAATAAATTATTGATTTACAATATGTTGTCGATAAAACTGTTGAAAGCCGGATTTTTCATCACTAGACACTGGTACTGCTTCAAATAAAACTTATCCGAATCGTTGGTTTTACCCATTGCTTCGTATGTCGTATCTTGTAGTACACGCATCTCGATGTAATCTGTATCAAGGAAGTAAATCTGTTTTGCACCTGAAGTGTTGCTCAAATATTGTGATGGGATCAACGGTACTGGTCCGACCATAGTTTGAAGTAATACCGCAGATGGAACACCGAATGGCAAAACACCTGAAGGTACGTCACTTGGAGAATACCGGAACGTGTCCAATATAATCTTTCGAACGTCTCTTACAGCTGAACTTGACCCAATTGCGATTTTAACGTTTCCGCTATCATCGAATGAATATTGTACCGCTGTTTCAATGTCATCGTATGTCAATGCTGCGCCGTCCAAATCTTTAACATTTGTTGTTCCCTGTAACTTTACGATACCAGAGAACTCAGTTGCGTCAGTGGATGCGTCACCATTTACGATTAAACTTTCTTCCAATTCCTTTAATGCTCTTGCTGCAGTTAAGACTCTTAATTGCATAGCGTTAGAGGATGCAACGTTTCCGAATGCACTTCCACCTAACCCTGAACCAGTACCCTGGAAACCTTCCAATACGAACGCAGGCTGTGCGCTTCGTGCTGGACCAGTAACTCGACCAACTGAATAAAGGAATTTTATTGGCGTAGAGTAACGATCAATAGTATCGTTAGTCTCTGCGAATGCCGCGTCTTCGTACGCAGTAAAAGCAGCCCCTTTTGCAGTAATCTCGTTCCAATCAGCATACATTCCCAAGTTCGTAACTCGAGGAATCAACTCAACCAAAGGTGTTCTCTTCCTAGTCTGATCAATCAGCATAGGAGATAAATAAACCGGAATCATTGCATATCCTGCAGTTCCTGGTCCACCTTGTGTTGTGTCAGTGGCTTTCATGTTCGCGTCAGCTCGCATGTCTGAACCACTTACTGGGTCCCAATATTTGGTTTTGCTCTTAAGATTAGCGAACGATTGGTAGTAGGCGTCCTGGAAGTCCAGTCCGTCCATATTGCCTGTGAATGCTTTTCCCATTTTAGCAAAGCTCTAAAGGATCAACAGATTTTAAATCAGCTTCTTCTGCTTTTTTCTTATCTTTATCTGGTTCATTGTTGCTCAAGGACTTATGTACTGGTGTTTTCAAAGCTAATGTAATCTTTGCAAGTTCGCTTTTCATTTCTGATTGAGCTTCCTTCATAGCTACATTGTCTTTTGCTACAACGTCGTACTTTTCGTTCATGGACTTCAATTCACTTGATATAGATTTTAGCATTTCAACTGATTTTGCTTCAACGTCTTCAGAATCGTTCTGACTTTCGTCGTTAGATTCGTCTTCGTTTTCTTTGTCTGTCATCTTAGAATTTTTTGTGTGTAATTTAGTTATATCTTCCGTTTTATCGGTTGAATGTGATTTGACTTCTAGCTGTCCTTCTACGCTTGGGTCTAAGTCTTTTCTTTTCTTGTATTCTTCTAGAGCGTCCATTGACTTTGTTGAAATTTCTACCATCTGGGCTTTGGTGTTGCATGGGTTTCCTGTCATTGCTACGTTCAATAAAATAACATCGTTCAACATTCGAATAGCCTTGCCTTCTCTTTGTTCGTAGGATATGTCGGTTGGTAAAAATGCAACTGAGAAAGCATCTAGGTATTTTTCCACTAAGTTTCCCTTGATTGATTTGTAGTTTGGATTGTGTCTGTTTATTTCACACTTGACACTTGTTGAGTATCTTCCTTCTCCTAAATCTTTAACGGTAGCGTCGATTATCTTTCCGGCTGGAATCTTGGTCTTGTTAATTTCTTTCTCTTCGTGTGAATCTCCTTTAAACGCTTCGTGCTCCAAATCTAATTTCATATTACGATCTAATATCTGAGTTTGCATGCTTTCCTGACAGGCTTTAGTCATTATGTCATTTACGAAGTCTATGTCGTTTGTAGAAATATCCCCCTCGACAAATAGGTGCTCTTCTCCCTTCAGATTAACTATATTTACGTTCAAGGGAGTTGTAAATGTGAAACTTGCTTCTTGATTCATGATTTGTTTAAATCAAAATATGTTATAAACCTACTTTCAAAAATTTAGAAGGATTATTCTAATAATAATATGGCCCATATCCACATCCAAAGTATTAATACACATGGTGTTCCTATTCCTAATATTATTCCAGCTGTTATCTTTTCATGATTATAAAATGTGGTTCAGGCTTACACCCCTATATTTGAGCCTCCCGCACAAAAGCTAGGATAGGGCTTTCCCACATTCCCAGTCTTTCCCGGTGTCAAGATAGGCAACCTATCCGAACGCTCTTGGTAGAACCAAAGCAAACGGCAGGATTCGAACCTGCAAGCTCCTGCCTTCTCCACAGTGACTCGGAAGCGGTTTATAGCTTCGGGGTATGTCTTCAGGGTTTAACGCTCGTCTGCTCTCTTAGTCTGTAGCCTTTGAGTATGAACATGGGGGAAACGGGTCTGTTCCTGCCCCATGAGTATGAATAAATATAACAGTCTATTCGCCTTTTTAAAAGTTTCTACTAGAACCCTACAACTCGTTTCTTATCTTTAGTATATGATAGTTCTCCGGTTTTTTTGTCCCTATAATATTTCACTATGTGGTCAAGAAGATATGAGTTTGTTTCTTTGACGTACTTGTTATGAGATTTAATCATACTGACATATAACCCAACATATTTGACTATCTCCTTGTCTTTTGGTTTTAGGTTTTCCTGGAGTATTTTTAAATCTTCATTCAAATTACCTCCGATTCTATTGACTTCGTGAATACTAATTTCTTCTAGACTTTCTTTCATGTATCGGTTTTGTAACGACTCCTTTTAATCGTTCAATTTCATCTAAGTACAACCCAATCTTATTAATATATCCAAATCTGTTCGCTGCGTCATATCTTCCCAGTCCTATTAATTCACCTTTATCGTTTAATACAGGGCTTCCAGAATCTCCACCAAATAAACTAAAGTCAACTCCAAACACATGTTCTCTATCTCCGAGTTTATCAGTCATTCCGTCTAAGTCTGAAACATAACCGTGTCTTATGTTAGTTCCTTGTAGTGCTGGATTTCCAACGATATAAATTTTATCTCCGTATTTGACATCACTTCTATTTGGTATTGCTGGAAGGTTTTTATATACTCTACCTTTTGATTTTGCTATAAGTACATCTGTATGAAAATTCTCATACATTATTTCAAACGGCACTTCTCCAATCTTCATTTCTTTATTTGTTATATCAATTTCAATATCCATCATTCCGAATGGTGTCTTTGTTTTTATCTGTTCTAATGATTGGCAGATATGAGCAGTTGTGATATAATAATCATTAACAAAAAATCCAACACCACCCTGTTTTCGTTTTCCTTCTACTGAGTCTGCTGTGTAATTAGCAATGTGAATATCTTTTGGCATGTTATAAATTTTTTCTTCTATGTCTTTTTGGCTGTTTTGTTCTAAGTATTCTAATCCTTGAGTTAATGTTAATCCAGACATACCCAACCACAATAAAAATTCTCTTCTATTTATCATTTTGCCACTCTCCAATCCTTTCCATATAATGAGCATAAGTTCCAGATACTTCGAATGGTTTTGTTACAACTTCAAAATCATCAAACCAAATATAATCAAAAGCATTTCTTAAAAACATTCTTTGGTCACCATCCATCCATATCTTATAAATAGGTATCATCTTAATTGGATGAGTCTTTTCAGCTTTCTTAACGTTGTAAAGCATAGCTTCTATATTTTGATTTTTTCTCATTATAAACTTACTCTGATTCTTTTTTCAAGTCCAGACAACTTCAGCTTAGGTGAACCTTTTCTGGCTGGCTCCATACTCATTATGTGCGCGTAACCACCCCAGTGATCTAAATAACTTCCAGTAATAATGTAATGCTTTTGATGTTCTTCAATGTTCTTTGTGCTCTTGTTAACTTTGTAGTAATTCTGAGTATGATGACTTAATTGATGTAAGTGTCCTTGTGCATAAACATCCACGTCAATCATGTTTGCTAGTTTGATTGTGTTTGCTATTTTGGTATGAGGTAGTCTTGCTCCACTAGAACCGTGTGTTGTATAAAGTGTATAGCTTTGTTTTCCTACTCTTAATATGTGTGCGGCTCCAACTCCCAAATAAGGAATTTTTAACATCTGTGCGAATATTTTGGATAGATTTACCCCGGATGAATTGTGTACTCTTGCTTCATGGTTTCCGATGTGGTTTCCGATTATCAATCCTGCGTCTGCCATGGGTTTGTATAATTCAACACACTTTTCTAGTTGTTCTTGGACTATCTCGTTTTGTTCGTAGACTCCTGCACCCACACTTGTTTTTGTGGCAGTTTCCATTTCGTCTCCCATTAAGATAATTGGAATATTATTATCGTAGCACCAGTCTAAATTCTTTCTGTGAGTCTTTTCATCGTAGAACTTTGAACCTATGTGCTCGTCACCCATTAGAACTATTGTTTGTTTGTCCACATCGAATTTAGTAACATTTACCTTTCTGCCCATATTGTCTCTTACAGCAGCGTTTTCCCATGCTTGCTTTTCTTTAACCTTTTTACCTATTGCTAGGTCTTTGGCTATTTGGCTTTTTGGTGTGTTTCCCATTTTATTCTTCTTCGATGAATATCATCGTACTTCTACAATTTACATGACTAGGTGGAGATTGACCTTCCCAACCACTACTTGAATCTTTGAAGTTGTCGTCTAATCCTATTGTTTGGCCGTCTAGTCTCTTACATAATTCTGAGGTTCGGTCGTCCTCGTGTGTTAACCATTGCTTTTTGTAATCCATACCGCTTGACTTCATTGCCAATAACCTTCCGTTGTTTTCTGCTCGGTTTGTTTCTGTTCTGGCAATCATGCTTGCTCGGTTGTTTCCTACGTTGAATACTTTAGTCACTCGTTTCTTTAGTTTTGTGATTCCTTCTCCGTTGATTATTCCTCTAGATAACTCGGCCCTCAAATCATTTGCTACTTCTTCGGTCATCTCCTTAATGTTCTCGAATGTTTGGTCTTGGAGGAACTCTACGGCTTTGTTGTTTACTGGTAAATTCTGGCCGATTTGTTTTTCTGATTTGTCCCATCCAAAGTTAAACTCCATACTGATAACTTCATTGACTATCTTTTTGAATGAGAAGATTTCGAATATCTTTTTGATAATGCCGGGTATATCATCTATTCCTTTAATCTGCAATAGTGTTTCTGGTTTGTTTTGGTCATCTAGTAATTCGAACACCTTTGTTTTGTTCTTTCTTAGTAGGTCTAAAATTCTTTTCTTTAGCTTCTTTTCGGAGTTGCCCGTCTCTTCGTTTGATACGAGTACGGTTGGGGAGTCTGTTGTTTGGGCTTTCTTAATATCCTTTGGTTTATCGCCCTTTGCTGGTTTGCCTGTCATTTTGTCTCGAGTGTCTTGGCTATCTCTGTTGATTTTGTCTGATGCGCTTTGTAGTGGATTGTCTGTTAAAATATCTCGGTCGGCTGTTTGCTGTCTGTCGCTTCGCATTGAGCCTGTTTCATCGCCGCCTTCAAGTGCATCTAGTCCTTCCGCATTTCTAATCTCATTGACTGTTTTTAGGTCTGCGTCGGTTTGTAATTTGTAAAGTCCCCACTTCTTTGTTTCCTCATCAATATCGAAAATCTTGTATTTGTATCTTATTCCCTCAACTCCGAACTCCGGGATGATTTCTGTGTTTACGTGGTATTCGATTAGTCTTAGTAATGGATAAATGATTCTTTTCTTTGCAACAGAAGTTTGAACTATTTGGTTGGCGCTTCCCTTTGCGTCCTCCGTAAATCCCAACTCTGTTGCAGTTATACCAAAGGCTCCCCAGACTAATTTGCTCCACCATTTTTGACTTTCGATTAATTCTAATTCTTGGTTTGTGAATCCTATTCTCTCGAACTTTGGCATCTTGTTGACCATTGGTAATTTGTGGTTTGCTCTCTTCCAGTTGCCTAGCGTATCTTGAACCCTTTGTTGTTGAATCCACTGTGTTCCAAACGCCTTCAAATCCTCAGCATTCATCCCTTCTAATCCCAAGACTCCTGGAGGGATTGAATTGTCGTTGAAATATTCCAATTGACTCTCCACTGCATAAATTAGTGTCTGAACTGTTTTTGCCAAAACCTCCATAGATGAACGTCCGTATAAATTGTCTGTTCGTACTTTCTTTTCTAACCACACTATTTCTCGCCTTCCGAACGGAATTGGTCTGGCACCTGTGTTGAATCCATATTGAAAATATGCGCCTTCTTCTTGGGCTTCGACTGCATCCATTTCCATTTGAATGGCTGGATAGTCCATCTGTTGGGTTTGTTCTGCGCCTTCTCCTAAAATATTCTTCATTAAAATTAAGTCTGCTCTGGTTGTATAAAAACCATAAGGATCAGGATTCTTTGTGAAGGCCATTCCGTCTCTAGCGCAAATTTCTACCATTTCGCCAAACATATTAAACACCTTAACAATGATTCCCGAGTTAAGTTCCAGTAAATCTGGCAACATCATTCGAACAATCATCTCCCAACTTTCTTTGTTTGTATTTGGATTATGGAAGAACTCTTGAATACGCTCGACATCGCTTTCTTTGCCTGGTACTTCATTGCCGGCACGATCCTCTGCGACTATTTCCCACTCAACTGAACACACCTCATCTATAATTGCCGTCACACACATATCAACATAAATACTCGCTGCTAATTGTCTATAGTAATTAAGGTCTTTGTATCTAGGATAACCAAACGGTGCCTTATAGAAGAAGTTTGGAATATATGCTTTTGGGAGTCCGTCTCTTGTCTCCTCATAAACAGTCACAGCATTTTCACCTTTTGGTGCTTGAATTTGTTGGGCTTTGTTGTACGGTCCTGGCGTACGTCTGCCTAACGGTTGCAGAACTGATTCACTGCCGATTTCCCAGGGGCAGTTTGAAAATATCGACGCTGATTTTCTTTCCATAAATGTGAGGTTAAGATGGGCAATCTTGATGAAGTTCTATTTGACTGTATTTCTTAGTCTTCATAATTTTATAAACGTTGTTGTCATTTAATATAAACTATTATTCTAGAAATTAAAGGTTTTTTCTAAAAACTTTCCACCGATACTTAGTATTACAAGATTTGCACCTTATACTTCTCTGGGCAATTTCTTTATTGCAATCAATACAGTAATT
>Ga0208904_1000422_pt1 | contig 36334 bp, 54 predicted proteins | sample AntAceMetag02UKB_FD_184774 | JGI IMG/M metagenome (GOLD analysis project Ga0208904, IMG submission 184774) | Saline lake microbial communities from Ace Lake, Antarctica - Antarctic Ace Lake Metagenome 02UKB (SPAdes) (version 2) | ecosystem: Environmental > Aquatic > Non-marine Saline and...
CCCTGGACGCGGGGGCGTCCAGTTACGGGATGCGGTCGGGCGAAGAATTAGAGGTCGAGGCTACGGTGCGCTATGAGGGCGCGGCGGGGACGATCTCAATGACGCACATGAATGCGACCGCGGCCACGGAGACGATTTATGCCAGTAACGGTGACGCCTGGATCAGTATGATTTACGAAGTCCCGCCGCCCCCGCCGAACGCTTTCCATGTAGGTCAAAGTTTCACTGCGCCTATTGCGATTGCTTTGACCGGCATCCAAGTGTATGCTAAGCGATCCGCTGGCTTCACCGCAGGATCGGTTGTCGCAAAAATCTGGAAAAATAATGAGGCGACAGGCGCACCGATCCAGACGGACGAGGGCTTATTAGTCGAATCGCCAGTGGTAACGCTCGACAACTCTCTTTCGACTACTGGTGAGTGGATAACGATTCCATTCCCTGCGCCGTATGTCCGTCTGGGCGCGGGACGGATGTATCATATTTTTCTCCAGGACCAGTCAGGACTCACGGGCGGCTCAGTATACATTTACTACGACACGGCGGGAGCAACATACGCTGATGGCGATCGAGAGAAATATCAATTTATCGTGCATACATACTCGAAGGTCTCCGGGTCGGACATTTATCTTAAGCTGCTCGGCCTTGTTGCAGAGACCACCAACCTCGTCGTGAACGCCGCGTACGCTGGCTGGCAGGAAGCCTCGGCGGACGTGACCCTGCGCCTGGCGCATGATTTCTACGAAAAGATGAATTTCGCCGATTTCTTCTTGACCGTGCCGGAGGACATGGCCGTGAACGCGCTGTGCCTGCGGGACAAGGCGAGCGGCGGGGAGGCGCACTGGAGATGCGACCATGTGCGGACGCGGCATATATTCTCGCCTGATGCGCAAGCGGCGGCGGGTGGTGGGGCGGCGGCTGGTCAGTATGATGATTATGACTTTGTAATTGCTACGGGGAACACTTCAACTACAGCAAGCTCTTTTACTGCTCTAAACTCAATGAGTGTAAGCATCACCTTGAGCGCGCCAGGCATCATTTTGGCGTGGTTCAACTGTACAAATTATATAAACGCAACGGGACATACTCCGATTTATGAGATATTCAGAGGCACAACAGCATTGTCTACGCTTGGGTATTCTACTCCGTCTCTTGTCAACAGTTGGGAGTCAGTAGGTTTGTGTGGTGCGGCTGCTCTCGCAGCAGGCACGTATACGGTTAATGTGAAATGGTATAGAAGCTCGGCGGGAACGGCAACTAGCGGTCACAGGATGTTATCAGCTCTCGCTCTTTTAACGTAATCGGAGGTTTAATGAATGGACGTAAAATTTGGGTGTGATGGGTTTTGGACAGCTGACGAAATAGCGGACGTGGTAGAGGCCGAGTTCGGATTTCGCCCAGAGGTATCAACTTCAAACAATGAAGTTATCGTGCATCCTCGGCCACGCGGTCTTGAGAAGCAAGAGGTTAAGTGGTTGCGTAAATACCTGGAAGAGCATTCGCAGAAGTCGAGTGAAGAGCGGATGGTCGAGCAAGAGCAGGCTCAGGAACTGCGCCGGCAGGAGAGGATAGCGCGGGTCAGCAAGGTTACTGAGGCTAGTGGTATATCAGTGAATGTCGATGATCTAAAAGATGCGTTGCGGGCGGTAGCTGAGTTGGCGGGTGTGGAGGTTAGCCGAGTATCTGCTCGAGGAACTACAAACCAGAACATCTAGTAAGAGGAGGTAAATATCGTGGGTGCACCAATACTACCTGGAGAGACTGACGCCTTAACATGGCTCATCGTACTAATTGTTACGATGGGAGTGCCGTGGCTGAGCGTCAAGCTCTACTACTGGCTGGAGACTAAGCCATTTCCGTTCTTGGAGAGCTGGAGCTCACTCACTAAATATGTGATATCCGTTGTCTGGGCAGCTCTCCTAATTACAATCGTATGGTGGTTCGGGACGCTAGTGGGTTTGTACGACAAGCCTCCTACAAGCGCAACCTGGCAGATGTGGGTGAGCAATTGGATGAACGTAGTCTTACCTGTAGCTGTACTCCAACAAGTATGGTATAACTTTGACAAGTCTCGTAAAGCACGGCAACTCAACGCGGGCGAGTAGATGGGGGCTTATGCCCCCCTACCTCTAGGGAGAGGGATATGAACGTAGAAGAGATCATAGAGCTATACGCAGAGATCATCGAAGGCGAGGCGGGAATACTGGGAACTGAGGGTAGGACAGCAGTTGCTAGAACTATCCTGACTCAAGCCGAAGCTGGCCAAAGCCCTAACGTCATTGCAGGCAAGTGGATGGGCAGGCTTCCACCCACAACAGAGGCACGTACACTCGCAGCACGAGTAGTAGGTACTATCGGCCCATCACTTGAGTCTAACGGGTTTATGTACTGTATGAGTCTTGCAGATACACAAGGTACCGAAACACGACCACCGTGGATCCGTGGAGACAAAGTCATCAGCAAGTACGTGGATGGCCACTTGTACCAGCTTCATCTATACGTTGAGTGGCCAAAGGAGAGAACGGCAATGCCAGAGATAACCATCCAACGGTACCCTGGGTACGGTAGCCCCTCCCCCGGGGTGCATTGGACGCCGATACAGTATCACGCACACGCTGACCTTACGTGGTACATCGATCGTACAGCGGAGTGGGCTAGCTGGGTATTACTCATTGACGACGGTGGAGGATCGACACTTCAGCCTAATCCGTACTACGGTGGGCTGAGTATTGTCGACATGTTTCACATGCGCGGCATTGAGTGTGTCATTCGTCTCTTCAATAGACCTGACGCACGTTTTGACTCGCGCATGGAAGACACAGTGGGCCGGCTTATTGAGAAAGGTGTCAACTATTTTTACTACCAGAACGAACCAGAATGTGGAGGAGAGTGGGCACACAACGACTTCAAGATCCCGAAGGACTGGGTAGAGCGTTGCTGGAGAGCGTTCGTTCCAGCTGCCTATAAGATCAATGCTCTGGGCGGCTACCCTGGAACTCCTGCATGCACTACGTGGCTATATCCCGACCCCGACGGAAACATAATCAACCCCTATTTAGAGTACATGTCTCCCGAAGAGCGAAGAGACATCTTCATCGAGGGTCACGGCTGGACAAACATTCACCCGTACCCCCTAAACCACCCACCTGATTATCCGTACGACGCTGTCAATCAAGTTGGGTACCCAATGACACATGAAGAGTACCTCGCTAAGCTTGCTGAGGTCTCCCTTGAGTATCGCCAGAACACTGGAGACAAGTGGGTCTTTCTCCCGTGGCAGGTAGACGAGCACCACATTAACCTAATAAGGCAGCAGCACAAGAACCCCGGAGCAACTATTGAGACGGACGACACTTGCTTCGGATCGTGGCTCGGACATCGAAGACTGTTAGCAGAGGTAGGCCTTCTCCCATACGTACCAATGATTGCAACAGAAGGGGGATATGTTGTAGCCAGCCACAATGATAGCAGGTACGCAAGGAATACCGTTCAGCAACAGATAACATACACCGACATCATGCAGCGTACTATCGACGCTGACCCAAACTTCTTCACGTGGATGCAGTGGCTCATTGGAGTACAGTTACTAAGTGCCCAACAAGCCGACAGCTTCGAAGATCAGGGTCTACACACAACGTGGCATAACGGGCCGTTTGCACTAAACAATGAGCTACCATTTGTACAACACATGATCACCAAGGAGGAGAACAGACCAATGTACTCAAAGCTCTGTCCACACATCCAGATAATGAGTCCCCAAACCCTGGAGGCTATCGAGAGGTTGCAGCCTCCAATGGTTAAGGTAATGGGGCTACCAGTGAGCGACCTTCAGGCGATTCAGTTAGCCGCCCCCGACACTGAGATTGTATACCGTATCCACGTAGACTCACAGCCATTCAGTGACAACCCAGAGGGGTGTGCAATTGACTTCGCGACGCGGTTCCAATCTGTCATTAACGACATCCACGTCGCTGAAGTCTACAACGAGGCAATAAACAACACTACCTCACCTGGCGACCTTGCAAAGTTCGATCAGTTCCAAGCACAGTTCGCCCGTAGTATTTGGGAGAAGAACCCTGCCGTCAAGATTGGTCTGTTCTGCCTACCAACCGGCAACTTCGGATGGGAGGGGGAACCTTTAATTGACTCCACACACTTCCCTCGTACCTTCGACGCTGTAACACCTCCCCGAGGATACATATGTGTGCACGAGTACACATGGAACACCTGGGACTGGGAACTGAATGCACGGTTACTACGGTATCGCACCCAGATGAAATGGGCAGCACAGTGGGGATGGGGTCTTCTCATAACCGAGTGTGGACTTACACACGCAGTTGTCGAGGGCTACGAAGACGTTGGATGGCGTCAAGGAATAGATCGTGAGGTATTTGTAAAGGGCATGCACAAGTACGATCAACAGCTATGTCTAGACGATTACGTTGTAGGAGCTGCAATGTTCACAGCCGGCCCTTCATACGGCTGGGAGACGTTTGAATGCTTAGATGAGTGGGAGGATGCTGCACTCCGAATGGGCGAAGTGGAACCTGGACCCGGTCCAGAGCCAGAGCCTACGCCCGGACCGGAGCCGGAGCCGGCGGACCCTATAGAGATGGGGAACGACGTTCCAGCTGATTGGGGAGTTACAATTGTAGAGCCAGACATGGAACTAGAACCTGGGGGCCGCTACGCGAAACTGGTTCACCTCCACTTGTTGACCCCAGAAGAGAATCACGGGGACCACAGCATTTTTGTAGAGGTCCTCAACGAGAACGGTAACAGACTGCAGAACGTAAAAGTTGGGTGGCGTAACACAGGCAACAACACTGCCGGAACAGTTCCACTCGACAAGACTGATCCTAACGGACCGATGGGGGATGTGCCGGCGGGCCGGAATGATACCATGGATGTCTGGGTCGAGAGTATTGGAGGGTTGTACGTACCTTCAGACGTAGTAACAGGCTTCCATACACGGCACCCCGACATCGAAGTCCCCGGGAGCACGACGGGTCACCATTCCATCTTGGCCGTCTATGTATACGGGAAACACGTAGAGAGCCCTGTGCAAGCCGAGATTCCAGTTGACGATTCCAACTTCCAATGGTTCGTCAGGGATCAGATGAGTAAGGAAGCTATCGGTGGAGTTGTTCAGTTTAATGACGCAACGGCTCTGATGCAGTATGCCCGGGGATCGAGCTTAGGGGCAGCACTGACCAACGAGAGAGGCTTCGACTTTGACAACGTGCAGTATGTTGCACAGAAGTTCTGCATGGGAATAGCGATTTGTATTCTGGATCAGTACCTCGTCGTTACCCATATACAGAACTAGTTAAGGAAGGAGTATTATGCCTCCTGAAATAAACGGTATACTCGAAGAGAGGATTCAAGGTCTCCACGATCTCATGAAAACTAAGTTCGCACACGTTCAAAAACAGCTAGATACCATTAACGTCCGCTTAGTAAGTCGGGACGAGGTTGAGAGTCTCGTTGATCGTATAGAGCGTTTAGAAGTGTTTGAGCGTGAGATGCACATCTGGTGTCGTGGTGTCGATCGAGCAGTATGGCTCCTCGGACTTGTTGGTGGGGTGGCCCTTACGGTCACTACAGCTTTGGTGATAGCCTGGGCTACCGGCTATCTACTCCCACCTCCTCCTGTTCCTTGAGGTGCGTGAGGAGTTCGGTGCCTAGCACTTTATGGGTCATCGCACCCTTACGCTCGAGTATCTCCTGTACGAAATCATCAACTGTGCCTCTACAGGCCACGGTGATTATTTGTACAGCTTTCTCTTGAGTGATTCTATGAACCCGGTCCTCAGCTTGCTGTTGGGTGGCCGGGTTGTAGTTTTTCTCTAAGAAGATCACCTTGGTAGCAGCAGTCATAGTCAGACCCTCACCCGCAGCCTGTAACGTACAAACGGCAACACGTACCTCGTCATCCTCCTGTAGCTGTTTGACGACTGGAGCTACCCCACCAGTCATTCCCCCCATAATAACCACATGCTTTACCTTGCCCTTGTCAAGGCGTTGACTTAGAGCCTCAACGGTCTTCCGAAACTTAGTAAACACGATAACCTTCGTTTCTTCGACAGCGTCAGCAATAAGTTCACAAGCAGCATCCAACTTGCCTGAACTGTCGAACTCGTCCAAAGTAGCAGTTGTAGAGAGGATTTGTTGGAGACGCAGTATAACTACAATTGCTCCGACCGCGTCGACAGATTCCCCCGATTCTAGCCGTATGATCGATTCCTTGACCATTTGTTTGTACATCTTCAATTGACGAGGAGTCATCAATACATGTACGGTTTTATACGTCTTGTCTGGAAGCTGCGGGAGGAACTCCTTCTTGGTTCTCCGGAGCATCCGTGGAGCTAGCTCACGTCGTAGCAGTTCGGAGTTCTTAACTCCCCTTACTTCTCTCCCCCCAAAGTAGTTCGCCTTATACTCGGTATACATTTCATAGAACCTCCAGTACGACGGAAACTCGCTAGGGGCTAGCAAGTGAAGCAGTGACCAGAGCTCTCCAGGCTCATTCGACATTGGGGTTCCAGTTGCAAGAATGAGTCTAGTAAACATTAGCTGCGAGACACTCTTGTACGTGAGAGTACGTCTATTCTTGATTCTATGTGCCTCATCACAGATCATCCAGTCCCATACAAACTGATCCAGCAACTCCGTCCCGATTCTTGCAAGCTCCCAGTTAACAACTAGCCAGCCGGTACCACTCATGAACCGCTTAATGTCAACCTCTCGAGTAGCGGAGTTTGCTACGGTTACTCTACGACCCGTAGGGTCCCACCTTCGTATCTCGTCGGCCCACCAGAGCTTGAGTGAGTTCGGACAGATAACTAAGACCCTCATCATCATCTGAGAGCTCACTACAGCTGCGATTGAGGTTGCAGTCTTGCCCAGTCCTGTCTCGTCGCACAGGAGTGCTCTCCCAGCCATATTGATGAACTCTGCCCCAACACGTTGGAACGGATAGAGTTCATCTGCACGCTCGAAGTGCTTGAGCTGAGCGTCTTTTCTTCCTCCGAACTTGATGAGTGACTTCTCAACTCGTCGTTCATTTTGGTACCACGACCAGACCCCCTCGCACATTTGGATCTCCGGAACCAGAAGCACCAACATCTCCAGTAGCCGGAGCTCCTGCGGCACTAGGATCTTCCCGATCCTCTTTACGGCTCCAGGGACTCGGAGCATCGTCTTTTGCTGTGAGTCCGTCAACGCGTGCAAGGGCACCTCTAACTTGCGGTTTGGCCCGAAAGTAATCTCTGAACCGTTCGTCATCGCTAGTTCTCCTTAGGTACAACATTGCATGGCGGGATGCATCGTACTCGTGTACCGATATCTTAAGCCCCGGCATACGGAGTACGAACCCTTTCATTTCAGAGGCTGACTGAAGTACATACCGAACGTGTGCTAGGTCCTCACAAATGAACCGTAGCACCCCAATTACTTGCACAGGAGGAAAGTCGGACCATGATTGACCCAATGCCCTACCCGGGTAGAGCCGAAACGACTCAATGGCAACCATGTCAGGTCGGACAGTTCGGATGAGTCGATCGGCTCCACGCCAGTACCGGAGCTCCCCCGTCTCTAACTTCCCAGTCTCTGAGTACGCACAGGCCCAGCCTGTTGTTTCTCCCGGATCAAAGGCGAGCACAGTTGTCATGAGTCCTCCTCTGCACCTGCAGGTATACCGTTCGGCCACATGTTTAACTCTTTGGGGTGTAGCTGAGTTACCCGGTCAGCGATAGCGTACGCGAAGTTAGCAACGTCTGCACACTCCTTTACTACAGCGTCTGCGTCAATGTTCCACGCTGCTAGCTCTCCCATAAGCTCCTCAGCTTCTGCGCAGAGCTTAGTCAGTAGCTGCTGAAGCGTATCAGTACTCCAGCCTCCCTTATGTTCGTTCTCGTTGAGCTTCTGTATCATTACGTTCTTAAACTGGTCTAGGTTCATGCTACACCTTTACTCCTTTCAGGTCCTCCCAGTTTGATCCTACTTCAATATCAGAAGGAAACGGTACAACGTCGTCACCGATCATTTCCTCTGCGGTCGACTGCATTAGCGTTGCGAGCTTCTTCCCGACCACAGGTACCAGTCTTCTAGGACACTCAAGAATAATGCTATCGTGGACAGTGACCAGTATGTGGGCAGCTCCGGATCTAACACACCATTCGTGCATTCTACAAAGCGATCTAAGGGTGAAGTCGCTTGCTGGAGACTGACACATAAAGTTGACAGCTTGGTTCTCGACGTCACGTAGCACCTCTTGGGTGACAATTCCGAATCGTCGTTCTCTCCCGACAAGGGAAGTAACCATTCCTGTTCGACGGACCTGAGCCTTGGTCTTCTGGTACCAGTCGGTAACACGTGGCATCTTACGAAAGAAGTCGTTGATGTACTCCACGGCCTCTTCGTAGGACATACCTGGGATTCGAGTATCCCTCGCAAGAGCTCTTGCCGTCCTTCCATAGACGAGACCAAAGTTGACCATCTTTGCGGCAACGCGTTGCTCTTTTGTATACTCCGGTCCGAACATTCTCTCTGCGACTTCACTATGTAGATCCCTCCCGGAGCGATAGACTTCAAGCAGGAATGGGTCCTTGGTAATCCAAGCTAGGACCCTAAGCTCTGCTTGACTATAGTCGCCCTGCATAATTACCAGCTCATCGTCGTCTCGAATGTTCTGGGGTACTCTTCCGTATACGTGCTTGAACATCCTTCGAAAGTCTGCAGGAGTTGACGGGATGTACAAACGTCGTATCCCCGATCCCTTGCGTGGGACGTTCTGTAGGTTGGGGTCGCGGCACGAGAGCCTTCCCGTAACTGTTCCGTGCAGCATAAACGATGAACGGACTCGCCCGTCACTCGACAACTGCCGCTCGATACCCTTAACATAGGTTGAGTGTAGCTTCGCTACCTTTCTCTGCTTGCGCATCAGCTTAACGAATGGGTGGCCCGTCTTCTTGTCCAGAGCCTCAAGTACATCCGCGTCGGTACTGTTGCCCCTGATATGTGGTAGGTTAAACTTCTCGAATATGATGCGTCCTACCTGCTGAGTAGAATTAGGATTGAACCCGGGATCTCCTGCCATCGTACAGAGTTCACACTCTAGGTCGAAGATCTTTCCCGTGAGCTCATCATCCAGTCCTTCGAGCTCGGACTGGTCGATTCGAGCTCCAAAGAGCTCTATGTCTGCCAGTACGTTGGACGCGGGAACCAGTAGGTTATCGTATACCCACTGTAGCCTCTTCCGAGAAGCCAACTCTGACTCCTGAAGCATTCGGAGCCTCGTAGTGTAGTCTCCGTCGTGTAGTGCGTACGTATAGAGTACCGACTCAGGAAGCAATGCGTACGAATCGGTACTCGGCTTCTTTAGATACTGCTTAATAGTTCCCTCCCAGTTGGGAGCGTTCAGATTACCCGCTGCCAGCTTCTTGAGGTCGTGGGTCCCTTTGCGCTCGTCGAGCATGTAGTGCTGTAGTAGGGTGTCCCACGAAACCTTTGGCCCTACACCTCCGAGCGCACTAACTAGGTGCTTACGGTCAAACTTCATTCCGTGGCCGCCCCAAGCGATGTGGACACTGGTAAACGCATCAAGGAGTGCCTTCCTTACTTCGGAGTCTTCAATGAGGTTCAGGCCCAGAACGACAGCCTGCTCCTCCTTCCACGAGAACACGATGCACAGGATGTAGTCGTCGAAGGGGTCAAACCCAGAGGTTTCCAGGTCAACCGTAACCTTCATTGGTGCTCCAGCCTCGTTAGTAGCTGTAGTAGCCATTCGCTCGAGGTGCTGAAGGAAGGTTACAGCCTCCTGCTGGTCGAGGATTATCCGTCGGTCCACGGGACCTTGATGGGTACTAACCGAGTTGACAGTTCGGTTAAACGCCTTACTAATGTCTGCCGAGAAGTCCCTAAACGACGATGGTCGCCTTAGGATTGCTGCCGGGTGTAGTGTCGGTACTACTACGATGTCTTTAAGGCCGACAGCCTCATACTGGCGACCTCTTATCGTCGTGATCCCTCCGATGTCTCCGAGGAGTACATGTGTAGCAGTATTACCGAGTGCTAACACTACCTCCGGTTTATGGGCCACGATCTCTGCAAGTAGTCTACGACGGCAACAGTGTACAGCTTTCGGCGGTAACTTGTTCCTGGCCGGATGACAGAGTACAGCGTTGGTGACATAAATGTCCTTGTCGTCAATCCCGTAACCATTGAGCGTCCGTCGGAGTAGCTCTCCCGATGGCCCAACAAACGGCTTTCCCAGTCGTGCCTCCGTAACCCCGGGCGCCTCTCCTACCACTACAACTTTGCACGTGGTCGGGCCGGTCCCGGGAACCATCTTCGCGCCCTGAAGGGGACAGGATTCACAGTCGGCTCCGGGTGCCTTCGGTTCGATGGCCATTACCCTACTCCCTGTGCATGCTCTGTCCATTTGAGGAACGCTGCAATGTTTCGTAGCGTGGCCTCTGGGTTGGGGTCTACTGTGAGGCCCTCATCGAGTTGGTGCTTCCTGAATGTACCAAAGTGGTCGCTGATAGAGATGTCCTCTCCGAATACCCCGGACATTACTGGCAGTGAGGTATCGATGCTCCTGATCCAGGGGAAGTACCGCTTGTAGTTCGGAACCTCACTTGGACTGGCCCATACCCCGAGTAGGTGATACTCCTTGTACATCGACCGTTGTACTACTTCCGTCTGGAACATGGTTCGGAGCTGCAGGAATCTACTCCCAAAGGTTCGCGTCATCACTTTCGGGAACCCAATTACGTCGATGTCATCACATGCAACAAAGGTGTTGTACACCTGAGTCCATTCGGCCTCGGTGCTACCATGCACAACAGCCATCAGCTTAACATCCAGAGGTCTGGTTGAGAGTTTCTTGAACTCCTCAAGAGCAGTGAACGTAGAGTCCACAGTTGCTGGACCATCGTCAAAGACGTCCGGCAACACAATCTCCTGAGCCCCAACGGTAAGCGCGTACTCCGCAAGAACATTAACTCCGCAGGGAGTACCCCTCTCTGTTACCCCGTTATCCAGAATGATGTAGTCGCCGCGGTCTCTTAGTTCCCGGTAGAACAGCCTCATCCCGGCTTCAAATAGGTGATGCACGGGGAGAAGATGGAAATCCGTAATCGCCTCGTAATGGTGTAGCTTGGGCGGTGCAATAATCGATAGCTTCATCTTTTTGTTCTCCTTTCTATAGGGTTAGTAGTTGCATGAACTCCTGACGGACTTCGGGCTTAGAGAGAAATCGGCCGCGTAGGGCTTGTGTGATCATCTCGGAGTCTTCAGACAGCACCCCCCGCATCTGCATACAGGTGTGCTGACCCACCATACATACTGCCACGTCGTCGGCACCTGCAAGATGCTGTACATGGGTTGCAATCTGCTCCACTAGTCGTTCTTGAATCTGTAGTTGGTGCGCATAGAGTTGTACGACTCTTACGAGCTTGGATGCCCCGAGGATCTTCTCTTCTGCAATGTACCCAACAGCCGCGGTAAACGAAAACGGAAGTAGATGATGTTCACACAACGACCACCCCCGGATGTTCCGGATGACAACCATTTGGTCGGCTCGGACCGACGTAAAAGAAGTATCTAGGTTGTCATCCTTATAGTCAATAAACTCCGACCAGAACTTTGCTACTCGGTGCGGAGTACCTACGAGACCCTCGCGTTCTGGGTCCTCTCCGATTGCTGCGAGGACCCGTCGGACTGCTAGAGCTATTGTAGCCCGATCAACTTGTGTGTTTGTAAGCTTAGATGCCATGTTGGATTCTCCTTTACTTTCTGTACGGTCTCTTCAATGTTCATTACACCATCTCGCTCACACGGCTGCAGGAAGTGCAGAGCCTGCACTTGCTCGCCGTGCAACCACGCTTGGCGACCGACCGCGTGGTACTTAGCTAGATCCTCCTCGCCGGTGTATATAAGCTTCAGCTCGTCGCAGATGTAAACTTTGCCTAACTCCTTCGGTGACATCGTCACCCAGTCAATCTCCTTAGGTATGCGCTCCCAGCAGATGCCATTGGTTTCGATGGCAACCCAGAAACGGGCCTTCCGCAGTCCCTCTACCAAAGGTCCAAGGTCTTGGAGAGTGGGTTCCCCGCCGGTTAGGATTACATTAGTGCACTGTGCCGTATGTTTGATCTTGAGCAGTAACTTGTCAAGTTCAAGTTCGTACTGCAGGGAGAAGTCGGTATCGCACCATTCACAGTGGAGATTGCACCCTGCGAACCTTACAAAGATCGCCGGCCGCCCTGTCCAGTGACCTTCACCCTGAATAGAGTAGAAGATCTCGTTTATGTCGTATCCGGGTTTAGGTACCATGCTGTGTAATACCCTCCTTCGCGATCTGAACGTAATCACCAATCGCTTTGACGCTACAGACTTCGTCTCGGTACTCGGGTACGAGGTCCCTACGTTCTACTCTGAAATCCTCGAGTCCCCGGTCATAGTCCCTAGCAAGCCGGATAGCACATTCTGCAGTCTCAGCAAAGACTAGTACACGGCGGCTCATAGCTTGCGAGTCAGTTGGGTAGTAGTGTAGAATAACCTCCCACAGAATTCCCTCTACCGTTTTGGTTATGCTATGCCTGGGAGTGGGTTGATCCACCATACCTCGTTCCCCTCCGTTTCTTGTACTCCTACAGCAAGGCACTTTGGAATCTCTGCGCCTAGGCGGTTAGCGAGCATCTCGGCAGTTGGTTGCTCTAGCTGAGTGTTTAGGTCTGTATGGTCGTACTTCTTTACGACCTCCGATATCAGCGAGAAGTCGACGACCATTCCTCGGTCGTTGAGCTCGTCAGTGCCGCAGATTACCGTTACCCTCCAATTGTGTCCGTGCACCTCCGAGCACGGGGAGCTAACCCAACGTAGGTGGTGTGCTGCACTTATCCACACTACCTTCCTGAGCATGTACTTCTTGTTAAATTTGCCAATCATTCTACTACCTTCCTCTCTAGGGTGTATGCACCCTTCGACTACGTCGAACACCCAGTCTAGACCCCTCTTTCGTGAAAATGCTCGACGCAGCCGAAGGAGGCACAAGGCCTCCCTTGTTCTACTTCTTCCCGAAGAGCTTACGTACTCCATCGCTGGGCTTCAGCGACACTTCAGGATCTGAAGTCTCTCCCTTCGCCATCTCCCGTATCTGGGATACACTAGGCTTCACGGAATCTTCGGAGTTGCGGTCCTGCTGCTTACACACTCGCATAAACGCGAGCCACATCACTGCGTATACAGCAATGTCCATAACGTTGTCTGAGAGTGAGTCAAAGTTCGGCGTCTTACCATGCAGCTCAACCATAACGAGGCTCGTGAGTCTGTCGGCCTTCTTTGCAACCTCGTGAGCCCATGAGACGTTGCCGAACATCATGCGATGCCATACCGGGGTGAGCTGGTCGTAGTCATCCCCCTTACTTTCGTACATCGCTTGCAGATCGGCAACTACAGCCTCCAGCGCTCCCACAAACTCTTGAGAGCTGTCCGCCATTGCACCCCTTTCGATAGGCGTTTGCACGTTTATACCTCCTCACCCGTGATGGGCTTCTTGATGTTGGGCGTGACGTAGATCAATGGAACGGATACGATTGTCACTGCGTACTTGAACAATGTCTGGCCCCATATCGCTGCTATCATCCCCGCGAGTGGAAATACCCCGGCGAACGCTATCACCTGAAACACTACCGAGTCGATCGGCACCGAGACAGCATTCGATGCGATGACTCTTGTCCAAAGGTACTTTCTATCTGGGTCGATCTTCTGTACCCAGATACTATACACCTCTGTATCTATTAACTCGCTTATAATCATCGCAACGATCGACGCAGCTACAATACGTGGTACTGCTCCCAGTATCGTCGCGTAGGCACCCTGGTACGGCCAGAAACTGGCAGGATGTAAACCAATCGTAAGTTGAAAGTACAGTACCATCAGTAAGTTTAGGAGTGCTCCTATTAGAATCACAAGCTGTGCAACACGCTTGCCGAGCACTCGTTGGATGCTGTCACGGAGTGTAAACGTGACGGCGAAGACAAGTGTGCCTGCCGGCATCACTAGCCCGAACGCCGTGAACATCTTTGCCGCGGTTACGTTTGCTATCAGACCGCACATAAAGTACAGACCTGTTAGCAGGATTGCAATTCCGAAAACCTTCCGCAGTTCCTTCTGTTCCATGTTACCCTCCTAGTCGTCGTACACTGTTGGGTCGGCATAGGGTACAGGGTCTGGCACGCCGGCCTCCTTAAACGCTAACTTTCGTTGCTTACAGGTTCCACACGTACCGCACTGTTTCTCACCTCCTTTGTAACATGACCATGTAAGCTCAATTGGGGCATTCGATCGTATTGCGGCCTTGACGATCTCAACCTTCTTCATGTGTAGCAACGGCGAGAGAACTCGAAATCCGTCATCGTCACCGCTGACACGCAGCATATCCTCCATCGCTCGGAGGAAGGGATACGTACAGTCAGGGTATGCATTGTCATCCTGATGCCATCCACCCATAACGATGTTTGTACCTCTACGGTAAGCCAGCTGAGCAGCCAAGATGATCATGAGTGCGTTACGATGTGGATGCCACGACAGTGGTCTCACCGCGACGTAGTCAGAAAGCTTCTGATCTAGGTCAGTACCGGGAAGTGTCAGATGCGACGTGGCAACTCTAGGGATATCATACGCAAAGAACGGTACGTTCCAGTACGTCGCAATCTGTTCAGCGTGTTCCACCTCCTTCTCGTGGCGCTGTCCGTACCGGAATGATACCGCGGCACAAGGGGTAGCGGGTCCGCTAGCATCTAGTATAAGGCCCCGCATGCCTAGCGACAAGACCGTTGTCGAGTCTAGGCCTCCACTTAGTATTACAACAGCCTTCTGCGGAGTGTTAGCTAATTCTTGCATCGGATTCTCCTTTTCCATATACTACTATTGTAGCATCCGCCACCTGGTCGGGAATGTCCAGACCGGCGTCACACGCTACTGCGATGTCGATTCCGTACATCCAGCGAACGGCTCCGGACAGGGCAACGGACTTACGACCCACAACGTACTGACCGGGCCCTACAAAAGTATGCACACTCCTTTCTGCGAGCTGCCGCTTAACTGCAGCTGAGTCTAGTGACGCCCTACCTTCGGTTCGTCGTTTGCGGTGCCACCAATTCAACACCGTAGTCATGTGGAACCATAGTACGTTCCGCTGACTGTCATACTTGTAAGTAAAAGGGACACGAACGTCGGGAGCAGCTACAATGTTGATTACGTCTTCAATCAGCTCGTCGACTAGGATCATAGTTCTGCCAGTCGTAAGGTTGATGATGTCCCCGATAGAGGGTCCAAAGACCGACCTTACAAAAGCCGCGTCTAGGTCTACTACGTCGAGACCGTGTTGTGCTAGGAACCCTTTAAGCGACCACGTTCCGAGACACGTAGTTGCGATGTTGCGTCGAACGCGGTCCGGTATAGATTCGGGAAACGCCTCCTTGGTTAGGTCATACATTCGTTGCCACTCAGTCACAATCGAGCTCTCCGAATGCGAAAGGGTGTAACGTATATAATGTCCCGCGAACATTCCCAGAGGCAGAGTCACTAGCTTGTTGTACGCGGTCCAACAGGTACCATTCTCCTTCACCGTCTCTGGCCGGAGGTTTATGATTACTGACCTCTCCTGAGCTGCAGCATCTGATAGTGCGTCTTCTCCATCAAGGGTAAACGGAGCACTCAGTTGGTACTCTGTAGTTGTCTGGTCAGGTCGACCCCTCGCGTCATATCCAGCGTCGTACGCTAAGAGTACGTACCTGAGTAACTTTGTGTAATCAGCCTCACGCATCCCAGACCTGCGGAACTCACTAAACGAGATCGGGATGGAGTTCGTGGAGCTAAGCAGACTCAGCAGCACAAACGGTGTAGTCGAACAGTCATGGGAGAAGGGCTTTGTGTACCCTAGTAACGGCTGCATGACCCTAGTTAACGTTGTCGTCTTTCCTGAACCCCTAGTACCGTACACGTTCAGGGTAGGAAACGAGACCCCTGCGCTGTTTAGCAACACCTTGTACGGCGTGGCCATATACCAGCTAAGTATAGGCCATATTACTTCCGGGTCGTTTATCTCGAGTAGCGTTGGAAACAACGCACCTAAGAACTCAGCTAGAGCATCGTCGCCAGCCCGGTCGTATTGCACCGGGAGAGCTGTGCGCTTCATCGACATGAAAAGGATTGGGGCTTCTTGCTGTGGGTACTCTTTGGTCGCCGAGAACGTTCCCTGGGGAGTAACCCAGTAGTCCTCGTGCCGTCCGAGCACTCCGACAGCTCTCGCACTCGGCATGGGATCGCTGAGTGCACGCAGCTTGTGAACCAGAAAAGGAAGTAGGAGCCTAACATGATCGTCGGTTCCTGTCCACTGCCATTCCACCGAGGTTAGGTGTCTCAGTAGTGCGTCGCGCTTGTTAAACGCCGCCTTCGGCAGTATGACATCTTTCCATACTAATCCTTCTGCGATGATGTCGCCCATAATTGCATCCTGTACGTCGCCGTGTAGCAGACGATGCGGGTCAATCCTAAACGTTGATACCTGACGTATCCCCTTTGCCGTATCTACATAGTAGCAATCTTCTTGCTCCGTTAGGATACTGATCGCCGTAGGTGTTAGCCGCTTTGAAGCCTGCTTTACCGTTCGCGAAAGGTATCGGTCTCCTCCCTCCTCGGAGAACTTGTCTCCGATTGCGCGTTCCTCAAATATCTGTCGGACTCCAAGGTCCGAGACTCCCTTACTCACCAGGGCAGTAGTAACAGCCCAATCACGCTCGCTCCTCGACGTGTAGCCCTCAGAGCTTCCCGTGACAATGCGTTGTACTGTACTACCATCAAGCTTACAACCAGCAGCTAGGTCATCGAGGTTGTACTTCAGGTCGGGGCGCGACTGAACAAGCACGCATGGAATGGGTACATTCCCCTTAACGTTAAAGGACCCTGGTACTCTAAGTACCCTTGAAGCGTCCCAGGTACTGTCTCCGTTAACACATGCCCCGATTTCCTTCATTAGGTCTTCAGCGTCTGTAGGTTTCGCGTCCTCTACGAGGAGCCAGTACCCATGGAACCCGTTACCACTGTCGACTACGAACGAGGGGGCGAAGACGAAGGAATCCACTGCGGCAAGCGCATCCTCCTTGCCGCCAGGAAAGCTCTTCCCGTCAATGTCGGCCCATACAGCCCGACACCGTGCAACGGACTCCTTGTGCCCATCCTTACCTAGGCGGGCACTTACCCCGAAATATACATTTGCCTTCTCTCCTACCTTACCCGCTATCTCATATACTTTAGCGGCCGACTGAACGAAGAGCTGCTTACTCTTTCGGTCCCTGTCGATAATACGAACCTCGATCCACTCTTCCGACGAGAGGTCTTCAAACAAAGTGTCGAGTAGATCCATGCCAACCTCCAAGGAAAGGGGAGGGTAGCTCTTATGTGTATGTGTGTGTGAGCTACAGCGCGATGCAACATGTGGTGCGCGGCTCCTCCCCCCTTTAGTATTCAGTTAGAAGCAGTTCTCCTAAAACAACTCGTCGTCGTCGCCTTCGACGGCGAAGTCAACGGCGGTGTCTTCACTCTCACTAGAGAGAGGAGTGTTGTTCGGGAGGTAGCGTGCGATCTCGGATCGCGTATTTCCCTCCCACACACGATGCTCAACCTCAACAACGACCTCTGCACCTGCTAGGTCGTCAAGGTCAAGCTGAATTGGCCCCTCAAGGTCGTCTTCAGAAACCCCAGTAGCTTTTAGGAACCGCTTCACCACCCACCGCGACTGCGGTAGGAGCGAGAGGCGATCCCATAACTTGCTTCCGGCAAATTCATCGGGCTCCGTGATGCTGAATGTCAGAACCAGCATCGCATTTCCGGCTTTGGATTTGGTGCTCTCCACCTTCTGCACCAGCGCCCGGTACAACCCAACCGGCACCGCCTCCATAGCGTCCGAGACGCCGGTGAAGTCCAGATCCAGGATCCCACCACCCATACCCCCCACGTTGTCGAAATCTTCTGGCATTTTAGCCTCCTATACTAATACCTCTGTGTCTTAGTCATCAATCAACGTTTGCACTTCCGTTGCTACCTCTTCATCGTCACCTCCCTCGGAGTCGGACTCCTCAATGGTCTCGAATTCCGGGGCACCCTCTCTGTCGGCACTAAGAATAGGACCCATGTGCGGGCCTGCTATCAGCGCCGGAAGCTTCCCCCGCGCCTTTGCAACTAGTCGAGCCTTCAGTTGAGTACTCGCAGTGTGTCTTGCCCCCCGAACAGAGAGGTACAAGACATAGTCAAAGTACTTACCTACCTCTCCCGCAAGCTTCCCAGGTAGCATCGGCTGTCGCAGAATAATCTCGGTCTGCTGGTCAGCATTTAGAGCCTCCAAAGTCGTTGCCAGCAAGTGGTACGGCTGTCTACGCAGCATCCGAAGGAGAGCCCGCATCTGATAGTGGATGCGCATCCAATCCTCCTGCCACGGGATCCCCGGCTCACGCCCGGCCTTTCCAAGCTGGCTCTTCAATCGCGCTCGCATCATGATGTCGTACAGCTCATTCAGATCATCCAGGATCACCGTCTTGTACGTACACGACTCACTTCTTAGGTACTTAGACAACAACTGCCACTCTTGGTAGTTGTCGACGTGAATAACATGTACCTCCCCCATCTGAGCAAACTGACGTAATGTTCGAGTACCCCGGTCAAAGTCAATAAACAACGCTGGGCACATCTCGGGAACCTCTGCAACCGTTCCCATCAAATGAGTTTTACCACAACCGGACGGGCCATAGGCGAGTAACCTAAGTGGTCCGATGTCCTCCTCGATTGGTACGATCTGTACCCCTGTTATTTCAGGTAACTCCATCACTTACCTCCTCTTAGTAGCCTACTTGGAATCCGACACGCCAACATTATCTCGTGACATAAACTCTGGAGTGTCGAAAGGAGATCTTGTTCGCTTGCGGTAATCGGCAGCGAGTACACCTCTAGGGTCGACTCCATTTTGGATGAGATTGCAAGGCCCGAAAAATGGGCAGATCTTGCAGTTCCATCCAAGCATTCCGGGGTTAGGGTAGACCTCCCCGTGGAACATGTCGTAGACAATGGCTCTGAGGGTCTCTTCAAACGTTTCAAGTCGCTTATCTCCTACCGAGATCTGTGCACGTGCCACGAACTTATCTGGCTGTGCGCGCAACGTTTCGAGTATCTCTGTGTACGCAGACTCCGGGGCGTCGTACTTCCGTAACGCCCACTTGTAGAGCTCATACGTAGTCTTTTGGTTCTTAGAACGTGACAGCTCTCCGCTCTTCAAGAGCTTCGGAGGATTAGGTACGTCCTTACGCAAGAAGGTATAGATCACACCTTCTGGTCGCATACCCTCAAAGCGCGGATCCCGAAGCGTTGCCCACACATATGCGAGGCACTGCATGTCGTGAAACAAAAACTTGAACCCCACCTTACGGTCCGATTCGAACTGGGCGGTGGTCTTATGTTCGAGTATCCAGTACTTCCCGTCTGGAGTCTTCACGAGGCCATCACACGTTCCGGCAAAAACAATCTCCTGTCCATTGTACTCCGCAAACGGGAGGGAGAATTGTACCTCCGGCATGATAACCTCAAAGTCGTCGTGGACCCGGGCCCACAACGCGTAGTTGCTTAGCATTCCCTTACCAAGCTTACGTGCATCAATAAGTTCGTTATGGAGTTCGTCCGTGAGCTCTACCTGCCCCTCGATCGCAGCCATTTGTCTCGTACACCACTCCTCGTAGGAGTGGAGCAAACTCTTAGCTGAACGGTCGGCTCCGTAGTATGCACCTAACGCGTAATGGATTGCACTGCCCAACCACAAATGTCGGTTGGGAGCTTTCGATTCCAAGTTGGTTCTAAGTGGGGATGCCAGAGCCCACCTCTGGCGACAAGTCAGAAAATTCCGAACATCCGAGATGTGGATTTCATACATGCTCACCCTCCCGAGGCCTTTCTCCTTACCTCATACTATAATTATAACACAGAACTCTGAGAAAATCAAGTCTCTCTTCGGGCACCAAGAGGATCTAGACCTCCTCTACTAACTCTAGGGCGAGATCCATACGCCACGACAAGCTCCGTATGAACTCAAGACACACAAAGTAGAAGATCGGTCTAGAGTCCTCCATAGTTAACGCTCCTAGATCCACCAGTTGGCGGAGGTGCCAGTTGACCGTCGGAAGAGATAGAGCCGACCAGTCCCGCAGATCTTCAGTGGTCTGACCAGGAACCGAGAGGAGCTCTCCAAGGAAACCTAACCTCCACTCGTTAGTAAGGATTCCGAGTGCGGGAGAGATACTCATAAACAGCAGCGTAGGTGTTAAGGATTCAAATCCCACAAGCAACTTATGCCTCCACAGCCATAGAACTACATCCTCAAACAACCAGATCGGAACCCCAGGAAAGTACACACTCACATGTCGCATGAGCGCGTCCACTATCGCATCGAAGGGCTCCTTGGTGTCTGTAAACGATATGTGGGACCCCATTCTCCGCCCCGATATAAAGAGAATCGACTCATGGAGCACAGTCCACTCCGCACCGTGTATCAGCTCCTCGTCCTCTAACCCCAGGAACGCGAGCTGATAATCCAGTTCCTCAGGAGGCTCCTCCCCTCCCAATACACCTAGGGTCTCTGCGATCGTCTGGCCCCTCATCGTTAACTTCAAGTCTATTCGACCCATAACCTCCTCCTCCTCCTAGTAACTTGGTAACCTCTCGAATTGCAGGGTCACCCCCTAGAGCCCTTCTGTTGAGCTCATCCAATAAGATCTTCTCCCACCTACCCAACGCAAATATACGGAGGAAGACATAATCTATTACCATATGGCTACGATTGGTAGGTAGCTCTCTGAAGCTTGCAACCAAAGACCTGCGGCACATCCTCCAGCAGTTGAACAGGTGTAGACCCGTTAACTTCGATATGGGTATGTGGAGGCCACCCTCCATCCGCCACTGTGGTTCGTCTTTGTGGTACCACTCCTGAGTTGGCCTGTAGTCAGGTTCGAACCATAGATTAACTACTCGCCTCTCCCTCTTCGCCGGTAACTGATTCTTCATTGCTACCATCTCCTCTCTCGTCCCATCGTTCGACTGCGGCAACTGCTGTTGCTGCAGGGGGACCATCAGCCTTACACTTTACACAGACACACCAGTACAAATACCGACCACCACGTCTGGTACTCACCACATAACTCCCACAAAACGGACACGGCTGCTTAGCCACTGTCACCTCTGTAACCTCCTCTACTCTACCCATCTTAGCTAGAAACTTACTCGGGGTCTTTGTTCCCTTTTGCATGTTACAGGTGCGGCAGGAAGGCACTACGTTGAACCTAGTATATGCCCCCTTTCGAACTACCGGTACCCAATGATCCTGTTGTAGGCCCCCCTCATCAGCTAGCTCACTCTCAGTACGTCCACAATATACGCAGCGATAGTCAAACATTTCGAGGATAGCACCCCACTGTGTTACCGTAAGAGATATCTCCATATCCTCAATCCGCCTTCGTCGACGAATATAGGCTTGCGCCTTAATCGTTCTCTTCTTGCGCTTCTTCTTACGCTTCTTCTGATAAGCACTACGCTCCTCCTTATGATCTCGGTAGTACTGATGGTAGTACGCCTTCTTCTCTCTGTCAGTCTTCGTCATACCTACTCTCTCCCGGGATGCCTGACCTTACTAGCCAACGAAATTCCCCAGCCACACTGTACGGGAACCACAGGAACCTCCTGATTACGCGCATGTCGCCGTCTTTAGGAACTCGTGGTAGTGGTTTATCCTTCCACCTCATTTGTCACCTCCCCATAGTTCTTGCCACAGATACATATCCTCGTCGAGGAGCCCAATTAGAGGGTCGGTATCTGGAGCGGTCTTCTTCTTCTCCTCCTTCGCGTCCATCTTCTCGTACAGCCCCTGCCGCATCATCTCTCTGAGCTTAGCACTCTGTGTTAGGAACACGACGGCCCAGATACCAAATATGATGAAGGTACACACAAAGGATATAATACCGACCGGGAGTACCATCAACGCTATCAGGGTAGCTCCCGTAGCTATCCCAGCCTGCCTACACGTCATCGTCAACCTCCAGAGGCAGAACAACGAAGTTACCCTCCTCATCGAGTATCATAAAGGACCTAACGACCTTGTAGCTGTGGTCATCGGTGAGCTCCCACTTCTTCTCCGTAGGGTTCCACCGAACCGTCCACGGCGTAAATCCTGCACTAATCGTCTGAATCTCAGTCTTTTTCATATCATTCTCCTTCTTGCCGAGGAGAAGGTACCTCATTGGACCTTCTCCCTTGAACGAAACCTACCACAACTTGGAAGCCACCCCCCTACCGTTGCGCCTCCTGGATAGCTTCGAGAAGTACTCCGTCGAGTACTGGTTTGTTCAATGTCCAGTGCCTATCACGCATGGGGGAGTGGTCTACCTCCTCAGATCCCTGACTTGAAACTATAAGAGTTGGTCTCAGCTCGTGTGATGGCCAGAGTAGCCTCTATCTCCGTCAGCAGATCGTCACTGAGGTGGTCTTCCCAGGGTCGCAGGGTGCGCGCCGCTGCCTCTTCAGCAACGGCACGCTGGAGTAGACTTAACAGATTATCAAAGTGCTCAATAGTCAAGGTCTGTTCGATGAACTGTTCGCTTTCATCGTCACGTCTGTACAGAAACGTAGCCATCCCTAAGCCATCTCGATCGTAAGGGTAACCGTCTTACCCCTAAGTGCTTCCACGTCGTTAGCATCAGGAACTGCGTGCTTCTTGATGTAGATCACCGGAACCGCAGCTTCATCAGCAGTAGCCTCAAACACCACGGTACCCTTTGTACCCTTCTTGTACTTCATCCCGGATACGATAATCTTAGCCATGTCAACCTCCTTAGGTCGGTCTCAAATAATTTACTCAGTCGTTTCCCCATCAGGCTTCCCCTGCCGCGCTACCTCAATCCAGTATTATATCCCCTGGATCATTACGCACTCGCGCACCCTTTCCATAGAGAACCGGGAACGCAATATCTTCAGGCCCGGGAGGTTTGTCGTCGAAGCTCCTTAAGTAGTCAACTACCCCTCCGACGTTAAACGTAGCCCGAACCGTGAGCTCGAAGTCGTACGGAGAGACTGCTCCCACGGCTACCTCCTCAACGTGCCCAAAATGCTCTGCAGCCTTTCGCAGTTCCTCCAAAAGGTCGTTGTCGTCGCATGCTACTAGAACTGTACGAGAAACCCGCCGAACTTGGATTATAATACCCTGTTTGGACTCGGGCACCTTTAATCTTGATCCCTTCATAGTACTTACTCCCTTCAGCTTACACACAGGTAAAAAAGAGAGCCGAGACTAGTCGGCTCTCTTCTCCGGTTGGGAGGGAGGTTGGCTTACTCCCCACCCTCGGCCTCGAGTTCAGCTTCCCATTCCTCTTCGAAGCCTTCCTCATCCACAGTAGGGGGCGTGCCAGTTTCCGCCGCTGCTTCAGCTTCCTTCGCGGCTTTCGCGGCCACACCACGAGCGATCTGCTGCTTGGTGTATACTTCCAACCAAGCTACCGCGGTCTCACGGTCTTCCTCGTCGAGGTCGGTGTCAGCGATGTCCATCTTGGATACTGCACTCCTCACCGACTTTGCCTTCTGCACGTACGACGGCAGACCCTGGTACGGCGAGCCGGCTCCGGCACTACGCTGCCCCTTCGAAGCCACATACGCCTGCAGGTCAGACACTGCAAGCAGAATCGGCTTTCGGGGCGATTCGGTGTCGCGGATGAACGGGATCAGGGTTTCCCGACACATTCGCCGCAGCCACTGCTCGTTTAGATCGAATTCAAACGAGGCTTGCCTCAGGGTTAGGTATGGTACTCCGTTAACATCTCTCGGTTCCATGTTAATTGCCATGGTTAAACTCCTTCCGAGCCTAGCGGCTCAATAACGAAATTTGGAAATCTGAACTGTCCTATGCTTCTATTATAACCCAGAAGCAACTAAATGTCAAGTCTCCCTTTGGTTACTTATCGGCGGCCTCACCCTCATCAGCGACGAAGGCCTTAAACTCCTTCGTAACGTCGTCATCCTCCAACAACCCGTAGTCCGATTCCAACTGGGCTACCTCGTCAAGAAAGGCTTCGACAATGACCATTACTACTCCGCGAACTCTTTCAACAACATTACTCACAATTTACCTCCTCACAACTTGCGTGTTACGATAATCACGTCGCAGAGGTGGCACCCACTACGCATTGGACACCCAATGTATCTTCGCATCCTCCGGTAGCTACCACGTATAAAGGCTGTCCATTCCTTCTCGACGTGTAGCCCCTGAAGCATGAACCCTCGTGGGTACCACTTTCGGCCCCGATCTTTCGCGTACTGCACTATCAAACTACCTCTACCGTTTGCGCATCGAGCCACCTCCTCGCGAGTTACTCTAAACCCATACCCATAGTTGACGTCGTGCACCATTTGGAAACACTCATCCATCGTTCACTCCCTCAACTTGCAACTCAGTCTAACTTAATTATAACACACATCTTCAGAAAAATCAAGTCTCTCTTTGGGTATGTATCCCTCCTCCGCAGCTATATATATGGATGCGGATGACCGACCAAATAAGGCGGATGAATTCCTCACACATGCGTCTGTCCTGTACAACTAGTTTGTTTATTTTGTCCTCCTCGTACTTAGCATCCGACGCCGTCCACTCGTCGTCGGTGACGCCACTCAAGCTCCAGGCCATTGTGTCCTCCTTTTGTGTGATGCCGCAATTACGTCTTGCACGGGGGTTGAGTGGGGAAACGCAACCAAACCGCCGTTGCATGTTTCCCCACCGTGGACCGACTACCGAAGTTTATTCGGGATCATCCGCGACATGTGCTGCAATGACTGTGGGTGTCACCCGCACAAGCTTGTTCGGACCCCGACTGAAGCGGTAGACATATTGAACATCCCGTAGGTAGACTACCTTCTTGAGCTTCAGGTTGACTAGGCGGACTTGATCATACCGCTGACCTTGGCCCAACTTAATAGTCAGATAGTTGGTCTCGTTAACAGTGTCGGACTCGGGATCAACGTCGATGAAGGGTTCGTCCCCCTTCTTGGCCTGGAGTACTAAACTCTTACCTGGCATTGCACCACCTTCCTTTCGTTTTGGGACCCCATGCAAGGCTCGCTATGGGGCAATATGTATTTGGTTTATGGGCTTTCCCACCCGGCTCAGGGCGCACAGCTATCTCCTTCCTCTACCTGAGCCTTTACCTGGTCTAGGTACCTAACTCTTGCACGTCTCACACCGTTTTGCTTTGAGCGCAACCAGTTCCGCCTGCAGAGAGGAGATTTGCCTCAATCTCCTCTCTGCTCGATGCTTGTATACCCGCTCCCATTTCTTCTTCCTCTTGCCCCACCGCATCATACGGCTAGCCCACTCGCGGGCCTCGTCCCGCTCCTGTTCCAGCTTCTCCAAATACTCCGGCGGCGGAGGCCCTAGATATTCGTCAGGATATTCCACTATCCCCCTCCCCCGACTTTAGCTCCTTGGTACATCGTGAAGAGTAGATGCATCTCGTCCTCAGTGAGAGTGAAGTACCAGCACTCCCTGCCTTGTCGAGACTCCGGAGAGGTGTAGATGGTTACCTCACCATCTTCAACGTCGACGTTACTGATGTGATGCTGCTTCGTCTCACTCGTAACGTCGCCGTCGAACTTGACGTCATGCTCAACGTGGGGAGAGTTCCTCCCTCCCATGCCGTGAAAGAATAGTAACCTCATGTTGACCCTTCCTCCTTACTTAGACCTTCAGTCGATGCAAACCAAACCATTTCAACATCCATAACTCCCTCCTCCACCTTCACCTGTACCTTCATTGTGCTGGCTCAATTCGAATGACGTTATACCATACAGCATCCGAGACCTCTTGCGCCGTGATACCGTACGTGGGCAACATCGGCCTACAAAGTGCTCTCAGGACCCCAGCTATGTAACTTGGTGAGGGAACCTCCGCGTGCCTTCCCAAGGAGAACCCGGACTTCGGGATGCGGGAGGCGTCCTCGATTACGGCGGAGGACAGGCCCTGCTCTGCAACCGGTGATGCGGTCTGAGACTCTGCGTGCAGCCACGGTCCTCGCAAGAGCATGTACTCTATCATCGGTACTGGGATCTTATGGGCTAGAGCATGTCGAAGTGCGTCTACGGTATCCTGCGCTCCGTCGTCGTCGGCTCCGTTCTGTACGAGCCAGTCGAAGAACTCTTCCCCGTTCCCATAACCGTAGTGAGCTACGGCATCGACGAGTTGCCCAATGCTGAACCGAGTGTGCAGTTCATTAAGGGCGCTATCTTTTTCTCTTAGTACCTCTGGTCCTAATACGAGTTTGTTCATTGTATTACTCCTCTCTTGATTAGCCCTTAGTGGGTACTTAGCAGGTGTACCCTGCAACATCATGGATCTCGGCGTCCAGGTGAGCAACGAGGACCTTGATGGCAAACAACAGATCCTCACACACCTTGAACTCCTCTCGTGGTATCGGAAATACGCGACCCTCGTCTGGGTGAATCTCTATCTGGTCGACACGCTCACCCTCTCCAGTTTGACTTAGCTTCGCGTGTAGCTCCGATGCTAGGTCGTGAACCTCATACTCCGTTAGTATAAGCGTCGACATGTATATCTCCTTTCTCTACCGCTAGCTATGGTCTAGATACTTTCCGACCTCGTCCGGTGTGTCCTCGTTCGCCCAGCGTATGAGCTCGCGCAGTCTCCAACATAGTACCGCAAAGGCTATAGCACCTACGATACTAACAACACCTACGCCCTCCATGTTTCTCCTTTCCCCACCCTCCCACTACTTGTAATCACAAGAACGTTGTGATGATGCAAAGAAACGCTGCCCCAATAACCCCAATGGCTAGTACAAGTAAGATCATCTCACCTATTCTAGCGTTTTCGGGCGGTTCGTACATTCTCCTTTCCTCCTCCCTCTCCCTTCATACTATGAAGATCTGGTCTAGCGGTGCATTAGTCGGTGTCCAGATCACTCGATGTTGCTTGTCGGTCTCGGTCAGTGTACACGAATAGTCTGAGAACCAGATGATCTCTCCGCTCTCAGTACGAAGGAGTACTACCTTGTCGAGAGGTCCTCCACCCCTTGCCGCCTCGGTCTTTGCCCACCCCAGCGGGATGAGGGTGCCGATCTCATCGCCATGATAGGTATTGATGCTCCTCAACTGTCTTGAGATCACCTTCCGCATCGTGGTGATCTCGATCGTCTTTACCTTAAGTAACTCTGTCTTACGCATCTCCGTCTCATACTCTCGTTGCGGGACCGCTATGATTACTCCTCTACCTTCCACATAATTATCACGAACACGGAGTACACCAGTATTGAAGCCCCAACTACGCCCATTGCCCACGCTATCGCGAGAAATAGTTCTTCCATGTATACCTCCTACAAATAGTTTTCTAGTACGGTGTTGACATTCCGACTCGCCGCGCTCGTTATTCTCGTCACCCTAAGTACTCTGCCTATCATCTTTCGTTACTCTCCTCTCCTAGTAGTTCTCTATTACGTTCATGATGTGCCTGCGGAGCCACGCTGCTTGCAGATCCGTGGGGTTGTCCCACTCCTCCTCTCCAGCCTGCGCGATCATCTCATAGTCCACCTCTCTGTCCTCAGCAAACTGGATAGCGATCCCGTGGCGGATGTGTTCCTAGTCCATTAGGATGCGCATGATCCTCTCGATGAACTCGCTAACGTGCCAGTCCTCCTGCTCTTGCAGCTCCTCTAGTGACATCATGATCCGAGATCACCTTCCTCTCTGAGCCTAGGTCGTAGGCCCTTAGCAGTGTTGACTCGATCTTGTCGACCCACATCGAGTGCCCGCTCAACCAGACCATCCCTGCTGCGGTGGATTGCAACGAAGACCTCTTCGATGGTCTCCTCGAGGTCCGGCCATGACAGGATCGTGAACGCTGTTCCATCGACGTCTCCCTCAATGTGTGATTGCACTTTGAGGTCCTTGATGTCGTTCTCGATGTTCTTGGCGTACACCTCAATGAGATCGAGGAGTATGTTTATATCCACGATCTTATCCATCCCCAACTCAACTACCTTGACTTCATCCTGCAGCATTGCTACCTCCTTTTGCTTTCTTCCCACGTATGTAGAGCCGTGGGAGATCAATTCGAATTCGAGGGAGCATCAGCTGCCAGTGATCGTCTTCCTCGACAGTATCGTAGCAGTAGATGTATGCTCCATCCTCTTCACGTTCTCCTTCGAAGAACCCAATAACGAGCCTTCCTCCCTTTAACTTGATAGGCATCTTGCGTTACCCTCCCTTTCCTTGTGATTCATTACTAGGTACCTACGCTGGCGGATTACTAAGGAGCCTCTCGAGCTCCTCTTTGAACTCGCTGCATACCTGGAGTGCGAGGAACATTGCGGATAGCTGCCATTGGATTACGTGGTACCTATCCACCTCTGGGTCCTCGTCTCCATCTCGGAAGGCCTCCCAACGGGACACTCCGAAGTACTTGCGTGTGCGCGTCGCAGCTTCATCGATCACGACGGGCTCCTCCGTTATCCGCGCGGCGGTATCGCTTGCTACTATGGCTTGCTGTAGTCGTTCCACCAGGTTATTGCCTTCTTGGTTACACATCCTAATCTCCTTTCTATCTAATTATAACACAGAACCGCGAAAAAATCAAGTCTCTCTTTGGTGCGTGGCAGGGTTTCCCTCCTCTCTTTCCCAGCTACATTGTGGTAGCAACGTGTCCACAACGTGACCACAATGTAGCCCGGTTCTTGGTAGCTTTTCGTAGAACATTATAAGTGAGAATACTTGTAGTGTTGTATAAGCTCGAGGGTTTGTTGTTTTGGGTCTCCGATCGGGTACCAATGAGTAGCGAAAACAGCTGTTTTTGCTGACTCATGGCCTAAGCGATATTGAGATCTCTCGTTTATAATAAAATACGAGAATACGAGAATTTTAAGATAAGCTATATATATATATATTTATACTTATTTATATTTCTCAATATATTGAGATTTGCCTCCTCTAGATATACTTAATATATTATTATTATTATATTTTTATATAAATTATATATATATATATATTGATACAACTGGAAACCTTGAGTACGGGAGTGAGGGGCAACTACCCTCCACTCCCACGGCCTCTTGTCACGCTCTCACACATTCTGTAACACCTCGCCTGGGCCCACCCAACTAGCTACTCCGTAGCTGAGCCCAAATCGCATCGGTATCTCTTGCTGCGGGTCACATATGTTTCGGAACCCTAAGAAGTAGTTATTCCCGTACCGGATCAGCTGTGCTGTCGCCCTCCGGCGGTTTGCTGCTGAGTTGTATACTCGTTTCGTCCTACCTACCTTCTTCATCACTTGCATCTCCTCTCTGCCAGTTTCTGCATCGAATCGCGGCCGCCGAGCCAGTCTCGGCATCTAGGTGTGTGTGGAGCCTCCGTATACCTCTGTGTAACCAAGGCAGGGAGCTCTCCAGAAGTTGGAACGACTGTAGGTGGCCCCAAGGAGTACAAAAAGATTCTGGCGGGGTCCTTGGAACCGGGCACCACTTGGATGCGGCCGCGTAGCCTTTCCAGCAGTTCGTTAGCTTCGATGGTTACCTCCAGACTTCCACGCCAGTCCAGGTATGGACGATTGGTGCGTGGAAGGTTATCGAGACGGCCATCAGCCAGAAGATATCGGCTGACCGCACTACGAAGTAGCTGCCTACGCTCACGTGAAACATTTGCATCACCTCCTTTCGGGTGTTGGCTTGTCTCGCTGCGCGGTCCGCATCCATTGCTATTCGGTTGTCAAGCATTAGCGTCAGGGCTCCACCGAAGTGAAGCCCTGCGTGCTACTGCTCGACGCTTGCTAGGCGTCCAGCTCGGCGAGCTCCTCCAGGAGTTCCTGGCGAGTGTCGTACTGCTCCTTGTACTTCCGGAGCAGCTCCAACACGACGTCGCGCGCCGTGTCGTCCAGGTCAGCATCCTGGGTCACCATGTTGCCCACCATCCGGATCGCCCGGATGGTCGGCTTCTCATGGTTGCCCGTAGCCCGCATTCCCGGGAGATCCTTCTGGGCCATCTCCTTGGCGTACCTCTCCACGAAGTACTTGGAGACGAACCAACGACCTTCCAACTTGCCTGCGACAATGCCCTTCCTACCCTGGGACAGCATGCGCTGGCCCCAGACCGGAACTATGCCACAGTCATTCTGGAATGCCTTCCGAGACACCCACTCCCCTGCCCTAACCTCCTCGAGCAGTACCTCGTGGTTGTTCCCGGGGGCTAATTCCTGGACGCGTGTCGATGTTACCTTCTTGGCCGTAGCCATGTATACACCTCCTAGGTGTGTATATCTGATGGGCTTCGCTCAACATCGGCTATTCAGTTTTGTGGATATTCGGTTGTGGTGGTGCAAGGCACCTCCTTTCTCCCGGGTAGCACTTCATTGTGCCTACAGGACGAGCCCAGGTGGGATGACGACTATCAGCCTCTTGAGGACGGAGGCTGGGAGTCGGCGGAATGCCGGCCTCGAGAAGTCCACGTGGGGCCTCAGTGTGGCCGGGTCGACTTGGATGGACTTGCTGACTGCCTCCCAAAGGGGAAGCCAGTACCTCTCGGTACCGTCAATCCAGTCCACGCAGGGCAGACCTTGATGGTCTGCTCCTAGTGTCACTTTGATGGTCACGTCTATCACCTCCTTTCTAGATGTGACGTGTGTATAAAGAATGTAGGTAGAGACTCTTACATGAGTGCTATAAGTGTGTCGTTATAGCACTCATATAAGAACCCCTGTTAAGGGTTCTATTTGTGGTGTACGGTATTATCTCCTGGATAGGAGCGCCTACACCGTACGGCGGCCTGGAGCCGTCTACTCTAAATACCTAGGTCGACCTTGTGGTCACCTATAGAGTTAGACAGCTGCCCCCAAAGGAGGGACGACAGTGACATCGTCGCGGTCCAGAGGTCGAAGGTCTCCTTAGAGATAGGGAAACCATCGCCACAATTCAGACACACGGCGGAGTAGTCGCCGTTGCTCCCCTTTATGGGGTGAAGGCTGTGTTGGCAGTCCTTATTCAATTGTTATCACCCCCTTTCTGGGATATGACATGATATAAAGAATCCACAATTGGACCCTTACATGAGTGATGAATACGCGACGTTTCATCACTCATGTAAGAGGACCCTTACGGGTCTCTTACTATTGGGGCCTAGAGGAAATCGCAAGAGGTTACTTTAACGGTGATATCATCATCGTTAAAGCTAACACTCTTAACCGATCTCCAGTTGAAGATAGCTACTTCGATCCCTTTGCAAGAGATTGCAAAGTTACCACCAGCATATCTTACAACAAGACCCTCTGCTAAGAAACTATCACACATAAGTGTAACAGTCTCCTGCACGAGAGAGTTGATAACTCTCTCCACGGCTAGGTTGTAAGTCATTTTGTTATCACCCCCTTTCTGGGATATGACATGGTGTTAATAATCTGTAACAGAATTGCTACAGATTTTATATCAGCAAATCCTTATAAGATTAGTACAGTACTAATCTTATAAGATAGCTATAACGGCTGCGTTCTAGCTATCTTATAAGATCTCTCTTACGAGAGATCTATATATTCTATTTCATAATAATCTGATCATCTTGCCAATCGATGATCTCGTGATAGAACACTTGATAGATTAGCTTATCATCTTCGTTTATAGATCTCATCATAATTCGATCATGATGAAGACCTATATCATAAAATCTATCATTAACGTGATCATTAATTGATAGAATAGATATTGAACGACCCGATTTTACTAGATTGAAAAGAAACTCTATTAACGAAACTTTCATACTACCCATGATAAATCTTCTCTCTTTCTGAGATATAGAATATCTCAACATTAGACGTTACAGTTTTAATATCAATCGATAGTTAACGAACAGTTAGAAATTTCTTCTTATAACAGACCTCCCTATTAGAATAGATAAGAAACACAGACGACCAGATAGTTAATAGTTATGCAAACAGTTCTTTATATAATATATAAATTATATTATTTATTTATTTATTATATATATTATAATATATATATATTATAAATACTACACCCCCCGAATTGACAATATCGTCGGATGGTACTTTTACTGTGTGCTCAATCTCTTGTTGCCTACCTGACCTAACAAACGTTCAAGAGTTCTCACCGAAAACGTATCACTAAATTGAGCACAAACCCTATTGCTTTTTTCCGAAATTGCGGGTATAATATATATATAAGATATAGAAATTTAGAACAAAAAGCACCCACCAGCACCAGCCAAAATGGGGGCAGATGTGACAACCCAAACAATTCAGCTACACAACCAAGATGTTCGGGGCCAGGACGTCGCTGAACTGGCTAGCCAAAGTTCGGGTCGGACCCCCATCACTACAGTGATCGAGGGTGCAATTGCTGCCATGGTGCGTTCGGGATGGACAAATGACCGCATTGTCGATTTCCTGGCGTCCAATCGACGGACCTACATTGCCGAGGGTGATGTTGAACGCGTCCGAGTTCGAGTCCCCGAGGGTGCCCTCCTACCGGCAACCAACATGGAGACGGAACTTGCCGGCGCTACCGTCGAGGTGGACGTCATGCTCAAGATGGCCCAGACGATCCGAACCCAAGAGTCTCGCCTATCCGCCGCGCTTCAGACCGAGGAGCGCATTGCCAACACAGGTGGAGACGAACTCATGGTTCCGGGGAAGCCTGGCGTCGTTCGACGTCAGCAGCCGGGCAGTCAGCAAGGCGGCCAAAGTGGGCAGGGCGGCCAGCAAGGCAACCAGATTGGGCAAGCATCGGTCCTGAGTAGACGACCAGCACGGCGGGGAGGCTTTGCTGCTACTGTGAACGAAATGATCGCTGTATACTGGTCAATGCTTACTCAATACACCCGCGCAGCGCAATCGATGGGGAAACTACCCAACCACGTTCGCGGCACCGAGGTAATCTCTGACCTAGAATCCATCCAGCTCCCAAGCCTACGCACACTAGTACAGCACAACGTAACGATCAACAACGGCAACATCGACAACCTCGCACCACCACAGCCCGTCGCTGACGTCACACCTCCCGAGGCAACCCCCGTTGACGTCATCGACGGGTCCTTTACTGTTCAGGACCTGGGCCGAGTTCCCGACCCCGACCAGCCTCTCCAAACAGTATCTGACCAATCTGACCAATCTGACCAATCTGACTGGGCAACAACTGCGCCTCCGCCGACGCCAGCACCTACGTCGGAGCCGCGGGTAATGCAGCCACTGCCGCCTGAGTGTACGTTCGTCGGCGATGATGATGATCTGTCGGAACTACTCAGCGAGTTTCTACCTACTTCGGATAGTGCAGACAGCGCGGCAACATAGTCGGTCAGGCACGGGTTTTTCGATTCGCGGCACGGAGGTTTCCGGTTCGATGGCAAAAACTCCTACACCCCTGTGCTACGCAGTAGGAGAAGCAAATTAGACTAGTAAGCGAAGGAGGTAAGTAGAAATGCCAAACGGTGACGGAACAGGGCCGAGGGGCGCAGGCCCACGAACAGGGCGAAGACGGGGAAGTTGCCCGCCCAAGAAAGGGCGGCGGAGGTAGTGTGAGCGTAGTTATCAACGAGACTGGTATAACCCAAGTGTGGGATGGATACGTGATACCTCGGGGAAGGCACGATATTCCGGAGAGAGTCGCCAAGGCAATTGGGAACAGACCAGGGTACTCATTTGAGCCCTTGGGTCCGAATCTGTACTTCTTGGCACCGTTTAGAAGCTGTGAGGGCTATGGGTCACAGGCTGAGGACCTTGTGGTGGGATGGGATTCGCTCGGAGTAGCTCTCACCGTGAGAAACTTATGGGAGGTAGAGCCGAAAGGGCTCCACCCAAGAGTACTTGAGCTACTTAGCCGCCCAGGTGTAGGAACGCATGAGGTAGGACTGTGTTTTGCAACTGCCGGAGAGTTTCAGCATTTGCCGACGGAGTACCGTGTAGGGTTGACGATGTGGGAAACAGATAGGCCTGCGGAGGTGCATCCACAGTGGACGTGGCAGATGAACGAGCTGGACCTCCTTCTAACGCCGAGTGAGTGGTGCAAGCAGGTGTGGAAGCGGTCCAATGTGTATTCACCGATTAAGGTGGTAGAGTTAAGTGCAGCGCATCGGTTTTACGAGGCGCCGCTCTGGGAGCAGCACGATCGGAAAGAGTTCGTAGTCGTTTCGTGGGCGATGATGACGGTGTTGAAGAGCCCGCGGGAGATGATTGGGGTGTTTCAGAAGGCATTTCCACGGAGTAAGTATCCTGACTGTCGGCTCAAGATTAAGACGCATTCGGGATGGTTCGGTGGGGAGCCGGGAGACTTTCCACAGGTAACCGACGACCGTGTTGAGATCATCAACGAGACCTGGTCGTTCGAACAACTAGTCTCGTTTGCACGGAGTGCAGACGTTGGGTTATTCTTGTCAAAGGGAGAAGGTTGGGGCCGGCCAGGCCGCGAAGCAGTAGCCCTCGGGTTACCAAGTATTATTACAGACAATACTGGGTACGGATCGATATGTAGTTCTGGAGACGTTGTAGCGATCCCTACCCGTAAGGTAGTTAAAGCCCCCAGCTGCTATGGTGGAGACTGGTGTATTCCGGATTGGAATGCAGCTGTTGACTCCTTACGTGAGCTTTACAGTAATCGAGAGGTTGCTGCAGAGAGAGCCCTTAAGGGTTCGGAGCGGTATCGCCGTGAGTACTCGCCAGAGCGAGTGGGCCAGAAGATTCTGGATGCTCTTGAGGGTGTTACTAGTAAGCCGTCGAAGCGTTCGCAGCTGTCGAAGTCGTGGGCCGGTTTCTACAGCAGTGAGGGCGAGGTAGACCTTAGGCCAGTTCGACACATACAGGAGCACCACAAGCGGTTCTTCGACTACATTGTCGAAACCTTTCCGAAGTCGAGTCAACTACTTGAGACTGGAGTGGGTACCGGATCGTTTTTCGCCGCTTTAAGTGCTTGCGGTTTTAGTGTGTCGGCGATAGAGAACGACCCTAAGGTTATTGTAGAAGCGACAAAAGTACTTGAGAAGCTCGGCGTAGTACCCCAGATAATTTCGGGAGACACTTTTGAGTTAAACGGGCACCAGGCAGACGTTATCTACCACCAGGGCCTGCTTGAACATTTCAAGGTTCACGACGTGCTTAAGATCATTGGACAGCAGTTAGGGGCGGCAGACCGAGTAGTGTTTTCGGTGCCGTCGATTTACTATCCGACACGAGACTTCGGGAACGAGAACCTTCGCGGTCTTGAGTGGTGGCAGAAAGTTGTGAGTAGGCACTTCGACGTTAAACACTCAGAGTACTACGGAGGAGCTGGAGATCGGTGGCATGTGTTGCTGGATGTAGCTACCTCTGATCGTGGATCAGTTACTAGGAGGTTATAATGGCTGCAGACGATTTTGTTAGGATCGTCAGACTAGTTGACGAGAATGGTAATTATATAGCTACGCTGCCAGTGTCTCTAGCAGCGGGAGAGATTTCAATTGGAGCCATCGAGCTCAAGGATGGTATAACGGATGACAGAGCAGAGGTAACACCAGATTTACGTCTATCAACTAATGCAAACCAACAAGTGGGTGACGCTGACGTAAACAACGCAAATCCTGTTCCTGTAGATGCTACGGGTCAAGGAGATGTTCCTGTAACACTTGATAGTGAGCAAGTGGACGTCTCAGATCGTGTAGCTAGAGATCTGGGAAAGGTCAACGTTGCTGATGTAGATGGCTTTGACAGTGTTAAGGGCCAGAAGGCTATGACCGAGTCGTTTCCGGTGGTCCTACCCAGTGATCAGGCGTCGGTTCCAGTAGATGCTACTGTAGTTACTAGTGGAGGAGCTGGAGCAACTATTGGAGTAACTACCGGCGCGAAAGTAGTAACTGACGGTGTCGGCACAGTCCAACAGTACCTACGAGGTCTGGTTACCCTCGTTGCGGCTAAGATTGGTATTACCGTGGCAGATGGTGATAATGCAGCACTTGGCACAACTACTGGTGCTGCGGTAGTAACTGATGCAGCTGGCTCAGTTCAACAATATCTGCGTGGTATCGTCAAGCTGCTGATTAGCATTATCAGCGTGAAGATAGACCAGACCACGCCAGGGACGACCAATAAGGTGTGGGCTGACCCAGTGACGGCTACGCCGGTGACGTACAACGTGACACTAACGGTAGCCGACACGGAATACTCACAGGCTATGCCAGCTAATTGCAGGGCATTTGAGTTTCAGGCCCGGAC
>Ga0208904_1000423_pt1 | contig 36329 bp, 38 predicted proteins | sample AntAceMetag02UKB_FD_184774 | JGI IMG/M metagenome (GOLD analysis project Ga0208904, IMG submission 184774) | Saline lake microbial communities from Ace Lake, Antarctica - Antarctic Ace Lake Metagenome 02UKB (SPAdes) (version 2) | ecosystem: Environmental > Aquatic > Non-marine Saline and...
ACAAAAGGCTAAAAGTCGAAGATAAAAGGTGCTTTAAAAAAATTAAATTCACTTAGATTTGGTTATCTCAGTACACATACCTGCTGCTACTGTAACGCCAGCATCTCGTACTGCGAATCTACTCATAAAAGAATTATCCTTTTGAGTTTCTAAGCATAAGTTTCCTTGTGGCTTAAGTCTAACCTTAGCAGAATCTCCGTTCTTTAGGAAATCTGGGTTCTCTTTAATCACTTCACCAGTTGCTGGATTAATCTGTGAAATCAATTCTGTAAATTGGCAAGGAACTTGAGCAGTGTGAATGTGGAATACCGGAGTATATCCTTTTGCTAATACTGTTGGATGATTAATTACTGTAATTGTTGCTATGAATTCTTCAACGATTGGAATAGGTGCGCTAGCATCGCAAATTACGTCTCCTCTTGCAATGTCTTTTTTACCGACCCCTCTAATATTAATACCAACGTTCTCACCAGCATCTGCACTTGGTAATGTCTCATGATGAGCTTCGATTGTTTTTACTTCTCCTTGAATACCTTCTCCAGTTCTTCCTGGAAGTACTTTAACTTTCATACCTTGTTTTAGGATACCAGTTTCAACTTTTCCGACAGGAACAGTTCCGATACCAGTAATTTCATAAACATCTTGAACTGGCATTCTCATTGGAAGATCAGTTGGTGGAACAGGAGCTGGAAATTGATCCATTTGTCCTTGTATTGTTGGTCCAGTGTACCAAGCCATTTTGTCTGACTTTTTGACAATATTATCTCCCATAAGTCCTGAACATGGAATAAAAGCAGTAGTTTCTGGGTTGATTCCAACACCTTGAAGTAATTTTGACACTCCATCTTTAACTTCTTTATATTTCTCTTCAGAATAGTCAAGCTCATCCATTTTGTTTACTGCAACAGCGATATTTTTTACGCCCATTGTTCTAAGAAGCCATAAGTGCTCTGTAGTTTGTGGTTGTACTCCTGATGGTGCTGCAATTACTAAGAATGCTGAGTCAGCTTGTGAGGCACCAGTAATCATGTTCTTTACAAAGTCTCTATGCCCAGGTGCATCAATAATTGTAATTTGGAATTTTTCGGTCATTAATTTCTTATAAGATAAATCGATTGTAACTCCTCTTTCTCTTTCTTCCTTAATGTTATCCATAACATAAGCGAATTCAAAACCAACCTTACCGTGTTTTACAGCTTCCTCTTTAAGTTTCTTCATTTCTTGTTCTGAAACTGCTCCGCCGTCGAACATCATACGTCCTACGCAAGTAGACTTACCTGCATCAACGTGTCCAACGAACACAACATTCATATTTGGTTTTTCTTTTGCCATTTTGTTATTTTATTGCGATTAGTCATTGACTACTTGCAAATATTTGAAATTTAATACCTTTATAAACTTTTCGTTTCATTTTTTGAAAATGTTAAAATAGTTAAATTTATCGACGACAATATATTAAATTTGAAAAACTTTATATGTCTTATTTTTCTTGGTTTTATTTTTTAAATTATGATGACTAATCTCTGCTTTTTGGAATTTTTTATGTCTAAATCATTCTATTTTTCGTATCCTCTAAACTTTTATTACGGAAAGTTTAAAAACAAATTTGAATTTTTATTTTTGAAAAGGAGGATGAAAAAATGAATAAAGCTGAATTAATCGACGCTATCTCTAAGGATACTGGTCTTTCGAAGGCTGACTCTGGAAAAGCATTAGAGTCTGTTTTAAAGAATATATCGAAGGGGTTAAAGAAATCTCCAGTTGGTCTTGTTGGATTTGGAACATTTAAGCAAGTCAAAAGAAAAGCTAGAATCGGTCGAAACCCTGCGACTGGGGCGAAGATAAAGATTGCCGCGAAGACTGTTGTACAATTTAAACCGTCTAAGAATCCTAAGAACTAGGATTTTTAATTATTTTTTTATTTTATTTTTTACTTTCTTTAATTTTAATTTCTTGTATAGTTATGGGCGCCTGCGGACATCCTCCTTTCGCTGAGGTTCAAAGGGGAAAAATAAAAAGAGGCTACTTTTGCCCTATTTCGTAACCCCTTTTACTATTAATTAAAAGAATTTCGTTTTAAAAATATTTGCCTTTGAAAACAAAACAATACAAAAAAGCTTACGGAGAGTTATCACTCGTATTTTTATCGGAGATATCTGGGAAATAAAAAGCTTTAAAAACCATAAAATGGCTTTATTATTATGATAATTCCAGTAAGATGTTTCTCATGTGGTAAGCCGATTGGGCACCTGTGGGACGAATTTAAGAAAAGAACCGTAGAGAGAGAAGATCAGAAGAAAGTTCTGGAAGACCTTGGTGTTGAAAGATATTGTTGCAAAGGTGTTTTTTTAGGACAAACGGATTTGATTGAGCTGGTTGGAAGATTTAAAAAATAATTTTATACTATTTTATATATTGATTTATGCTGGCAGTTTTCGCATTCTATAATTTTTTTCTTATTCTTAATTCTTATTTTTGGAGACTTATATATTGAAAGACATTTTTTACAGAATTTTTTTCTTTTATCTTTTAATGGTATTTTATAGCTGGCGGAGAGTCGTTTAATTTTTTTTACATCTTTTGGGGTTTTGTTTTTTGCATCTTTAAAGAATTCTTCTATTTGCTTTTTCACTTCTGACTTTGATAAAGGTTTTTTCATAATACTTAATAGAAAAAAGGGTATAAAAAATATTGGAAATTTTAGGCAATAGAATCGCCGCTTGACATCCTTCTATGCTGATGCATTAGAGGAAAAATATGCGTCCTCGGACATCCTCCCACGTTGATACATTGGGGGAAAGACAACTTGAAAGGTTTGCGTCATACTCGGATGCTACAACCAACAACGTTAATTTTGCGCTCTTTTTAATTTACTCTTCGTTGAGTCAATTCTCATATAGCTATGCTATTATTCGAATTGATCCGCCTTGATTAAACGTAAAAATATCTACAAAATTGCATAACCTCCAGGCAACTAAAAAAAATGAAAGACAACTTGAAAGGTTTGCGTCTGTTCGGACACTACAGCCAACAACGTAGGAAGCTTAACTTCTGTGTTCGGAAAGAGAACAGGTGTTTCCAACCTACTATGGTCGTCTTCAATAATTTCAATTATTTTGGGTATTTAAAGGTTGAGGTTGGGGGAATTTGCACTGAGAACTTATTCTCTTGAAATATCTATTACCCTTGAATCTATTCCTGGTATCACTACTCTTCGTACTTCTGTAAACTCTGCCTGGTCTCTTCTAATAGCATCCCCCAAATCTTGCGCTGTTCTGTATGCTCTATCTCCCACCATAAAGTTCCTTGGGCCATCTGAAGGAACTCCCTCATACGCTACATCAAAACGTGTTACGATTATGCCACTCTCATCAACCTCATATTTGTGCCCTGCATTTTTTGGGGCTATTGGGAAACACCCCATGCCAATGTCAAACTTTTCGAGTGGATCGGATGATTCTTTTTCACGTTTTTCCATCTCTTCTTTGTATTCTCCTCTTTCGTTCTCATCTAAAGAATATACCCTACGATCTACTCTGGTTGGAAAATTTTCTCTTAAACTACCTTGTCCTTGGCACAATGTAACATTTTCTATTTCTTGAAATTTAGGTCCGTAGTAATCAAAGGTTAATCCTCCTCCACTGCTTTCCAAATGAATCTGTTGAGAAGCAACTCCTCTATCTTCCTCCTTGCGAATGTGAACCTTCTCTCTTCCCTTAACTGTAAAATACTATTGTGGCAAACTGTCTTCAAAACTCATTACGTAAAGAACCTGAAATTGTTTATAAGTTTTTATATGATTAAACTATTGTTTTTCAAATCCAAACATCCCCAAACTTTTATAAACTCAAAGATAATTTTTCATATATGGTTTCAAAAATTATTAATGCTACTGAGGTAAAAGTTGGAACTAATATTATAGTCGATGGTCGGCCTAGCACTGTTAAAAAAATTGATATCTCGAAAACAGGTAAGCATGGGCACGCAAAGGCTAGAATCGAAGCTGTTGGAATTATCGACGGCAATAAAAAAGTTTTTGTAATTCCTGGTCATGATAGACTAGAAGTTCCTATGGTAGATAAAAGAAAAGCCCAAGTTCTATCAAAAGGAGATGGGAAAATAAGCGTTATGGATCTTGAATCTTTTGAAACAATAGACGTTCCATGCTCAGAAGAAGTCATGGCAGAACTCGAAGAAAATGGAAATGTTGAATATTGGAACATAGAAGGCAAAAACTTGGCTAAGAGAAAACTCTAAATCTAAATCGTAAACTTTAAATAGCAACCTTAAGGAAAAGTAATATGGCAAAAATACCAGAAGCGCAAAACAGATTATTCAAGAATGTATTTGTATGTAAAAATTGTCAAAGCAAAAGAAAAGCTGAGCCGCTTAAAATATTAGAAGGAAAAATTAAGTGTAGAAAGTGCCAAAAAAAATCTTTTAGGCCGCTAAAAAAGAAATAAAATCAAATGGGTGACAAATGAACTTTATTATATATGACCTAGTATTCTTAGTATTATTTGCTATATTCGTTTCTATTCTTTTGTATCGTGGTAAAAAAAATTTGAAAAGAGAAGGTATTCTATTATTATATAAAGCCACTTGGGGAATGAAACTCATTGACCGTGTTGGAACTAAGTATAAAAAGATAATTCATGCGCTAAGCTATCTTTCAATTGCTACTGGATATTTTTTAATGGCAGTAATGATTTATCTTTTTGGAAAAATAGTTTGGATTTATGCTTTTATGCCCAATGTAGTTTCTAGCGTTAAGATCCCCCCGATAATGCCGCTAATTCCATACCTGCCGCAAATATTCAAACTGGATTTTTTACCACCTTTTTATTTCATATATTGGATTATTATTCTTGCTGTGATTGCTATTCCTCATGAATTTGCTCACGGAATTTTTGCTAGAAAAAGTGGAATAAAAATTAAGTCTACTGGCTTTGGATTTTTCCCATTCTTTTTACCCGTGTTTCTAGCTGCATTTGTAGAACAAGACGAAGATGATATGAAAAATAAATCTAGATTCGATCAGTTGGCCGTTTTGTCAGCTGGAACATTCGCTAATATATTAACAGCAATTGTCGTCTTTCTTGTTTTAATTTTTGTATTTTCATTCTCATTTTCTCCTGTCGGGGTTCAGTTTGATAGTTATGCCTATTCTTTTGTCGCTGTTGGAAATATCTCCTCTATTAACGGATTTAACCTCACTGATAAAACCACCCAAGGATTATTGGATTTGTCTTTTGATACGGGATATAATAAAATATTAGTTGGTAATTATGTTTTTCTTGCCGATAAACAGATGATTGAAAAACAGAAAGACTCTAGTGAATATATTTCTTTGTATCACGACTCCCCTGCCGCTATTTCAAAAATTAATGGAGCTATCTCAAAAATAAACGATGATAAAATTCTGGACTTAAATGACTTAACTATTGCGCTTGAAAAATATTCCCCAGAAGAAACTATTACAATAGAAACTATTAATAAAAATTGGGAAACCTCTACTGCAGAAATTGCTCTTGGCGCTAACCCGATAACGAAAAAATCCTGGCTTGGAGTTGGATTCTCAAATAATGCTGGGACCGGAATAACCGCAAGACTGTATTCTATGTTGGGATCTTTCAAAAAGCCTCATACTGCCTATATGCCACTTTGGGGTGGATGGAGTATGTTTATTTATAATCTTTTATGGTGGTTAATTTTAATTTTAATTAGTGTAGCATTAGTAAATATGTTGCCCGTCGGTATTTTCGATGGTGGTATGTTTTTCTATTTGTCAGTTTGGAAATTCACCGGGAGCGAAAAGGCTGCAAAGATTGCGTATAAAACAATAACGTATGGCTTTTTGGTAATTATCGCATTACTTATGGTCCTCTGGGCTAAGGCTCTTTATTTTTAGAAATTTGTAATTTTATCTTCTATTATTTCTTCTTGCACTTCTTTTTGGACCTCGGCTAGAATCTCTACTTGAGCTTTTGCTGGCACCTTGTCTTGAATCATTACTTCTTGGGCCTCGGCTTGATGAACTTCTATCTCCGAAGGTTTTCTTTGAATCTCTATTTCCGAAACTTTTGTTTCCGAAACTTCTATTTGAATTTGGTCTTGAATCATTACTTCTTGGGCCTCGGCTTGATGAACTTCTATCTCCGAAGGTTTTCTTTGAATCTCTATTTCCAAAACTTTTGTTTCCGAAGCTTCTATTTGAATTTGGTCTTGAATCATTACTTCTTGGGCCTCGGCTTGATGAACTTCGGTCTCCGAAGGTTTTCTTTGAGTCTCTATTCCCGAAACTTTTGTTTCCAAAACTTCTATTTGAATTTGGTCTTGAGTCATTACTTCTTGGGCCTCGGCTTGATGAATTTCCCCTAGTATTTCCGAAATTCCTACTCCCTCCGCTTTTATTTCCGCCACCGAATCTTGAGTTACTCCTGCCGTTAAAATCTCTTTTACTGTCCATTCTTATCATTATTCTTTCTACATATGGCATCTCTAATTTTTTCACATTTAATGCTTCATGTCTTTCTATGTCACTAAAGCTTTCATAATCTCTGCTTGATAGAATATTAATCGCTTTTCCCATTTTGCCCGCTCTTGCAGTTCTTCCTATTCTATGAATATAATCATCAACTTCTTTTGGTATATCATAATTATACACATGACTTACTCCCTTAATGTCTAATCCCCTTGCTGCAACATCTGTACAGACCAAAATATTTGCGCCTTTCCCATGAAATTCTTCTAATATTCTTTGTCTCTTTTTTTGCTCCAATCCACCATGAATTGCCCTTGCCTCTATTTTTAATTTGTTTAAATTATCTGTTATGAAATCTGTATTTCTTCTTGTGTTACAGAAAACCATTACCAATCCTGAATTTTCTTTATTCAATAAATGCACTAATAACGAAAATTTCATATTTGATGGCGTGTCATAAAAAACTTGTGTTAATTTTGATGTATCTAAAAAAGATTCAACTGAAATTTCGACCGCATCCTTTTTTGTATATTTGTCTATTAGGTGATCTATTCCCGACGACATTGTAGCTGAGAACAACATTGTTTGTCTTTCTTTTGGACACTCTCTTATGATTAAATCCACATCCTTGGAGAATCCCATATCTAGCATTCTGTCAAATTCGTCTAGTACCAAAATTTTTACATGACTCAAATTTATTGTTCTTCTATTTAAATGATCTAATATTCTTCCTGGAGTTCCAACAACTACGTCAGCTCTTGACATTTTTCTTATTTGTCTTTCTATATCAACTCCTCCATATATTTCTAACACATTTAATCTCCCCTCGGCAAAAATGCTTATTGCCTTTCCAACTTGATCTGCTAATTCTCTTGTCGGAGTCAGAATTAATGCCTGAATTTGACCATTCGGCTTTATCTTCTCTATTATCGGCGAACCAAATGCTAAAGTTTTTCCGCTTCCTGTTTTCGAGGCTGCAACAATATCTTTTCCTTCTAGCACAATCGGAATAGTTTGCGCTTGAATTTCTGAGGGCTCCTTAAAGCCCAAGCTAGAAATCACTCTTAATGTTCCTTTCCCTAGTCCTAATTTTTCGAATTTTTCCATTTTAGATATTTGCATCTATTTTATACGTTTTGTAAATAATAAAGAATAGCTCTATTCATTGTCTCTACATAATTTTATCTCAATTTTGCTTTATAAAAGTATCGTTACTAGGTAGTTCTGACAAATCCCAGTTTTGCATTCAACAAATTTAAAAAGGTAAAACCCTCTTGATCTTTATGGCTAGAAATAAAATAAAAAAAATTAGAATTATTTCTTTAGCCAAAGCTTCTATTATAATTATTTAGATTACCAAACTTTTTATAGTTTGGTTTGGAAATTTTATTAGAAGCAAACACATCAAAATGGGAATAGATTTTAAATCGGCAGAGAATGACGCAAGAAAAGTATGGAAAAGGCATGGCAAAGGAATTAAGGCAGCTGTGCAAAATGATACAAAAAAGCCACTTTTTTCTTTTTTAGAGGGACCTCCAACTGCCAATGCCCCCCCCGGATTGCATCACTTAGAGGTTAGAACATTTAAAGATGTTATTTGCAAGTTTAAATTTATGCAGGGATTTTCCGTGCCAAGAAAAGGCGGATGGGATTGTCATGGTCTTCCAGTAGAAGTGCAAGTGGAAAAGGCCTTGGGGCTTAATTCAAAGAAAGATATTTTGAGCTACGGACAAGACAAGTTTATTAAAAAATGTCAGACAAGTGTTTTTTCTAATATTGATGACTGGAATAAGTCTACTAAAGAATTAAATTATTGGATTGATTTAGAGCATCCCTATCGGACCCTAGACGATAATTATGTTGAAAGTGTTTGGTGGAGCTTAAAAGAATTGCATAAAAAAGGTTTGCTTTATGAAGGATATAAGGTTGTTCCATATTGTCCGAGATGTTCAACTCCTCTTTCTACTCATGAGGTTTCCCAAGGATACAAGGAAATTCGTGAAAAAAGTGTATATGTTAAATTTGAATTAGAGGATTCTCCCGGGACTTATTTACTCGCTTGGACTACCACTCCTTGGACTTTGCCTGGAAACAGCGCACTTTATGTCAAAAAGGGAGCGACCTATGTTAAAGTCCAAGACAACGAATCTAAAGAATTTTATATTCTTGCAAAAGAATGTTTGGGTGTACTGAATCGTCCTTATGAGATTGTTGAGGAAATTTCGGCCAAATCACTAGTCGGTCGTAAGTATATACCTTTGTTCGACTATTTCAAAGACTTTGATCCCAAATACTATCACATCGATTTTGCTGACTTTGTTGAATTAGAGCAAGGGACTGGACTCGTTCATTCCGCAATTATGTACGGGGAAGTTGACTTTGATAAAGCCAAAGAGCAGGGATTGAAAACAAATCATATTATTGGGGGAGATGGGAAATTTTTGGATAATGTTCCTATTGCGAAAGGTTTATTTTACAAAAAGGCAGACCCAATAATTATTGATTATTTAAAATCAAACAATCTTTTATACAGAGAGGAAATGATTTTGCATTCTTATCCTCATTGTTGGAGATGCGAAACCCCTCTTTTGTATTATGCCATTGACTCTTGGTACGTCGCTGTTACAAAAATACGTGATCGTATGGTTCAACTGAATAAAAAAATTAATTGGAGCCCTTCTCATATCCGAGATGGGCGTTTTGGAAAGTGGCTAGAAAATTCTAGAGATTGGGCTCTATCAAGACTTAAATTTTGGGGAACTCCGTTGCCTATTTGGAAAAGTAAAGATGGGGACATAATTGTTATTGGAAGCGTTAAGGAATTAGAAGAATTGTCAGGAAAAAAATTGAAGGGTTTACATAAGCCCGAGATTGATAAGATCGTTATTGAAAAAGATGGCAAAAAATATAAAAGAGTCTCGGATGTGATCGATTGCTGGTATGATTCTGGCTCTGCTTCATTCGCACAATTTCACTATCCGTTTGAGAATAAAGAATTATTTGAAAAAAGATTCCCTTATGATTTTATTTCAGAGGCTATTGACCAGACGAGAGGATGGTTTTATACTTTGCATGTTTTATCTACGGCACTATTTGATAAGCCTACTTATAAGAATGTGATTTGTGCCGGGCATATCCTTGACGAGAAAGGAGAGAAAATGAGTAAAAGTAAAGGAAATATTATTGTCCCGAATGAAATTATCGATAAAGTTGGTGTTGATGCTGTCCGATTACAACTTTGTGTTGTTGATCCCGGGAACTCCAAGAGATTTTCTGAAAGCATGATGAAAAAAAGTGTCTTGCCATTTCTCAATGTTTTGTATAATTGTAAAACATATTACATGCAATTGGATAACAAAGTCCCAAGTAAAAAAATAGAAGACAAGTGGATTATTAGTAAATTAAACCGAATGCTTGAAGAAACTGAACAGGATTTGGAAAAGTTTGAATTAGATATTGCTTTAAATAAAATAATGGATTTTACTGTTAACGATTTTTCTAGGAGATACATTAGATTAACTCGTGGCAGAACGGATACTAAAAAAATTGTGGAAGAAGTGCTTGAAAAAATATCTCTGGTACTTGCTCCGTATGTTCCCTATGTTTCAGAATCTATTTATCAATTATTTCATGAAAAAGAATCTGTTCATTTGTCAAAATGGCCCAAATCTGAAAAGAAAAAAATAGATAAAGATCTTGAGGCAGACTTTTCAAAAATATTTGAAGTGATAGAGGAAGGGTTTAGGCTTAGGGATCAAAACCATATTGGGCTAAAGTGGCCGCTTCCAAAGGTAAAAATTTCTTCCAAAGAAAAAGTAAATCAAAAACTTTATGATCTAATTAAATCGCAATTGAACGTTAAGGAAGTTACTGAAAAAAAAAGTAGAGGAGAATTGCAAGTTGAGTTTGACCTTAATATGACCCCAGAACTTGAATCCGAAGGGTATGCTAGAGAGATTACTAGGAAGGTTCAATCTTATCGAAAAAAACTTGGCCTTACTCAAAGTCAAAAGATTCAACTTTATTTAATTGTCGACGGTAAATTTAAAGATATTTTGAATAAACAAAAAGAATATATAAGGGATAAAACTAATTCCAAGATTTTAAAAATCGAGAATGTTACAACTGTTAAGGAAACATTTAAAAATCATATAGACTTTAAGATAAGAGAAGAGAGTGGTGAGATTGCAGTGGTTATTGATTGAATTAACTACCGCGCAGTTAGGTAAATTATTTACTTTTCCATCATGATAAAGTTTAAAAAGAAAAAATGGTAAAACATAATATAAAATGATAGTAAAAGATGAATTTTTGAGCAGACTAAGAAAGATTTTTGATTTGAATCTTTATGAGGTTAAGGTTTGGACTGCTCTTTTATCTCGTGGGACTTCTACAGCTGGTGAGTTATCAAATATTTCTGATGTACCTCGTTCGAGAACTTATGATATTTTAGAATCTTTAGAGAAGAAAGGATTTATTATTATGAAGCTTGGTAAGCCAATTAAGTTTGTAGCCCTGAAACCTAATGAAGTAGTTGAGAGAGTAAAAAAGAATCTGGCTAAAAAAACTAAAGATAGAACTGCTCGACTTGAAAAACTTAAGGGCGATGAAGTTCTTACTGAACTTAATTCTCTTTTTACAAATGGCGTGAAGTTTGTTGAGCCGAATGACTTATCTGGAAGCATGAGAGGACGACAAAATGTTTACAATCACTTAGATATGGTAATTCGAGATGCAGAAAAAACCATTACAATTGTTACAACATCTGAAGGGTTGAATAGAAAACTTGAAGTACTTCTTCCGAGCCTAGAGCAGTGTAAAAAAAGAGGAGTTAAAATTAGAATTGCAGCTCCAATAGATTCACATAATATAAAAGTTGCGAAAGAGTTTAGCAAAGTTGCTGAAGTTAAAAACCTGCAAGAAATGAAAGCTAGATTTACAATTATTGATTCATCTCAATTAATGTTCATGCTTTTAGACGACGAAAAATTCCATCCTAACTACGATATAGGAATTTGGATTAATACTGAATTTTTTGCACAAGCATTAGAGCAGATGTTTGAATTAGCATGGAAAGAAATGAAAAAAATATAATTTTTCACTCTTTTTTATTTACTCTTCGTTAAAAGATTTCTTATGTATCTTTATACACGTCGAAACCTTTTGCCTCGATTAAATGAAAAAATAGAAGAAAAATTTGCTACCTAAATATTTATATTGCTCATCTTTATTTTTACTATATGAATATAGACAATGCTTTGGGGTTATGTAGAGAGCTACAATCAGATATACATATGTTGCTGTCTCGTGGTGCTAATAATAAAACCAATCCTGGTTCTGAAGAACAATACCGTGACATCATGCACCGAATGAAAAAAATTGCCGAAATTATTTATCCCAATCCTATTGATCAAATATCGGATCATGATTCGATGAAGACCTCGGCGTCAGAAAGAGATCACTATCGATCTACCCATAATTTTTACAATCAGCTTAGATCTACTAACCGATTTATTCAGTCCATGATTGATCAATTATCTCTGAGGGAAATTGAGACAGAGCAGTCAAATAAAATTGACAAGATAGAAAATCAAATAATTGAAAAAGATAGGGAAGTCCTAAGAAGAGGTAAGGTCGTGGATACTAAAATACATGGTGCCTCTATTGAAATGATTGATAGACTTAGAGAAGAGCTAAAACGTTCGACAAATATAAAATCTGATATTCTTGAAATAAAAAACGAATTAGGGGAAATAAACAAAGTTCTCTCTTCGTTGAATAAAAATCCGAAAGGAGAAATGCCCCAATAAATTTAAATTTCTACTCTCTCCAGCTCTTCCATCTTTTTTATTTCAAAAATCTTCAGTCTTAACTTTCTTGAGTCTCTTTCGCCTTTGGTGAAGTTCATTGCCTGAAACTTTATCTGACTGAAGGATAGCTTGTATTTTTTTGCCAACTTCAAATAATCTTTGAATGTTATGTCGTTTTTATTTGAGAATATGCTTGGTCTTCCTATTGCCTCGCGGCCCATCATTACAAAGTCAAAATCCTTTAGAAGTTTTTCTGCATTTTCCTTTGTTACGTTTCCTGAATAGATTACTGGAATTTTTGAATTATCTTTAATTTTGTCTGCAAACGATAAGTCTGGTTCACCGGAATATCCTTGAGCAATTGTTCTTGGATGAATGCAAATTGCATCGCAGTATTTTTCTGTTATTTTTAAAATTTTATTTGCATATTTTGATTTTCGTATTTTCACCATTAACGGCTTTTTTGTATGTTTTCGCATTACGGCTAGTATTTGTTCTATTTGTTCTAAATCATGCGCCATAAAGGCTCCGTGTCCGTGTTTCTTAGCTATCTTGGCTGGGCAACCTAAATTAAAATCCCATCCTGAAACATGTTTGTCATATTTTTTCATGAACTCGGAAATTCCTTTTGTGTTTTTTGCAAAAATTTGTAAAATTGGTCGGTCATCTAAGTCTAGTTTTTGGGGAGAGAGGGGAGAGGTTAATCCAGTCCAGGTTAATCCCGCTCCGGCCTTTTTACAAAGAAGTCTAAAGGCGATGTCGTTTACTTCTTGCATTGGGGCGAGGAAGATTTTTGATTTTATTTCTAAATTTTTAATTTTCATATAATTCACTAATCAAATAATGCGGCAAAGTTTTTATTACTTTTATTTCTACAGATTTGCCTATGATGTCTTTATCTGACTTCACTGCAAAAAGTTTATAATTTTTTGAACGTGCTAAATACGTATTGCCGAATCCTTTTGAATCAACCAGAACTTTTCCTTGCCAATCTTTATATTTTTCTTGATTTTTTTTACAAATTTCTAAATGCAGTTTCATTGCTTTTGTTGATCTGCGATTCATTTCGCTTGGGGAGATTTGTTTTAATTTTGACGCTTTTGTGTTTGGTCTTGCGCCGTAGTTTGAACGATTTAAAATTTCTGGGCTTATTATTTCTACTAGTTCTATAGTTTTGTCAAAGTCCTCTTCTGTCTCGGTTGGATAACCTACAATTATATCTGTTGAGATTGTGATGTCTGGTATCTGTTTTTTGAATTCTGAAATTATTTTTAGCGCATCTTCCACCTTGTATTTTCTGTTCATATCTTTTAGCACTTTGTTTGATCCTGATTGAATTGGGAGATGAAGGAACTTGAACATTTTTGGATGATTAAATGTTTTTATTAATTGTGGAAGAATTTTTAAGACATTATCCGGATTGCACATCCCTAACCTCACAAGAAAATTTCCTTTTAATTCTAATATTTTATTTAGAAGATTTGGAAGAGTGTAGTTGCCTGAGTCGTTCCCATAATTTGCATTGTCTTGTGAAGTTATCCAAATTTCTTTGCATCCACTTTCTATGTCTTGTTTTATTGAAGCCAATATTTTTCCTTCTGGATATGAATTTAATTTGCCCTTAGCTAGCCTAACAATACAATAAGAACAATTTCCCTCGCATCCTTCCGATATTTGAGTTATTCCTATAATTTTTTCTTTTGGTATTTTTGGTAAGTTCAACTTTATTTCGTTTTTTACTTCTAAATATTTATCTTCATCGTAGGTTTTATTTATTATATCTTTAATTAATTCCGCTATTTTTGTTACGCTTTTTGTGTCTAATAGATAAAGGTTCTTGTATTTCAAATTTTTTCTATTTAGCCTTGGCATGCATCCTGCAAGAATTACTATTTTTTTATTTTTTAGAAGAATTTCTAATTTATTTCTTATTTTTTCTTGGGTTGGTTCTTTTACTATACAGGAATTTATTACAACTATATCCGCATAGTCTATACTGTCTGTTATATTTAGATTCGAGGTTTTAACTAGGCCTTTCATTATTTCTGTTGAATTTTGATTAGCTGTGCAACCATATGTTTCAAAGTATATTTCTAGCATGTTTAATACGTAAGAATTTTTATTTAAAATACCTCCGGGTGTCTGCTTGAGGTAATATGCTAAGGGGGGAAGTAAAGTGTTTGCGCCTTCGGACATCCTCCTGCGCTGAAGCGCTAGGGGCGTCTTCGGACATCCTCCTTTCGCTGATGCTCAAGGGGAAAAAGAAGAAGAAAATAAAAAAAGAATGAAAAAACTATTTACTTCTTAAGTATCGCTAGGATTACACTCAGAATTGTTGATACAACAACTATCCACCCTGCAATTACGTTTAGAACTCCAATGTATGGAACTGCTAGTCCGCCATCTATAAGTGCAAACCCAACTGCTAATGATACTATTACTCCAGTTATCCAAGCTACAATTCCCAACAAGGGAGTCATTGTTATCGTTTTGTTTTTTGCCATTTTTTTATACCTCCTTTCACATCTCTTTTATAGGTTCGATTCCGAGAAGCTCTAGTGAGCTCCCGAGAACGACTCTAAATGCCTCGACAAGTGCCAATCTAAAAGATTCTTCCTTTGATCCGACAACCTGGCAAGAATGATAAAACTCGTTAAAAATTTGTGCGAGTTCATATGAATAGTGGGCTACTGGGGCTGGGTTCATCGAGTGATATGCTCCCAAAACAGTTTCTTGAAACTTTGACAATTTGACTATCAACTCTATTTCCTGCTTTTTCAATTCTTCCGGAAGTTTAAAATTTTTATCCAACTTGACCTTTTTTAATATTGAATTCGCACGAGCATAACTATACAACATGTATGGACCAGTATCTCCTTCAAAATTTAAAGCTTCATTTTTATTGAAAACTATTCCTCTGCTCGGTCCCTGCTTTAGCATAGAGTATTTTATTGCGGCTATTGAAACTGCCAATGCTCTTTTCTCTAATGCTTTTTCAGTTATTGATACGTATCTTTCTTTGATTCTTTTTCTTGTATACTCCAGCATCTCATTTAGAAAATCTGAATAAAGAATATTTTCTCCTGTCCTTGATGACATTTTTCCTGTTGGAAGTCTTACTTCTGCGAATGGTATAAATTTGCATCTATTGGCTTCTTTAAACTGCATTAATTCTAGTGTTTTGGATAATTGATTCATGTGCAATGATTGCTCAGCCCCAATAATACAAATGCTCTCATCTATCTTGTATTTTTTGAATTTTTTTTCAGCTAAAGCCAAATCTTTTGCAGAATAAAGAACTGTTCCATCCCCTCTTAATAAAACCCAAACGCCTAAATTCTTATCTTCAAATTTTATTATTGTGGCTCCCTCGCTTATTTTAGCGATGTTCTTTTCTAATAATTCTTTTACTATTTCTCTTCCTCTTTTTTCTACTCCTGATTCAAAAAAATGTACATCAAAGTCTGCCTTAAGTTCTTTATAGATTTTTTCCCAAGACTTGATAGATAAACTTCTTGTTTTTTCCCAAAGCTTATTTATTTCTGAGTCCTCTTTTGAATCTAACTTCCTATTTATTTCATTTACCTCTTCTTGGAGTTTCTTGTTTTTTTCCAATCTTTTTATTGCATCCACATAAATTGATGCTATCCAAGATTCATCGTAAGACAATTTTTCTTTTGCGTGGTATTTTTGATAACACCATATCCACTTTGCTATATGCATCCCCGTATCTCCACTATAATTTGCTCTTACCACATTATCCCCGCAAAACTCAGATATTCTTGAAAGGCTCTCTCCGATTGAAGTTCCTCTAATGTGTCCCACATGGAATGCCTTATGCGTATTGGGCTGAGAAAACTCTATCATAACTTTCTTTTTTTCTACTGGTTTAATTTTGCCGTATTTTTCTTTCTTGGAAATTATTTCGTGTATGACTCTAATTGTAAATTCTTTTCTATTGATAAAAAAATTTATGTATGGCCCCTGTGTTGTTATGTCGTCAAATTCTATCTCGTTATAACCTCCTATCAGCTGTCTTAATTCTAGCGCAACATCGCGAGGATTCATATTTAGTTTTTTAGCGAACGAAAAACATGGAAGGGCATAATCTCCCATTTCTGTATTTGGTGGTATTTCTAAAAGATTATTTATTTCTTCTTCTGTAGTTTTATAATCATATTCTTTTAGTGCCTTTTTTAAGATATCAACAATTAGTTCTTTCATATTCGTTCCTCTTCTTTTTATAAGAAAAGTCTATATTATAAAGTTTGCTCATAAAGATAGAATTTTTATGCGTGATAAACTATTTAAACAAAAGGCTTCTTTGTTCTTTATGAAAGGAAAATATGATTTGATAATTATCGGAGCTGGGCCTGCTGGACTTTCTGCCGCAATTTACGCTGCGAGGTATAAACTTAAAACTTTGGTTATTGGAAAAATTCCTGGTGGACTTGCTAGTGAAGCCCCCGAGGTTCAAAATTATCCTGGGGTTGAAAAACTTACTGGAATGAAATTAATGCTAAAGATGATTGCACAAGTAAAAGAGCTGCAAGTTGAAATAAAAAATGAGAATGTTGTTGAATTGAAATCTGGGTTTGAAGTTATAACGAGTAAGGGAAATTATTTAGGTAAAAACATTATTATTGCAACCGGTTCTGAGCGGAAAAAACTTGGAGTAAAAAGAGAAAAAGAGCTTACCGGAAGAGGCATTAGTTATTGCGCCACCTGTGATTCTGGATTTTATAAAGATAAAATTGCTGGTGTAGTTGGTGGAAGTGATGCCGCACTAACAGCTGCCATTTTGCTTTCAAAGTTTGCTAAAAAAGTTTATATTTTTTATAGGCAAGACAAATTTTTTAGGGCAGAACAAATATGGGCAGAGCAAGTTGCAAAAACTAAAAATATAGAATCTGTTTTCAATTCTAAAGTTGTTAAATTTAATGGCGAAGAAAAATTGGAAAGTGTTGAATTAAATTCTGGGAAAATCATAAAACTTGATGGACTTTTTATTGAAGTTGGCAGTAAGCCAAATGTTGAACTTGTTGGTCCGTTAGGAGTTGAGGTAGATGGCTTGTATATTAAAACCGACAAGGCTCAGAAGACAAACGTTGATGGAGTTTATGCTGCTGGTGATGTTACAAATAATACATTTAAACAAATAGTTACTGCCTGTGGTGAAGGTGCAATTGCTGCGCATAGTGCGTATGAGGAAATAAGAAAGGTTGTGACCGGTAGTGTAAATGAAGGGTTAAGAGAATAAAATAAAAATTATTTAAAAGTTGTTTTTTAAAGGCCTTCCTCTTCCAAATATGTCCTATTTGCCTCTTTCATTTCTGCTTCGGATGGTGCCATAGCCCCTTCGGCGTCTTTATATGTCGGAAATACCCTTTGCCCATTTGCGCCTACCATCCCCATTCTTCCCTTAGGATTTTCATAGAAAGGCTCAATTGATTCTGGTTCAAGATATCTCATGGTATTTGCGGTTTCACTATCCACATCTCCCCATTCTTCCTCGTATAGGTCTCTAACATCTTTGCCGTCTCCTATGATAAAACCTTTAATTCCCCTGTCTACAACTTCGTCTTCTAATGCTCTAGCGGCTAAATAAGATATAGCTCCAGTGGCTGCTACAAACATTACTGCTCCTTTTACTAATTGTGTTAATCTCTTCCTCATATAAATTCTAAATATTTTTGCTTTATAAATGTTTCTATTCTGTCTTCCCTTTGTAGTAGATACAAATTGTTAAAAAAAGCATTATGCTAAATATTAAATGAATAAAAATATTTTCATCCTTATCTTCCTAATTTTAACCTTTCTTTTATTGAATTATTCCTTTTTGGATTCCTTGGTAATTTCTTTTCTTGCCCCCGAAGAAACGGTATTTATTGAAAGAGTAATTGATGGCGATACCATTGTTTCGAATGGTAGCAGCATTAGACTTCTTGGAATAAATTCTCCAGAAAAAGGGGAGTTGTATTCTTTTGAATCTACTGAGTTTTTAGAAAACATGGTATTAAATAAAAATGTAGAAATACGAATCACTGGAAAAGATAGATATTATCGGGACCTTGCATATGTTTTTATTGATGGTGAAAATGTTAACTTGGAACTTGTTAGGAATGGATTTGCTAACTTCTATTTTCCTTCTAGTAAGGATAATTACTATCCTGAATTTTTAGCTGCATGGAAAGAGTGCTTGAGCGATAATGTTAATTTTTGTTCTGAAAGTCTAGATGAATGTGGGAGATGTTTAGATCTTTTGGAATTTAACGTTAAAGAGCAGAAAATTATTTTGCGGAATAACTGCCAAGTGGATTGTGATTTATCTGGATGGACAATTAAAGATGAGGGTCGGAAAAAATTTGTTTTTGGAAAAGGATTTGTTTTGGGCAAAGATTCAAGTGTAGAAATTATTGTTGGGGATGGAAAAGATAATGATAAAAAATTATTTTGGGATGGTGAAACGTATGTCTGGACTAAATCTGGAGATAGTTTATTTTTAAGGGATGATAAGGGCGGGTTGGTCTTGTGGGAAAGTTATTGATTGTTTGCTGTAACTAAACGACTCTGTATTCTCTTTTAAAAAATCCTTTTACAATCTCCTGCATTTCAATAAGCCTTCTTTTGTTTCTTCCAAGAAGTGCTGCCTTACTCTGAGACCCTGCCGTAAGAATTATTTCCGAATCTGTAATTTCCAAATCCTTAAAAGTTACTGGCGCGACTATTTTTTCTATGAATGATTTTGCGTCTTCTGGTCCTCTCGGGTATGATAAAATTTTTACTCTCTTTCTTAATATTTCGCTTATTTTTCTCACATTAGATGCACCTGGTCCAACAGCTTCTCTCAGTCTTCCCTTTGGAACACAAAAAATTATCTGTTCGTTATAATTAAAAATATGGTGCGTGGATATCCTTGTTATTTTTGAGAACAAATTTAATTGCCTCATAGCTTTCATATCAATAATATTTACCATCTGTAACAATTTTTTTAGACCTATATGTTTTATAAACCTTTTCGTCGGTGAGGCTAATAATTTGTATTTATATTTAGTGTTTATCTTTCAAAAAGTCCTCCTGCCCTATCCACATATTTTTCCAATACTTCTTCTAAAAAGTTTCCTACAGCTGTTATTCGGATTTTTCTTTTTTCATTCATGGCGTGCGCAACTTCTGTCATCATAGAGGTTGGACTTATGCCTTTACTGACATCATACTTTCCAATGTATATCCTTTTTCCATCACGACACATGTCCAAAATTCTCCCTGCTATATATATTGATGGACGCAAATGAATATCTACATTAATTTCATACTCCCCGGTAAAAGAATTCATTTTATTTATTTACCTTTTTAACGACATCTTTTTTTGCAACTTTCTTATCTTTATCTTTTTTGGTCAGAGGCCCTGTAACTTCAACCATTAATCCTGGTAGGCCTGTTCCTATCGGGACTGGTTGATTTAATATAATATTTTCTACCACACTTGCAAGCTTGTCTCCGCTTCCTTTTATTGAAGCATTCACAAACTGTTTTACCGGAGTCTCGAAAGTTGCCCTCGCTAGTATTGACGCTTTTTGTGCTATTATTCCCATTCTTGTAACTCCCTTTATGCTTCCCGTATTTGTCATTGCATCTGATGCTAATTTTAAATGTCTTATGTCGATATCAATACCCTGCGAATTTATTGTTGAATAAATCTCGTTTATAATTAATTGCCTTGCCGCTTCAATTCCTAATACAGATGCAATCTCATGTAAATCATTTGAGATAGTTCTATCTGCATCTACTTCTTTTAATTCTAAAATTATTTTCAAATTTGTTCCTAAGGTTGTCACAACAAAATCCTTCCCTCTTTTTACAATTAAAATTTGCTCTACTCCTTTAACTCCGGATATAATTGTTTCTTTTAATTTTTCTTTTAATTTATATATTTCCCTAAATGTAAAATCTGCTGCATTTAGTTCAATTAAATCTCCCCTTTCTATTACGCTAAAATTTAGTGCATTTAATCTTTCTGCCACTGTTTTTATTGTCGTATGAGTTTGCCTTAACCCTGCTTTATCTATTTTTATTGATATTTTTTTATTACTAAAATCCAAATTTACTTCTGAGGATATCTCTTTTAAGGTTACTTCTTTAATTTTCTCTGCAAAGATTCTTGCATCTTTTTCATTATTATATTCTTTCTTCATATAAATTTCCATCTGTGGGGATGATGGAGTTTTTCTAGCATCGAATATTTCTATAATTCTCGGTAAACCCGTTGTTACCTGCATTTCTGCTACGCCTGCCATATGGAAAGTGTTTAAAACCATCTGCGTAGAACTTTCACCAAACGATTGAGCTGTCACCACTCCAAGCGCTTCACCTGGATGAACGTCTCCATTCATATGTAATTGCGCTACATCTTTTCCGTCATCTCCATAGAGAAATTGTATTACGTGATTATTCGAGTCTCTTACTGTGCCGTCGTATTCTGCCCTGATATCTTGGAACGCGTTCGCCAATCTTCTATAGAGATATCCTGATTTAGGTGTTCTTAATGCTGTATCCATTAGTGAATCACGTCCTGTCATTGCACCAAAGAAAAATTCATCTGGCCTTAGCCCTTTAATAAACGGCGTATTAACAAACCCTCTCGCCTCTGGAGATAGATCGCCTTTTTCGAAAAAAGATAATGTTCTATAATCGTAACCTATGTCTACTCTCCCTCCTCCAATTACCTGTTGTCCGACACATGAGGCCATCTGTGTAATATTAAGAATATTTCCTCCTCCTCCTGATTTTATCATGTGGCTCACGGGATTTTTAGCTGGAAATTCTCTTTTTACGATCTCTCCGATCTTCGTACGTATCTCATTTAGTACTTGTAATATCTTTATCTCCCTTGACTCTTCTTTTGTCTTACCTGGTATTATTTCTAAGTTTCCATCTTCATATAGTTTTATGATTTCTTTCACTTTTATTTTTGCTTTCTTTATGACATCGTCCCCCATTGCTATAATTTTGTCATCTAAGTCAATGTCTTCTACTGAAATTGTAATTCCCCTGTTTGACAAATGTTTTGTCCCTAATCTAAATGCTTTTTTCAAAGATTCAACAGCTTCATATCTTCCAAATTCTTTATCTAGTTCTTTTAGCAAATCTCCATCCTCATCTCCAAAAGCAGTTTTGTCCATATTGCTGCCCTCTACTATTTTTCCGTCTTTGATTGCGAAAGATTTATTTGAAAAAGTAACTTTTGGTAGAACTTGTGAAAAGATTTCGTTTCCAGAAACTACCTTTTTATTGAATTCACATTCGATTCCTGCATTGTAAAGAACTTGATGAGCATACTCTTTTGTGAAATCTGCTTGGCTTAACAGATACCCTCCTGTAATTGCATCAACTATGCAACCAATTAGATTCGTATTATTTTTTGGTGATATTAAATTCTTTTTTACATCTAATAATATTTTTGCTTCCGCCCTGGCCTCTTCATTTTGTGGCGAATGTATATTCATCTCATCGCCGTCGAAGTCTGCGTTGTAAGGAGAAGCTGCAGCTGGATGCATTCGGAAAGTTTTTCCTGGAAGAACTCTTACGAAATGTGCCATTAGGCTTCCTCTATGAAGCGAAGGATGACGATTAAACAATACTATATCCCCGTCACATAAATGCCTTTCGACCTTGGAACCGACAACTAATTCTGATACAATTTCTTCTTTTAATTCTTCCGATATTTTTTTCTTTTTTCCATTTGATTTTATTACATAATTTGCTCCTGGATATTCATCTCCTTTTAAGATTAAGTTTTTTAATTTTTCAAAGTTTAAATCTGTTACAGTTTCTGGCACTGTTACTATTTTCGCAATTTCAAATGGTACACCCACCTCGTTAATTTCTATTGAAGGATCTGGTGATACTACTGACCTCGCCGAAAAATTAACTCTTTTACCTGCTAAATTTTTTCTTATTCTTCCTTCTTTTCCTTTAATTCTTTCTGTGATTGTCTTTAGTGGTTGACCAGATCTATGTCTTGCTGGTGGAATTCTTGCGACTGTATTGTCAAAAAAAGTTGTTACATGAAATTGTAGTAAGTCCCACAAATCTTCGATAATTACCTCTGGTGCCCCTGCATTTAGATTCTCCCAGAGTCTTTGATTGGCACGAATAATATCTGAAAGTTTATGGGTTAAATCATCTTCACTTCTTTCCCCTGATTCTAGAATAATACTTGGCCTCACTGTTACCGGTGGAACCAACATTGAAGTTAAAATTGCCCATTCCGGACGAGCTGCTTTTGGATTTACCCCAACTTTTTCTAGTTCCTCGTCTGGAATTTTTACTAACATTTCCCTTATTTCTGTTGGGAAAATTCTCTTTTTTCCAAGATTAAAATTTGTCGGTTTGTCTAACTTTACCTTCTCTTGGCTAATTAAACAATGTGGACATTTCTTTTGATCTTTTGCTTTTTTTGCTCTTTCGCTCGGAGAAAAGTTAGGAAGTTTCTCATCTGATATCATTAATTTTCCACAATCATGGCAGAAACTTCTAAGTGCCATTTCAACTAGTGGTATATATTTTAGGTGCATAACTGCACGAGCAAGATCGATACTTCCTGGGTGTCCTAAACATTCTTTTATTCTTCCACCACAGGTCCTACACCTTACTCCTGGGTCTATTGCTCCAAGCCTTAAATCCATTAGGCCACCATCAACTGGATACCCATCTATATCATAAAGCTCTGGGGTTACGACCTTAGCCGAAGATATTTTCTTAATTAACTCTGGACTAAATAGGGAAAACTTAATTTCTGCTATTTTTTTTCTGATTGGCTTATTTAATGTCATTTTATTCGTATTTATTTTTTAATTTAAAGGTTGTTTTTAAGTGCAGTCCCTGTAGTTCTTCGAGTAGTAATTTAAATGCATATGAAACTTCAATTGGTTCCACATTTTCACTGCTACACTGAGGGCAATAAATTTTTCCCTTGATTGTATCATCTATCCCTATTGATCCACATTGGATGCAGATAGGAAGTATTACTTTGTCTGAATCATATCTTTCTTTTAGCAACAAAGAGGCCCCATGTGCCACTAGTGCCTGTTGCTCCATCTCTCCTAATCTTAGAGCACCACCACGAGATCTACCCTCGATTGGCTGTCTTGTTAGTAGTGCAATTTTACCTGATGCTCTACCGTGGATAAGACCTTTAACCATACGCTTTAATTTAAGATAATACATATTCCCTACAAATATTTTTGCTGTCATTCTTTCTCCTGTGGTTGCGCTGTACATAGTTTCTTTTCCGTCGTATCTGAATCCCATTGTTTGCATCTGTACCTCTAATTCCTTTTTACTTTCTCCTGCGAATGAAGTTCCGTCAACGACCTCTCCTCTTAAGCAGCCCACTTTACCAGCTAACATTTCTAGTAGATATCCAACTGTCATACGGCTTGGAAGACCATGTGGATTAAATATTACATCTGGCCTTATCCCTCTCGACGTGAATGGAACTTCAACTTCTGGAAGAACCATACCAACAACACCTTTCTGACCATGAGCCGTTGCATATTTATCTCCGAGCTCTGGAATTCTTTGATCTCTTGTTCTTAATTGAACAATTCTATTGCCCTGATTATCTTCTGTCAAAAATACTACATCAACTATGCCTGACTCTTCTGGCTTCATTGTTACACTTGCTTCCTTTTTCATTCTTACTGCTATATCTCTTGCTTCTGATAAAAACTTTGGAGGAGATGTTTTACCAATTAATACTTCCCCGCCGTCGATAAATGCCTCTGGGTATACAATGCCATCTTCGTCTAATGCTTTATAGCTTGATTCCATCTTGTATCCTGAAACATCCTTATCTGGAATTAAAATTTCATCTTTTAATCCTCCTGCATAATTCATTTCTACTGTAGAATATGGCTTGAAGTAGAAGCTCCTACCAACCCCTCTGTCCAAACTCCCTTTGTTAAAAATTAATGCATCTTCCATATTGTACCCTTCGTATGTCATAATCGCTACTATTAAATTCTGGCCCGCAGGATAATTATTTAATGTGTCGTAGATAAAGCTTCTAACAATTGGTTTTTGGGGATACTCTAAAACGCTTGCGCTTGTGTCAAGCCTACAGTGATAGTTCGCTGCATAAAGACCTAGCGATTGTTTTTGAGTTTTACTTCCACGATTAAGTCTTGCGCTCTGATCGTGATTTCCGTATGGAACAAGTCCTGTTATAACTCCAAAAACATCAACAGCATCTATCTCTAAATGAGTATGACTCGGCGTTAATTCCTCTTCGAATAATGAGACTAAAGCATTTTCTTCTTCTGACGCATCCATATACTCTATGATTCCTTTTGCAATTAATTCTTCCCAAGACATTTCTCCCTGCTCCACTTGTACTAAATATTCATTTGTTAACTTGGACTTTCCATCTTCTACTACTATTAATGGCCTTAGGGCTCTGCCTGTTTCTGTTGAAATTAAAACTAGTTTGAAATCTTCGTTGTTTCTTATGCTTAAATACATCGGAAGCTCCCCGGATCTTCTTTTTTCCCTAACCTTAGCTGCGAATTCACTTGGGTTTTTTGCGCTACCTAAAAATTTACCGTTAAAAAATACTTCTGTTCCCTCAACGCCCTCCTCGTCAAGACCCATTGAGATTAAATCTTTTAGGAATTTTTTTTCATCTACTCCTGCGTTTGTTGAAATTCTTGATAGAATCGCAAGGTTTTTTCTCAAACCAATTTCGGTTCCCTCTGGAGTTTCAATCGGACAGAACCTTCCATAATGTGTTGGGTGAAGTGTTCTTGCTTTGAAATTTTCTTGGTCACTAGCTAACATACTTGCTACTCTTTGCAGTTGCGAAATAATTGCCAAGTAATTTGTTTTGTCCATGTTTTGAGTCACACCTTTTCTTTCTCCAGTCCACGAGCCTGTCGCAATTGATGATTCCATTCTGTGAGAAAAGAGAGTTGACTTTGCAATTGTTTTTATCGAATAGAATTTTTTTCTTTTTGATGATTTTTGTAATGAGTATTGAACATCTCTAAGAAGAATTCCTAAGTTTACTCGGAAGAGACTTGAAAGTAGATCCCCAGAAAGTCTAACTCTTTTGTTTGCATAGTGATCTTTATCTGTTCTTAATTTCGGATTTTCTTTCGCGAGTAAAAATTGCTTAATGAATTTACAAAGCGTTACTGCTTTTTTTATTCTGTCTTTTTTATTTTGACCAATGTGTGGAAATAAATATGAATCAATTCTTTGCTCTACTCTGTCTAAAATTTCTTTGTCTGTTCCTTGTAAATTTGCCTTTTCTGCAATATTTCTCATTGCATCTTCTTGAGTAGCTATATCCACATACTCATATAAATTAACAATTAAGCTATCTGTCTCTTTTCCTATGTACTTTGCTATATCCGCTTCTTTAGTTAAACCCAATGCCTTTAACAAAACTACTGCTGGTATGTCCCTTAGCCTTGAAAAAGTTGTTTCGAGAATCCCTTCCTTTGTTTCATTAAGCGTTACTGGTATTCTGTATGTTCCACGAAGTGAAAAAAGCCTTAGCATTAAGTCTCCCTTGGAATTATTTTCTATGAAGGGTTGATTTTCTGCCAGATCTTCTGCCATAACCATAACTCTTTCATTCCCATTAACAATAAAATATCCACCTGTGTCTAACGGGTCATTATAGTTTTCTATCAGTTCTTCTTTTGACATTCCGTGAGTATTGCAGGCTTTACTTTTTACCATAACTGGCATCATTCCTATTTCTACAACTTGGGAATCTACCTGGTCGTCCTTTTTTACTGTCATCTCTAGTGTTACCGGAGAAGAATATGTTAAGTTTCTTAGTCTTGCTTGACTTGGAGTCACAAGAGATGTGCTTCCATCTGCCTCAACTATTTTTGGTTTACCTACTTCAATTTTTCCAAGAGTTATTTCAAAATCGTCGTTACTGATGGACTCTCCCATTTCGTCTACAATTTCCTGCATTCTATTTTCTATAAAATTATTAAAAGACTGTATGTTCGATTCTACAAGCGAGTGATCCTCGAGATATCTTTTTATTATTATATGCTTATTATCTTTAATCATTTTATACTATCACTCTGAAATATATATTTATTTTATCATCTTCTTTTCTTTCTATCTTGATTATATCCCCGACATTGCAACCCTCTGGTAATCCAACGTCTCCAGCGAATATTTTTGGCAACTGTGATCTTGAAATATTTAGTTTGTCTAATAACTTTTGACCTTCTTTTTCGTCGAGCTTGGTGTGTTTTGGTTGTAGAATATGCATTTTGATGTTTTATATAAATAAGCCTTTACTTTCTAAGTAGTATTCGTGACTTTCCAATAATAAAATAAATCAAAAATTGATTTATAAATCTTTCTGTCTGCTTGGATTTCTGACTTTTGAAGCAAAATGACCTCGACGGGAGGATTGGTGCCCGAGATAATAAAATTTTTTGTAAAATGGGTGATTGTTTGGCAGTTGGGCTTGTTGAGTTGGGGAATTGGCGATGGAAAAAATAGAAGTGATTAAAGCTAGAGCTCTTATATCGTCTCTGCCCCGCTCTCTAGTTTGATATCTTCTTGTGAAACTAATATTGATGAAATGACTCTTGCTGACTTGATCCAATTTAGAGTTCTTAATTCGGATATTGGCATGTCTAAATCTAATCTCCTGGCAAGCGCTTCTTTCTTATAATTATCTCTTGTAAATTCGTATTCAAAATCTTCATCATGACGGTATTCATATTCATTATAAAAAAGATGAAAGGGTCGACATATGCCATCTCTAATTGCTCTAAGAGATTCTTGTTCTGATCTAAAGCCCCCATGTCTTCTACTAAAATTGCCAGCTATCCTATACCATACACTGCGTTCTTCGTCTGTTCTTGCCTCGGAGGCACTTCTCAATTTTACTTCTAAAACCCTGTCGAAGAGTCTATCTCCGAAGATTTCATCAAAAGATTCTGCATCTCCTTGTGTGTGAAAATTTGGATTATAAACTACTGCGTATGCTAAAAATGTTCTTAGTGGAAATTTTAATTCATTTGCCATTATTTCTATTAATGCGCTTGTACTTCTTTCCCTTGGGCCGGAAAAATTAGAATGCGCTATCTGCAAATAACTTCTTTCCCTTCCGGAATCTCCGCCTCCATCTTCTTCTTGTGGTGGATTTGGATTGGTGGCTTCTACCCTTCTAGTTCTATTGTTTGTACCCACTGCTTCCATTACTGCTGATTCCATATTTGCTTAATCATTATTACCACTATAAAGATATTTGTATTATCTTATTAGAAAATTGCGAATCCGAAGATTTTATATAGTAAAATTTGCCTAATTTCGTTATGGCCTCGTAGCTCAGTCTGGTAGAGCACTTGACTTTTAATCAAGCTGTCGCGGGTTCGATCCCCGTCGAGGTCATTTAAATCTTCGTATCTAATGCTTTACCCCTAAAGGTATTTTTTTATTTTATCTTCTAAATCTTCTTCCGATAAGGCGCCATTAAACGATGTCTTTTCTTTCCCATCCTTTAAAATTATAAAATGCGGTATCGACATAACATTAAATCTTTGGGCTATTCCATGGTTTTCATCTACGTTAACTTTCCCGAACTTTATTTTCCCTTCCATTCTTCCGGCTACTTCATCAACAATAGGGCTCATCATCATGCATGGCATGCACCAATCCGCAAAGAAATCTAAAAATACAAATCCATCTTTGATAAATTCTTCAAAGCTACCCTCTGTTAATTCTGGAACTTTATCATTGCTTGTCATCTTAAACGTATGATGGACTACTATTTATAAAATTTACTCAATTATAATATATAATATTTTGAGCTATCGGCTTAATTTCCACTACTTCCGAATGCCCCATCTTTTCTTTCTGAATCTGATAGCTCGCCTACTTCCATGAACTCTATTTTTGGATATGGTAATATAATTATTTGGGCTATTCTATCTCCCACTTTGTATATGTTGTCTCCCAATACTTTGTACCTTAATATTAATTCTCCACGATATCCTGAATCTAGAACTCCTACATGATTTGCTTGTATTAGGTCTTTATTTGAAAGACTGCTTCTTGGAAACACCAGGCAGACATATCCCTCCGGAAGTTCAAATGATAATCCCGTCTTGTACTCCACAAATCCCTCTTCGAAATTAATTGACGTTGCCGTTACATCCATTGCTGCATCTCCCTCTTTGGCGTATCTAGGAATAACTGCATTTTCATTTAATTTTTTTATCTTAACTTTCATTTTAGATCTAATCTCTCTTATTTTTACGCCATTTTTTTATGACTATTACAAATCCTATTGTTTTTGATGTGTAATTTTTTCCTAATGAATCTAAAATCTTTTCTACATATTCTTTCTTTTCGTCTCTGTTTGCACCTTTCAAGATAGAAATTCTTGCATTTCTGTTTTTGGTAAAATATATTTTAAGCGTCTCTAAAAAATTCTCTGTTATTCCGTTTTTGCCTATTTGAAAATCTGCTTTCATTTTTTAAACTTTAATATGTCCGCCTTTTTAACTTTTATAATTTTAAAATTCTTCACTCCAAAAGTTCCCAATTTCATTGCTTTCTTTTTTGATATATCTGACCCCTTAAACTGATGGACTATTATATCTCCTGGGTTGTCTCTATGCTCTTTGGAAAAAACTGCGCAAAAGGTTGCCGCCTCATACCTATCAAGTTTATTTGTTCTGATAGATTTTATGTTTACAAATGGGCTACCTGGGGCTTTCGTATGGAAAATGTCTTCTTTTGGTTCTACCTGAGATATTAGTTCTTCATTATTTTCTGCCGATTTGCCAGCTAAAACCAATTTCTCTGAAGATGTCATAAATTTTCTAAAGTTTGTCATAAAAATATATTGAACTAGGGTTTATAGATTTTGGGAATTGATATATAGATTAACTTTTCTTAAACATTTTCTCTGACTTGGCCATGTCAACATTTTTATCGCTTTTTCAAAATTTACCCATTTGTAACTTGAGTGTTCCAACTTGTCTAATGTTACTTTATCTTTTCTTACTTTTGCCAAAAAAAGCTTGTATGTTTGTCCAGAAATGCCCCTTCTGTCTGATAGCTCTTTTTTATATTTATATTTTCCCGATTCTTTTAACTTTTTTGTTTCTAGAATTTTTAATCCCGTTTCTTCTTTTGTTTCCCTTTCTAGAGCATGCCTGTACGTTTCAAATCTCTTTAATCCGCCCTTTGGAAATTCCCAACCTTTCCAGTGAAGCTTTCTTTTTAGAATTAGATATTCTGGTTTTTCATTGATGATTGCATAAGTTACGATAAATATTCCTTTTCTGTATTTTTCTGTCATATTACCACCTCTCTAAAGCAAGCCTTAACTCTTCGTGTGTTTTGGAATATTGTTTTAGTGTTTTTTTCTTTAGTGTTGCATCTACTGCCTGGCGCATTGCTACTGAACCCGCCCTTGTTCCACTTGGGTGACCATGAATTCCTCCGCCCGCCTGAATTACTACGTCGTTTCCCATAAATTTTATTATATCCGGAACTATTCTTGGATAAACTCCTCCAGATGCTACTCCGAAAACCTTTTTTATACCAAACCATCTCTGAGAAAGATTATCTTTTGTTTTTTTTGTGAAATCATTTTCCATTTCTTTTTCTATGTGTAATACCTCATCTTTCCCACCTGCCATTTTTCCGTAAGCAGTTCCTATGTGCAACGTATCTACTCCCACCATTCTAGCGAACTGTGCTATTACTTCCATGCTCATTCCGAAGCTGTCCCTGTCTCTATCGAACATCGCGTGACCTGCTCTGTGTGCGTGAATTGGGAGCTTTGTAAAGTTTCTTGCGGTTTGAAGCGCCGCCCAGCCTAAAGTCACTATGTCTAACATAATATAATTTCCTCCATTTTTTTCAACAAACTTTATTCTTCGCTTCATTTCTTCGGTTTCGGCCGTACAATTAATCAAATATGCTTTTTTCTCTTTTGTTTCTCTTTGGGCTTTTTTCATCGCCTCAATTGTTAGAAGAAATCTTTTTTTGAATTTATTAAAACTCTGGCTTGTTAGATTTTCATCGTCTTTAACTATGTCACAGCCTCCTGCCCAAGATTCGTAAGCTACCCTCGCATGCTGGGATTCCGTTAGACCTACCTTTGGCTTCACAATTGTTCCAACTAGTGGTCTATTTTTTACTCTTAATAATTTTCTAACTCCTTTAATTCCAAATCTTGGCCCTCTAAAGCTCTTTAGCATTTTTTCTGGAATTTCTACATCCTCCCAAAATAATCCTTTAACTGATTTCATCCCATAAACATTTCCTCCAACAGATGATAAAATTTCTGGTAAATTCCCTAACTCAAAAAGTTCAATTGGATAGGCAATTCTTGCTCTCTTATTTTTTTTATCTATGTAGAAAACTTTTGGGGAGAGCATTTTTCCTATTTTTTTATTCATTGTCTCCACCTCGGTCCAAGTCCCAACTGAAGATTCTCCTGCTACCATCGATGCAACCTCCCTTAAGGTAAATCCCCTAGAGGGAATAATTCTGAATTGACAAATGAGGTCTGTTTTTTTCGGCCTATATTTTAGATCCACAAAAGATTCATATTTATAGGACTTCTTTTTTTTCTTCACCATCTTTATTTTTTGAAGTGGAATATGTTTATAAAATTATTTAAAGACTTATTCGAATTTAACTGTATGAAAATCTTTATTGTCAGGCATGGAAAGACTAATGAAAATGAACAGAATAGGCTAAGTGGACACTCAAATAGGGCAAAGCTCACTAAAGTTGGCATGGAACATGCAGAAAGAATTACAGAAATTTTTAAAAATGAAAAAATTGATGCCTTGTATTCTTCTCCAATATATAGAGCGATTGAAACTGCTTATCCAATCGCTGAAGCTTTGGGCATGAAAATTAAAAAGAACGATTTACTTAAAGAGTTTGATTTTGGGGATGACGATGGAAAGGTTATCGAGGGTGATGCTCTTTTGCATATGAAAAAAAGGAATAGCAGTTTGGATTTTCATTTTCCAGGAGGCGAAAATATGAATGATGTTATTGATCGATCCCGAAAGTTTGTAGAAGATTTGCTCCTAAAAGATTATGATGAAGTCTTGATAATTGCGCACCATAGGATTAATACTGCATTGATTAGTGAGATTCTGGACATCGATTCTGATGATTCAGATAACATTATGTGCATTGGACAAAAAAATCCTATTATATACGAGATTGATAGCATCGCAAAAAGCTGCAAGTGGTTTAATAGTTTGACTGGGGAGAGTGGCGAAGGTATTATTTACGAAGATATTCTCAAAGAATAATTAAGATGTTCATTTTTTCTTAACTCTCGTTCCCTCAGCCGTATCTGCAACCCCGTAACCTAATTCAAAAATTTTATCTCTTAATTCGTCGGACTTTTTCCAATTTTTTTCTTTTCTTGCTGCGTCACGTTCAACTACTAGCTTTTGAACTTTAGACGGAACCTTAATTTTTTCTATTTTTAATAAATCTAGACCAAAGACTTCGTCCATTTTTTTTATAGTTTTAATTTTTCCTGTCGCTTTTTCGTCTCGTACCAATTTCCACAAGACCTGAAGCGCATTTGGAATATTTAGGTCGTCGTTAATTGCTCCTTCAAATTCTTTTAGGTATTCCTTATTTATTTTTTTATCGTCTTTTATTTCAGATATTATGTTTTTTAATCTGTCGTAAGCATTTTTTGACTTTTCTAAAAGTTCTAATGAAAAATTTAATTGCTTCCTATAATGACTTGTCAGGCACATATGCCGATATTCCAATGGCTTAAAGCCCTTATTTTCTAAGTCAGAAAGTAACCATAGTCCACCTTTTGATTTTGACATTTTTTCTCCTTTAAATAAAAGCCATCTGGAATGAAGCCAATATCCTACCCACGGTTTTTTACCGAACGCCGCTTCTGATTGCGCTATTTCATCTGTATGATGAACTTGAATATGGTCTTCTCCTCCGGTATGAATATCAAATTGTTCTCCTAAATATTTTGAAGACATCGCTGAACATTCTATGTGCCAACCGGGAAAACCGATTCCCCAAATGGAATCCCACTCTTGCTGTCTTTTTCCTTTCTTCCCTGAAAATTTCCAAAGTGCAAAATCCGTCTTATTTTTTTTCTCTCCTACGCTAATTCTTTTTCCAGCTTCAAGCCCTTTAATGTTTGTATTTCCGAGCTTACCATAGTCGTCAATTTTTGAAGTATCGAAATATATTCCATCAGAAGTCTTATATGTAAAACCTTTTTTTTCTAAAGTTTTTATTAAATTTATTTGCTCTTTAATATGATCTGTTGCTTTTGGCCAAACGTCTGGCTCGGTAAAATTTAATTTTTTCAAATCGTGTTTGAACTCATTAAAATATTGTTCAGATATTTCCTTCGCCGAACGGTTTTCTTTTTTCGCTGCAGCTTCTATCTTATCTTCACCTTCGTCTGCATCAGAAGTTAAGTGACCAACATCTGTTACATTAATTACGTGCTTAACTTTAAACCCGTCATATTTTAGAACCCTTACTAAATAATCTTCAAATACATATCTGAATAAGTTTCCAATATGCTGAGTCCAATATACCGTTGGTCCACATCCATAGAGTCCTACATTTGGTGGATTAATTGGTTTGAAGATCTCTTTTTTATTTGTTAAAGTATTGTATAATTTTAATGCCATGAAAGATTAAGAGAAAGCTTGTTTAAAAATTTAATTGGATGTTTAGAATACGCCTTTCTTTACTACATTAATATCAAACCATGTCGAGCTTAATTCGGCACCCTCACAGGAAACTGCTATTAAATATCTCTGAGTGCAAATAGGTGTACTTTCTGGTATATTCAATCTCACGAGTGAATATCCTGCATTTTTTTGCCTTTCGCTGAAAACCACCTGGTTAATACCTGTCGTTATCCATTCTTCCACCTCTCTGCCCGATGTGTAATCTGAACAATATGTTCCGGATGTATCTGCGGATATTGCGTAATTACAATTTCCAGCAATTAACGCCGTCGGGTCGTCTGGAGAATATCCAAATACAAATCCAAAAGCCCTCGTGCCCTGTGATACATCTGCTGAATGACCTGATCCCAAACTTACAACTAAATCCTTATTTTCTGATGAAAAAAGATTATTAATTTCCGCTGTGACCTGGCTGTCGATCGAGTCTATGCTCTTGGTGGCAGAAGAGAAAATACTTCTTATTAAAATTAAGCCCAGAACCAGAACTGTCATCAATAAAACAATTGTTACAATTGTCCCTACACTCATTTCCATCGCCGCTTTTTTGTTTTTTGTCATTTTGTTTTAACAATTAAATTCCTTGCTGTAACAAAAATGGATATATCCAATAAACTGCAAGTATTATATATCCTAGATTTACTATTATTCCTATTACTCCTAATATCAGACCTACCTTTGCCTGAGTTGTTTTATTCTTCCTCTTTTGAATTATACAAAAAACTATTCCGACCATTGAACAAAGAATTCCCGCGATAGGATTAAATATGACCAACGCTATTCCGACTATCCCTAAAGTAAATCCAGAAATTCCTAGCTTCTCACTTGCAACTTTTGTCTCTTTTTTCGTCTCTACCATCTTTCATTATTGTAAAATTAATATTCTTTATAAATGTTTTGTGATTTTTTGCATAAGCTCCTAAAAGCCATTAACCAACATCTTTAAAAAACAGATTTTACTATTTTTTATACATGGGGATCTAGCTCAGCGGGAGAGCACTAGACTGAAGATCTAGGTGTCCCGGGTTCGACCCCCGGGATCCCCATTTGTTATTAGAAGATAATTTTATCTTTATGAAAAGTTTATAAATTATAGTTGTTTTTATTTTATATGGAGAGGCGTGATAAACTTGGACAGATGAAATTATCCTTCGGCATGATCTTTTCTATAATTCTTATAATTATATTTCTTGGCTTTACGTTTTTTGCAATAAAAACTCTTCTTGGCATGAATGACGCTGTGGCCGTCGGAAAATTTTACGACTCACTTCAAACAGATACAGATAGAGCGTGGCAGGCTTCGCAAGGATCCCAGGAAGAAACTTACAAGTTGCCAAGTAAGATAAAAAAAGTTTGTTTTGCCGATTATATAAACTCGGATGTTGGATCTGGTGAAAATATTGATTTATACAAAGAACTCCGACTTGCTCATCACATAAATGAAAACGTTATTTTTTTCCCTCTTGGGTCTGGTGGGGGCATGAATTCTATGTACATCGAGCATATTGATATTATAAAAATGACTCAAGATAATAATCCAATTTGCTTTGATAATCTAAAAGGAAAGGTGACTCTAAACATTGAAAAGGAATATGGCTCAGAACTTGCTATAATAAATTAAAATGAAAAAACTTAATTCTCGTGGTATTGAAATGTCTTTTACTTGGATATTTGCAATAATTGTTGGCATCTCTGTTTTAATTCTTGCATTTATTCTTATATCAAAAATTATCGGAATCGGGACCATGCAAAGAGATGTAAAGGTCGCAAAAGAAGTCGGAATTTTGTTAAACCCTCTTGAAACCGGTTTTGAAAACGCTAAAACTAGCTCATTTTCTATACCAGCAGAATCCAGAATTATAAATAAATGCTACACCGAAGGTAATTTTGGCAGACAAGTTATTGCAATTTCTCAGTTTGGTTTTGGAAAATGGAGTAATACTGACGTCGATGTGAGCTTTTTAAATAAATATATTTTTTCCAATAAAACCACTGAAGGAAGAAAATTTTATGTTTTTTCAAAGCCGTTTAATTTTCCATTTAAAGTTGCTGACTTAATTTATATCACCTCTGCCTCTGATGAATATTGTTTTATCGGAGCTCCAGAAAATATCGAGGATGAACTATCAAACATGAACCAGGCTAATTTTTTTACTGAGGATTGTAGAGACAATGAAAGAAAAATAAAGGTGTGCTTTTTGGGTTCTGATTGCGATATCGTGGTTAGATATGATGAGGGCTCTGGAAGTGTGCTAAAAGATGGAGAAACTATGTATTTTGAAAATGATGCCCTTATGTACGCCGCTATTTTTTCTAATTCTGCTATTTACGAATGCCAACTTAAACGACTAATGAAAAGACTTGACTCCTTATCACAGATATATATGGATAAAATAGGGTTTTCTGCATCAAAAGGATGTGACTCAAATTTAAATCCTAAGCTCATTCAACTAAACTCATATGCCAACTCACTCAGCTCGTCTGGCAACCTCGGGCAAATTAAAACTCTTACAGAAGAGATTGATGAACTAAATAACTATGCCATATGTTCACTATGGTAATACGTAACTGCGTGCCCGCAATAAATCGCAAAAGGGGACAGCCTAAATGTTGCGAGAACCCCTCATTGACAAAAAATAAAAGGGGGCAACTAAAAATTCAACAAATGGCGTTTGTTCTTCTGGCTATAACTTTGTTTTTTGTTCTAGCTGGAATATTCGCTTTAGTATTTTTAATGTCTGGGCTAAGTGGCGATGCAACTGCGCTAGAAGAAAAGAACGCGATGCTTCTAGTTGCAAAACTTGCTAATTCTCCCGAATTTTCGTGTGGCAGGGCTTACGGTTCAGATAAAATTAACTGTATCGATGCAGATAAAATTATGGTTCTCTCTAAAAGTATGGATAGGTACTCTAAATTTTGGGGCGTAAATAGTATAGAAGTTCGAAAAATCTACCCCGAAGAAGATACATCGATTTGTACTCTTTCGAATTATCCCAATTGCAATTCTATCAAAATAAAATCCGGAACTGGATATGTACGTGAAAATTTCGTTACACTGTGTAGAAAAGAACAAGATAAGGGGGTTACTTACGATAACTGCGATATTGCAAAGTTGATGGTAAGTTATAACCAAAAATGATTAAAAAATTCAAGAAAAAAGCTCAAGAAGAGATGGTAGGATTTGCATTTATAGTTATTATCGTTGCCGTTATTTTGGTTATTTTTTTGAGCATAACACTTAACACCAATAAAAATGAAGGT
>Ga0208904_1000425_pt1 | contig 36236 bp, 50 predicted proteins | sample AntAceMetag02UKB_FD_184774 | JGI IMG/M metagenome (GOLD analysis project Ga0208904, IMG submission 184774) | Saline lake microbial communities from Ace Lake, Antarctica - Antarctic Ace Lake Metagenome 02UKB (SPAdes) (version 2) | ecosystem: Environmental > Aquatic > Non-marine Saline and...
AGAATCATAGAGTGTTATCATATGACGGTGTAAGCTACGATGTTTGTATGGCAAATGAAATTTCGTCAGGAATTACTGTACCTGTAATAGATGATAGTTATCCAGATGGTATTTATCCTTCACCTTGTAATGTGGAAAATATAAAATATAAAGGTATAGTTTTCTGTCCTACTGTTTCTACTGGAAATTTTTTATGTAGAAGAAAAGGGAAAGTGTTTATAACTGGAAATTCGGGGAAAACTACGTTCCTTAAAAAAGCTATTATGCCATATCTTTTAAGATGGGTAGCTTATGACCCCGATAGTCATTTTGTAGATATTCCGGGCGTAACAGTGGTCGAAAGTTTTGAAGAGTTTGAAGACAATTTTCCTTCTAAACCAAATATAGTATTTGTACCTACAGATGATATGATGAAGAGTTTTGATAAGCGTGTAGCTGAATTTAATGCTGTATGTCTAAAAATATGTGATGAAGGTGCCCATATGACTTTCATTATTGACGAGATAGCTAATGTTACGATGAAAAATAATAGGGCTAGCATACCTGAAGAATTACAGGTGATGATTAAACGGCGAGAGAAGCCATTAGATAAAAATCGTAAGACAGGAGGAAGAATAGGCGTATTTGTAACTACACAACGCCCAAAGGATGCGGCTGTCGATTTGATAACTCAATGTAAACATGTTATAGCCTTTAGATTGACACTTAAGGATATCAAGTATGTAGAAGAATCATATGATGTAGAACTGAGGGATATCATATCATCTTTGAAGCCGTTTCAAGCTGTTCATTATGAAGATGGTTCTACCGAACTAACCTTCGAACGTTTATCACGAAAACAAGTACACTCTCTTGGGAAAAAACCTAGTCGTGATGATGAAGATATAGAAGATATTTTTGGATTAATAGATAGGAGATTTAAGGGATTAAATGGATTGAAAAAGAGGTCTTGAATGGAATTTGCTAAGTGGACTACTGCTATTGATGTAATGGCTGGATTACCACCAAATTCTTTTCCAGTAGATGTTAGTTCTACGGGGTTTTCTATCTTTGACCCAAATTTTGTGCATGGGAAAATTCCATTACCTGGAAAAAATAATAAATTGTTTTCAGATACCGTACAAGGTATTTGGGAAGCATTTGCTGTTGTTGATGGATATATCGATAAGAGTTGCCTAAGAGGTGTTCCCAAAAAACGTTCAAGTCCCGAGTGTATGTGGTTTTTTATGAACAAGGCTATAACTTGGGAAGAGGCTAGACGGAATATTTACATTCCTACTTATGTCTATATGTATAACATGTTACAAAAAGATATTAAGATTGGCTTTTATAATATAGCAAAATCAAATATAACTTTATATTTTTATGATAATTCAAACAATCCTGACCCGCTAAAACGAAGTAATGATTTCAGTCATGCATATTTAGTACAATGGTGTATAAATAACGACCTCAAGAAATTACATGATGCTGACCAAAAATATTCTATCGTGGAAAATATAGGTGGTATGATGGATACTACATCTATTATGGATATGTACAACGGTGGGATGCAATGAGAAATGGAGGAGAAAAAATGGATGCTCCCAAAGAAATCAAAGAACACCAATATAAGTATAATGAAGGCGTATGGAAAGACTACTCATATGAAGAGTTGATTTGGTGGGTAAAGCTACTTGCCAAGCGTTCGACACATAGGGCCATCGAAGAAAAAGCTATGAAAGACCTGAAGGATGCAAAAAATTATTTTGAAATGTATATGATGAAAGCCGAGGCGGATATTTTGTACTCAGATAATTTTTCTGGAAATGCAAGAAATTCTATAATTTATGCAACAAAAAGTTTCTCAGAACGATTTGTTGTAAAAGAAATAGCTTCGGAAATTAATGATGATGAATAAGGTAGAAAGTTTTTGGACAGCCCCGAACAAATGCGGGGGACATTCGGGATGTAAGGCAAATGAAGAAGCCTTTCGGGGCTGTCCGTTGCTAAAACTACTTATTACATACCGCTATATAAAGCTACCTATGGGGTCTCCGAAAGTATAATCTTTAAATATCATAATGGGTGCATTCCCGAAAAGTAGGTAAATAGAAAAAGGAGTGATTAGGATGTATAAAATAGGACGGGTGCAAATATATAATCAAGCCAAAGACATAGAAAGAGTATCATTAGGTGTGGAGTTTGGTTGGGGATTGTGGGGGCATTTAGAGTTTCAGGTGGGCCCGATTGTGATATATATTATATTGTGGGATAGGAGTGATTAGAATGAGTGAACCTAATGATAGGGATTATAGGAAGGAATACGATAATGATATAGATGTAACCTATTTATATGAAGAAAGAAGGCTTGATGACGGTGGGGATAAATATATCATAAAGGAAAGATGGGTAGAAGAACTCCTAAAAGAACTTGAGCAGACAAGGAAGGAACGGGACCAATGGATAAATGCCCACAACATGGTGGTGGAAGGAAATCATGTCGTTATTCTGGAACGGGATGATTACAAATTACAGGTGGAAACAATGCCCACACTTGAGGAGTATAATGATGTGTGTTCGGCACTGAGCCAATGCAAGAAGGAACGGGATGCAAAGTTCTCTATTGAAGAGGTGGAGAAAGCGTTCATAGTTTTTCTTAGGAAGGAGCATTATCAAGAAATAGTATTAGTGGCCAAGGAGTTCAAAAAGAATCTACTCAAGTCCAAGGAAGAGAAGGAGGATTAGTATGGTAAAGAACCCTCCGCCACTGTATTTGACTAAGATATCTTCCCGTCAAACACATTAACAGCGAAATGACCTGTGTAACCTTTGTCTTTGCTATATAAGAACGCTTCAGCCGACCTTATACTCATGTAACCTTTATTAGTATGCCAGTAATCTTTGGTGGTCAGAGATGGTATTATACGCACTCTGACGCCTGCACCTAATTCATCACCTATAACGGTCCACATTTCCTTCTTTTTATGAAAATGACCTAATTGCCATTCACGATGTTTTGTGGTTGCCCAGTCTTTCGGCCACTTTCCGGCCATTAATGCAGGTAGGTCACGATGTTTTTCCTCATCTCCGTGTGTCCAAGCTAATAGATTAATCCCATATTTGATGTGTTTCTGAGGTGCAGGAAGGGTATTAACGGTAACATCCTCACAATTCGTGTAAAAACCTTCTAAATACTTGGCTAAATACCATGATGATTCGGGGTCATGGTTTCCTTTTATCCATATGAGTTCAACAGGAGCCACGGGCAATAGATGTTTTATGAGTTTAATGTGTGATGTTGCAACTTCTTCGAACACTTTTGCCATACGACCATCTATATCGAGTTCATTTTTACTCTTCGGTGTCAGGTTTGTAGAATCATTAGCATGGAACAAGTCGTTCCCCACTACTAAGATTATCTTATCTATAACATATCCCGATGCTCTGTTCAATAATTCGATACCAGCATTCATATAAATATCACTTGCAATTTCCGTATCGTAATCTTCACCTGTTTCTTTATGCCACGCTTGCATACCAAAATGTGAATCAGGCATTGATAAAACAAGTAGATGTGGATTTTGGGGTGGTATTCTTTTAATTCGTTTATACCGTGGTACAAATTTCTTGGCCCGTTTAATAAAATTATCGAAAAATTCTTCAGCGAATTTTGGAATTCTTCGTTTAAGCCACACTTTCAACTGATAATTCTGTTTTGTGGACCATTTATAGTTACCTTCTTCGCCGAATTTTGCACTTACATCCCATCCATTGACCACAACTTTGATAACTTCCCATACATCAGTATCTATATTTGCCTTCTTTACGGCATCTTCTACTGTTGTTATACGGATATCGGTTGTTTCGATAACCCTTTCTTCATCTGTAATGGTTTCTTTCCATATTTCGCCTGTATTTTTCTTGTCATTTTTGATTTCTATATCAGATAATTGTCCATTGTTTACAATCCCTTCTTGTTTGGCTCTATCCCATCGTTTCCAGATTGTATTATATGGTAAATGCATCTTGAGTGCGGCTTTTTTAATATTACCATCGCATTCGATAATAACTTTTGACGCCTCTATCATATTCTTTTTATATTTTTCAGTAACACCTACCGTCAAAAAGTCGCCTCCTATATTTCCTATGGAATATTATACTGGTCTTTATATAATGGTTGTTATCTGAAAGTTGATACATTCAGTTACCTCCCACTATCCTTTTTTATAGTAAGACCAAACTTTATATGTGATGAGAGTATAACACAAACGGGGGAAACAGACATGAAATACCTGATTTTTGATGGCAACTTTATGCTTTATAGGGCAATAAGTAAAATGGGCGAGTTAGAAACTGAGGACGGAAGGCCAACTGGCGCTATTTACGGGGTTTTGCGGATGGTCAAAGCTACGATAGATGAATTGAAGCCAGACAAGTCTTTCTTTGTGTTCGATGGTTCGTTATCACCGACGAGAAAAGATATTTTACCAGAATATAAGGCCAACAGGACGAAGAAAGAAGGAACAGGCGATTTGAAGAAGACAATTCGTGGTCTTCTTATATCACTAGGGATAAATACATGGCTACCGGACATGGAAGCTGACGATATCATCGGTTTGATGACGGGTGCGATGGAAGAAGGAGATGAATTAACGATAGTATCTTCGGATACAGATTTCCTGCAGTTATTATCCCCAACGGTACACATTTATAACCCTATCAAGAAAGAATACATCAAACCCACAGTATATGCTGAAGATTATGTTTTGTATAAGGCTATTGTGGGTGATACTGCGGATAACATCCGGGGCATCGATGGAATCGGACCCGTTAAAGCAACCAAGATAATAGAAGCCGGGCAAGGACACAAAGGGACTGAAGCCGATGCTATCCTTATATCCAAAAACCAGATAGTAATTACCATCCCTACGGACAAAAAGTCGCTTCTTCGTTATTATCCAGATATGGATATTGTTGAGTTTAGCGATAGTTGGATGAAATTCATTCTGGATGAAGTCGATGCTGATTTCAATCTGTTCAGAGTAGCTTGTGAACACTTTGAATTTAAATCCATATTAAAATCCATGAGCAAATGGATGAATACCTTTGGTGAGAAACAGAGTATTGATGACATGTGGGAATGAAAAACTTTATAACTCTTTTCAAACCTTATAGGAACTGGTTGTTATGAAGTTTATTTCCATTACCGACTCTTTTGCGGAAATTATTGCTAGAATCGAAACACTAAATAAAGGAATGGTTATAGAATGCTTTGTTTATAATTTACGAGAGAAGAAGCCAACAGAACTAATCAAATTATTTGATTTAGATACTTTCCTTTACGACCCATCATTTAAGTTTCATGGAGCGATTTATTTATATAAAACGAGTATTATTGTTGATAATAATAATAGAAAAACGTTTTATTGGATGAAACTGTTTTTTGGAGATGAACATGGTGAACGAACCATTCCACTTAATAAGAAGAATTGGAACATCATCGAGTATGATTTAATGGAAGTTGTAATGGATTCTAAGCCACTTACTTATAGTGCAGGTAGAGTTTGGAAGAGACCATCAAAAAAAGGTGGAAAGTCTATTAAAATAAGGAACGGATACGCATTAAAGTTGAGATATGGTGGCCCTAATGATTACGATTATATAGGACCAGACAAAGAGGTATTTATACATGATGGTAATAAAGTTATTACATTTAAAGATGGTATTCAAGTCATACACCCACTGATTTCTAAATCAAGAAGTATTACGGAAAATAAACCATTTACATCTACGGGATGGGGAATATTCTATTATCTTTCAATAACTAGAAGGACATTTTTAGTTCCTGATGATTTTCGGATTTCAGGTAATTGGTACGGAAAACTTTGGATTTCAACAGTTAATAGAAATTATAATGAGCGTCCACAAAGAATTGGTAGAGTTGAAGGGGATTTTAACTTTCCAGCCGGAATGATGGCATTGCCATTTTATAATGACGAATACGAAATGACCTCTATTATATGTTTCAGAGTAATGAGAAAGGCTGATTATGCAGGTGGAAAATTTTCAAATTTTCGTTGGATTATACAACCAGAAATTTATAATTATAATGTTCCTGGTAGTCAGATGAAAATTGAAGAAGAGTTAGAAAAACGATTCGTTCCTATGGTAAGTAAACGTAGACCTAATGGGATAATAGGACCCAATGGGATAATGGGTGAAGATGTTGTTACTGATATAATAGATGGAGAAAAAGTGTATATTAATGATGTTAATCATTTGGCACTTAAAAATATTTTTTTCAAACCTACGAAAGTAGGCAAATATTTCAGAATTGGTAAGGTTATTACAAAGATTCCTCTGAGTATGAATAGTTCTGATTGGGACAAATATGCAAAAGAAATTAAACAAAAAGGAGTCCCTAAAGGAAAAGGGGGAATGATACAAACAACACCTATTAACATAAATGTTCGTGATGAGATGCTTGCCGCTGGCGAACTAATAGCTATGGAATTTTATCCGAAAATACATATCCCATACATCGGTGAGTATCCTGTAAACACTGCAAAAATACCAATTTGTGCATTTCAAGGATTATTGTACAACCAATCTTCGGACCCCCAATTACAGAACGATATAGAAGAAAAAGAACTTACAATAAAAAGAAAAGAGATTGAAAAAGAGCGTACAATAAATGAAGAACTGAAACGTCAGGCGAAACTTCGTGGACCAATCAGTAAAGCGGTATTATCCAAAAGACTAAAGCGTTGGCATGGAATATTTAATCCCCCAAAACAGGATGATGTTGTAAAAATATCAAAACAATCAAAACGAAGTAAGGGAGACCAGTATTATTATAAGATACATATTGATTTCTTTCCACAAGATGTTGCCAAAAAAATGTATAAAATTTTGAAGACAGGGGATTTTCCTTATGTTTTTGCTACGAGATATTCAGATACTTCGTTATCACACGATAGATTTCAATTAGAATATGTATATGATAATATAGTCAATCATATGAGATATTTCAATTACGAGTATGGTGATAACCAGATAATAAAAAGGATGCATCTTTCGGACAAAGGTGCTATGTCATTCGGCTTTTCGGTTTCTTGGCCTCCTTTTGTGAAGAATAGTAAGTCACTGGGAACAGAAATAACTAATAAATTTACTGTTAAGGTGAATAAGAAAGAAATAGAAAATAATAAATCGGTAGTCTATGACATAGTAGATGTAAAACAGGATTCATCGTCTTTTACTACAGTTGAATTTCCCGAAATTATGAAGGATAATTGGCTGTTACATACATATTACCTGAAAGATAGAGATAATCCGATAACAAGTCCTCCTTTAATGGGAGATTTGCTAAATTATGTTAGAAAGGGGGCCTACGTTTATACAAAGGCAGGACGTTTACCGATACAACTTGATTTACAAAAAGCATTGGGTAATGTAATAGGAACTCTTGATGTAGATAATGATATAATTGCTAGAGTTGATGGTTTTAATTGGATAGTGCCAACAACAGCATTAGAGCATGATAAACATCATCTTCAGTCTTTTAATACATACGCTTCGGATACACCTCCAATTTTACCAGACATCGGATGTATAGCGCTTAGTTTTTTTGGTTTACCTAAAAATATAAAGGAAGATTTTAATAACAAATGTTATCCGAAATTATTCTTGCATTATAACACATTTGATGGTAATATTGGTATTCCGACATATGTCATTCCTATGGAGAAAAATCAGTTCAATAAATTTGACTTAAATGAAGTTGACAAGAGAAAGATTAGAATAGTAAGAAGAGTATTTTCACCTGGGACGAAAGTGAGCAGTAAAGGTGGTGATATTCCGTGTATAAGTTCACCTTTTCCTGTTGGGCTTAAGGGCGAAGTATTAAAATATGATATCGGACCAAATCCAAGGGTTCCCATGAATACGGATGATAATTTTGATATATATGTTCAATTTGAAAAAAGTGCTAACTACAATAATGATGTAGAAGAACAATTTATGTTTGATGAAAATAATGGTATGATAGGATTTAATGTAAAAAATGCATTTGAGCAATTATCAATAGGAATTTCATCAGTGCCCAAGCCACCAAAACCTGCAGTATCACCTGCAGTAGTGTCCGAACCAATAAATATTGAAAGGATGAGAAAACGGAGAATGCAACAATGGAACCCCGGCGGTATAAAATTAGTTGAATTTAAGAGATATAAATTTTTGGACAAGCACCAACAATTCAAAGGTCTTATGGTTATCGAGAGATTATATCCAGGTGTTTTTGAACCTAAATTTAGGCAAAAACTTATTGATTCAAATGTAGAATATATTTCAGCTCTCCGTTTTGGTAATATAGATGACCAAACACTTGAAGTATTTGAAACTTATGATTCCTTATACACTACTGTTTCTACCATACAAAATAACAATTGGGATGCTCATTTCGGAATAAAGTATAAAACTACGACAGCAATAATAGCACCAGAACTTACGACATATCATGATAGAAGTTTACTCCTTAAATATGGTCCAATACCTGGAAATAATCTTTTTTTATTTTTTGGTGGCAAGGATTCAGAGGACTATATTGCGAAAGCTATCAAGGCTCAGAAGGGTACATCATTGGAAGATGAAAATACATTGTCCCTTAAAGATTATGAAATGATATGGCAACGACCTCCATCATTTCCACCATCATTAGAAGGTACATATTATCTTCCTAAATCGGGTCCCAAAGAAACAAATTTCAAAGATTGGGTGTTATTTGGGATGCCACCAAAACCTGAATCGTCTCCAATAAATATTGAAAGGATGAGAAAACGGAGAATGCGACAATGGAACCCCGGGTCATATAAAGTCATTATAACGGTCCCTCACGCACTTTCGGATAGACCCGATGATGAACACTTTAAAGACCACAAAGCGCCAGAAACGGCCCAATCTTTGCACCGAAAGATACAATTCAGCACTTTACATTCGGCTAATGTGAAACGTGAAGATGTTGACCTTAACAGAAAAGAAGGAAGGAATACAATATATCGTAAAAAGTTACGGGAATTAATGGAAAATGCCGACCTTCTTATAGATGTTCATTCATATCCACCTAACACAGAACTTAGGGGCGAGTTTGATGCTGTCCTTTTGTTCCACCCACAGCTTTCGGCTAGTGTCAAGCAACATCAAGATATTATTTCCGAAATGGAGAAAGAAGGTGTAAATGCAAAGGTGCTTTATAATACATATGGTTGTGACATAATCTCTGAATTCCCAAAACGGGGTATATTGTTGGAGGTCAACGAAAGTAATAATAACATGGAACACATAACACGAGCAGTGGCAAGGGCTGTATCGCCTAGCAGGGGACATATAATGGAAAATCCGCCAAGAGACTTAAAGACAATAACCTTCAATTTATTTTTCTTGAATAAAGGCGATGTATATGGTATAGATGGTAAGTTGATTCCACCCATTTATAATCAAAAGGAAGTATTTGATATATTCGGAAACGGAAGTGAGTTATGTATGTTGGCGGATGTGCCAAAAGAGGGAGATACATATACACATCTAATAAAAGATGGAGTGGCTACCAAAACACCATCTACACGGGTATGGCAGATGTTTGTACAGTATGATGATGTGTACATGTTGGATGGAAGTATCATTTCGGGAAAAATAGAGAGTTTTAAAGATGGTAAATTTCAAACAGTAAAAGAGCTTGATTTCAAAAATAGTCGAAGGATGGTAAGAAATTTTGGGATTTATGGTCATTCCCCCGTTATATTGTGGAGTGAAGGCGAAGATAGTTATATAGAGTTAAACGATAGCAGGGGTCCCGATGCGACTGCTATGGGAACAGATGGCGGGAAAATGGCTTGGTTCAAGGATGGTATATTGTACACGGATGAATGGCAGGTTGATTTAAACAAGATGGCCGATATCGAAGGAATAGAACTCAAAAATGTTAAAACAAGGATTTTGCTAATATTAGGCCGTATTTTCATCGGCTTTGATAAATACATATGTAATGTAAGTATAAACAATGGCGATGATTTTAGATATAATGAATATGATGCCGAATTTATGTACAAGTTTGCGGTAACATCTACAGTGAAGAATATAAAAAGAAGAAGGCGGTTTTGGTGAGTATAAAGATTAGTCAAGGTATGGAAAAATCCGCAGTCCTTGGGAAGATTGTAGGACGTCTGCCATATGGTTATAAAACTGAAGATAATGAGATAATAGTAAATATAGATGAGTCTGTGTTGGTTAAACTTGTATTTAAATTATATTTTGATGATGGATGGGGATTTTCATATATAGCCAAGTATCTAAACCAACAGGAGATGTTAAGACGGGGGAAAATTTGGCATAAAAGTACAGTAAAGAGGATGTTAGAAAATCGAACTTATTATGGCGTAACGAAGTTCAAAGGTAACGAATATATGGGGGACTTTCCAGCTATAATAAAGAAAGTAAGAGATAGAGGTGGAATTGATGGTAGAGGGGGAGGTTTTTCTCGTGAACATACTGAAGAATATTCTTCGACAAGGCAAACAAAAGAATCGGTATCTGTTTCAAGAAAAACCAGAAAAAGAGTGGACAAAAAACCGAAAGGATAAAACAAAGATTGGTAAATACTGGTCCGCTTATGAGGCTCGGATGAAGTCTGGCCGTATTGACCCATGCTCTCTTAAATTTGTCCATTCGTATAAATCAGCACCAACTCCAAGGGTATTGGAGTACTGGCGTGACGATAAGAAACGTCTATATGGAAGACATATTGTCCACTTTGATAGAGATGGTAGTTTGTGTTGCCGAGAGGGACCACAGAGCAAACTTACTAAAAAATACAAGGATGTAACTTGTAAAAGATGTCTTACTATAATCAAAAATCCAAAGAAAATGAAAAGGATGTCGAAAAATGCCTAAATTCAAACCAGAAGATATGATATGGTCCTATTCCCGGGCGAACGGATGGGCCAATTGTCCGTATGGGTGGTGGATAACCTATTTCCAGAAAAATAGAGGCGAGAATAATGTTTTTTCGGATTATGGAAGACTTGCTCATGAGATTATACAACGACAGATGATACTCAAATTGAAAGACAAGCCTATGATGAGTAATGAAACTATGTCAAATGAATTTCGAAACAGATACTACGATATCCCATACAAATTCCCATCAAGGAAAATGAAAGAGAATTATCTCATAAAAGGTATGGAATACTTTGAATCTTGGGATTCGTTTGATGGATTTACTGTAAAATCTGTTGAGGTAATGGGACATTTCAGATTTGCGGGATATGATTGTCGTGGTGCAATCGATTTGATTCTCGAAAAGGACGGAAAGATATATGTTATAGACCACAAGACCGCAAAAGAGTACAAAGGTATGGACCTTATCAAGTATATTCGGCAGTTGTACTTCTATGGGCCTATGACAGCGCAACTATTGGGAAGATTCCCCGATTATTTGGCGTTCAATTTTGTGAAAGATAAGGTTATCAGACAATTTGAATGGGAAGATGCTGTATTTAAGAACACCATTGACTGGTTTAAGGGACAGATTGATGAAATAACAGCTTGTAAAAACTTCGAACCACGACCTAACCCATTTTTCTGTAATTGGCTTTGTAATCACAGGGAAAAATGTAAATACCGTCCCCCGTATTACAAGTCGGACAAATACAGCGGATACAAGGAGTTTAACGGTTATGGTTAAAACAGGACTTGTAATTGGAAGATTTCAACCATTCCATAATGGACATGAATATCTTGTACTCGAAGCGTTGAAAGATGGATGTGACAGGATTATCATTGGAATAGGTTCAGCTGAAAAATGTTATAGTCCAGATAATCCTTTCACGGGTGGCGAACGGGTAGAAATGATTTATCAATGGGCTAAAGATAAGAACATACTTGACAAGGTTTTGATTATACCACTACGGAATGTGGATAGATGGTCAATATGGGTCAAGCATGTATTATCACTTATTCCTCCGGTGGATATGGTCTACATTGGTGACAATGAAGGTGTTATAAAATTATTCAGGATGGAAGGTATGAAAATTAAGGAAATGGGACGACAAAAAGGCATATCTGCTACAATAATAAGACAGGGACTGAAGGATTTTGATGGAATGACAGATGCCGAAAAATTGACGAGCCTAGTTCTGTATAGACCAAAAGATAAGGTCTTGGAAATGATTCCAATGGCAATATATAAGTATTTAGAATCGATTGACTATCAATGGCGATTATGATTTGGTGTGGTAGTGGTAATAAAAAATGCATATACTATAAGAATGGAATATGCACAAACAAGGTGATAAAATGCACCCCATTAGAAAGATAAAGGATTTTATAAATGGCATTAAGCAAGGTTGGAGAGTTACGTCTAGTCCACATAATGTTTGTGGCAGATTATATTGTTTCAAATGCGAAAAAGAAATGCCCGTTTATCGACACGATAACAAAATTTTATGTGTCATCTGTAATGAAATAGTTCCACGGGCTAAATATCAAGGTCATATCGATATTGACCCAAAGTAAAGTAATATTATAACTACCACATGAAATGTCTGGTCGAAGTACAGATACCACATTTTAATTCCATGTTTCTCAATCATCCAGCACTTCCATTTATCTTCGATGTGATGCGTTATATATATCACTGGTATCATCCATAGAAAAGCCTGCCCAACAAAGTAGAAAACCCCGTAAATAGACCCTGTATATATGATACAATGTACTACCATCAAGAACCACGACTTACCTTTATTTTCAGCAAGGAATCGTGGCTGAAAAACAAAATCACTTAGGAAGTGCATAAAGATTAGAAATAGCAATACATGAATTCCGTCCATGTTTCCTAATATGCAAACTATTATATATTCCTATGCCTTTAGGATAGTTGGTGCAAACAATGTCTGAAAATTCAAGTGGTGGAATAGGGTGTATTGGAGCGGTAGTAATTATTGTGATTATACTCCTTATCTTTGGACTTATAAGCCTCAACGATGTAGGGTTTGTCATCACTAGAGGATGGGAAATATTCACTGATGCCTGTGGTGCAATTTGTATTGGAACCGGACTTATTGCGTTAGTCATCGGTATATTGATAATTATGAATTGGATATCAAAAAGGATGGATTAATATGACAAAATCGGCTGAAGGAATCAAATGGTATTTGATAGGAATGGGGATAGGTCTTATGGGGCAATAAATTTGGTATTGGGGTTAGTATTATGATAAAAGTCTTTGGAAATAAGTCGGAATTCGAATTATTTGCTGAACATATGATTAAGCCTCTGCAGGACGATTGGGTTTATCTCGTATGGATGGTAGCAAGAAAAAAGTATAATTCAGACCTTGGTTCAATATCCAGAAGTGAAGAGATGCTGGCCCGTGATATACTCCATTATGATGATGTTAAGAATATGACCAGAAAGTTGATGCGATATGGTGTAGACGAAAGCTGTTTTATAGACAGAAACACCGGAGACCCAATTCCTCAGAATTGTATCGCTTTCTATATGGACTTGACACCTAAATCTATGGCGAAAGCTGTGTTGGATTTTTCACGGGATGTAATGGATGAGATATGGTTATCTAGGACTGATAACAATAGGTTAGCAAGGTTACAGAATCCCATCAATCTTCTATTCAGTAAAGCCCATAAATGCAACGCTATACCGAAGCCGTGGATTATAATTGATGTCGATAGTAAAGATGATTTTAGCCCCACAATAGATATTTTACATGAATATAATATACCCTATGATTGGGTATCAGAAACTCGTGGTGGATATCATATTTTCATGCCCCGTGGTGAACATCTGAAGATATTTCACCAAGAAGCAGTCAAGAAAATCAAGAAAATGAATGTTGAAGTTTTGAATACCTGTCAAACACCAATCCCGGGAACATATCAAGGTGGGTTTATTGTTAAAAGGCTATAAGGAGTGAAATAATGGCATGTATTCTGAAACGATGTCCGATGATGGAAATGAAATGTGAAGGTTGTAATTACAATTGGGTGTTTGAAGATGGAACCGATGAAAAAGAGAGTAATTAAGAATCACGGTACAAATTATGACCAGTTTCAGCAGGATGTTGTTAAACATGGTCTTAGAAAGGCATGGAAAATATGACTGAGGGATGAGTGATGGACCCGGAATTCAAGGAAAAACTGAACAAGGTCATAAACAACCTAGATGATGGACTCGGAGCCAGATACTTCGATGTCCAAAAAAAGGCCGATGAGATGCGATGGAATATGACCATCGTGAATGACCTGATAGGTGAAATGATAGATGACGGTGAAATGTACGAACCCGTTATCGGAAAGTTAAAGTTGATATGAAGTGATTTTATGAAAACAAGAAACTTGGTTTACTTAGATGATGAGGAATTACACAGGATGATAGAGTGGAGCAAATTAACATGGTTCAATCGTCTAACGAGAAGGTCACGGATGTATTGGAAAGAAGAAAGAGATAAAAAGATACGGAAAAAGCTTCAATCCTTCTTTTATAAAAATTCTGAGTCAACAAGTGAACCAGTGATAGAACTCTACGAAAAGCCCGAATGATGATTAGCCGTGAAATTTCCATCCCATCTTACATAATGGTAATCAGGGGTTGAATTCATCGTTACTTCAACATCTTTCAGGGCTTCTTCTTGTGGACGGTCTACACCTGACAAATCCTTGGGCCAATCACCAAAAATAATCACATGTTTTCTGTGGAATATTGGAAGTAATAATTTTCCTACCGCAATTTTCTTTCCAGAAATATCTTCAATGGTCGTCATTGTACCTATTGCTTCAATTCCATTATGTGCTTGCTCATGAGCAAAATTTAAGAAATTTCCCGATAAATAATCATCAGACCCCATAAAGAAGATATACTCGCCAGTAGCGATTCCCACGCATCTATCCAACGTTCGTCCTATACCAATGTTTGTATCGTTACGAAATATTTTAACGACGGTAGGGTAGTCATCTTCGATGTTACGCATGGTTTCCCAAGTATTATCGGTACTGCCATCATCAATAATGATGATTTCTATGTCAGGCCATCCTACTAATAACGAATCAACACACTTTTCTAAAAATTTTCCTGTATTAAAACAAGGGATTAAAACTGATAGTTTCAAATTATTCCTCACCTATCATTTTTATGAGCAAATCGGCGCCTCTGCTAATTGCTATGCCCCGGGCAATTTCCATAACACCGTCGTTCATACTAGCTGTATATTTCAGAAAGGTATAAATAGTTTCGTATGTTTTAACAATTGGTGAAAATAATTATGGTTCTGTTTCACATGTGCTTCGATTATATCAGATATTTTAGTTGCCATTTTAATCATTTTCCTTTCTTTCGCACATATAAGGCATATTCGATTCCACCGGGCCATTTGTGTTTCAATACCCTGGTATTTTATAGAAAGGGATGGAATAAGAAGAAGCGGGAGATGTGTAAGTTCTACACTATGGAAATGTTAAAGTAGTTGAAAGGAACATAATGATGTTTGGGATTAAAATGAAGATTCTTATGACAGGTTCTGAAGGTTTTGTTGGTGCAGAAACAAAGCGATATTTTGCGGAAAGAGAAATCGATGTTTTTTGTTATGATTTGATGCTAGGTTTTGATATCAGAGATAAGAGTCAATTACAAACCGTTTGTATGGAATATGAACCTGATGTTATTCTACATTTAGCGGCAATTGCAAGATTTTCTGACGCTGACCGTGACCCAAGATTAGCACATGAAATAAATGTAGAAGGAACGAGAAAAGTAACGGATGTATGTAAAAAGTTACATATTCCACTCGTTTATTCTTCCACTGGCTCAGTTTACATGCCTATTACCGATGAACCACCTATTACAGAAGAATTCAAAACTTCAGGAAATTCTGTTTATGGTTGCACAAAATTAATGGGAGAGAAATATGTTGAACAACATTGTCCTCATATCATCCTACGTTATGCACATCTTTATGGTCCTGAAAAAAGAGGTCATGGACTTATTGGGGGATACTGGGATAGAATTAGAAGAGGATTGAAGCCTAAACTTATGGGTGGCTCACAATCAAACGATTTTATGTTCATCAAGGATATCGCAAAAGCAAATTACCTAGCTGTTACAGCTCCATGGGATAAATGGCAACAGATTTATAATATTGGGACCGGGCAGGAATTATCTGCAAAGGAAGCTGGCGATATCCTCTGCGATTTACTTGGTTGGGAAGGTGGAGTAGATATGAAAGAGGCTAGAACTGTAGACCCCGCACGATTTGTTTATAATATTGAAAAGGCGAGAGTATGGTTAGGATTTGACCCAGACTATGATTTCAGAAGAGGACTTGAAAATATGTTCGTTGATGAAATAAAAAAACATAGGCTGGAAAAGAAATGAACGGAAAACAGTACCTTGAATTCAATGGAAATTATTGGTTTCATGAAACAGCCCACATCGAAACTCAGGATATAGGGCAAGGAACTAAAATATGGCATGAGGCTCATCTTCGTGAAAATTCTAAAGCTGGAAAGGATTGTATAATTGGAAAGGGCGTTTATATCGATACCAAAGTGATTATTGGGGACCGATGCAAAATCCAGAATTATGCTTGTATTTATCAGGGAGTGAAAATTGGCGATGATGTCTTCGTTGGTCCCCATTGTTGCTTTACAAATGATTCTATACCTCGTGCATTTGGTACATTTGAACCCGAAATTACTATTGTTAAAAATGGCGCTTCAATTGGTGCAAATTCAACAATAAGATGTGGAATAACAATTGGTGAGTATGCTATGATAGGCGCAGGAGCTGTAGTTACTCATGATGTTCCAGATTACACTCTTGTCGTAGGCGTTCCGGCCAGGATAATTGGAAAAATCAATAAAGAAGGCATTTTAATTGGTTCGGTGATTTGAATGGTCAAAGAACAGGCAAAAAGAATAGGAAAACAGAATAGAGTGAAAACGGTGGTAATTGGGGTGATTAAGGGACCGAAAAGTGAGAAAACAGTGGTGTATAAAGGACAACCAAAAAGAGAGAAAACAGTGGAGCCTGTTACGGTAAGTAAGCCGTTGAGAAAAAAAACTGTGTTGGTTACGGAAAGTGTAGGACCGAAAAGAGAGAAAACAATAATGTATCACGACATTATAGATGAAAAATATCCCGTTATTTCAGAAAACTTTGCTCATCGTCCAACTTCGTTGAGGGTTGCTATTCTAAATTATCACAACTCAATTCATGGAGAGATGTTAGCTGAACAAACTAGATATGATTTTATTCAATTGGATGTAAATAAAATGAAGGAATATGATGTTCTTGTATTTCTTGCTCCTTTTAATCTCAAGGGGATAAAAAAACTTTATGAACTCAAAAATATAAAACCAGGAATTAAGATTATTACGTGGTGGGTCGGGACGGATGTTCTTAATGCAGTAGGAATAAAACATCATAGGGATGTAATTCTTGGGATTTCTGATACTCATGTATGTGTTTCTGAAGGTCTGAAAGATGAACTAAAGGGAATAGGGATAGATGCGGAAATTATCACTCTTATACCTAGAGTAGATAAGTATAAGCCGTGCCCACTTCCAAAAGAATATACTGTTGCGATATACATGTCATCTTCAAGAGCGGAGTTCTATGGTCTTAGTAAGGTCATGGAGATAATGAAAAGAACTCCAGATACAAAATATTTGCTCTATGGTAATAAAGAACAGATTAGAGATATACCACCTAATGCTACGGATTTGGGTTGGGTAGATAATACCACCAGTGTTATCAAAAAAAGTAGTTGCCTTCTTAGATTGACAAATCACGATGGTTATCCACAATCAGTAATAGAAGCTATATTAATGGGCAGATATGTCATTTGTAGTCATTCATATCCTGAAGTAGACCACATAGATGATGTAGATGATATAGTAAGATGTTTGAAGAAGAGACCCAAACTAAAGAAGAAAAGTATCAAAAGATACAATGAACTATTTAATTATCATACAATAAATGAGAAATTGTCTAAAATCATAGAAAGTTCTAACGTTATTGTGCCTCATAGATTTGGTATAGATAATGGGGTTGCAACTCATATTTTTACCTTCAGAAAATATAGTAGATACTATACTCCAAATGCTTTATGGAAAATCATAAACCCGCAGGCTGGCGGTTCGCATCCAGAAGCTGATGTCTACACCGCACATTCGTATTATACGATAGAAGACTATGGTAGATTCGGCTGTAACCCTGCAATTATAGAAAGTGGATTAAGAGCAAAAAGAGTAATAGCAGTTTCTAATTATGTTAAGAACTTTTTGTTAGAAGGTGGAGTTCCTGATAAAAAGATAAGGGTTATAGGAAACCCACTAGACATAAATGAGATAGATTCTATTGTGATTAATAATAATTCTGATAACTTTTCCCTATTTGTTGGTAGTAAAAAGGTTAAAAGGCCCGAACTATTTATTGAATTAGCGAAACGGTTTCCAGAAGATAAGTTTGTGTATGTTGGTAAGATTAAACAATTACCACCAAATGTGATTAAGTTTGGTGATATGAAGAGAATAGATTTACTAAAATTGGTAAAATCTTGCAAAACTTACCTTTGTTTATCAAAAAGAGAAAGTTGTCCATATATGTTATTAGAATCTATGGCTATGAAGAAGGTGTGTATTGCGTCAAATTATGCTGGACAATCAGAAATTGTCAAGGATGGTGTTAATGGGTTCTTGTTTGAACCAGATGACATCGAATCTCTTTGTAAGGCTTATAGTAGGTCAAGATTCTTAAATAAGAATGTTAGAAAAAACGCAAGGGTTACTATTGAGAAAAATTTTGATGCAAGATTGCAGGTCCCAAAGATGGATAATGTTTATATTCCTCCGCTTGTTTCTGTTATTACATTTGTTTATTGTGATAAAAAGAATGGAAGATTAGAACAACTTAAGGAGTGTATAGATAGTGTTGCCTCACAGGGTTTCAAATCTTATGAGCATATTATAGTTGATGATGGTTCTACTATTCCACTTCATAAAGAAATATTGAAGATGAATGACCCACACATACTTTATTATCATAAGGATAGAACGGGTATTACGGATTCAACTGAAACTTTTAACTATGGTTTAAGGGTGGCTAATGGGAAGTATTTTATGTTCTTGGCATCTGATGACCTACATATGAATGATACTCTTTCCATAATGTCTTGTCATATTGAAGGATTTGATGAGAGTGTAGCGGGTGTTGTAGGTAATTATATGCAGGGCGGAACAAGAAGATTGCAACCCATAGACCAGAATGTTTCAGAAACATTACTTCACAGGAATTGTGTTAATGGATGTGCGATAATATTTAGACGGAGTGTAGTTGATAATATACAACTCCCACCAGATGCAAGCGGGTTTGCATCTGATTATGATTTGTGGTTAAGGATTTCTGAGAAAGGAAAAATAATTCGTGTCAGGGATGTGGTTGTTAATTACAGAAGTTTCTCTGATTCTACCAGACATAAGACTGCAAAGGACATGGATTATAGAAATGCTAAAATAAAGTTTGTAGTTGATAGCGCCAAAAGGAGGAGGGGTATGTTATGAAGGTATTCTATAAGTATGGAAATTATAAAAGCATACCATTGAATAGAGGCGATTTCATAACTGAATATCATATCATGAAGGCGATTAGTAGATTTGCAGAAGTAGCTTATGATAGTCCAGATAGGGATTGTGACCTTTACTATGTGAGAGCAAACCCAACGCTCTTTAAAATGTTACCAAATCCAAAAATATACTTCGCATCCCCTTATGATAAGGAAGCTTTTCGTTGTGCCGATGCCATTGCAACTTTCACGGAACCTTGGACAGATTATTTTAGGAGAGGTAGAATACCAATCGGAGATGGTACAACTGATACACTAACTTGCCCTCCCAGTTTAAAGGCTATAACTATAAATCAGGTTATAGATGATAGTTTCAAGCCTTTACAAAATCATCCTAGAACCAAACAAATTAGGGAGGAGTTGGGTGGTGGTTTCATTGTTGGACACTTTGGGGCAATTCGGGAGAGTTCTTATCCATATTCATTATTACATATACTTCCTGAATTGGTTAAGGAGTATTCACAACTGAATGTTGTATTCTGCGGAGCTACGGGTGATTTTGGACCCCATGTAAAAACTACAAGATACGCATATCATGATATGCCATACGCAACATCGGCATGTGATTTGATACTATACAATGTTAGGAATGTAAACGGGCATATTGGTGGGAGTATGAAAGTTCTTGAATCAATGGCATGTGGCGTTCCTATATTCTCTCCACGAATGAAAGCTAGGGAATGGGAATTAGGAGAGGACTATGAATATTTTCATCCTTTTGAGCCTGATAACAAAGGTAGATATTCAGGGACAGTTGAAAAGAAGATGAAAGAAATAATATCTACCATTATAGAAGACGAGAAGTTGAGAAAAGAGATTTCAAGTCGGTTGATTTCACGTTCAGAATATTGGAATATTGGAAATTCTGCTGAACGGTTCAAGAAGATTTTTGAAGGGGTGATAGGATGATTGAAGACCACAAGAAGAAGAGAGTGGAAAGCGGATTCAAATGGACTAAACCTAAAAATCCAAAATTGTTGATACTATCAAAGTCTGATTGGGCAAGTATTGGTTTGAGATTATCTGATGCTATTAATCAGCATACTGATTGGTCTTCTTACTGTATTTCGGTTGCTTCTAATCTCATACCAAATCCACTTCTACCAAATCCAATAAATGAACCAAAAATTAGGGAGTTGATGAGGACAGCAGACGTAATACTCTTTGGTTCTAGTTTTTATGGATGGCTACCTTATTCAGAGCCTATAAATCCTAGGGCGATGTTGGGAATTATGCACCCTGGTTCAGCTTATAGAAATAAACCTGAAATCTTTAATTCAGAGGTTCATCCAAAGTTGGATTTTGTAGTTGTTTGCCGTGATTTCAAAAATTTATGTAAAGACCCAATTATTGTATTCAATCCTGTTGATGTAACTAAATACAACATAGTAGCAAATCGTCCACTTATACCAATAACAGTTGGACATTCTCCTAGTGGGTGGGGTTTATTAAAAGAGAAAGGGAGATTACTCAAGGGAACTCATCATCTCGTCGAGGCTATGGTTGTGTTAAAGAAGAAATATGGTGAAAGAATAAAGGTGGATATTATACAAGACCTAACTTTAGAGGAATGCCTAGAAAGAAAAAAGAAGTGTCATATCTTTTTTGACCAAATTGGTGATAAAAGTGTATATACTCGTGCCGTAGGAGAACTGCCTATGTATGGGACTAGTTTAATCGAAGCCGCTTGCTTTGGTTCTGTATGTTTATCCGAAACTGATTTTTCACCTATATATCCTGTAAAAAACGCTGACGACATTGTAAAAACTGTATCTTATTTTATGGACAATCCTGATAAATTAGTTATGATTGGAAACAAAACGAGAGAATGGGTAATTCAAACTCATGGATACCAATTTGTTGCTAATAACTTTATTTCAGACTTGGAGAATAAACTATGCGGATTGTAAATATTATCGGAACACGGCCACAATACATAAAATTGGGGGCGATGTCTTTAGAATTTACTGGACATGATGTACTAAATATAGATACTGGGCAACATTATGATTCAAATATGTCTGCTGAGTTCATAAAGGAATTTGGATTGAAAATAGATAGAGTTACTATGGATATTGTTGAAATTAGAAAGGAAATTAGGAAATTTGGTCCAGACGTGGTTTTATTGTATGGGGATACTCACTCCACACTTCTTGGCCTTATTGCTTCCGAAGGTTATATTAGAGGTCATGTTGAAGCTGGAGTTAGGACTTTCAATCGTAGTTACACAGAAGAAAATATAAGGATGGCGGTGGACCACGCTTCAGATTTTTGTTTCTGTCCGAGTGATGTTGGTTGTAAAAATCTCATAAAAGAAGGTAAGGACAGAGGCAGGATATTTGATACCGGAGATGTTATGGTAGATACTATAAAATTATCTAACATAGGGATAATAGAAGATGACTATATATTCATGACTTTACATAGACCGCAAAATGTGGATAATCCATTTTCTCTCCAAACTATAATGGATGAAGTTGGAAAGTGTGATATAAAAGTCATATTTCCTGTACATCCTAGAACAATGAAGATTATCAATAAACATAACATCAAAATTCCATTTAATATCCGTTATGTGGAACCAATGTCTTACCATGATTCACTTCAACATATATCTAATGCAGTTTGTACTATTACTGATAGTGGAGGAGTTGAAAAGGAAACTTATTCTCTTAAAACACCCGGAGTAATTATCCGTGATGATACACCATGGCCCGAAACACATGATTGTGGTTGGAATAAATTATCATCCATAAATGAAATATCTTACATCGTAAATAATATGGTCAGAAAGAGGACACCTTTTGATTGGGTTCCGTGGTATGGAGACGGAAATGCAAGAAAGAAAATTATGGAGATACTAGATGAAAATATTAATTCTTGACCCACATTATGATGACTGGTTAGATTGTTCAGGTACAATCTCAAAGGTTATAGATACTACTGAAATATTTTATGTTGGATTCTCTCCAGCAGTAGAGTCATTACCCGAAGGGTTCACCAAAGAAGATTATATATCTGAAACAAAAACATCTTTGGGCGTGATGGGAATTGAGAATATTCACCTCCTTGATTTCTCTGTCAGGAATTTTCCACATCAAAGGCAAGAGATACTTCAGTATATGGTAGATTTTCGACCAATACCTGATTTAGTTATGTGTCCATCTACATTCGATTATCATCAGGACCATTCAATTATCTGCCAAGAAGCTATACGGGCATTTTCAAAGAAATCTACCATGTATGGTTATGATATGCCTTGGAATGTCATACACTCTAACATAAATCATTACACTGTATTGGATAGGTATAATATAGATAAGAAGATAAAATGTGCTAGTTTCTATAAAAGTCAGATACACAAGTCAAACAATTGCTTAACTCCTGATTTTATAGAATCTCTTGCTATGGTCAGAGGTAATAGAATTGGTGTTCAATATGCGGAGGGGTTTGAGGTAATTATATCCAGGTCGTGATGTTGTTATGATTTTTGAAAGAAAAGAATTACTTCGTTTCTATAAGATGATGGATGGGAGGATAAAACGGTTTGTCGATTATGACGGTTCACCTTGTTTCCTTCTTAGACATGATATTGATTACTCGTTGGAAGCGGCGTATAGTCTTGCTGTATTTGAAAAGGAGCATGATATTCCATCTACTTTTTTTATACAATTAAGAGGTCCATATAATCCACTCTCTAAATTAAATTCGGTCTTAATAGAAGGAATAATCGATATGGGTTTCGAAATCGGTATTCATTTTGACCCCACATTATATAAGGATAACCTAGATAGTAGATTATATGATGAGATATATACATTCGAAACATTTTTTGGTATGGATATACATTCGGTCAGTTTACATAACCCAAGTATTCATGGTACTTATCCGATGTTTGATGGGTGTGTGAATACATATTCTACTGAACTATTTGAACCTGATAGATATCTTTCGGATTCGTTGCGAAATTTCAGGGGGAAAAATCCATTTGAATTTATAGATACACTGAAAGATAAACCATTACAAGTTGTTCTTCATCCTATATATTATATGGAGTGAAAATGCATAAACTACAACAAGTGATACCAACGAGGGTCGAATTTACTATGGAACAGAGGATGAAATATCCATATATTCCTTTTACACGAAGTTACGTTCCAGATTTTGTTGAAGTTGGTAAAGGTGTCTATATTTACGAGGATGTAAACTTTATAGAGGGTTTTGGTTATGCTTGGAATGGAGAGAAATGGTTACATATCCCACATTCAGGTAACATCATTATAGGTGATGAGGTAGAAATACATCCTTATACTACCATACAGAGGGCTACTATCGATTCTACAATTATTGGTAATGGGACTAAGATAGATGCACATGTCCATTATGGGCATAACGTTAGATGTGGAAAGAATTGTGTAATAACCGCACGGGTAGTAATATCTGGTTCTACTATCATTGGGGATAATGTTTGGATTGGAGCTGGAGCATGTATTATGAACAAAATTAAAATAGGTGATAATGTTATAGTTGGGTTGGGGGCAGTAGTTACAAAGGATGTTCCTAACGATGTAATCGTGGTCGGAAACCCGGCTGTAATAATAGAGGGATAATTGTGTTGATGAAACCTTTCTTTGATATGGATGAAGTTGAAGAAGTAAAGAAAGTTCTGGAATCTGGATGGGTAGCGCAAGGCCCGAAGGTCAAAGAATTTGAAGATGGATGTGCTGACTATCTTGATGTCAAACACGCCATAGCAGTTACAAATTGTACAAGTGCTTTACATCTATCTTTAATGGGGTTAGGTATCAAAAAGGGCGATGAAGTGTTAGTTGGTGATTATACTTTTCCGGCCACAGGGTAGTGGTTACTGGGGGTGCCGGATTTATCGGTAGCCATCTAGTTGATAGGATAATTCGTGAAAATCCTGAGAAAGTTATAGTGGTAGATAACTTCTTTCTCGGAAACCAGAATAATCTTAAGTATGTAACCGAAAAACTTGGGGATAGGTTTAAACTATATTATCAAGATGCAGGTCATTATGAGAAGATGAAGAACATATTCGAGATAGAGAAACCAAACGTGGTTTTTAATCTGGCTGTTGTTCCTTTACTAGCCTCCCATATCCTTCCAAAGATTACCTGCGAAGATAATATACAGATAACACTTAGTGTACTAGAGTTACTCAGAAAGGGGCTTTATGATACCCTTGTGCATTGTTCGTCCTCTGAGGTGTATGGAACCTCGGTAAAGGATGTGATGGACGAGAACCACCCTCTAAATCCAACTACGCCATATGCCGCTAGTAAGGCATCTTGTGACCTACTAGTTCAATCATATACAAATACATTTGATTTGGATACTACCATAGTGAGACCATTCAATAATTATGGACCAAGACAGAATGAAGGTAGTTATGCCGGAGTTATTCCAATTACCTGTAAACGTATTATGAACGGAGAACAACCTGTGGTTCATGGTGACGGATTACAAACAAGGGATTACATATTCGTAAAAGATACCGTTGAAGGTTTTATAAAGGTATATAATAACCCTCAGTCAAGGGACCGAGTAATCAGCTTGTGTACTGGAGAGGAAATAACTATACTGGACATTGTGAAATATATAGTAAAGTATATGGAATATGAAGGAGAAATCCGATTCGACAAAATAAGGGTTGCGGATGTCAGAAGACATTGCGGAGATACTACTTCGATGAGGAGTGTTGGTTTTAATACTAATACCAAGTTTGAAGAAGGAATAAAGGAGACGATTGGATGGTATCAGAAAGAAACAAATTGAGAATTGGGTTTATTGGAAGCGGGTTTGTATTAAACAAGTGTGTTGACATATGTAAAAATCTTGGTTTTGAACCGTTAATATATAAAACATGTGATGAAGTTGATAGTGATGTATTATTTGCTATGAGAATCAAAGAGATTATACCCGAAAGTATAATAAAAAAGGTCCCGTTAGGAATAATATTATTACATTATAGTTTATTACCAAATTATCGTGGATATTATCCAATTAATCAAGCGATTCGTCATGGTGAACAAGAAATCGGCATATCTATGTTTTATGCTGAACGTGGTATTGATACTGGTGATATAATTGCACAAGAATCTGTTTCGATTGGAATAAATGAAGCAATTTCTGAAATATATGAACAATGTGATAGTGTTGCTATAAAATTGTTTCGTGACAATATTATGGATATATTGTTTGGGTGGTCCACAAGGTCGAAGCAAACAGGAATTTCTTTTGTGTACAAAGAAGTCGATTTAACTTCTTGTGTAGATATGTCAAAAGATTTGAAGACTATACATAATTTTATCCGTTCCCGTACAGGAAAGGAACAGGAACGTGCTTACATTGAAGATGACAAGTATCGACTATATTTTAATAAAACTATGTTAGTTGAAAAACGATAATTTTTTATATTGGTAGAGCATATGGTTATCGGGGTGGGGTAGCTAGGTTAATCCTGGGGGCCTCATAATTCGCTTGGCGGATGAGAAAGCCCTTGACGATGGTTCAAATCCATCCCCCGATACTTTTTAAATTATCTCCAGAAACCGCCTGCTTTTTTGGCTTTTGTACGTTCCTGCTTATCTTTTCTAGTATCGCTAAGATGTCGACGTTGCTCTCGCCCTAGATATCTACTATTGTGATTGGGGTTATTGGTGTTTACTGAGGGGCCACCCATGGGGTCATATTTTGCCTTGGGTTTAAAATACTGACGTTCGCCATTCATCTCTTTCAATGATTGTTTGGCTTGTCGCATCGCAAGACACATGTTTCTAGCTCTATCTTCACCTTCAAATCTTCCTTGGAGGCCCATATTTAATTCATCTTGGGTGATTCCATTGTTTTGAAGTACATAATTGTAAACATTTCGAGCCTGTTCTGGATGCTTTCGGCTCAAATCTTTAATTTCAGATAGGCTCTGGCGTAAATTACTAGCTATATTGGACGGGTTCATAACAACCACAGACCCTAATTAGGGAACATGATATATTAACTTTTACTTTCGTTCCGGTGGTTTTAAATATATATTTGACCTACCTGACCTTGTGATTATTACTTTCACTCACCCCAACAATCCTTGATACGAAAGTATATGAATTAGTAGATACATCCACTATTATGAAGATTACGAGTTTTTGGGTCGTTACAAAGCCAACAGCGGGTGACTCAACATTAAGAGATATCTTATTCAAAGCTAATTGGAAAAGAATGAAACTCCAATTCCTGGGTGGCCTTGATGATAAATATTCCAGAATTCTTGGTGTATGGACTTATAAATCAGAAGCTGAAAAAGTCGCTCGAAAAGAACTTAAGCGTTTTCGTTCGAAAAGACCTAACATTTAAATATCCGTATGCCCTGCAGGATGTATGGCAAACAAAATTTATGTACTCTACAATTCAGAAGATGGAATAGATATCAGTGAGACTACAAAGGAAGAATTCCTTAAAGAAATTGAAGATGAGGAGTTGACTTCTGATGATTTCCTTTCGAAGCTTCCTGATTCTGAAGATGGGTATCTTGTGTGTGATACAGGAAAGTATTTGATTATTGAAGGAAAGATAATCACCCCAAAGCCCAAAACAGTTGTCACATCATTCGATTTGGATTGATTAGATGTTGGACTACAATTGGATATTGAAAGATGCCTTGATGGTATCTGAATCTCCTTTTTATTTTGATTTAGATATATTCCTCAAATTTCTTTTATTTGTGGTTCCTTTGCATTCCTTATATCTTATATTTTAGCACTAAAGTATCGAGGTGATTGGTTTGAATAAATTACGATTTTGGGATTGGGGTACTCGTCAGATGGTGTATTTGACTATCGATGATATCCTCAAAAGAAATGACAAAGTTCTAGAATGTACTGAAGACCCCACAAAAAGATGCAGTTATCCAATTGAATGGGACCAAATCAGCGGTCTGATGATGGACTCAACTTACAAGGATATTCATGGTAAGAAAATTTATGAGGGTGATATCATACCTTATAATGGAATTAATAGACTTGTATGGGTTTGTCCAAGAGGATATGATAGTTGGTGAGGATGGATATATCATAAGATATGATGTATCATATACACCAATAATAATAGTTTTATACAGTAAAGGAACATAAAATAAAGGAACATTTATATATCAATAAACCATACCTATATTTGGTTAAACAACCAACGAGGTAATTTACATGGGATACAAACAAGTAACTGTTGATATTGAGGGAGAATCGGCACTATTGATGCACAAGCTAGAGCCTGATGCATTAATTAAGGATGCGAATACACCACGAAAGGGTACGCCAGCATATATTGAATATATGGCTAATGAGTGGAGAAAAACGGCTTATTGGAAGGATGAGATTGGACTTTACATTCCTACGACGGTTATCGAAGCTATGCTGAAAGAGGCTGGCAAGGGTGACAAGGAAAACAAGAGGCCCGTGACCAAACTCATACAGTCTGCTTATTATGGACTCAAAGAGGAGTATTCACTTGGAATTCCAGAAAAGATAACATCTTTGGATGATATCGAGAAATTTGGATTCATAGCTAATCATGCAGTCAGAATTGGTATGGCTAGGGTGCCAAGAAAGAGGGTCTGTATTCCAGTTTGGAAGTGCAGGGTCACAGGGATGGTCAACACCGATTTGGTATCAAAACAACTTTTCGAAAATTTGTTTAACAGGGCGGGAGAGCAAGTCGGTATTATGGATTGGAGGCCGAAGTATGGGAGGTTTACGGTAAAGAATATAAAATGGGCCAAGTGAAATTCACGGGTAAAGCTAGGCATAGCTAGGCAGGTTTCGCGGTATGCCAAGGTTCGGTTTGGTAAGGCGCGGCCGGGCATGACTCGGCAAGGCAGGGATAAATTATGTTCGATTCGATGTATGGCACGTCCAGGCTTGGTGGAGTCAGGTATGGTTCGGCAGGGATAAAGAGGTGAAAAGATGTTTAAACCAAAAGACGGAAAAAGTGAGGCAACCAAACTCGAGGAAGCATTATCAGAACTTCCTGAGGGTTATGTTATCACATATGAAGCAATGAGTGTGATATTAGGAAAGGACATTCAGGAAGATAGAGGTGCCTTTTATCATTTCAGAAACAGAATGGTAAAGAAGCATGGTAAGGTTCTGGTGAATGTCAGGGAAGTTGGATACAAGATAGAATTCCCAGAGAATGTCCCTACTTTTGTCAACCACGATATCAAACGGTCTTATCGTGTGCTTGATAAGAACCAAAACAGACTAAGTGCCACATTCTCAAAAATCAAAGATATAAATAAAAGAACCAAGGCGATTGAGAGTATGGTATTTCTCAGCCGTCTGAAATCTGGCGTAAGGAAAGTAAGAAAAGTTTTTTCAAAGCCAGAAATCCCAAGGAGAAATTTTGAACAGGAAATTCATGCGTCAAGATTGAAAAAGTTGGAGGAAACCAACATTGAGACCATAATTCATGGTTAGGCGTAGTCGGGCGTGGCAGGGTACGGCAAGACGATGCCATGTACGGTGTGGCGAGGCAAGGGAAATAATCAAATTCGATGCAAGGCGCGGTTAGGCTTGGTGTGATGAGGCAGGGTCCGGCGTGGTCTGGCTCGGCATGGTGAGGACAAAGTTGACAATTCATGACATGGCCGGGCGAGGTTTGGTTCGGCGAGGCCGGGTGGGGTAGAGTATGGCAAGGCAGGGCGAGGCAGGGATAAAATTGACATTCGAGACATGGTAATGCAAGGCATGGCTCGGCACGATAGGGTAGGGCAGGGAAATGCAAGACTCGGGATGGCGAAGTAATGCGAGGCATGGATAAAATTCACATTCAAAGACTGGGCAAGGGAAGGCTAGGCATGACAGAGCATGGCTTGGTAAGGCAAGACGAGGATATCACATTCGCAGAAAAATTGACGGAGGTCACAACAATTCACTAATCCTGTCGATTTTCCATTTTCTGTCATGGTATTTCTTCCCTGCACTGGGGTTAGATTTCGGTCTATGTGATTTACCAATCTTTGATTTCTTATAATGGTGATGTTTACATTTTCTGCAATAGTATTTACTTGACATAAAATTCACCGCTTCGAGAATTCCGATGCGATTTGCCAATCTTTGATTTCTTATTATGGTCCCTTCTACATTTTCTGCAATAATACCTTTTCTTTGTGTCTGTGTTAAGTTTTCCAGCCCGTAATGGGCCAGAGTATCCTGATGCACGTTTTGGATTGGTCTTTGGATTACTGAACTTATATCCGTTTTTTTCTACGATATCTCTTGAAACTTTGGCCCCTTTGATGTTAACATACCAGTAGTCGTTACCATCTTCTATCATTTGCCATTTTCTCTCTTTCAATACTATATTCCACGCCTTGTGCCATATATTTCTACCGATAGGGTTTGAATCGGGCATGTATCTCGCTTGTAGAACAGGGTCATATAAATGAAGAAATTTTTCAAAAATCGAAAAATTTTTGGTCCTAAAATGTGCGTTGCAAAAGGGTATGTTCATGTAGGGATTTCATAAGGGGTTGCAGAAGGTTACCAAAAGTTGCAAAAGGTTATCAAATGTCAATATTCAATTATTAGTTATTATTGTGCCATTATTAGCCATTATTGGTATCTTTAAAATGGGGGGTGGCGGAAGGTAGACCTATTTTTCATCGAAAAATTTTTTTTGCTGACTAGTCCTTCACTTTGATGTCACCATATTGACGTTTGTGGATAAATATAAATAACAATAAACCATACCCATATTTGGTAAACAACCGAGGTGAAATAAATGCCAGTGGTATTATGTGAATGGTGTCAATACATAGCTGAGAGTGGTGGAAGGGAAGTGGATGGGCAACTTAGTGATGTTAGAAAGCACGAACTCGAGAATCACAAGGATGAACTCATGGACCAATATGATGTCAAAGATTGGGATGAATTCAAAGAGAACTACTTAGGCTTGTTTTAGGACCCAACTAAAACGGTGGTTTGTGGAGGAGTAATATTGATTGGAAAGATTATCATAAATGATATGGACAGTCTTCCTGTCAGTTGGTGGAAAAACGTACCAAATCTGAAGAGAAGGAAGAAATTAATTTTTAAACCGGGGGTAAATATAGTTGTAGGGCCAAATGGAACAGGTAAGTCCACGATTATAAAATTGATATCAAGGTCATTCTTTGCTGAACAGGGTGGAATATCGATGGTCACACAACCATCACTTAGTGATGCGTTTGGATTTGGAGAAAAATCTATTAAGTGGTCAGGGTATGAAATTACTCATGACGGGGGACCAGTGGGGCATTATGACCCAGATAAAACATATGGAATGGCATACGGCATGTTTGATGATGACTTTTTTTCAGATGGAGTGAGGAGTTTACAACTCAGAAGTGTGTCACGAGGACAAAAGACACTAGCAAATCTTAACTTTATAATCAAAAAAGTAGCCGATGCCGACGGTATAGAGTTTGGCCTGAAAAAAGATAGCGTTAATAGCCTGTGGGTAAATAGGCTTGAGTTGATAGAGAAATTCCTGGAGAAAGATAAAACTCTCGAACCATCACAGAAAACCATACTTCTTGATGAACCGGAAAGGAGTCTAGACCTTCTGAATGAACTAAGTTTGGTGCAGTGGGTTCAGGATATGGGGAAGAAATATCAATTGATAATTGCGACCCATTCTCCCTTTTTGTTGTTCGTTCCGGGTGTTAATATAATTGAAACTCATCGTGGATATACGAAAAAAATAAAAAATAGAATTGAAACAATAATAAAGGATGATAAAGGAACACAAGAATAAATTAATGTGTCCTATTGAAGGGTGTTCAATGATTAGAGGTGATAAAAGTGGATGTAAGATTCAGGAGAGTCAGTGTCCTTGGTGATAGGGCACTGGCAGAGGCGAAAAGACAAGGACTTGATGACAACGATATCGTTATTGTGAAAACGATAATTACTAAGGAACATCCCCTTCCGGTATATAAGATTACGAAGGTTGAAGGAAGTCCTACGGAATTCCTACTGAGGATGTTAGATGGTGAGATAAAGATTTAAATACCTGTATGCCAATCGGTAATTGCAAGCAAACTGGTGATACAATGGGTGAAGGTGAAGGCTTACAGGAATTAAGACGGTTGAATGTTGAACTCAAAAATCTTTTGGATGACCCCGAGCCCGGGCTCCGTTCTTGGAGACAGGAATTAGCGACCACAATCAAAGAGATTAATCTTTTTCGTGGTGAGGGATTTTGATGCCCAAAAAGCTAATAACTCCAGACTATGCTTTAAAGTGTATGGGACACAATCCGCGGAAAGAGGTGAAGAAAGAAATCAAAATCTTACTTGACCCAACAGAAGGATTATTCATTCACCAGAAGATTAACGGCATTAATCTTTCTGACTGCGACTATGATTATGACATTGATTTCAGAATACCTCCTGAATATGGTTGTGGAATCAAATATATAGATTTGTGTGACGTAGAACGTATAACCCAAAATGCTGAAGTACCACGAAAGGTCCGTCTTAAGATTAATACATGGATGGGAGGTTATGATTATAATGCCAAACATTTTTACGCTGTATTTTCAGTCCCTGGTCTGGAATATGAGGATGAAGGAAGTCTGGTGCATAGTTCTGATATGCCTGACAAATCCAAAGCGTTCGAATTTGATGTAACGCGGGTTGCCAAGAAAAGCGAGTGGGGAATGGACCCAATCTTGGGTAGAAAGCGTATTGAAGTCAGAAAAGGACAAAATACCCGTGGGTTCTGGACTTTAGAAGATGTTAGAAAGGCAGTCAAGAAAAGTTTCAAACGAATCTTTGGCGAGGGTTGGGTTTTAGTTGGACAGTTTGGCAGAACGGCTGAAGAGGAATTTAGAAATTATGAGGAAGATTCTGTCTATGTAAGGGAACCAACTGAAATTAATGAAAGAGAGGCCACGAAAATCGAAAAAGAACATAAAGAGGCCGAAGCCGAGAGATTTACGGGGGACTCTGATGAGTGAAGATTTAGATAGAAAGCAATGGGAAGCAATAGTTCATTCGGTTCATGTATTGTGTAGTACATCTCAATCTTACGAAAAGAAAGTACATCTTGTTAATATAATGTCAAGGAAATGGGAAGTAGAAGAAAATGGTGATTAAGATGATACGTTCAAAAGGCTCTGTTTATTTGGACCATAGTCTTAAATACCAATATGCTTATCAGGTAAATTGCAAACAAACAATGGTGATTTAAATGAGGAAATTTGACGATATAATGTTGGAAGGCGAACCCGAGAACCTTAATCTCGAACAAGTTCTGAATGTAATATATGACGATAAGGATTCAGAAAAGGTCATGTTCATGAAGGCACTTAAACATAATCCTATGTTGGCAATTCCAATTGATGATAAGTTCATCATTGTGGATTATAGACATGATGGTTTTGTAAAGGCGTGGAAGAATCCAGTAGCGCCTTCCAAATTCACGAAGTTCAGGGTTGATGAGAATGGATTTATAAAATTATCAAAAGATAACAAAACCACGATAAATTTGGTTGCAGGTCTTCCTTTCACAAACGCAAATGTGAAAAAACTCTCCCGACTTTATGTTACGTTTTCGCCTTTTTTTGCCAAGGGTGTTGTACAAAATGCCCTCGTAAATATATCAGCGGAGATGTCTAATGGCGAGACATTTAAAGGGTGGAATAATTTCAGAATTGATACACTTCTGGCAAGATTAAGGCATGACCTCATAGAATCTATGTCACCAGAAGATAGAATTAGAATAAATGGAAATGTTGACGGACGTAAGACGATTCAGAAAAAGCGGACCAAGATGAATTTGAAGGTTCCAGACTGTCCAACTTGTACCAAGCCTATGAATGTGAAGGCCGTCGATGAAAGAAAAGGCGGACATATTAAAATTCAATATCGTTGTCCCGATTGCATGGTGAATCTGTATTCAAGAGATGGTGGCCCTGCATTGCCCGCAACTCGAAAAGGAGTCAACCTTTACTCAAGGACCAAGAATGATTCAAAGAAATTTAAGAATACTATGAAGAAATTGACACCAAAAATTTCGGTTGATAAACAGGCAAGGTGGAATAAGATAATTGAAATGGGGCGGGATGGAATATCACAGAGCAAAATAGCCAAGGTTGTTGGTATTTCAGGGGCAGTAGTATCGCAGGTTATCAATCGAAAAGCAGGATATAAAAATGTCCAGTATTTACCTGGACATCCAGAAGTCCCCAAAGCCATCAAGATAGAAGTTCAAATGCCTGATTCCCATTTTGGAGATATCACAAGTGATGTGGTTCGGGAACCAGTCAGACAGAGCAAAAGAGTGAGGAAGAAGGAGAAGAAAGAATTAGAAAAAGGAGTTGTTGAGTTAGCAAAAATTCGGACGGCAAAACAAATCTCAAAAGATTTGGGATTGAAGGTAAGTCGTGTTTATTTGATATTAAAAAAGACGGGAGCAAAACCACAGACAATAAAGAAAAATGTTGGTGGTCTGAAGATGACGAATGACCCAAATAGACCTTCATGTTGTGGTAAACCATGTATAAAGAATGGAGAAATCAAGACAAGTCGGAGATACAAATGTGTGAAATGTGGTAAACATATGAGCGTATCAAAACTGAAATCTCCCACAATTCCTTACACTTCCACAGTACCACCTTACATGAGTGACCTTTCACCTGGTGAGAAAGCGGCGAGAACAAAGCGACTACGAAAATTGGGCCAAATTCCACCTAATCATAAGCCAGTCATATATGATGGTAGCAATAAAAATATTGTCAGGGATGAGATTTATGATTTAATCAAATCAAGGGAAATTAAGAAGATTATGACCCTTGAAACGCATCAATTCTCGTTCGCTAAGAAATTTGATGATACACACACTATCATCGTGGCAGAGAATAATCCTGACGAATATATCAGGATGATGAATGCTCCACCACCGGAGAATACAATTGTGGTTCAAGAGGATGTTGCGAAGGTGACAAAGATTACAACTAATTCCGAAGCGTTGTATCTGGATTTCTGTGGTGGTCTTGATAAGAATATTGGCAAGATAAAGGATATGGTCAAGGAGTTGTCTGCGCTGAAGATTGTGGGATTCACATTCTGTATCAGGGGCCACAAAGACTACCAGAACGATGTGCAGAACAAACTTAGCCTTGTGTTGGGCCCAAACTTCGTTCCGGTCTACAGGAAGCCGTACAGGGACACAGCGCCGATGTTTACGATATTCTACGAGAATGTCTACAATTCGATAAAGGCACAAGTACTGGAGGAAATCAAAGGATGAAAGAATCAGTAGAAAATATCTCATGGCATTGCCCGGATTGTTCGTACAAGTTAGGAAACTTGAAAAAATATGGTCCGGGGTCCTATTATTCCTGTATGTGCCCAGAGGGATATTGGGTAATGGACAAGAATAGTGTCTGGAAATGGAAGTTGGGAACACGTCCACATCTTAACAAGCCATGCGAAAAATGTGGCCTACCGACAAAAATGTGTGCTTGTGAACAGATTAGGAAAGAGATGAAAAGGCAGGCGAGGTGAAAGAATGTCGTCTAAGTGCCCTTATTGTAATAAGATGGTATGGTTCGGTGTGGTTAGAGATAAGCAGTTGGTTCACAGAAGATGTCTGCCGAAGAGAAATGGTGCCGCATTACCGAAGCCAACAAAACCACAGCCCGGAAAAACAAAAGAGCCAGAGCCAGAGCCAGAGCCAGATATTTATTATCTTTCGCCATTCCCACATTATTCCTTTGGGAGCTTTTATTCTGGCGCTTATCGTGGTCGTGCTACACCAACGTCAGCCGAGGGTGTCAAAGAATGGATAGACAGATGCGAGGCCATAGAAGACGTTGAAATAAAAGATGGAAAATTTCGGGTCATTGGTTTCATATTAGAAAGGAAGTGATGATTATGGTTGAGAAGAATGGACCAAAAATAGAACTGAATATACCTGCGACTTTTGTGAAGTTTATGGAGGAGAATTGCCTCATTGATGAGATTGATGGCGACTTAATTAGAGGAGTGTGAATAATATGGAAATGACAAAAGAAGAAGAAGAACAGGTAAGGAAGATAAGATGTGACAAGTATTGGAGAAGGCTGACAGTGGATGAGCGTGAGGACTGTATCAGGTCGTGGGAAATCCTAAAAGAGATACAATACACCCCGACTTCGGAGGCAGAAGTGGTGCTGTATCAACCGTCACCTGACTTCCACCTACACCGGAGACGGGTCGATATCGCATAACCTGCAAACTCTGCGGAGCACACGTTAATATCGATTGGTTCGAGAAGAGTCTGGAATGTGCAGGGTGTGATGAATTATGACAAAAATAGAAATGCCTCCAATATGGAAGATGATGATTGAAAAACCCGAAAAGACTCCTGAAGAGAAGCTTTTCTTTTCAAAAATAGATATTTACAATGACATGAAAGAATTTAGTGACCACTATATAAAATTGTCAGATAATCGCGTAATGCTGATATCATGGGGTAGAGGCGGAACTTGGGAATACAAAGTTTATAATTTGGAGGAACCGTAA
>Ga0208904_1000426_pt1 | contig 36133 bp, 38 predicted proteins | sample AntAceMetag02UKB_FD_184774 | JGI IMG/M metagenome (GOLD analysis project Ga0208904, IMG submission 184774) | Saline lake microbial communities from Ace Lake, Antarctica - Antarctic Ace Lake Metagenome 02UKB (SPAdes) (version 2) | ecosystem: Environmental > Aquatic > Non-marine Saline and...
TGCTCGTTCTTCTTTGTTTGTTGTTACTTTTATTATAAATATCATTTTTAGTTCTCTCTACAACTTAACACTTAAGAAGTAGCTATAATAGATTAAAACTTTTAGTTTTTAAATGTTGCGGGAGACTCTTCTTTTCTCTTTTTTGCCTTTTTTATTGCCACAAGAATAGAAGATGGGTGCATGTCTCCCAGGTAACTTCCTATGACTCCATTAGATAATCCTAGCCTTTCTTTTATTTCTAGTGCAGCCTCTGCTCTTGCTGTTGGAAATATTCCGTCTCTTCTTTTCTCCCTCATCTCTTTTTCTGTTAACTTGTATCTAGCTGCGACTTCTCGAACTATGCCTTCTGGAGTTACATCTGCAAGATCTAATGTTTCTTGAACCCCCCTGGATAATATCTCTCTGACAAATTCTTCAGAAAGTGGCTTTTTGTAAACATCTGCAGCAATCGTCACTACTCCCACCTTTCCTTCGATGTATTTTACTGAGCTACCTTCTGGAATTTCTCCTACCAATGCAATTGCTATTGATTCTAGAGAACTCCCCCTTCTGACTCTTCTCCCCTCTCTTAATAGAAAAGATTTTGTTACGTTTACCGCGCCATCTCCAGATGGAGTACTCATTAAAATAGGAGGCATTCTCTCTAAAGTTGCGGCAAGGTTTTCGTTCTCCGGTTTAATCTCCGCTATGACCTTCTCGTAATCTTGATTTGCGCATGTAATTATTACTGGCACCCCCTTTAATCTTGCGCCCCTAATTGCTGCATCGACTTTTTTCCTAATTCCTGGTCTACTTCCATAAGTCAGTGCTTCTGCTCCATCAAACATTATCAATCTTATATCTCTTTCTGATAGATGGTCAAAAATTGGCGGAAATTTTCCTCTATTTCCTGTAAGAAATTGTGCTATCTGCTCAATATCCACGTATCCTGTTGCAATCCCTTTATTTTTTAAAGTCTCTCTTACGCTTTTTAACAACGCAGTCTTCCCTACTCCAGAACCCCCATAAAGAAGTGCAGATCCCTTGGATTTTCCTCCATTTAATACATCAACAAATATCCTGCGACAAGCACCTCCTGCTAATTTATTCCCTTCGTGCCTAACATAATGTTCCTCCATCTCTTCCTCTAGTCCTGGGAACGTCAAGGCATCCATTCTTGCAGCAAATTCTTTTGATTTTGGTTTATAAATATAGTTTGGACTTCTTGGCTTGAACCCTTCCGTCGGTTTCGGAAATTCTTCTTGCTGACCTACTTCAACAGTTGGTGTTATGATATCTTTTTTTAATAACCCATATGCCTCTTCATCTACCATGTATCTTACGCCTAGTGACCTACCGGTAACTTCTTCTGTAGCCGAATCTATAATTTCCCTGTAACACTTCTGCACATACCCTCCAAAAAACTCACTTGGAACTAAAATTTCTAATTCATCTCCGTCAACATTAAGGGCGCTTCTTGCCTGCATCCATTTTCCGGAATCAAAAGTATCCATTCTTCCAACAATTGCTTCATAAATTTTTCCCCCCAAATCATTTTTAGAATCATAATCAGTATTTCCCACTCCGCTTGTACCACTATGCCTATCACCCCTCAATTCTTTAACGACACCTTCTGCTATGTCGCCAACTCTTGCTGGGGACTTCCACTCATTAAATTTTCACTCTACCCTGTCTTAAAAACTTTCTCGTTTTGCAAAAAAAGACTTCAAATTAATAATAAGTTATATAAAGCAAATTCTGTATTTAATTTAAAGTCAATAAATATTTGAAACACTGATAATATTTGATACTTTAATAATAAAATGATAGAGATGATTATTAACCCAAAGTCTGCCGAGAAGAGTTCATGGAAAATGCTTTTTGTTGGATTACTTTATGGTAGCCTTTCGCTTCTTTTGACGCACTGGTTCTTTTCTGCCGATCCCGCTTTGTCAAAATTTTCTGGAATGATAGTTATCGCATTTTGTGTAATGTTTTCTCTTCCATATATGTATTATATGATTAAAATAGAAACAGAAGAAGATGAACAAATTGAAGGGCTAAGGGCAGTATGGAGAACTCACAGCGATGTTATCTATGGCTTTATGTGGTTATTTTTAGGGTTTGTTATTGCTTTTTCTTTTTGGAATATTGCACTTGGAGATTCAAACTTACTAAATGCTCAAATAGAAACTTACTGTATGATTAATAGTCCACATGATGTTGATGGTTGTGTTACAAAGTATTCCATTGACCAATTTTCAGTCGGAACTGGGGCCGCCACAAATACAACAAGGCTTATGTCTATATTCACTAATAATGTTTACGTCATGATTTTTACCCTCATATTTTCTCTGATATTTGGCGCCGGGGCTATCTTCGTATTGGCATGGAACGCCAGTGTTATTGCAGCTGCTATTGGCGTTTTTACAAAATATCAAATTACAGATATTCCGATGGGGCTTCTCAGATACATGATTCATGGATTCCCGGAAATAACTGCATATTTTATCACCGCACTTGCTGGCGGAATTTTTGGCGCAAGTATTCTTAGGCACGGTCCAAAAGATAAAAGGTTTTTGCGAGTAATTGAGAACGTTGCGCTACTATTATTTATTGCTATAGTCATACTAATTGCTGCCGCATTTATTGAAGTATATTTTACTCCGCTGCTTTTTTAAATACTATAAAAAAAGTTCCAAAAACCTTATATAGAGATATTTTCTTGCTAATCTATGCCTAAGTTTATGTGTAAGAATTGCGGGTATCAGCTTGAATCAGAAAATGATTGCAAAGATAAAATGTGTCCGTATTGTGGCGAGAAAAAACTCGCAGAAGAAGAGAGCGCAGAAACATTAGTTGGTGGAAAAAATGGATAAACCAATAATAAAAACAGATATATCAAAAGAAATTTTAAACACTGCTCCCGAAGTTGTAACTAGGCAAGGTGCAGAAAAAGAAGAAAAAATTGCCGAAGCTGTTTCTGAAATCCCTGTTACAAAATCCTATAATGAAGATTTAAATTTTGAAGAAAGAAGGAGAAAAATTATCAACTTTGTTAAAACAAAAACCAATCATATAACATATTTCTTTCTCGCTGCCATAATTTTGTTAGGAGTTTACGTTCGGTCCTTAAATGTTTCAAAATTAAAAGATATAACGACTGGTACATGGACACTTGGTCCGGATCTTGATCCCTTTCTTTTTTTAAGATGGGCTAAATATATTGCTGAGCATGGCTCACTTTTTGTCATAGATACTATGAGAAATTTCCCATTAGGAAATGATACTTCTACAGACATGAAGCTCCTATCCTATATGATAGTTTGGTTTTACAAAGTTCTGGCTATCATCCCCTCAACTATTTTGCCTGGAAATCCCAATGAAGTCACAATTACTTATGCCGCAATCCTTTTTCCTGTTTTTATGTTTGCCATCACAATTATTGCATTTTTTTTGTTTGCAAGAAAAATATTCTACTTAGAGAAGCCTCTTATTAGAAATTCTATCGCTATTATCTCCGTTGCTTTTTTCGCAGTTATTCCCTCGCTTCTTCCACGAACTATAGCCGGGATTCCAGAGAAGGAGTCTGCTGCGTTTTTCTTTATCTTTATGGCTTTCTATTTTATACTAGGGGCGTTTACTTCTAAAAAAATGATGAATAGTATTATCTTTGGCATATTGGCTGGTATTATGACTGGATTACTTGCATTAATATGGGGCGGTGCCACATTCGTATTTATGACTATTTCTGCTGCAGTTTTTGTTGCATTTATATTGGGAAAAGCTGATGAAAAAATTATTTATTCTTATGTTCTATGGATTATTGCATTTTGTATAGTAATGATTCCTTTTTCAATGAGATATACTCTCGGGAATTTGATTCAATCTATTAGTACAGGTTCTGCCATTGCTGTTCTTGGGGTGCTACTTGTTGACCTTGTATTAATAAAAAAAGATCTCTTCAAGTTAAAGAGCAATCTTTCTAAAAAAGTTAAACTTCCCACTCCTATGATATCTTTAACTATTGCCCTTATTCTCATAATTATTTTGAGCTCTGCCGCTCTTGGAATATCTTTTATCCCAAATAAAGTTCTTGGAGTTGTAAGTAGCGCTATTCATCCTTTAGATGTTAGTCGGTTTGGCCTAACTGTTGCAGAAAATAAACAACCTTTCTTTTTAGATGACTGGAAAAATAGTTTTGGCCCAGTTGTATTTAACCTACCATTATACTTCTGGCTTTTTTTTATTGGTTCGATTGCACTTTTTGGCAAGATGATTGAAAAAATGAAAAAAAATGAAAAGGCCGTATTAATATTTGGGTATACCTTGTTCTTACTTGGTTTAGTATTCAGTAAATATTCTTCTGAAAGTATTCTGAATGGAGACTCAATTGTCGCCTTTCTCGCTTATTTTGGTGGAATGATTATTTTTGTTGTGCTTTTTATGAGATATTATTTTATTAGACATAAGAAGGATTCTATGGATGTATTTGCCGGTTTTGACATTTCGTATATTTTATATTTTGTAATCTTTTCTATGACTATTGTTGGAGCAAGAGGGGCAATTCGACTTATTATGGTTTTAGCTGCCATAAGCCCTATTGTCGTCGGCTTCCTAATCGTAAAATCTTTTGAAAGATTCTCAAAAGAAAAAAATGAATCAATTAAAATATTCCTGGGTGTGTTTATGATAGTTGCCGCAATTGCTGGGATTTTTTGTTTTTATGCATATTATCAAAACGATAAATATGTTGGAGAAAATTTCGCTCCAGGCATGTATCAGTGGCAGTGGCAAAATGCTATGGATTGGGTTCGTGAAAATACATCAGAAAATGCCGTATTCGCACATTGGTGGGACTATGGATATTGGCTTCAATCCCTTGGTGAGAGAGCTACAATTCTTGATGGCGGAAATGCTATTACTTACTGGAATCACTTAATGGGTAGGCATGTTTTGACTGGAACAAATGACGAGGACGCTCTTGAATTTTTGTATTCTCATAACGCCACCCACTTGCTGATTGATTCTTCCGAAATTGGAAAATATACTGCATACTCTAGTATTGGGGCTGATGAAAACTATGATAGATTTTCTTGGATTTCCTCATTTACTTTAGATGATAGACAAACTCTTGAGACAGCAAATACAACTAAATATATTTATTCTGGTGGAACATCTACCGATGAAGATATTATTTGGGTCGACGAAAATGGAAAAGAAGTTTTATTACCTGGAAAGAAAACTGGTGTTGGAGCCATCCTTGTTGAAGTAGGTAGTGATGGAAAAATTAGTCAGCCGGTTGGATTATTTTTCTATAACAATCAAAGATATGAGATACCTTTAAAAAATATTTTTATCTCCGGCAACTTTATAGAATTTGAGAATGGACTTGATGCTGGAGTATTCATCTACCCTGCTGTAAATCAGGCCAATGGTGAGTTTAATATAAATCAAATTGGGGCGGCGTTTTATTTGAGTCCAAGGACTGTTCATTCTGGAATAGCTAGATGGTACCTATACGGAGAAGAAAGTGAACACATAAAATTGGCGCATGTTGAACCTAATGCTATTGTTGAAAGTCTTAAATCTCAAGGTGCAATTACTAATGATTTTGTTTTCTATCAGGGATTCCAGGGGCCAATAAAAATTTGGGAAATCTCTTATCCTGACAACATCATTTTTAACCCTGACTTTTTGGTTAAAGACTATACGAGCGCAGAAATACGTCTAGCAAAAAGTGGGGAGTATAACTAATGGATTCTGTACTTCTACTTCCAATATTTTTTGGATTTTTTGCTACACTTTTTGTGATGCCAATGTGGATTAAAAAAGCCAGACAGGTTGGTCTTATTTGGAAGGATATGAATAAACCGAATTTTCCAGAGAACGTAGCGGGATCTGGGGGGCTTATTACAACACTTGGGTTTGTATTCGGAGTTTTGTTATATGTTGCCATAAGGACATTTGTTCTTAAGATAGATAACGGTACAATTGAAATATTCGCCATATTAACCTCTATTTTGATTGCAGGGATGATCGGTTTTATCGATGACATACTTGGATGGACCCGTGGCGGACTTTCAAAAAGATCTAGAATTCTTCTTTTGATTTTTGCTGCAATTCCCCTAGTTGTCATCAATGCTGGACAGTCAACTATGGTGGGAATAAATTTTGGAATAATCTATCCTCTCCTATTGATTCCTGTTGGCATTGTTGCTACTTCTGCTACTTTTAATTTTTTAGCTGGATATAATGGGCTTGAGGCTACACAAGGTATTCTTATTTTATCCGCTCTCGCTATTGCCAGCTATTTTACTGGGTCTACTTGGCTTAGTCTCATACTAGCTATCATGATTGTTTGCCTTTTTGCGTTCTATCTTTTTAATAAATTTCCAGCAGCTATCTTTCCCGGAGATGCTTTAACTTATTCCGTTGGCGCTTTGATTGGTATTGCCGCCATATTGGGCAACTTGGAAAAGTTTGCTGTGTTTATTTTTATTCCCTACATCTTGGAAGTTATTTTGAAGTCACGTGGAAAGTTAAAAATCCAAAGTTTTGCTAAGGTCAATTCTGATGGCACCCTTGAGAAACCAAAAAACAAATATTATGGACTTGAGCATGTTGCTATAGATATTGCTAAAAAAATATGGGGTAGGGCAAAAGAAAGATATGTGGTTCTTGTTATTAATGCGTTCCAACTTCTTATTATAATCCTGGCCTTTATTCTCTTTAGAGGTTCAATTTTTTAAAATGAAGAAATTTTTTAAAAGTGAAATCATGAGGGGTGGGGTCTCCCTTTTTATTCTCTTTAATGTTTTTAACTTTCTGGGATTTTTATACCAAATTCTAATGGCGAAAACACTTGGGCCAGAAGATTATGGGGTATTGGCAGTCCTTATATCGCTCTTTTATTTTGTTGGGATGCCAAGTGAAATTATCCAGACTGCCGTTTCTCGGTATACCACAAAATTCAAAGCAAAGGGTGAGTATGGCAAAATAAAAAGAATTCTTATTGACTTTATGTCTAATGGACTTATTGTTGCTTTGGCTATTTTTATTGTAGCTATGCCTTTATTTTACTGGTATTCTAAATTTGTCAATGTGACTTTTTCTCTAGTTGTTTTAATGGCCCTTCTTATATTTCCTTCATTTTTAGCTCCAGTTTCTAGGGGTATTTTGCAGGGTATGAAAAAATTTAATTCTCTTGGTGTAAACATGGTTATTGAAGCCTTTGTTAAGCTTGTTGCCGCTCTAATTCTCGTTTATTTTGGATTCCGAGTTTATGGGGCCGTCGTTGGAACTCTTATTGGTGCTATTATCGGAATTATTCTTTCATTTCTTCCACTAAAACGTATTGTTCTTACAAAAAGAGAAAAAAGTAAAATTCCAAATGTTCTTTCATATTCCTCCTCTATTTTCTATGCTATGATTGCCATCATGTTTATTCAAAGTATCGATATTATTTTGGCTAAACGTTTCTTTAGCCCAATTCTTGCCGGACAATATGCCGCCGCCAATCTTGTTGGAAAAATGATATTTCTTGGGACAATATCTATCGCTAAAGTTCTTTTGCCTATCAGTTCAGAAAAATATGAAAATGGGGAAAATTCTTTTAGGGCTTTCATAAAATCATTTTTTGTGATTACTCTCTTATGTACTGGCGCCGTAATTGTAATCTTTATATTTCGAAACCTTATTATAAATATTATATTTAGCAGTGAATACCTTCGGGTTGGGAGTATCTTACTGCCTCTTTGTGCGGCTTTTGGGCTGATATCACTTTCTAACCTTGTCTTGATATATGGCGTATCTATAAATAAGACTGTGAAGGCATGGCAATTAATTATATTTTGCGCTATCCAGATCGGACTACTCTATTTTTTCAGTCAGAGCCTTGAGTCTTTTTCTTTGGCTATGCTTTCAACTTCCGCCATACTTCTCCTAGGCAGTATATTTATTGTTTTTTTGAAAGGTACAAAATAGAACATAAAAACCTTTAAACTAAGAAAAGCTCGGTTTTTTATGAGACTTTGTATTGTTATTCCCGCGTGGAACGAAGAAAAGAGAGTTGGAAAAACCCTTGAATATTATTGTAAATTTTTTGATAAAAAAGTTTCTCGAGATTTTAATTATGAGATACTTGTTGTGATTAATAACTGCCAGGATCGAACCGAAGATGTTGTGAAAAAGTATCAAAAAAAATTTGAAAAAATAAAATATATTCATCTTATTCCTGGGGGGAAGGGTTTTGCCATAACAGAGGGCTTTAAAGAAGCGCTAAAGGACAACTTTGACCTTATTGGATTTCTTGACGCGGATATGGCTACCAACCCAGAAGAATATTATAGACTTTTCAAAAATGTTTATAATTATGACGGGGTTATTGCATCTCGATGGAAAAGGGGCGCCATCAACAATTACTCGTTTAAAAGAAGGATCTTTAGCCACGGATTTAATTTCGTGATAAGAGCCCTACTCTTTTTGCCGTATAGTGATACTCAATGTGGAGCAAAAATATTTAGAAAAGACTTCGTCGATCATATTGTCGAATCCATTGGAATAACTGCATGGGCATTCGATGTAAACCTTCTTTATCTAGCAAAGCAAGGACGATTTAGAATCAATGAGGTTGCTACTATCTGGGAGGACAAAGAAGGTTCAACAGTTAATGTCATGAAAGATACTTTTAGTATGTTTTCTGCTGTTTTAAGATTAAGATTAATTAACTCTCCATTTAATTTTATAGTTAGGGCTTATGACAAACTGCCAAGTAAAATAAAAGTTGGTAATTTGTAGAATGAAAATTAGCGTAATTATCCCGGCTTCTAAAGATTGCAAAATAATTGCCCTCAAAAGTCTAAGTCATCAGGAAAAAAAAATATTTGAAGTAATTGTTGTTCGTGGAAAAAATACATCAAAAAATAGAAATGATGGAGTAAAAAAATCCAAGGGAGATATTGTTGTATTTGTTAATGCTCATTGCATTTTACCTCCAGATTGGTATAAAAATATCTTCTTATTTTTTGAGAAATACCCAAAGGTTGATATTGTCGGTGGCCCCCAACTAACATCAGAACAAGAGGAGCTTTTTGGAAGAGTTAGCGGTACTGCCTTCTCTTCTATTTTTGGAGCAGCTAATGTTTCCAAAAGATATAATGGGAAAAGAATGAAATTCAATGCCGATGAGATAGATATCACTTCTGCTAATTTGGCATGCAGAAAAAAGGTTTTTGAGAAAATAGAATTTGACGAAAACATTTATCCTGGAGAGGATCCTAAATTTATATTTGATTCAAAATCCGAGGAGTTTAAAGTTGCATATAATCCAAATATTATTTGCTACAATAAGCGACGAGACTCTTTTTTGGGTCTTTTTCGGCAAATTTTTAACTATGGAAAAGTTCGGCCACAGAAAGAGTCCTTTTTTGAAACATTGAAAAATCCTCTTTTTTTTATCCCCAGTCTCTTCTTTGTCGGAATTTTTGTAATTTTGTTTTTATCTGTTTTGCATTCATTCAATTGGATTTTAATTTTAGATTTCTATGTTATATTGAATCTTATATTTTCTACTTATGAAAGTTTTAAAAACAAACAATTAAGTTATTTTTTTATACTTCCATGGATTTTTCTTACAATTCATATCAGTTATGGTACTGGAATGATCTGGGGGTATTTAAAAAAAATAAAATGAAAAAAAAAGTACTTTTAATTGAGCCTGGAACGGACGTGCTATATCCACCTATTGGACTCTTGCACTTAGCTTCTGCTATTCGGGACAAATATAATGTTAAAATCAAAGATTATTCTGGGAAGAAAATAGAGGCTTCTGAGATTGAAGGATTAATTAAAAAAGAACAACCTTTTTGCGTTGGATTACGGGTCCTAACTGGACCATGTATTCCTCGAGCAATTCTAATAAGTAAGATTGCAAAAAAAAATGGAATCAAGGTAATGTGGGGCGGCCCCCATCCTACAATTTTGCCAAAACAAACGTTAGAAAACGATTATATTGATGCTGTTTGCATTGGTGAAGGAGAAATTACAATACTAGATCTATTATCTTATTTTGAAGGAAAGAAAAAAATTGTCTTAGGCGCAGGAGTAAAAGAAGATGGGAAAATAAAAATATTCTCTCCTCAAAAAAAAGTGGTTGATTTTAATCACCTTCCCCTTCCTTCTTGGGATTTATTAGAAGATATTGATAGATATTTCCCTGATAAAAATCATAACTCCCTTCCCGTAAGCACTACTCGTGGATGTGTCTTTAAGTGTGGATTTTGCCATAACAGTAATGAAAATGTTAAAAAATTTCTAGGGTGCTATAGAATTGCTGAGCCACAAAGGGCAATTGATGAATATTTATTCGTGCAAGATCTTGTCAAAAATAAAATTGATTATTTAGACGTTGGAGAGGATCTACACCTTGTCTCTCTTCCATACGCTAAAAAATTCTGTGAAACGATAAGAGCTTCTGGAATTAAAAACTTAAAATGGAACACTGCTGCACGATATTCAACTATGACACCCGAAATAGTTAATTTAATCGCTAGACATAACTGCAAAAGTATTATGCTGGGGGTTGAATCTGGATCGAAAAGAATTCAGGAATTTAATGGAAAAATTGTAGACTTGAATCACGCAATAAAAATTGCAAAACACCTAAGGAAAAGGGGTATTTTCTTAAGAAATACTTATATTTTTGGGCATCCTACCGAGACAGAAGAAGAATTAGAGATGACAAAGAAATATCTACATAAGCTTCCTTCTGATGAAAACTTAATTCAACTTTATCGTCCTATGCCCGCTACTCCATATTTTGAATTGTGTGTAAAGGAAGGTAAAATAGAAGAACTTCCGAAAAAGCTTGAGGATTGGAGCGGATTTGGAGTATTGGGTCATGATACAAATGTTTCTAGAATTCCCACAAAAAAATTATTTAAAGAATTCTTTAAAACAAATGCCATAGAGCAGTCTAAATATTTATTTAGAGAACAAAAATTTTACTTAAAGAATAACATGTATAAAAAATTCCTCAAAAATTTTATCAAAAATAGATTTACACATAAATTGAAGGAGTTTTTAGAAAATAAATGAGAAAGATGGAAACAATTAAAGAAGTGTGCAAAAAAAAATTAAACTTGGGTTGTGGGACAGATATACGTAAAGGATATGTTAATTTGGATTTTGATGAACGTGAGGGCGTGGACGTTGTGTGGGATATAGATAAATTTCCCTGGCCATTTAAGGAAAAAGAATTTGATTTTGTATATACCTCCCATTTGTTAGAACATGTTAACGATATTGTAAAAACTATGTCTGAGATAAAAAGAATTTGTAAGAATGGGGCTATTATAACAATTAGGGTTCCTCATTTTTCATGTGGAGTTTCATATCGAGACCCTACGCATAAAAGATTTCTTTCTTACCATACATTTGACTATTTTACAGAAGATTGTTTCTATAAGCATCTGCCTACATTTGAAATAGTTGATAGGCGACTCAATTTTACTAGAATGTCTTTTACCTCGCTAAACTATCTTTTTAATCCTATAATAAATGCCAATCCCACCATCTACGAAAGATTTTTTTGCTGGATTCTACCATGCTACGAAGCGCTGTTTAAATTAAAAGTTGTTAGAAAATATGAAAACTAAAAAAATAGATTGGCCAAAAGTGAGTTTTATAGTTTGTACTTACAATTGCTCAGACCACGTCAAAAGATGCTTTGGAAGTATTAATGCTCAGGATTACCCTAAAGATAAAGTTGAAATATTAGCGCTTGACGGAGGATCTAGCGATGATACCAAAGACGTTGCTAAAGAACTTGGGGCAAAAGTTATTCATAATCCGGCTAAACTTCCGGAGGGGCGAGGTCGAGGAAAATGGCTTGGATTTCGTAAGGCCGTTGGAGAAATTGTGGTTTTTATAGATTCGGATAATAAATTGGTCGAAAAAGACTGGGTTAAACAAATGGTTCGTCCATTAATTAGAGATAAGGAGGTAAACTTCTGTATTTGCCGTATGGCTGTTGTAAAAACGGATAGCTTAACCAATAGATACTTGAGTTTAATTGGTACCGATCCCGTTGCTGCATATAAATCAATTGATGCTCTTTTGGCCTTTAAAAGATTAAAACTCAAAGACCAGGGGAATTATTTTATCTATAGGAATACATTAGAAAACTTCATTATTACTGGTGGCTTTTATTTCATGATAAAGAGAAAAACCCTGGAGAAAATTGGAGGATATACTCAAGATACAGATGTTAATTATAATTTAGTTAAAAACGGAATGGGCAATATTGGAATTCCAAAGAATGCACATGTTCATCATTTAATTATTGATTCTATTAGAAATTTTTATTTAAAAAAAGTTAAATGGGCAAAAATTTATTTTAGAAAACAAAAAGAAGGGAGAGATTTTAGCTGGATGCCTGATACTTTCTATAATAAATTAAAACTTGCCACAATTATGGGTGGATACTTGTTATTTTTGCCTCCACTTGTAACGGGAATACGGCTTGCGGTAAGAGATCGTGAACCTGCTTGGCTTATGCATCCAGTTATGTCTTGGCTAACAACTGTCGCATATTTATACGCATTTATCAGCTCAAAATTTAGTAAAAAACTTTAGACTCTTATAACTTCATAAATAAATACATCTTTCTCTATTGAAACTAAACTGAATTTTATTTTTCCGTAAACTTTTTCCTTCAATATTTTTTCCTCTCCTGTTTGGAAGTTTATAATTGTGTCCATAAATGGTATTTCCCACTTTACTCTCATAACTTGTCCGTTTTGATATCCATATTCTTCTGCTTCATTTCTTGCCCAGCGCGGGTTATTTGGCTCTGAAAAAGAGATAGCTATGTATTTTATCGAGGAGTTCTGCTCTAAATACTCTAAAGTCTCCTGAAACTCGTTCTCTGAGTGCAACTCTGATATGTCTGAAAAATGAATTACCGTTCTTTCTGAATAATATGCTATTTGTGGGACAGAACTACTAATTATGACATCTCCTGAATTAGATACCGATTGAACTTTTAGGCCAGCGTCTCTCACTCCGGCGTAACTTGGAATTTTCATTTTTATTATTTGGTCTGCCTGTTGTAATTGATAATATCCACCAACTGCTACCAATAAAATTAAAACTACTATTGCTATTTGTTTATTATACTTTTTTATTTGATCCGAAATAAATACCGCTCCTCTCGAAACTAGAATTAGCGCAGCTAAAAGCATTGGGAAATACCACCTTGGCTCTCCTATCGCAGTTCCACGCTGGAAAAAAATAAAATATGCCAAAGTTATTACCATAGACATAATTAAATAAAATTCAAACTTGATTTCTGTATTATTTTTCTTTCTTATATAATCCATTGCCAAACCCAATCTTGAGATTATTAATATTAGCCCAATTATAGACAGCCAGAAAAAAATACTTGATTGAATATTTGCTCCTTGAAAAAATAGTTTCAAAAAACCTATATGTATCCAATTAATTGCTTCTTCTGGATGATAGTACTGTGAGGCCACTCCACTTACAGACGATATAAATATCAACTTTTCCGCTAGTATAATTAACACTGCTGCTATCGCTAACCCTATCCAATTATATTTATCTTTTACTAGCTCTGTTATTTTTTTTGTTGAAAGCATATAAATTAAAAAGAATACTCCAAAGAAAGCATAATTTCTCCTTATCATGTATGAAAATATTGTAAAAGTGACAGCTATCGGTATCGCCCAATTTGGATTTATTTTTCCAAATATTTTTTGCCTATTTTCGTATCCGACGAAAAATGAGTAGATTGCTAAAAAGGCCAACATTAATCCTGGTGCTTCTAAATGGAATCTCGTTGAATTAAATAGTATATTCCAGAATACTGCCATAACAAAAGTTGAAATTATTGCTATTTTTTTGTCCCTATAGACACTTTCACATATTTTATATGTCAAAAAGACTAGTATTATCGAGGGTATTATTTCTAAAGCTAGCTTTATCACTAGCTCGGAAAAACCTAAAGTAAAAAAGGCTGCCACTATGTATGGAAATAATGAGTTATGCTGTGAACTTGCCACCCAGCTCGTTCCCATGCCTGCTAATGTTTTTGCATAAGCAAGATAATCTGATTCATCCCACCATAATGCTTGAGATTTGGTTATCCAAAAATAATATAACCTTATGATTATAGCAAAGGCCATTATTCCAAAAAAAATTAGATTATCGTTATTTTTCATCCATTTTTTTATTTTTTCTTTTCTTTCCTCTAATGCGTCCTTGGTAGACCTTGACTCTCCCACTTTATCTTTTGGTAAACCCTTAAACATGTATCCTTTTTGCTTAAATGGAAAATTGGATGGAATTTTGGATATTTTGCTGAAAGTCGATTTTGTTATATCAATTAGTTCTTTTTCCATTTTTTTTAGTAGGAGCTTTGGGTTTTTATTGTTTGTTGTTAAGTTTAACCACCTAGAATAACTCTTCAATCTTTTCTATTACACTAGACCACTTGAATTTCTCAACAGATTTTCTTGCATTCTCTTTTACTCTTTTTAATTTTTTATCTTTAATTATCGCGTTTATTTTTTCCGCCAAGTCTTTTGAGTTTCCAACCCTAAATAAAAATCCATTTTTTTTATCTTGTATTAATTCTTTTGCTGCCTGATTATTGCTCGCTAATACAACCCTTTTTCTTGCCATCGCCTCAATTAGACCCTGTGGCATTCCTTCACTCTTGCTTGGTAGAACAAAAATACTTGATGCATCTATTTTCTTTATTTTTTTTCTTAAGTCATATATTCCTTCTAAAAAAATAATCCTATCTGATAGATTCAGACCTTTTACTATTGCCTCTAGTTTCCTTCTATATTCTTTCTCGGCTGGACCAACTATTTCTAATTTTATTTTTTTATTTTCTATTATAGATATCGCCTCAATTAAAACTTCCAAATCTTTTATCGGGGAAATCCTCCCTAAAAAAAGTATTTTGTTTTCACTTTTTTCTTTAACCGGCTCGAAAAACTCTTCTGGAATTCCATTTGGAATATATGAAATTTTATCTTCTTTTATTCTCATCTTTTTTAAATATTTATTTTCCCATTTTACTATTGTTATTATTTTATCAAATTGCTTCAGGGTAGATGGGCCTATAGTTTTATCATAAAATGGAACTATCAAACTTGATAAAAATGATCTTGTATCTTTCCTGTCAAAAGGCGCGTGTGTCACTAAAAAAACCTTGGCCCCTATTTCTTTTGCTATTTTTAGAGCTTTTGTTGTATGTGGATGTCTATAACTATGGGCTATAATTATATCTGGCTTGAAAATCTTTGCCTCTTTTTTAAAATCCCAATTTGAAAACGCCTCCCCTCCCATTTTTCTTGTGGGAAATCTTGTTATCTTTATCTTTCCAATTTTTTCATGCCGTGGGGCTACTTCTTCGGAGCCTTTCGTAAAATTTGTAGAAAAAACTTGAACATCATGTCCTTTTTTTGATAATAATTCGGACTCTTGCTTTACCCTTTGCCAAACTCCACATATTCCCTTAGAATAGTTTGTAAGTTCTAATATTTTCATATATGGAAAGCAGACCAACAACCTTTATAAAATTTAATAGGGGAAAATATATATGCTAAAAAATAAAAATGTTACAATAATTATTCCAACCCATAATCCCGATCAAGGAATCTTGTGCAAAATAGAGAAAATGATTTCTATTCAAGACTATGATGGAAATATTAAGACCATTAAGGCTACTGGAATGGGACTTGCGGAAGGTATAAATTACGGAGTGGGCCAAGCAAAAACTGAAATTGTTATTACGCTCCATCAAGATTGTGTTCCATCTTCCGAAAATTGGTTAAAGAATTTAGTAAAACCATTGGAAAATGATGATGTTGTATGTACTGTCTCTAAAGTTGAACTTCCTAAAAGCTTCTGGAAAAAATTTGGCTTTTTTGCAAGAATTATGTCTGCAAAAGAGCAAAAAGTTATTACCCCCGCCATGGATGAAAAGGGATGTGCATTTAAAAAAAGCATTCTAGAAAAAATTGGAGGATTTGATTCTAAGATATTTAGAACGGCTGGAGAAGATGTTGATATGTATTTTAAGCTGGATAAGCTTGGGAAATTTTCTTATCCTGATTCAAAAGTTATACACTTTCATAGTCATACTTTTAAGAATAGACTCAAAAAGGAGTATCAGCTGAGTGAGGGATCTGGAGTTTTGTTCAGAGTTTATGGTAGAAAAGATCCTATATGGAGAATGTGGGTGATAAAGTCTATTCCGATCCTCGGATGGCCAACTTATTGGTTCAACTTCCCATACAGAAGAATGTTTTTTGGAGGAGTTATATGGATATTTTTGTCCTTAATTATCAATTTCATATATAGTGTTGGATTTTGGAAAGGTTTTTTAAGCGGGAGGCAAAGAATTTAATATGGAAAAAAAATATCCGCTTGTTTGTATAGTTATTCTTAATTGGAATGGTGGGCAAGTTACATATGATTGCCTTAAGAGCCTGAGAAAAACGAAATATCCTAACTATAAAACTACCGTTATAGATAATGGGTCTACTGATGGTAGCGATGATTTCATTGAAAAAAATTTCCCTGAAGTGGATTTAGTTAGGAGTAAAAAAAATCTCGGATATACTGGCGGAATGAATTTTGGGTGGGATTATTCTTTAGAAAAATATAATCCGGACTATATTTGTAACATGAATAATGATATTATTACAATTCAAAAAGACTGGTTAAAGCTTATGGTTAATGAACTAGAGAAAAAAGAAAAAAGTGGTATATGTGGAAATAAACTACTATTTCCTGACGGTAGGCTTCAATTGCTATATTCTGATAGGAATCCTTCTGAATATTTTGAAAAAGACACTGGACAATATGATTTTGTGAAAGAAGTTACTGCTGTTGGCGGAGCCAATATGTTGATAAAAAGATCTTTAATAAAAAAAATAGGCGGGAATGATGAAAATTACTTTTATGGACCTGATGATATTGATTATAACTTTCGGGCAAAAAAAGCTGGATTCTTACGTATCTATTGTGGTACATCAAAATCTGAACACCTTGGAAGCTTCTCTTATAACTCCGCTAAAAAGGATTTCATATATAAACATCAATCGTACGGGTACCTCATTTTCTTTTTTCGACACAACTCAAAGTTATCTGCCCTAAAAATGATTTTTAATCAATTAGTTCGTATATTTGTTACCAGAAAAGATCCATTTAAAAAAAGAAATTTTAAAAATTTATATTTTCATAAATCTTTTATCAAAAGATTTTATTATTTTTTGACCTCTCTATTTGGGGCTATGAGAAATTATAAATACATAAAAATTGGGGACTACCCCACGCTAAAAAATGAAAGAACCACTATTTAAGAAAGAATATCTTAGAAGGATGAAGTTTTTTGTAAAAAGATTTTTCATAAAAATTCGTCTTTTCTGGCAATATGGAACTACTGACTTTTTTGATTCTTTGAATATCGAAATTAATTCTGCGTGTAACCGAAAATGCAGCTATTGTCCAAATGCTATTTTTGATCGAGGCCTACTGAAGAATCAAAAGAAGCTTCCCAGAAAAGTTTTTGACAAGATAATAAAAGAACTCTCTGAAATTAACTATCGTGGAAAAATATCTTTTGCCTTTTACAATGAGCCACTGTTAGATGATCGTATTTTTGACCTAATTTCCCATGCTAGAAAAAATCTTCCAAAATGTGAGATTGGACTTTTTACAAATGGAGATTATTTGACAGAAGAGGTCAGGAAGAATTTGTGGAAATCTGGAATAGATAGACTTCTTGTGTCTAGACATAAAGATCCAAACTACAAATTCAACCTCTTAAATAATCGGTGTGGATTAGTCCAGCCAGTTAATTGTGATTATTTTCCTAGATGTAAATACGAAGATTTTCATGCAGTTATTGACTTCAGGGGAAACTGGGTTATTTGTTGTAACGACTATCTGTCTGCCTCTAAGGTTGGAAATGTTGAGAAAGAAAAAATTATGGACATATGGGATAACCCTGGATATAAAAGATTAAGAAAAGATCTTGAAAAGAATATATTTAAAATGGGTATTTGCAAAAAATGTGTAGGGATTGATGAATAAAATGAAGAAAAGTAAAAGGCTTACTATTGGATGTGGGAAAGATGTAAAAAAAGGTTTCATTAATTTGGATATTGCTAAACTTCCTGGAGTTGATGTAGCCCACGATTTGGAAAAGTATCCATGGCCATTTAAGGATAGTGAATTCGAGTATATTTACTGTGATAATGTCTTGGAACACTTAACCTCAATAACTAAACCACTGGAGGAGATCTGGAGAATTTCTAATAATCGGGCCAAAGTAAAAATAATTGTTCCCGTTTTTCCTAGTGTTTGGAGCTTCTGTGACCCCACTCATAAGTCTGTTTATACTTATTTTACTTTAAATTATTTTAGACCGGAAGATTCCCTAAATTATTATTCTAAAGCTAGATTCAATATAACAAAAAGAAAGATAGTTTTTCAGAGGGTGTTTAGACCTTTAGGATTAATTATAAATAGCTCTGAGTCTCTTAAGAAAGTCTGGGCTCATTTTCTGTCACACATCTTTCCTGCGCAATTTCTAGACATCGAGCTTGAAACAGTAAAATGAGGCTCTCGGTTATTATCCCTGCATATAATGAGGAAAACTATATTGGGGCATGCTTAAAGAGCTTGCTTAATCAATCAGAGAGAAATCTTGAGATTATTGTTATAGATGATGGCTCTACAGATAAAACAAAAAATATTGTTAAGGAATTTAAAAATGTTAAATTGTTTGCTGGCAAACACAATGGGCCCGGAGCATCAAGAAACCTTGGGGCAGAAAAGGCAACTGGAAAAATTCTTATTTTTGTAGATGCCGATATGACTTTTGATAAAGATTATATCAGAAATCTTATTGAGCCCCTTCAAAAAAATGAGGATATAGTTGGTACCACGCATGACTATGAAATTGCTACCAATACTGACAACTGGATTGCCAATATGTGGGGGGAAATTAGAGTCTCAAAAAATGATTCTGGAAATATCAAAATTTTTAGAGCTATCCGTAAAAATAAATTTTTAGAGATGGGCGGATTTGATTCTAGATATGGATATGCAGATGACCAGACATTTTGGTATAATTTTGGGATAAAACCAATTGCAGCAAAAGATGCAACTTGCTACCACAGAAATCCTGAAACACTTAATGAAACATTTAAGCAGGCCAGATGGATTGGAGGAAGCTGGAAAGAAAGATTCTGGTTTTTTAGAATTCCTATTTTAAATTTACTTTTTTTGTCTGTGTACAAAATGATTATTCCAATTATTACATGGAAAAAATCTAGTGGGTCTTCCAATAAAAAAAAGTTTTATCATGCTAAACTTATGGGTTATTACTTTGGTGTCAAAGGGTCCATTATCAATGGTAAAAATATAAAATAAGCATTATAATCTTTTCGCCGAAACAAGGTAATAGACTCTTCTTAATAATTGTTCAAATCCTTCCCTCTTATAATACAGTCTGCCTTTATTTATGAGATCTGTTTTTAACCTTACTGATTTTATTATCCCATGTGGTAGCCATTTTAAAAATTCTAAAAATAGGCCAAATTCTAAACTAATTTTTAATATTCTTATAATTTTTCTTAGCTTCAACCTTCCATCTATTGTTCTTAAGATGCCCAAATAATATACCCTCTTCCTTTCATGTACTGTAAAGTCTGGCGTTTCAACTGCAGGCTCAGAGCAAACAAAATCTCCCTCTACAAATGAGGTTTTTCCAATCTCTCCAATTATTCTGCCATTTTTCTCATACCACTCTCTAACCATTGTATTTCTAAATGGTATTGCCATATTCCAATAAACTGCTTCCGGATTAAATCTGTTAATAAATTTTATTGACTCCTGTGCTCTTTTTGGATTGTCCCCCGGGAGCCCTATTACAAAACAAAATAAGAGTGGCACATTATTTTCCTTTATTACTCTTGCTGCCTGCTCTATTTGTTCTAATGTCTCTCCCTTATTTATTAATTTAAAAACTTCTGATGAGGCCGATTCCACTGCTACACATATACTTTCACACCCATCTGCCTTTAATGTTTTTACAAGCTTATCGTCTATGTTATCTGCCCTTGTGTTTATTAGTGAAAATCTCATCCCTATTTTTTCTCGATATTGGTCTAAAAAATCATAGAATCTTTTTTTGTCTACCAATGGATTATCGTCTTGGATTATGACATTCAAATTCTCTGAAAGTTCTTTTTTTGCAAATTCTAGTTCTTTTATACAATTCTCAGGTTTTCTTGCTCGCCATTTTTTTGAGAAGGACGAAACAATACAAAAGCTGCACCGATATGGACATCCTCTCGTGGTCATTATTGGATAACTTCTTATAACCTCCCACTTAAAAAAAGATTTATAATTTGGGAATGGGATGTCGTCTAAATTTAAACACTCTTCGGACTTTATTATTTTGGCTTTTTTTTCTTTTTTTGCTTTTTCTACAATATCAATAATTATTAATTCTGCCTCCCCCACCGCAATATAATCTATCTCCTTCTCTTCTTGTAAAAGGTCCGAATAGAGCGTAGCGTGGGGTCCTCCTACTACTAATGGTATACTGCCATCTATCTTGTTTATTTTTTCCATAATCTTTTTTGCCTCAAAAAAGCTTGGAGTATAGAGGCTCACCCCTATTATATCTGGATTAAAACCCCTAAGGAAAGTAGAAATATCTGGAGCATCATGAATCAATTGATAATCTACTATCAGCGCCTCATGTCCTCTTTCTTTTAATATTCCTGCCAATATCGCTAATCCGTTGTGGGGTACAATTGACTTGCAATCCCTTCTTTTCGGATTAATAAAAAGTATTTTTTTCCTTTTTGATTCATTAACCTTTTTTATATCTTTCAAATATTCTGATTTCATTTTTTAATTTTAACTTATTAATAAAGATAATTTTTGATTTAAAAATTTATATATACTTAAATTAGACAATATTTGTTTTAGTTTATTAAGATTATTTTTGAAGAAAGAATTTATTAATTTTTTTCCCGTGAAAACCAAAAATAGCTTTCAATTTAAACCAGGCATATTCGCCATGGCCAGTTATAATCAACTTCAAAAATTTGCTGGCATATAGCCGTATCGAACGATGACTAAAGCTATTAACTGCAGAAATCATCTTTTCTGTTGGTATGTCGCTAAAGTTTGGTTCTGGCGAAAATGTGTCTCCAAATGACATCCAATCAATTAGTTTTGTTGGTGGAATGACTTTCCCCTCAGAGATTAGCATATCATATAATTCTGTGTGTGGAAATAGTTTATAATAGCCAATATTTACATTGTGTGGTTTGTGTTTTTTTATGAATTTTATTGTCTTATCCATTTCTTCCTCTGTTTCAGTTGGAAGCCCAACCATAAAACTTGGAGAATAATATATATCGTATTTTTTACATTGATTTATTGCCTCTATGTTCTGCTCCAAAGTCATATCTTTATTAATAAAGTCTAAAACTCGTTGGCTTCCGCTTTCAAATCCAAATAGTATACACCAACATCCTGCTTTTTTTAAGTTTTTCATAACCTCATCACAGGCTTGATCCGCACGAAGACAGCAATGAAATATTACATTATACTTGCTTAGCGCTTCACAAATTTTTCTTGTTCTTTCTCCCCTTGTTGCAAAATTATCGTCTGCTATTGTAAACTCTTTTATGTTGTATTTTTCTATAACACTTGTCATAAGTTTTATCATTTTATCTGTATCATAAAATCTTAACTTTCTACCTCTATTATAACAAAACTTGCATCTTCCCATGCATCCCCTGCTTGTAAAAAAAGATACCAGATTATATTTTTCTATTTCGAGTAGGCCATAATCCGGAATTGGTAACGTCTTTAAATCAATTAGTGGTCTTTGTGAATTATAGTTTATATTCATTAGCTCCGATATTTTCTCTCTCTTATTTTCTTTAATAAGATTGCATATGTCTAGCAATGTCTCCTCCCCTTCTCCTCTCACCACATAATCTATTTCTGGTATATCTAATAAAGATTTTGGCTCAAGTGTTGCATGGATGCCCCCAACTATCAATAACGAATCCGTGTTCTCCTTTATGATTTTTGACAGATGCAGGACATCTTTTATCATGGGCGAGGTATAACACGTCATACCAACAATATCTGGCTTAAATTCCTTTAATTTATTGATTATTTCTATATCATTATAATAAATATTTCTATCAAATATCTCTGCCTGATTATCATGCTCATTAACAAACGTGGCTAGCTCTACGAGGGCTATTGACATGGAGGGGTCATTCTTTAATTTTTCTAAATCGTAATTTGGCTGTATTAGTAAAACTTTTGTCATATTATTTTGAGATTATTTCGATTTATATATCTGTTTGTCAAGCTGTATTCATCCCAGTAAAGTTTATAAATATTTTAACTTACACAAATTTATGAAAAAAACTGTTATATTAACTGAGGCACTTGTTAATAAAGGTGGCATAGAAAAAGAGATTGTTATTTTAAAAAAATACCTTGATGCCGACATTGTCTCTGGTATCTATGATTCAGATAATACTTTTCCTGAATTTAAAAAAATGCATATTAAATATTTTTTTAGAAAAAAGCTCCCTCCTATAATTAACACAATTGCTATTCGCATAAAATTTTCTAAACTTAAAACTGTAAAATATGATAACTTAATTTTTTTTGGAGGGCACTCTCTTTCTGCAGCCAAAAAGGATAAAAATAACATTTGGATTTGCAATGCTCCAATTCGATACATATATGATTGCTACAGGGATACTCTTGAATCCAAACATGGCATCGGTAAAATATTTTTTAATATATTTGCTTACTTCCTTAGAAAGAGTGATCAAAAATACTTTAAAAATATTACAAAGGTTCTTGTCAATTCTAGAAATGTTCAAAAAAGAGTTGAAAAATACTACAACTACTATAATTCTCAGGTGGTCTATCCACCAGTCGATACAAAAAAATTTAAGTTTTTATCTCAAAAAAATTATTACCTCTTATGCTCTAGACTTTCTCCCGAAAAAAATGTAGTTCTTGTAACAAAAGCTTTTGAACTTATGCCAGATAAAAATCTTTTTATCGTTGGAGATGGTCCATTAAAATCAGAAATTGTTAATATCTCTAATAGAAATCCCAATATTCAATACCTTGGGTCCAAAAATGAGGATGAACTGGCTAAAATATACGGAGAATGTATTGCGGCCATTTATGTTTCAAAAAAAGAAGACTTTGGAATGGTCCCGGTTGAGGCCATGGCGGCTGGCAAACCTTGCATTGGTGCAAATGATGGTGGGATGAAAGAAACAATTATTCATGGCCAAACTGGCCTATTGATAAAACAAACGGTCCCTGAAATAACCAAGGCTGTTAAAACCCTCACCCCAAAAATTGCATTAAAAATGAGGCCAAACTGCGAAAAAAGAGCAAAGGACTTTAAAGAAGAGCTTTTTGTAAAAAGCATAGTAAAACACTTAAAATGAAAATAAACAATATTTATAACCGACTCAAAGAAGAAAATTTTAGATATCTACTGATCTTGATTAGTATCCTGTCTAGCTACTTTCTAAAATTTTTTAAACCGAAATTTTTCTACTTTGACAACAAAAGATATTCTTACTATAATGGAAGATATACTTTCTCCTGGAGAACTGAGAGAACGATAGAAATTCCAATAGTAATGGAGTTTATTAATAAAAATTCTCATAAAGATCTCCTAGAAATCGGGAATGTGATCGGGCACCATTTTACATTTCCTCATGATATTATAGATAAATATGAGGTTGCCAAGGGTGTTATTAATAAGGATGTTGTAGATTTTAAATTAAATAAAAAATACGATTTAATCTTTTCTGTTTCCACCATGGAGCATGTTGGGTGGGATGAAGATGTTAAAGATCCAGATAAAATAGAAAAATCTATTTTGAATTTAAAAAAACACCTTAAAAAAGATGGGAAAATTATAATAACCGTTCCTACTGGATATAATCCAAATTTAGATAAATTATTTTCTAGGCCTGAAATTTTTAAAAAATGTTATTTTTTCAAAAGAGGTATCTTTAACACCTGGAGACAAACTTCTTTGGATAAAATAAAAAAATACAGATATGGGCTAGATAGGGCCAATGCAATGGCTGTCATTTTTATTGCTTAATGACTATGCTTAAAGAATTTCTTATATATCTTTCCCAAAAGCTCTAAGTCATTTCTATCTAATGCTTTTGTTAAGAATATTAATATAAGATAAAACATTCCGAAGCTTATTCCCAATAGAATTAATAAGAATGTATTCACGTCTAAAAAATTACTTACCCACATTAAAACTGCTGCTGGTATTATCGCAGAAATAAAAACGTTTATGAGCTTTCTTCTAAATGGAAAGATTCTTGTAAAGTAGTAGCTTTCGAATATAATCAAGGTCGATAATATCATGAAAGATAGGGCGGTTGAAAATGCGGCTCCATTTATGCCATATATCGGGATTAAAAAATAATTAAGCATAAAATTGATTACCCCTACTATTATAAGATTTGTTAATACTGTTTTTGACCTGCCTACTGAAAGTAAAAGGTTGTTAGAAACTGCCGCTATTGAGTATATAAATTGCCCAAAGGCTAATATTCTAAGTGCATTTATTGCAAAAAGATACTCTGCCCCGAATAGGAAATTTATAAAAACTCCTGGAAATAATAATATTAAAACTAGCAATGGCATATTTATTATCCATACCCATTTAACAACTTGTTTGGATAACTCGGTTGCCACCATCTTTTTTTCTGAATATAACTCTCTTGTTATCATAGGGAAAAACATTTTTATAAAAATTTCCTGAGAAATCACCAATAATGCTGCTATGGGAATTACTGCATTATATATTCCCACCCAATAAACATTCTTAAAATACCCAATTAAAATACTATCTATCCAAAACATTAAGCTTCCTATGATGCCGAATACTATCAGTGGCCAAGAATATTTTAGCACACTACTTATTATATATTTCTTCTCTGGGGCCGAAAGGCTTATTCTTTTTTCAAATTTCTTTGAAAGTTCTATTCTGCCATAAAGATACGCAAAAATCAGACTAATAAAAATCCCTAGAAAATAAGAAAAGGCCATAGACTCTACCGACTTTAAACCAATAGTTACAAATATTCCAAGGAAAATCAGTTTAGACATGTTTTGCAAGATGTTCGAACCAAAAGAGTCTGCATCTATTCTTTCATAAGATCTTATTAGCAAGAAATAAAAGTTCGCTAATAGATTAATGGGAATCAGTACTGCAAAGATTTTCAAAAATATACTTAGCTCTGCATTATGAAATATATTGATGGCAATAAACCCTGAGGAAATCCAAAGTATTATGGCTGCTAAAATCCCCGAGATTAATAAAAATTTCTGAGATGCTTTTATTAGATAGCTTATCTTTTCTCTTTCGTCTTTTGCTCTATATATCGGAACAAACCTTGTCAAACCGTCCCCCAAGCCTAATCCTGCAAAAGCCACAAAAAACCCAAGAACCATCACCGCCAAACTAAATATTCCATAAGCCTCCGGTCCATAATATCTTGCTATAATAATTCTATAAAGATATATGAATAACTTTGAGAGAAAAATTCCTACAAATACAACCGCCGAAGATCTTGCTAAAATGCCCAAGTTTTTACTTACTTCCTTTTGATTATTGTCCATATTAATTATATTTTTCTATGTTTTAAAAAACTATAGCCAATAATTACTTTCGCTCATGGATCATCTTCGATTCATCAAACCTTCCAATGTCATACATTAAGAATATTTTATGAAGCCCATATCCATGATATACTCCAAAAATTATATCTAAAATCATATGTAATGCCATCCCGATTAATATAAAATAAAAATATGGGCTTAAAAAATAAGCTATAAAAAATACTACTATTAATGGCTCAATTCCGTGAAAAATAAAAAAGCAATGTCTTAACTCTATTCTCTCCTCTTTGGATAATTTTTTTATTTTTTTCCCTGCCTCCTTATGCCAAAGATATGCATTCCTTAAACTCCAGTCTTTTGTTATCCATACATAGACTAAGTAATGATCTACGTCGATTAAAACAGTCGATGCTATTATCAATAAAAAACCTACTATCGATACTTCAGGAAAAGCCCACAGGAGTATACTTGCAAAAACTGTTCCTATAGCTAAGTGTTGAGATGGGTACATTTAATCCTCTATTTTTTTTACTATATCTACGAATGCTGGACGTGTTATTAAAACTCCCACTGTAATTCCAATTATCGTAGTTATCGCGAATCCCTTTAGAAGCCCTGCTCCTGCCCAAAGAAGAGGGAGAAGTGCTACTAATGCTGTGAAATATGCCCCCATAATAATTGCCATTGCTCTTTTCATTCTTTCCTTTATGCTTATTTCCTTATTGTGCTTTGCCTCATCTATAACAATTATCTGGCTATCTATTCCCATACCAATCGTCGCTATAATTCCTGCTATACTTGGAAGGTCTAAATTCCAATTAATCAATGATGCTATTCCTAAAATTATGATAACCTCTGAAATACTAGTTAATACCAAAAAGAACGATGCTTTTACTTTTCTGTATCTTACAAATACTACTATAGAAACTGCAAGAAGTGCTGCTAGCCCAGCTATAAATATTGAACGAATGAAATCCTTTCCCAGAATTGGAGATATTGTGTCCAACTTCACTATTTCTAGCTTATATGGTAAACTTCCTGTAATTAACACTGTTTGAAGTTTTTTCATGTTCTCCTCTGCTGCCTCATATGCCTCTATTTGAGTTGCTCCTGTCCCAGAACCTGATATTGCAATTTGCGTTGTTACTCTGCCCTTTAACCCTTCGCTTATTAATAGTGTATCAACCAAATTATCGTCTAAATATAACTCTAATGGCATCGAGAGATAACTCCCACTCGGGGTTGAATTTACTTCTAACTTTCCTGTTATTTTTGCATGTCTTTTTGCAGCGTCTTCACTTAAGTAAATTGCGAATCTGAAATTACAAAAATATCCGTCGCCGGACTGATCACATCTTTCTATTATTGCTTCGGGTGGATTTCTTGAAACTGATGTTATATCTTTATCTCCTCCAACGAATACAGTTTCATTTCCAATTTTTGCCTCAAACTTTCCTTGTTTTGAAATTAACTCTTCCAAGTCGCTTGGAGTGGCACCTGCAATTTCTATTGACATAAAGTTGTTTCCAGACAAATCCCTAACTGGTAAAATTTTCATGTCAGATATTCCATAGACATTTAATCTATTACTTATCACGTCGATTAATGTCCTTACTTGATCTGATGTTAGGTCAATATTTTCTGCCTTTATTAGAGCTCTAGAGCCCCCGGACAAATCCAATCCTGTCTTAATTTTCGTTTTTGGTATTGCTGCAACAATTATTTCTGGTGCTGTCTCTGAAAAATATATTATTTCTCCATCACTCGTTTGGAAAATTACTTTCTCACTTTCTCCTGAAGTAAATCTCTCTGAAATTGAATTTGAAAAATCGTCTAGAGTTTTTATTTTTATTCCGTCTACTCCGGTTATAATTTGACCCTGTTTTAGCCCTTGTTCAAAAGCAGAAGAATTACTAACTACGCTTGAAATTAAAATTCCGCTCTTCATAAAATTTGGTGTTACAAATATTGAAATCAATGACAGCACTAATACAATTAACAAAATCCAAATTCTCCAAGTTAGTTTCATTTTTTAGCCTCCACGTACCATTTTAATATTGATGCGTTTGTTATCCATGTATTCAATAGATCAAAGAACAAACCTATTGCCAATATGATGAAAATCTGTTGTAATATGAAGGAAAAAGAGCTAATGATCATCAAGGCAAATACTATCGCCAAAAGTGATGTCAAGGTCATTGTTGTTCCTGTTTTGAATGCCCCAAAAAGTCTTTCATTTACTGAACCCTTATGTCGCTTTAGCATTCTTGTTGTAAGAAGTATATCTGTATCTACCGAGTAACCTATAAGCATTAAGAAGGCTACAATTCCTGCGCTAGATAATTTCATTCCCAATAAATCTACCACGGCAAGTGTCATTATGATATCTGCAAAAGCTGAAATAATTACTGCTGTAGATGGAACAATTGTTCTAAAAATTATAAAAACCACTATGGCCATAAAGATGAATGCTGCCAGGATTGCTATAATTAACTGCTTGTAGAAACTTTCTGAAAGAGTTGAACCTGTAAACTCAAAGCTTGAATTTTCTGATGTTAACTCGTGCCCAAGATAATCTTCTACTGCCTTTTTTGTCGTTTCTCCGTCGGAAGTTGTCTCTATTATTAGAGCCTTTTGCTCTCTTGAAACAATATCATAAATAGTTCTTGTACTCAAATCTTCTAATTTACCGGACAACTCTGAAACCAAAGCATTTGTATCTACCTCTTCATAGATTGTTATTGTAGTTCCTCCTGTCAAGGAAATGTCTTTATTTAAGAAATCACCGTTATTTGAATAAAATATCCCGATGAAAATAAGTGATAATACAAATAATGTTATTGGTATTAACAGCAATAGCTTGTAATTTTTGTCATGAAACTTCCCGAAACTTGATTTATTTTCTTCTTCCATTTTGTTTTTAATTTAAAGCTATATATAAAAGTTATTAGAAACCCTTTTTTAAAGATTTGTTTTGAATTCTACATTTCTAGAAAGCTAAAAATAGATTTCTGTATAACCAATATTCCAAAAATCAATAAAATATACCATGGGAATGCTATTAAGATAGATAAAAGTAAAACTATTCCTCCGAGAAAATCTATTATACTTGCTGGGTCTTTTGGTATTCCTCCGAGAAATGATTTAAAAAGCAACAAAGCCCCGAAGATAAAAAGTGGCTGCCATGGCAAATCTAGTCCTGCCCCAAATATCAATAATAACCCTGCGAGCATGTCTATTGCACCCAATATTTTAACTACCATAATTTTTAAAAGAAAGTTCCCTTTAAAAAAATATCATGCGAATAGTAACTCCAGCTCGGCCAGTCAAAAGCCCTATAATATTTTTAAGATACTTTCTTTTGACTAACCTCGGTCTGAAACCTAGTGCCACCCTCCTAAAGGTGGAAGTAGTAGGTTCAAATCCTTTTTACAGAAACCATTAAATACACTTTTAGTGATGTTATTTTATGCGATCGTAACTCAGTCTGGATAGAGTGCCACCCTCCTAAGGTGGAAGTCGTAGGTTCAAATCCTATCGATCGCGCTATACAATATGAAAATTTTAATTAGCAAGGGTAAATTAGAGAAAAGACGGAAGGAGCAAATAAGAAACTGGTTTGCCGAATATAAAAAAACCGTATCTTGCTCTAGATGTGGTAGAATGAGTGGATTGGAGTTTCATCATAGACTTCCAGTTGAGAAAAAGGATACGATAAGTGCTTTAGTTAGAATGGGTGCTCCGATGGAAAGGATTTTGGACGAGATAAAGAAATGTGATATTTTATGCACGTCTTGCCATAGAAAACTGCATAATAATTATACAAAAATCTAGGACCTTAATAGACTGCTAATGATGTCTACATATTCCACTGCCTTTCCTTTTAGAAAATCTTGTTGTTCTTTTGTGTCCGTATTTGTATCATAGTATTTTACCGTCTCTTCTTCCCAGGGATTACGACCACCTTCGCGGGCCAACTGACATATTGCTAATACTAGACCTCCTTCTTTTGGCCTAAAAACGTAAGTATCTGAAAAAATCCTATGACTAACTGGCCAACCGGAGGCCTCCCTGTACCCTCTTTTCTTTAGTTCTTCGCTTACTCTTGAAAAATCAATACTCGATGCTGATCTCGCCCATTTCCCATTTAACTCCATAGATATTCTCCATGCCTTCTCTTCAAATGTACCCTTAAGATTTGGACTACAGTAAATAATTTTTCCCGCATTCTCATTTAACAATAGTTCTGAAATCTTTGGCTTTGAGCAATCTTGCATAAATCTTGATTGAAGAAATGATTTATAATTATTGTTATTCTCACTTACTTTTGTGGAGAAATTTTTCCTAAATGATGCTGTCATAAATTTTAAAAAGGCTTCAGGACTATTTTGATTAAGCGTGGATAGTTTAAAGGCAGAATAACTGGCTTCCAACCAGTTGATCGGGGTTCGATTCCCCGTCCGCGCATATTTCTTCAGAAATTGCGCGACGAATAGAATCGAACGAGTTCTCATCCCTAACTCAGCCACCCAAAAGCCCTGTAATGTTTTTACATACTTTCTTTTGGCTAACTTCGGCTCGGCCACCGCATTTTCTGGCGCTACCAGCGCATGTTCAAAAATACAAAACCTCGTCCACGCACCTTTTCCACATTCTTCTTGCACAAAAGTTTATAAACCCAAATTAGCTAAAATTATTATTCCAGGGTAAGTAAAATGAACATCTACGCTATTAAGAAATATCAAAAATGCCAACAAAAAAATCACCAAGAAAAGGAAGCCTGCAATACTGGCCTCGTAAAAGAGCAGCTAAAATGCTGCCTAGTATAAACTGGGACGCTATTAATTCTGATAAAAAACTTAAAGGGTTTATTTGCTATAAAGCTGGTATGAAATCTGCTATTGTAAAAGATAGCACTGAACATTCTATGACTAAAAATAAAACAAAAGCTGTTCCCGCTACAATACTCGAGTGTCCTCCAATGAAAATTCTTTCAGTTAGATTTTACAAAGATTCTAAAGTCGCCAAAGAAATTTTGGCTGAAAACCTAGATAAAGAATTAAAGAGGCAAATAAAAATGCCAAAAAAAAATGAGGGCTCAAAGAAAAAAATTGATGATATTAAGGAGAGTGAATACGATGATATTCGAGTAATTTGTTATTCTGTTGTTAAAAAAACTAATATTAAAACAAAGCCAGACGTGGCTGAAGTTGGAATTAATGGTGATATTTCTGAGAAACTTGCATTTGTAAAAGAAAACTTAGGAAAAGAGATTTCTGCTCTTGATACATTTTCTGAAGGACAACTTGTAGATTTAAGGGGCGTTACAACTGGTCGCGGGCTTTGTGGACCCGTAAAGAGATTTGGAATTACATTAAAGAGTCATAAATCAGAGAAGGGACAAAGAAGACCTGGGTCACTTGGTCCTTGGCATCCTGCTAGAGTTATTTTTAGAGTTCCTATGGCTGGTCAGCTTGGAATGTTTACTCGTGCAATCTATAATAATAAAATCGTTAAAATGGGCAAAGCATCTGACTTTGAGTTAAATAATATTAAAAATTACGGTGATGTAAAAACTGATTTTTTGATTGTTAATGGATCTATTCAAGGCCCGTCAAAAAGACAATTGATTGCTACATACCCGCTACGACCTACTCGAAAACAATCAAAGAAAAACTTTGAATTTATTACACTAAGATAAAATGGAAAAAATAAAACTTTACGACATCAAGGGAAAGGCAGCTAAAGAGATTGCTTCTCCGGAATTTTTTAGTGCTGATGTCAGAAGTGATATTATATTTAAAGTTCTTGAAGCTAAAAAATCGTGGCAACCATATGGACCTAATTTAATGGCAGGAAATAATTATTCTGCAAGCGGTATTATGAAGCATCATCGTAAAGTTTGGAAGAGTCAGTATGGCCGTGGTATCTCCAGAGTTCCTCGAAAGATTATGACAAGAAAAGGTTCTCAATTTAATTTTGTTGGAGCAACTGTTCCTAACTGTAGGGGTGGACGAAGAGCTCATCCTCCTAAAGCTGTATCTATGATTAATACTAGGTCTGTTAATAAAAAGGAGATGCGGGTTGCATTGATTTCTGCTTTGAGTGCTACTGCAGATGGTAGCTTTATATCAAGAAGGTATGAAACCCTTAAGGACGTAAAAGTTGAAAATGCTCCATATGTTGTTGATTCAGGAATTACTGCCCTAAAGACTAAAGACTTAATTCAAAGTGTAAAAAGTATTCTCGGAGAATCTCTATTCTCTCTTGCAGTCAAGAAAAAAACTCAAAGAGCTGGAAAAGGAAAATCTAGAGGAAGAAAATATAAAAGCACTGCTGGACTTTTAATCGTTCTGGGAGAAGATGAAAAAATTAAAACAACTGCATTTGATGTTTCCCATGCCAAGAAACTTAGTGTTTTGGATTTAGCAGTTGGAGGACCGGGAAGAATTACTCTTTACACAGAAAAAGCAATACAAGAATTAGGAGAGAAACTAAAATGATGAAACCATTAGTCACAGAAAAGGCCGTAATGATGATTGAAAGAGAAAATGTTTTAACATTTGTTACAGATATGTCTGATACAAAAGAATCTATTAAAAAATATGTTGAAGAAGTTTTAGATGTTAAAGTGGAAAAAATTAGAACACTCATTCACAAGAATAGGAAACATGCTTATGTTAAATTAAATAAAGATAGTCTAGCGATAGATGTCGCGACTAAATTGGGATTAATGTAAATGGGAAAAAGAATTATTGTTCAAGCTCGTGGAAAAGGAAGTCATACTTACAAAGTTAAAAAAAGCTCATTTAAACATGAATTAAAATACTCGCCAGAAATGGGGGGAGAAGGGATTGTTGTTAAATTAATCAATTCAGCTGGGCATTCTGCTCCAATAGCTAAAGTGGCTCATGCCAAAGGTTCTTTTTTTATGCCTGCTGCAAAAAATATGTTTGAAGGACAAAAAATTGGATTTGACAAAAGCAAAATCTCAGATGGACACATTTTAAAATTAAAAGATATTCCTGTAAAAACATCTATTTATAATATAGAGTCTCGCCCAAGAGATGGTGGAAAATTTATTAAGACTGGCGGGAGTAGTGCTACTATAAGTCGGGTTGTTGAGAACAAGATACATGTTATTATGCCTTCAAAAAAGGAAAAAATATTTAATGGCGAGTGTCGAGCGACTATTGGTGTTGCCGCTGGAGCCGGGAGACTTGACAAGCCTGTATTAAAAGCTGGTAAACAACACTTCATTAAAAAAGCAAAAAATAAATTATTCCCGAGGACATCGGCAGTTTGTATGAATGTCATTGACCATCCATTCGGTTCAGGTAGAGCAAAAAACCCTAAGCCAAAAATTGCTAAAAGAAATTCTCCTCCTGGTGCAAAAGTTGGTTTAATTAGGCCAAGAAGAACTGGTAAGAAAAAATAAAATGGAAATAAAGAAAAAAGAATTCAAATATCGTGGGAAAACAATTGAAGAGCTAAAAGCCTTAGATGTTAGAGAGTTTGCTCAATACCTTCCTGCTAGAAAAAGAAGGACTGTTCTTAGAAGTTTCCAGGCTCATGAGGATTTTGTTTCTAAAGTAGAATTAAAGACGCAGAAAAAAAGGATTATAAAAACTCACCTAAGAGATCTTGTTATTGTTCCGGCACTTGTTGGAATGAAGATTCAAATTTACAACGGTAACAAATTTGTTCCAATTGAAGTCACCGGTGAAATGCTTGGGTGTAAAATGGGAGAATTTGCTCCAACAAGAGCAAGAATAGTTCATACAAGCTTAAATAAAAAAGTTAAATCGGTAAGAAAATAAAATGACAGAAGAAAATAAAAAAATACAAATAACAGAGAAGAAAGAAAAGATAGTTTCTACTAAACCTGAAGAGAAAAAGACAGAAGAGAAAAAAGAAGAAAGAGTTTCTACTAAGCCTGAAGAAAAGCAGAAAGTTCCTGAAGAAAAAAAGACAGAAGAAAAAAAAGACTCTAAGCCTAAAAAAAAGATAGATAAAAAACCTGCAAAAGAATTTATTATTTCGAATCTTACTAATATTAAAATATCTACAAAATATGCTATATCAATCTGTAAATTTATAAAAAATAAAACTGTTGAGCAAGCTATTCTTGATCTGGAGCAAGTTGTTCTTGGTAAAAAAGCTGTTCCAATGAAAGGTGAGATCCCCCATCGGCATGGTAAAGGAATTATGTCTGGAAGATTCCCAGAAAGAGCTGCAAAAGAATTTATTTCGGTTCTAAAAAATGCTGCTGGAAATGCTGCGTCAAACGGTATTGATGAACCTGTAATTGTTGAAGCAATTGCCAACATAGGAAATAGACCATATGCAAAATATGGGGTAAGAAGAAAGAGGACTCACTTAAAAATTCAATTAAAAAATAAGGTAACAAAAAAATAAAATGGATGAAAGAAAAACTGTCAGCTTCAAAAAGGAAGAATATTCGATGAAAGAACGAATAAAAAATAACTTAGGAAAAGGTAAAGTTAGCGCTGTTAACATAATATATACTCCCGTCGGTGAGAAGATTGTTATCTCCACAAATAAGCCTGGGCTTGTAATTGGCCGAAAGGGTGAGAAAATCAATGAACTTACACGTATGCTAAAAAAAGAATTTAAGCTTGAAAATCCACACATAGAAATTAAGGAAATACTTCATCCTGAGTTTGATGCTCAATTTATGGCTGATGATATTGCTCTTAGCCTTGAGAGATTTGGACCACTAAAGTTTAAAGTTGTTTCCTATCGTGCGCTTCAAAGAATTGTTAAAGCTGGTGCGCTTGGAGTTGAGTTAAGAATCAGTGGTAAACTTCCTGGTTCTCGTGCAAAAAGTTGGAGATTTGCTCACGGATATTTGAAGAAAACTGGAGACTCCGCTAAGGTTGTCAATAAGGCTCAGGCTCGAGCGGAAACAAAACCTGGGACAGTCGGTGTTAAGGTTAGCATTATGCCTCCAGATGCAAAACTTGTAGACAGAATAAATATTACAGAAGAGTTAGTTAAAGAATTAAAAAATAACTCGGAAAAGGCAAAAATGCCTGAAGTTAAATTAACTATCAAGAAGAAAGTTACGAAGAAAAAATCTGTTAAAAAAACTAAGGAGGCAAAGAAATAATGGCAACCTTAAAAGCAAAAGAAATCGCAAAGATTTCTGTTAATGATAGAAAAAAGAAGCTAAAGGAGCTCAAGCTTGAGCTTATGAAATCTAGTGCTGGAGCTGGAAAATCAAACAACACTAAGCAAATCAAAAAAATGATAGCTAGAATACACACAATCAACAAATCTTTGGAGGCACCCATCGGGGTACAAGAACCTTCGCGGAAGGAGTTGAAAAAATAAAACTATGGAAATATGTCCAAAATGTGGCTTGCCAGAACAAGCTTGTGTTTGCGAACAAATAGTAAAAAGTTCGCAAAGAATAAAGATATCAACGGACCGTAAAAGATACGGGAAAATAGTAACCGTTGTTACCGGCTTCGATAAGGGTATCGACGTGAAAAAAATAGCTAAGAGTCTCAAGAATGAGCTTGCGTGTGGGGGAACCTTTCGGGGGGACCTAATTGAACTTCAAGGAGATCACACGAAAAAAATCAAATCAATCCTCGTGGGATTAGGATTTGAAGAAGACTCGATAGATGAATAGGAACGCTTAAAAGCGACGCAAAAAACCCTATTATACACAAAAATAAAAATGGAAACGGAAAACAAAAAAACAAACGCAGAGCCCGCAAAGGGTAAGAATGCAGAGCTAGTTAGACCTGACTGTGGGGATAAAGATTGTCATATCCATGGTGGGCTTAAGACTAGGGGTAAAACTTTTGAAGGAATTGTAATAAAGAAATTTCATAAAAGAATTGCTATTCAGTTTGAAAGAATGATCTATGTTAAAAAATATGAAAGATACGCTAAATCTAAGACAAAGGTTCATGCTAGGCTCACTACTTGCATGGAGAAGGAAATTAAGAAGGGCGACCTTGTGAAGATTCAGGAATGTAGGCCACTTAGTAAGATTATCCACTTCGTTGTAATTTCAAAAGTTAAAGATGCGGAGGATGTAAAATGAAAGCAATAAGCGCACGGGCAACTGTTAGTATGAATCTCGGTTGCAAAATGATCGCAGCTGACAATAGCGGTGCAAAAATTGTAAAACTTGTTTCAGTAAAGAAAGCTAAGGCAAAAAAAGGAAAGCAGGTTTGCGCCAAGATTGGAGACTGGGTAAAAGTATCAATAAGAAAGGGCGTTCCTGATATGAAAGGAAAAGTTTTCGATGCAGTTTTAATTAGACAAAAGAAGTCATACCGAAGACTTACTGGAGAAAGAATTGCATTTGAAGATAATGCAGTAGCCATATTAAAAGATG
>Ga0208904_1000428_pt1 | contig 36122 bp, 22 predicted proteins | sample AntAceMetag02UKB_FD_184774 | JGI IMG/M metagenome (GOLD analysis project Ga0208904, IMG submission 184774) | Saline lake microbial communities from Ace Lake, Antarctica - Antarctic Ace Lake Metagenome 02UKB (SPAdes) (version 2) | ecosystem: Environmental > Aquatic > Non-marine Saline and...
ACTTACCGGTCCTGCCTTGGTGTCAAGATCGATACTCACAGGTATTCTTTTCTCATCAGCAGTAACCCACATATGACCGCTAATCTCATGCTTTGAAGTCGCCTTTACTCTCTTTAAATGCATGTACAATTTATATGTCTTAATTTTGCCAAAAGGAGTCTCGAGCATTTGGGTATCAACATATTCAACATATAGAGCTCTATCTCTTTTTCTGCTCTTGACATTGAAGCTATGCCCCCCTTTAAGAAGCTCGAAATCAATTAACCTAATAACATAAAAGCCGCCCAAGGGGTCAACTGTATCTGGAAGCATCATGCACTTCTCGCCGTCAACTTCTAAATAATGCTCATCCTGATTATAAGTAACTACCTTATCGTTCTGTCTGTGGCTTGTAGCCTGTGAATGCTCTTGAAAATAAAGAGAATTTAATTCATTTTTATCAAGTATGGATTTAATCCAGCCCTCTATTTCAAAAAATACAGTAATAAAATCAGACGTTCTGGCATTAGCACTAAAGAAGTAAGCTTCTTTACCTCTATAATCTCCAATTTTGTCAATGCGCATAATAGCTTTGCCTGAAGGCATTCCCAGATACCTGAGAGTATAAACAAGCTTTTCAGGAGCAGCCGTTGGAATCGCAGCATTTGAGCTCAATTCAGAGATAACATGACTCTTATACTTTCTAGCGGCCAGCTGCCAGCCAAAAAATTGATAAAAAATATAACCCAAAATAATTAAGACTATAAAAATTAAAAATAACTTTGATAATTTCTTTTTCATTTTATTATCCTATACACTTTTGTATCCCCAAAATCCTTCACCTCAAATAAATCATAGCTTTCAGATGACTCCAGCAATTTAGCTTTTACATTTTCTCTTTCTGAGAGTTGGGTATATTTTGAGAAATGCACCACAACATAAGTAACACCTAATCTATTTAAAATAGTCTTTGTTTGCGGCTCTAAGATATCCCTTATCTTTTCATTGGTTGAATAGGCTTCGGTTCCCTTTGGTGCACCATTAACTAATTTCTTTTGATGCATCCTTTGGCTAAACAAATAAATAACTGTATCGTCTTCTTCCAGTGGGTACTCAACTATTAGGATATCCTCAGGTTGCTCCTTGAGCCAAGAATATACTTCCTCAGTTGGTGCAATGTCGGATATTCTCTTGACCGGAACATACAAAAACTCTAATAAAAGTATTATCGAAAATAATATGACTAAAATATTTCTAAATTTCGATACCCGCTTAATTTCAAATAAAAATTTTATTCCAAAGGCCATTAAAACCGAGAAAGCCAACATAAGCACTATCCCAAAACGTCCAATCGAGCGAAAGAAAGGAACGATATAATAACTATAAGCTGAAGGTAGCCATAATTCCTTACCGAATAGAACAAACACAGGATAAAGAGAAAAGAGAAAAGCAACTACTGCTAAAGACACAAAGAAATTAATTGAAAAATCCATTTCTTCTGCCTTTTTGATATCTTTAGCTGCAACTTCCGCTTTTTTAGAATTCTTCCAAACCCTAAAGGCATAAATAGACATAATAATTACAAAGAAACCTATGAAAAGATTATACTCCTGATAATTTTCTCCGTAAAACAATAATCCTTCAAATCTGGAAGTAAACCCCCCCCAAAGAGGATGATTTGGAGAAGGAACTATGTAATTCAATATAGTCGCTGAAGCCCCTTGCAACTCTTTAATGTCGCGCTCATAACTTTTTAGGACAGAGAGCTTCCCGTCTCCGGATAAGTATGAATTCAGAATAGGAAATATATATGGAAAACAAATCACTGCGGCCGTAAAAACTGTCACCACTAAGAGGCTGATATTTTTCACGATACCTACCTGCGGTGTAAAGTTAATCTCATGCAGTTTTCTAATTTTTCTATAAAACTTCCTAACCATCATGAAGATAAAAAATGTGGCCGCGGCGACTAGCATAAAATATCCATAATAGGTATCGGATAATAAGGTCAAAGCAAAAAATAAACCGCAGAAAATAGCATTAGGATAAGTCCTCTCTTTATGCAGTTTAAAAAGAAATAAGATAAAAAGCGGCATCCACTGAATATTTGCTAAAGTTATATGGCTGGCATGAGCAAAATGATACGGACAAAAGGCATAAGCCAGGCCTGCTACAAATGAGGCCCACTTGTTTCTGGTTAGATAGACAGCCAATAAATACATAGCTAGGCCGGCTAATGGAAAAGTCATAAGCATAATGAAATTATAGGCAAAGATTTCATTTTGCATAAGAGTCAGCAGTAAAAGCGGATAATTAGCAAACTGCAGACCTATATTCTTAGCAATATCTTTCGATAAATCTATACCATATGGACAGGCTATAATAGAGACAAACTGACAGTCTAAATCATGTTGCCAGGCGTATTTCACCCACCAGGCATACCAAAGCGTCTCGATTAAATCCCCTTGATAGTCATATATAGAAGTATGCATGTTTAATATCAGAGGGAATGTAAAGATACCCGCTAAGATAAAAAACAAAACAAAGATGATAACCTCAAATTTGTACTTTTGGAGAAAACCCATGTTTTACTTTCTGCCTTTAAAGATAATAACAGCTACCAGGGCTAAAAATACAACCACTGAGACAAAAATAACCTTTATGAACTTAGCAGAGGCATTATGAGGCGAAAGAGCAACATTAACCTCTTCCATAGTTCTGCGCTTTGCTCTTTCCGCTTCAATAAAGGCAATTCTTTTATTTAGTAGAGCTTCTTCCCAAATTCTCTTAAAACCGGTTCCTTCAAAGGTTAAGGCCACATTATCATTATCCGTTTTAACTTCACTTACCCAATTAATATCCTGCTTTACAAAAGATCGATTGATGATTTCTTCAAAGAAACAAGCATCATCTTCAATACTGATAATATCTTCATCTTCTTTTGGCATAAAGACCAGATCACCCTTTATAGCATCATCGGTAGCTAAATCAATAGAAAATAATAAGGCATCTATAGATTCAGATGATAGAAGGACGCGAATACCTTCCTTCTCTTCCCAGCGCCTGAGATTCTTTGAAAAAAGTCCGCCCTGATTATTAACTAAGAGATACATATCCGCATCTGATGATGCTTTAATAAGCTTCAAGACTTTTTTATTATCTGAAAATGATGGTCTCGATCCTTTATAAACGTCAATGGCTCTGTATAAATCTTTCGGCTCCATGCCCATCAGAAAATATTTACCAACTTGGACATATGCGGCTATATCCTTCTGCCCATGGTAGGGTTCAAGTTGTTTATCACGATAGATAATTTCATATCCTTCATAGGTTACCGTTTTAAGAGGTTTTCTTTTCTTTAAGATAATATTCATAGCTTCAATAAAGCTAGCCTCTTTTGACTTTAATTCAACCGCAATTAAAAAATCAGGATAATTGGGTTCATCAGCACTATTAAAAGCCTCTTGAGGTAAGTAAACCGCGCCCACCATAGTACTTATAGGCAATTCAGCATATAATTCATTAATAGCTTCATTTTTAGTTGTTGTTTCTTTAATCTCAAATCTTTCACGCCATAAATCAGTGACATAACTAAAACCTGTATCATCCGGGTCATTATTTATGAATATAACAATATCAGCATCCTTACCAATAAAACTAAATTCATTAGTTTTCGCCTCAAGATTTGATACACCTAAAAACATCCCAGCTATTAAAACAAACAGCAGACAAATCTTTTTCATTAATTCTCTCCCCTAATTTTTTCTAAGTTATATTCAACTTTGACTAAATTAATATTTTCCGTTAGTGTATATTTAAACTCGTATGAATTAGCATCCATTACCCTTTTAATGAGCTGCATAAAAAAGCGAACATCTTTTTTAGAACTTGTTAAATCACATCCGGCCGTAAATTCAAAATACATAGAACCTTTATGACTACAAGCTTGCTCTAAAGACAAAAGAGAAATATTAATTTTTCTGAGCTGATCGGCTGACCTGAAAACATTATACGAAGCCTCATCCTTGAGCTCATCAACATAATACTCAAAAAGCCCCTGCTCATTATTAATAAATATACTCAGTAAAGCCCTGTCAGGCGCGCTGTTAACTACCTCTGGTTTTTTCATACCAGCCTTAAAAACCCTCTCAAACATATCTTTATCTGAGGAGACTATTATCGTATCCTTATACCAAGCAGCACTCATAAGGTCACTATCGTTATCTCGGGCTTCTAAGACATGCCAACCATCCTGTTTCTTAGAAATATAATCTTCTCTAAAATTTGGTGTAATCCCATAGAAAGCCATTGGAATCTGGATCATTCGCCTAAGGCGAGCTGATTTAATAACTGCTAAGTAATTGAAATCCTCTGAATCATCTTCTTTAGGTTCGGCCATTACACAGATGTATAGGGGTAATAAAAAGCTCCCTCCTGCCTTTACTATCATTCGTGCCACTTCTGATTCAATGGCATATTCTTCTTGAAACTTAAAATTCACTATTTCATCAAGTATTTGGGCATTTTCAGATTGAATATTAATAAATGAATTAAGAAAATAATCACTCTCAACTACATCAAATCCAGAATCGCCAACAGGTAATACTACCCAAAGAACTAAGATTCCAATTAAGAGCAATAAAAAAATAAAGAAGCATTTAAACATCCTTATCATAATATAATTATTCCTCGTTATATTGTTTTTCTAAAAAATATCTGATGAACTTAATGATAAATCCGAGAATTAAAATGAAGAAGCCGATATTAGTCAGCCATTCCGCCTGTGGCCTTAATTCAAACATTAGCAATGCAGCTGCAATAAGCATAATCACAATGAAAAGACTGATAAATATATTGGCATAGACATTGTATTTCTTTATAGTACATTCATATATTTGCTTAAGCCTCAAAAGGCACATGTCCTTTTCGGTATAACGCATAATTTGATATATCTTACCAATACACATAGAACCAATTAGAATAAGGAAAAAATCGAACTTATAATAAAAGAATGTGTAGGAAGAAACTATTTTTGAAAATAGAAAAAGAACACTAAAAATCAAAACAGGGGGCACATACGTCCAAAAATCAAGACGGAGTATCCTGAGATATTTTTCTTTGGTTGTAGACCAGAAGATGGTTGCATATAACAGCCAGACACATGAAAAAATTAAACCCCCGTACAGACATAGCTGCCAATTTACACTAATAGCTCCTCTTTTGCGAAACCACTTTGTAGATTCCCAGACTACATAGGCCCTAAGGAAGGTCAGGTTTTTATTCTGATAATTTGTAGCCATAACTTCATAAAAATCAGGATTAGATTTCCCTGTTTTAATCAGTTCAATCTTATTCAAACCTTCATCAACTAAATTACTATCAATAACAATAAAGCCCTCTACCCATTCTCCCGAGACTTGCGGTTTGAGGATGCCCAATTTTACATTATCCTTGTAAACACTTATTTGTTGATTTGGTTCGTTTGTCCTGTATTTAAAAGCTAAATAAATGGCATCTTTCTCCGGAATAGAACAAACAAAAATGCTTCTCTCGGCCGTCATCATAACATAGCCCAGATCACCATCACTTTTAGCCCGCCAACCCCTTAAGAGTAAAAAGTTCTCACCATCACTAGATGAAAAAAAGCTATAATTGGTTTTAAACCTATTAAGCTGAGAATCGACCATTGTTTGATAGAAAAAGAGCAGCAAGAAGCCTATAACTAAAGATAATACAAAATAAATCGCTATTTTAGTATAAGTTTTCATATTTAACCTTTACGTCTTATAATGCCTGAGAGTAAACCAATCACACAAAAGATAAAAAAGCCTGCACTTAGCACAAGCCCTGCCCAGAATTGTCTTTGGACGGTATATTGTAACATAATGGTCAGTTGTTGTCCAACTTTTTGTTGACCTGTAAGTAGCCAGGCATTTGCGTAACCATTTGCCATAAAATGAGTTTCATATTTATTGACATCATGATGCGCCCCTTTTAAGCGAGCCGTCCAATACGGATCAGAAGACTCTAAAAAGAAGAGAAATTTCCACTTTGGAAGGTACTTTTTGCTCGTAAACTCAAGTGAAACAGGGCTAATTTGATTTTCTTCAAGTGGTAGCATCTCGGTAGCAGGCATACTATTTGGTGAAATCAAGACATAATACCCTTCATCCTGATACTGGAGAAAACTAAAGTTCTTCTTGCCTTTAGAAATATTATAAGTCGCAGACTTATATTCTGAGTTTTTGGCATCATAGGATAACCTTAGCGCTTTTTTGTTTTCTTTAAAAATAACTGATTTAGGTAAAGCCCCTATGTCCTCTATTGGCTTAGGATATAAGCTTACTCTGCCCTTAAAGTCATTTTCAATAACCACATCACAATTGAATTCATAGGTATAAATCTCTATTTTATCAAAGAGGGCTAATTCATTATTTATCTCTAAACCATTAGGTACAAACTTTAGATAGTTCTTTTCTGGCTTCATCATTAAAGCTTCAAGCTTTATGACTGAATTAGTATTTCTTCTTGAATAAAATTTCTTAATTAACTTATCATTGAGATATATGTCTATAAACCTGTCCTGATTTTGGCTGTTTGAAGTTAATTTCAAATTGACCCTGCAAGGTTTTTTCTCTCGTGAATCAACCTCAACTATCATAGGAACCTTTAAATCTTTGAAGTAATTTAATTTTTTAGCATTGCTCTTTTGCATATATGAATCGGGTATAAATTTAATTCTAACTTTTTTGCTATTGATTTCATCGGCTACTTCTTTTTTATAAAATAATTCATCATTTGCTGTGTCTAAAAGGAGGCATTCTGGAGCCTTATAGGTGTCAGGTAATAAATCCTTGTTATAATAAATAACTTTACTGATTAAATCATCACGATTAAAGATCTCTAGTAAATCTTCACTAGCATTTGCTTTGAAGAGATTTGTATATTCAAATAAAGGTGTTCTGCTCAAAGCTTCAAAACACTCTATGGACCCATAAATAATATTTACCTTATCCGCCAAAAAACCATGAGGCAGAGTTTTATTTATTGAATAGACTTTCCATTTCCCAAAAGTTTTATCTAATTTGATACCCTTTTGAAGCTTAAGTTTATTAGCTACAAATTCAGGTGATTCATAACGATCATAAAAATCCCATCTTAAATCACCTTCGTATAATAAGTATTTAATATTGAACATAGGTAATATCTTCTCAGCAATAAAAGCTGAATTCTGATTATAGATATTTACCCGCTTATGCTTCTCATCCTTACCCGCCTTATTAATATATAGCCAGCTATAAAGGGCATTGCCGAAATTAGGAATCGAGTAGGCCGAACCAAAACTAGACTGCATCACTGGAGTAATAATCGGCTTCTGAGTAAAATATGCCAGAACAGGCTCATACCCCGCATAGCCCCAGTCAGTGATTCTTCGAACACTAGAATTTAAAACCATTATTCTGTAATAATCACTTTGACTATCAAACCAATTTGCCGCCTCAAAAACATAGGGCGGAATTTCTATATGATTAGAGGGGATATAATGACGTTCCTCTTTGGAAGTAAACATACGGCCACTTGCAATGGGAAAAGCATATACCAACAATAAAATAGAGACAGCCACACTCAGAGATCCCAAAACAACTCTTTTCTTATCCCAAAGACTAAAAGCCTTACTGGTAAGATAATATATACAAACCGAAAAACCCAAGACTGTAAACAGTGACCATTTATACCAAGGACTTCTAATCATCCAGAAACCCGGAACATATTTAACCAGAAATGTATTTAAGGAAGCAAAGGGCGGATGGATGCCTGTTGCAAAAATAATACCCATAAGGCTCAACAAAACAAAGAAAGGTAAATAGACCTGCCCTTTTAGATTGAAGACTGAAAGAAAAACCAGGATAACTGGTAAAATACTTAAAATAATAAATAACTTATTATGTTTATAGAATTCACTATATAAAACGTAGGGATCATCCTCATAATCTTCATGCCAGGTCCAAGCGGCCTGAAAACAGAGAACATTTAAAAGGCTGGTGTACTTTGAGCGCTCTTTTATGCCCTCTTCTACGCTTTCTTTATATGTAGATAACGGCTTTAGGTCTTCTGAATTTAGAAGCCTATTGGCCTGAGGGTAAATCCAAAAGGCATTGATTAAGGTAATTATTAATACTAACAACAATACAAAACTTATAAATCTTTTAGCTGATACTTTCTTTGTTTTTATTACATGGATTACAAAACAATATATAAGCCAGAGCAGCATAAAACAAAGAGCCACATACATAATGGGCGGATTTACTCCCACACCAGAAAGAAGAATCCCTAAGAGGCCGGCCAAAGATAAATACTTAAGATATCTTTTTGTATTAATGGCATTAATTACAAAACCAGCTAAAAAAGGTAAACCTACATAAGCTGATAAATTAGCAATATTAAATCCCAGCCAGACCGGCTCTAAATATAAATTGAACATATAAAAAACAACGGCTGGTAAAACTATTAAAGGATGCGGATGTTTGCCGCGCTCGAATGAAGCTAATAAATAATATATTGAAAAACCTGAGAGCATAAACCAGAAGATGAACTGGATCTTCTGAGCACTTAATATAGAAAGCCCTATTTGCTGTAAAAAAGCGGGCATAAAAAGAAAAAATAGCGCCGCAAAATTATCTATTGGATAAGTGCCGGTAGCTCTTTGATTAAACCAAGAATACAAATAGGAATGCCATTCACTTAAAGATAGAGGTATGCTTAAATCCTCGGATTTGATAAGCTGATTATCCTTAAACCACAATAAGGGCATTAAGCCCAAAATCAGGATAATAAGTATACTAATAATCAAAAAAGTGACTTGATTGTTTTTATTATTTTTCTGCATAACAAACTAGACTATCGCCAGTATCTTTAGAAGCCCTTTGATATTTTTTATAGCGGCTACCGCCGCAATAATTACACTTTATTTTTTCCATAATTTTAATTTCAGTAAGTAACTTAATCCCATCAGGACTGCCAATCCGCTTACTAGGGCCCCCCAGTAGAAAAGTCTTTGCGGCCAAAACTCTATTAAATAGTGACCGCTGGCATCATTCTCTATAAACCAAGTATTATTATACCCGTCAGCCTGAAGATGCAAACCTACTATTTTGCCCTCTTTATAAAGCTTCCAGTTTTTATCATATGATTCATTAAAAATTAAATAGGCACTGTCGGTAATGCCTGAAGCCTGTGCTTCATATTTGGTTGGATTAACCATATTATATTTAATGGTCTCAGCCTGCAATTCATCTTTAAAAATTTCATTACTCAGAATTTCTATATTATAGTCTTCAGCTACAAACTGATTAATCTTAAAAACATGCTTGCCCTTATCTATATCTACATCGTTATTCATATAAACAAAATCTTTAGTTAAATTAAGTCTAATTTTTTTATTGTCGATCTCAAGAATGACAAAATTATTTTCTTTTGGAATTAAGAAATGGCTGTCATCTTTTGAAACCGGGTAGACAATTATTTTATAGTTGTCCTTTTTAGGTAAGTAGAAATCCCCGCTGAACTCCATACCGCCCATGCCTACATTAAAGTCTCTAAAGGCAAAGGTAACCTGCCTGGATAGCCTAGTCGTTTCGGGATAGGGCGTATAAAAACTTATAATATTTATCCCCGGTTTGAGGATAATTTTTTTGAAGCGGACTTGTTCGATTTCATCGGCTTTGCACATAGGATAACGAAGAAGAACATCATTTTGGTAAATATAAAGGCTTCTATCCAGCATAAAAGAAAATGTCTCAAAGGAAAAATTAACCAGCTTGTCTTCATCACTTAAATTATTAATAAAAATATTAGGCTGCTTATTAGTTCGCAACCACTTCCAGCCCTGGGCATCATCATGAGAACTTAATTCGCTTATGCCGACTATTTTTTCAACCTTTATATAGTCAGGCTGTTTAAAACCCGCACCAGACTTTAAAACAAGGCTTGAGGTTTCAAAAATATAATTAAAAGAATTAATCCTGCTCTTAATTAAATCCTTGAAGATAGCTTCTGCTTCATCAGCCCCTTTATTATAGAAAATACAGTCGTTAGATGCCCCCCTGCTTAAAAGCTTCCGGGTATCTTCATGGCTATTATCATCATAAAATAATAAGACCTTAGTTCTTAAAAAACCCAGGTTGGCTAAGTTAGAAATAACTTTTTTAGCTCCGAAGACTAAGAAAGCTGAATGTTTTATAGAAATACCGTTTTGGGGGTCTGTCAACTCATAGAAATCCCATTCACCGATGCTTTTCTTAATTTTAAGACTCATGTTCTTTTGAATATTCTTTGTTAATTCGGCCGGCGATAAAAGCGGACCATAAAAATCATACCAACAGTCATTTCTGACAATAAGGTATTTAACATTTAATAAACGGGCGATCTCCTTCAGGTCAACTAAGGCATTTTTATACAAATCGTCATAAAAAATTTTGCCTATTTCCCCTTCACCACCATAAGAAGCACTACCCCAAATAACAGGGATTTTAGATAATAAATTCAGTAAATTTGTCGGGGCCCCATAACCCCAGACATAGGTGTCTAGGCTTTCTTTAGGTAAGGAGATGATTCGGTACCCACCTTTGCGCGCATCTAAATAATCAGCAGCCGTATAAACATATTCCGGTACTTGCAGTTGCAAAGAAAACATCTTCTGTCTCTTGGGGATTATAGCACCTGTGATCATCGGATAACTATAGCCCAGAATAGAGACAACCATTAAAACAATAAACAAAACAGGGATTAATTTTATTTTATATCCAGCAATAACCAGTTTTACTTTCTGATTAATATTTAATGAGTTAAGTTTTAGATATAAAAAGCTTATGGTTATACTTATTAAAAATGAATAAGCAAATATAGTTGCTAGGGTAAATTTATAATAAGGACTTCTAAAAACTAAGAATATAGGAACTAGCTGTGCTACCTTCATAAAGATATGCCCGTATGGCAAGTGAGCTCCAGTGGCAAAAATAGTGGCAACTAGGGCAACAAAAGCAAAATAGAGAACTTCCAAATTCTTCTTAAAAATTAAGGACAGGTAGGCTAAAGTCGACATTAAAACACTTAAAAAAAGCAGAATCGGATTAGAAAAGAAACTCTTGGCATAAGCAACATACGGTTCATCATACCAACTGTAATACCAATCCCACGCGCCCTGAAACCTGATAGTATTTAAAATACTCGTGTGCGTACTTATACCCTTAAGCCAATTAACCATATTAAAGGCTTCGAGCGGACTAGCCGTAGCCGCGTCTTTTAGTGTTTTTAATATTTCAAAGCCATAGGGCATTATCCAATAAATATTAAAAAGCGAAAAGCTCGCCCCAAAAAGTAACAAGAGACCAACTGAACGCGCAACCACCCTGAGCCCCTTTTTCTGCAATAAATCCCGTACAGACATGAAGACCATGTAACCGACTAAAACTCCAAAGGGTATAGCGAAAACTGAAGGACTAGCTCCAATTTCAGAAAACATTACGGAAGCTAAACCGAATATCACCGCGGCTTTTAAATAGCCCATCTTCCCTTCTTTGGCCTGGATAAATAAGGCCAGACTCAAAGGAATGGCCACTAAGGAAGAGATTTCAGCTGCTTTGGCTACTTCCCAGACATTAAAGACTAAAGGATTAAAAGCATAAAATAAAACGGCGATGAAGCGTTGTAATCTATTGGGCTTATCTCTTTGGATGACGCTCATAAAATAATACATGGATAAACAAATAGCTAAAAACCAGAAACAATAACTGGCTCTCTGAGTAAAGAAGATGGAATTGCTCATTTTATAAAATATAAACTGGATAAAATGGAAGAATATAGACGTAATATGAATAGCTGAAGCCGCCCCGGTTCCATTAATATGATTCCAGGTAAAAAGACGATTATAAAAAAACGTGGCCGGATTTAGGGGAAAAGTCACATCCGAGCCATTAATCAAATGACCCGCCTTAAACCATAATAAGGGTGTTAAACCTAAGACAAAAAGAATAATCGAATCTATTAAATATGGCTTTTTATTTTTTTTATTTTCCATTAATCTTCTTACTTGTTTTTAAGTAAATCAACAAAATCAATACTGGCGACCAAAGTAGCATAAAAAAACTATATTAGCAAACTGTTTTACAAAGAAACTAAGTTTAGCAAAAGACAGAATGGCCAAGATAACGATGTAAAATAAAAAAACAACCAAAAATATAATCGACTTCCTTTTAGATAAAAGCCGATAAAGCCGCTTAAATTTATTGGCTATAAAAATACTTATCAAAACGCTTTATCAAACTTATGCTTTCGTCTAGTTACAGAAACTACTACGAATAAACAAAGCAAAGTACAAAAAGACACACTAGATATAATGCAACCTTTTACAAAAAGATCCTGAGGCCTATATTTAATGTTTAACTTTTGGCTATTGATTTCATCAATATACCAGCCATTTGCATAACCATTAGCGATAAAATGATTATTAAAGCCAGCACCAGAATCCTCGATAAGATCCCACTGAGAATGGTAAGATTCATTAAAAACTAAAAAATATGAGCCTGATCTATCAAGTGAAACTGTGTATTGTGTAGGATTAATTTTTTTATAATCAATTTTTGCTACAATAGAACTACTCTTTTGCCTCTTAGTCGGATAAATACCAATTATATAATCTTCACCAGAATTTACCTGTTCCATCTTGACTGTCTGTAAACCACTTTTTAGATTAGTATTTGCAGAATACACTATAGTATTATGTACTTTGTTTCTTTTTAATTTTATATCTTGGCCATTAATAGAAATTATGTACTCTTTAGCAAGAGTATCATACGCTTCAAGGGGATATGGATATACACATATACAATATTTGGTATCTACTGGTAGATTTATTAATTTATCAAAGCTGAATTTACCAAAAACAGCGTCATCTTTAATACCAAAACTAACTATTTTATCCTCATACTCATCCCCGTAAGCCATATTAGCAAAGTCGATGATATTCTCTCCCGGACTAAGTAAAATATTCTCTAACACAATTTGTTTATTTTCATCCTCTGCCACAGGAAAGTTATTAATATATTCAGAGTTAATATAAACATAAAGATTTCTATCTCTGCCGAAAGAGTGGGCAGTAAAAGCTATATTGACTCTCTGCGGTGAAGTTGAGCCATTATTAAGAATAATATGGTCGCCGTTATTTAGCTTCAGCAGATACCAAGTATCCTTACCAATAAGGCTTATGGTCTCATCATAAAAACCTTTGTTATAAGTAATAGATATGTTCTCTTGCTCACTTTCTGCTTTATTTATAAAATTAATATTCATTTGAGAGCTATCTAAGAATATATAGTAATTTAAAAAATTATCCCGGATATAATCAAAATAATTATTGGTTGTTTGAAAATCATAATTATAATAAACAACTTCATTTATCAAATTTTTCTCTATAAAACTGCTTAAAAGATCACTATTAAGCTGATTCTCAAAAAGCAGCAGGGGCTCATCTAATAAATTTGTATTAGTTAGTGCAGCTAATACACCTATGCCACCTTTAACTAAAGTTGCTTTGTCCTTCGTGTAGACATATGGCAAATCTACGTTGGCTTTATATAGATCCCAATTGCCAAATTTTTTCTCCAGGGTTATTTCTTTTTGTCTGCTGAGCCTCTCTAAAACATATTCAGGAGAATCAATTCCATTATCTGGAAACGTATAACTAACATCATTTTCCTGTAAGACATAACCTGCATTAAGCATGTTGAGCAATTTAACTGCCGAAAACCCCTTGTTGTATAAAACATCATAAAAAGCAGAAGTTACATCTTTGCTTTGACTTCCAGTTATCTGGGTATAGATATTAAATAGAACCGGCTTGAGAGAAACTTGAGTCACAAAAGGCGTTGGACCAGAAAGCCCCCAACTATAAGCCCAATATTTGTTATCCGGCAAATCCATAATCCTAAAGTATTCATCTTTACTGTTTATATAATCACTAAATTCAGTTATATATTCCGGTATAACCGCATGATTAGGTGGTAAAAATTTTCTAGTTTCAGGAGAAACGAAAAATTTGCCAAAAACCACCGGATAAGCATAGGCCATATTGAGAATAATAAGCGCTGCAATTAAACTACGCTTTATTAAAATTGTTTTTTGCCATTTCTTATTTTCAAGGAATTCACATAATCTTTCTGTTGCCAGACCTATAAAGAATGCATATCCCAAACAAGTAAGCAAGGTAAATTTATACCAAGGACTTCGTACTATCCAGAAAAAAGGTACGTGATTAACGCACCACAAATATAAACCTCCAAAAGGTGCGTGAGCACCCATACTGAAAATTAAGCCTAAAACAGTTAGGGGCAAAAAGAAAATCTTATAACGATTTTTGCGCAAAAAGAGACCACATAAAACTAATAAAGGCAGGCCCCAACTAAGAATAATAAAAAACACATTTTCCTTAAAAACAATAGCATAGGGACAATATGGCTCTTGCCAGCCCTGATACCAAGTCCACATACCTTGAAAGCGCAGTACGCTGGATATTGATGTATTAGCACTTATACCTTGTAACCACTGCAGGGCATCATCCTTAGAGAGGAATGATAAACCAGTATCAGAAACACTATTGAACACATTACCTATCATGGGTAAAAGCCAGAATGAATTAATTAAGATAACCGGAATAAATATAGAAACCGAGTATTTTAAAAAAAACTTTATCTCTTTAGAATTAGAAAGTTTTCTTTCTTTAGCAGCATAGATGATGAAAGATAAAATCACTATAGGTATAACAGCCATTACTAGTGGAGGGTTAGCTCCACTTGATGAAGCAGCAACAGAAACAAAGCTTATTAATGCGGCTGATTTGAAAATGGTGTATTTTCTTTCTAGGCCCTTAAGGAAGATAACCACAATCAAAGGCAAGGTGGCATACAAAGCAAGGTTGGCCATATTAAAACCTGACCAAATAGGATCTAAATATAGATTAAACATATAGAAACAAACTGCCACCAAGGAAGCCAAATATTTATTTTTAGAATTCAAAAGCTGGCTCATCATATAGAACATTGAAAACCCGGGTAGCATGAACCAAATTATAAATTGTATTTTCTGTATCGAAATGACTGATAGATTAATTAATCTCAGAAGAGCCTGCAGACCAAAAAAAGTTAGATTAGCAAACGGAATATTATAATTAAGACCTGTGTTATAAAGATTATTCCAACCATACCAAGTTAAATCAAATTGTTTAAGAGTCAGGGGCAGCCTCATATCATCTGAAGTTATCACCATACCCCTGTTAAACCATAACAAAGGTGCTAATCCCCAAATAAATATTACTATTAAACAAAATAAAAGATACTTTTTATGTGTTTTGCTCATTTTTTTCCTATTATAAGATATTAGTCTGGCAACAAGATTTTTTCTATTTTAATATAATCAACTAACATTTTAGAAACGGTTTCATTTGCAGAACATGCAAGAAAACCAAAAAATAGGGGACAATTAGGTAACGTTATTTCCTTACCATTCCTGACATACCCGCTATATTTCATTTCGCCAAGATACTCTCCGTCTAAATAAAAATAGGCATTTTTATTTATTATCTTAAGATTATATATATGGTATTCATCATTAAGCTCTCGAGCAAAATCTCCGTGAATATCCCCACACATATTATTAAAATCAGCGTAAGCTAAGGGATGACCTGGAGTTTGCTTGTAGCCACTATCCCTACGACATTTTATATTATATGGATTAGCATGAAAATGAATATAATAAAAACCATCAGGAACACCCTGGGATTTCCCAAATAAAGCTATGGACTCAAATGTCTGGGGATTGTTTTTTTTAGAAATATCAAATTGATTAAAGGGCATTCTGGCTTTTACTTCATAAGACATATTTTCATTAATGGAAAAAGTTTTATCTTTTAAATAAAAAAAGCCAATGGATGCTTTTGCAGTTAAACACAAGTAGGATTCTCCATTAATTTCAAACAAATCAGTATTACAGCTATCCGGTATACAAAACCCGTCAAAAACATCCCATTGAGAGGAAATTTCGTTAAAGTCATCATATAATATGGTTTCAGTTTTAAGGTCTTCAAAAGGTACTCCTTTAATACAGTTCTTTTTAATATCGCTAGAAAAAATGTTGCTGCTTAACATAAAAAAACATATAATTAACAATATTACTATAGAAACTATTTTCCTCTTTTCCATTAAAAAACTTCCTTTTTTCAGCTTTTTTATTTTTAATTAACTTCGTAACTTATTTTTTTTAATCAAAAAATTTCCTAATACAAGTACATCCATCCCAGTAGAATAAAATGTTCTAAGAGCATCCTTGGGGCTTTCAACCAATGGTTCTCCTCTATCATTAAATGAGGTATTTAATAAAGCCGGTATATTAGTTATCTTTCTAAACTGGGTAATTAATTCATGAAATCGTGGATTCGTTTCCTTATTAACTGTTTGCAAACGCACCGTATTATCGATATGCATTGCTTGAGATAAATATTTCCTCATCTCCGGCTTAACAGTAAATGTCAGGAGCATAAACGGAGATGGATGATAATTTTCAACATATTTTGGAGCATCTTCTTCAAGTATAGAAGGAGCAAAAGGACGCCACATTTCCCTATGTTTAACTTCGCGATTTACTTTATCCTTCATATCTTCTTTTGCCGGATGAGCAAGAATAGATCGATTTCCCAGCGCGCGCGGACCCAATTCCATTCTGCCTTGAAACCACCCAACTATACACCCCTCCGCGAGAAAACGAGCTGTTTCTTCTTCGATATTCTCATAATACTTATAATCAGTTTTCGCTTCTTTTAAGAAATTCAAAATATATTCGTTTGAATATTCGGGACCCCAATACGCGTGAGACATTTTAAATTTTGATTTATTTCCAAGTCTCGCGTAAAGCTCAAATGCCGCTCCAAGAGCTGTACCGGCATCATGAGCCGCTGGTTGAATAAAAATATCTTTAATAAAAGGTAAATTTAATATTTTCGCGTTCATATCGCAATTTAAAGCCACTCCACCGGCAAGACAAAGCTTATCCAAATTAGACTCACTATTTAATTTCTTTACAGCCATTATGCTCGCCTTTTCTACAATATTCTGAGCGGTACAAGCTATATTTTTATGTAACTTCGTCAATTCTTCATTCTCTTTTCTACGAGGACCAAATTGTTTCCAAAGATATTTGTAATACCATTTCTTTAAATAATACATACCATCTTTCTCTTTGAGTATAAATTCCTCTAATTCAGGCATTATTTTCCCATAAGCCGCGAGCCCCATTATCTTACCTTCTTGGCTATGGCGAACAAAGCCTAATAAATCCGTAGCATTACTATAAAGACCGCCAAGAGAATTCCTAAGTCTAATTTTCTTTAAGATTCGCATCTCATTGCCAACACCTACTGCCAGCATACCCGAATCATCTTCGGCGCTACCATCAAGAGTTATAATATTTGCTTTATCAAATCCACTCATTCTATAAGTACTAGCAGCATGTGCAATATGATGTGAGAAAAAAATAAATTTTTTATTCGAGATATTGGGGTCAATTTCTTTAAGGGCATTTTTTAATTTATACATTATTATTTCATATTCAAATACAGAACCAATCTGCTGAAGATACCTGTCAAAATTAAATTCTTTGGTTTCATCAATAAGGTTCCTTATGGCATAAACTAAGGGTGAACTCCACCCTACAGCGATATAATCAACCTGGTGCATATTTATATCCGCTTCTTTCAGGCAATATTTAATCGCTTTTACAGGAGGCATCCGTGGCGCATGCTTAATGCGAGTAAACCTTTCTTCCTCTGCTGCTGCTATTAGTTCTCCATCATTAAGTAAACAGGCGGCACTGTTCCAAGAAATTGGCGCTGTAATACCTAGAATATACATTAGTATCTCCTTTGATTATAGTTTTGTAGCAATATATTACAATTAGTAGTAAAATCTTAATTTCTTATAACTAAAGTTATCAATAGAAAGCGTTTACCAAACTTTTCTTTTTATCAATAAAAATATAAAACAAATTATGCTAAATCCAGCTGAGACAAATAAAGAAACCTTAAAATATACCTGCGGTTGAAACTTAATATCTATTTGATAAGACCCAATTTTTTCTACATACCAACCATTCGCAAACGAATTAGCTACAAAATGACTCTTTAAATCTTGACCTTCAGCATAAGCACACCACCCTGGATGAAAAGACTCTGAGAATATGAGGAAAAACGGCTTTTTAGCAACAACTTTAACATAATATTCCGTAGGATTAACCTTCGAAAAGATAATCTCTGGATTTTGCTCTATATGTTGATTGAGCCCTTTGCCATGAATTTCTATTAAATAATCCTCATCTTGTATCTGATTAACCGTTAATTCCACAACTCCTTTGACAGCATTAAGTTGCTTCACAAAAGATAACCGTCCATCTATGTTCTGTGCCTTTAGCTTTTGCTCTTGTTTATTTATTATTACATTTATTTCTTTAAAGTCAATAAAATTAGTACTTATAGGATATAAATGAATATCATAAGGGCCCTCTGAAGGTTTATAAAACACGGTTTGATAAAATAAATTCCCAAGCTTGATATTTTTATTAATCGCAATCGAAACGGCTTGTCCATTTACTATATCAGCATAATCGACCTGATAGAAAGATATGATGTTCTCACCAGGATGCAATTTTATCTTTTTTAATAAAACTTTGGTAACTACTTCTTGTTTTAAGTTATACACTGAAACCAAAGCATCATTAATATATACATATAAATCTCTCTCTCGACCAAAAGCATAAGCTTGTAAAAATAAATTTGTTTCAGAAGGCAGACTATTGGAATTTTGTATTACGATATGCCTTGCTCGATTATTCTGAAGTAACTTCCAACCTGACTTAGCGGCGATTGTCTCCTCTTGGGGATAATAACCATCTTCAAAAGTATATTGTAATTTATCGTCATTGGCCGTTTCGGAAAGTTGCCTTGAATCGACTATTTTTGCGTTTAGCTCTCTAGTATCCATAAAGGCGTACCAGTCACAATTATCGTAATCAGCTGTTTGCAAGTCATCACTTGTAGTCTGAGCATCATTTGAGGAATAGAAAGTCACTAAACTACCAACCATATTCTCATTTGAAATCTTATTGTAGAAATCTAAATCTTGATTATCCTCAGAAAATATTAAAACCTGATTATCAACAATATCAGTATCACAAATAGAAACCAAAGCTTGATGACCACCCATTATAATACTTGCCTTATTTCTGGTATATATGTGGTCCAATAGAGGCTTAACCTTGTAAAAATCCCACATCCCGAACCTTCTCTCAAAATTGATGTTATTTTGGTATTGCAAGGCATCTTTAATAAATTCAGGATCATCTCCCAGAAAAAAAGTTGGTCCTTTATAAAAATCATTTCTAACATCATTTTCCTGTAAGATATAACCAATATTAAATAAATTAAAAAGTTTGTAGACATTGGGTGTCACTCTATTAAATATAGCCAGCTTAATGATATCGCACATTGGCCGCGACATATTCACAGCACCCTGAGACATAAGAATATATTCTGGATCATAGGAAAAAACAACTGGCTTGCTAATGAAATTATTTATTATGGAGCCATATCCATTGTATCCCCAAGAAGATATCCAGGGACTATCTCCGGGCATATTATAGATTCTAAAATAATCACTCTGGTCATTGAGCCACTCGGCCGATTCATTAACATAATCCGGTATTTCTATATGATTTGGCGGCAGAAAAGTTCTATCGCTTTTTTCATGGAACATCTTTCCTGAAAAAACTGGGTAAGCATAAGTAATGTTTAAAAGGACTATAAGAAAAACTGTTGTATAGGCTAGCCAACTGCCTCTTGCTTTAAATTTATTCAATAAATACGTGAATATACTCTTTGAGGCTAAACCCATAAGAAATGAAAAACTTATACAAATTATGATTCCAAACTTAAAATAAGGACTTCTGATAATCCACAGTAAAGGAACATTTTTAACTACCCATAAATACGTAGAGGAAAATGGGAAATGTGCTCCCATGCTTAAGACAACTCCAGTAATTGCAAGAAGCGAAAATAATAATTTATATTTATTTTTTGAAAAAAACATTGCAAATAAAACCATAAGTGGTGCAAACCAGCTGAGAATAATCAATAAAATATTAGTTTGAAAGAGCTTAGAATAGGCCTGATACGGATCAACACAACCATCATACCAGGTCCAATCCCCTTGGAGGCGAATAACGTTAAAAAAACTCGTGTGCGTAGAAATGCCTTTGAGCCAAAGGAAAGCTTCGACTTTTTTTGAGACAAAAAAACTGCTATCTGATGAACGTATTAAAGAAATAGCCTCCGGCAACAGCCAGTATAAATTTATAATTAGAGCTGCTATCAGAAACGAAACAAAAAACAGCAGAGTTCTTTTAAGCCTTTTAAAATCCTTTAAATACAATTGCTTTAGCAAGAAAAATACAAAGCAAAACATTATGGGAGAGATTACAGCTATCATTTCAGAAGGGTTGTTGCCGGCAGCTCCAATAAATAGGCATAAGAGAGAAATTAGGCCTAAGTTTTTAAAGGTGTATTTATCTTTTCTAATAGCGACAATAATTACAGTCAGGATAAAAGGCAAAATAGCATAACCGCTTATCAGAGGCGGTTTGAAGGCCACCCAAATACCGATCTGCCACAAATTATAAAGATAAAAAGATGCTGCACTAAAGGCAGCTATATGGCTATATTTCGTTCTTATAAGTTTATTGACCATATAATACATTGCTATACCTGAGAGCATAAACCAGAATATAAAACTAATTTTTTCGGTTGTAATAATATCCAAACCATATTTTTGCAGTAAAGCCGGTAGGGCCTGAAATATAATAAGGCAGGTATCTAAGATTCTTTCTGCGCCTGCCCCTAGTTGCTCATTCCAGACATAAAATAGCTGTGACCATTTTTCATAACTATAAGGCAAACGCATATCATTTGAGATAATGAGCATACCTCGCTTAAACCACAAAATAGGCGTTAAGCCCAATATTAATGTAAGGATAAAAAATAAACTATTTTCTTTTTTAGATTTCATTATCTTCTCATAGCCACTTAAGGCCATTATATTATTCTTAAGAAGCTTTTGAGGCTTCAATCCAGAGTGATCCCGCAATATTATTAATTATAGGAACCTGCTCGCAAAATTCGCCAATTTTTTTTACAATAGTAATAAGTTTAGCCGGTGTGGCCGGATGCAAAAAATCAAAATTTTTCACACTTATATCCTGCCAACCATTATCTTTAAGAAAATTATTTAATTGTGATTTCAAAAAAGCTGTTTCAGTAGGTGTTTGATGCCAGTGTCTGATGAAAGCTATATTCCTCTCTAAAAAAATCTGCGGATTAAGCATATTAGGCTCAAAAAATAAAATAGAGCCATTATCTTTTAAGACTCTCTTGATTTCGCAAAAAGCCGCATTCAAATCAACGTGATGTAAAATGCCATCCCCCACAACAGCTTCAAAACTCTCATTTTTAAAAGGTAGATGAGTAATATCAGCACATAAATAAGTTGCAGTAATATTTTGTTTTTTGGCAATTTCAATTAAATCAGGCGTAAGATCTATGCCTGTGACCTCTAGGTAATCCTTAACTGAAGAGGTTAATTCTCCTGCTCCGCAACCCACCTCCAGAAGATTCTTTTTTATATTACCTCTTTTCAAAAAATCCTTTAAGATACTTTGCTTTCTTTTTAAGCGCTGCTTACCAGCTTTTGTAGCCTGGCCCCACCAAGAATGACCATAGGCTTCTGCCTTTGTGCGAAAGTGTTCATGCTCAATGGTTTTATTTTGAACTATTTTCTTCTCTTTTGTCATTTAACGATATACCTTATACTATTATATAGAAAAGGAATTTCTGTGATTTTAACAATGAGTTGCTTCATAATTGTGCTTTCTGCAATATAAACATGTTACAATAATAATCTCAGACATACTTTTGATGCCATAATTGAAAAATTAAAAGAGTCCATATTAGTTTTCGGTTATCTTTTTTCATACAAAAGTGTTCATTTAATATTCTTTTGACATATTTATCGTTAAACATTCCTTGTTTTTTTAACTTTGAAGAATCAAGTATATCAGTAACAAACGAGCGTAACTCCCCGTTTATCCATTTGCCTACTGGAATACCGAAGCCTTTCTTGGGTCTGTTAATAATTTCCTTAGGTAATCTTTTCTGGGCTGCTTTTTTCAAAATATATTTCGTTCTAAATTTTCTGAGCTTTAACGATGGCCCTAAGCTAGAGACAAATTCCACAAATTCCTTATCTAAAAATGGCGACCGCACCTCTAGAGAGTTAGCCATGCTTGCTCTATCAACTTTTACTAATACATCATCCTGCAGATAAAGTTTCGCATCCAGGTACAAAAGCCTTTCTAATGAATCCTTTGAATTACATTTATCCAGACAACTTCTAATATCTTCAAATTCATCCTTATTACTTAAATTTTCTCTAAAATCATCTGTAAAAAGAGATTCTTTTTCTTCGGGTGTATAAGATCCCATCCACCTATAGTGTCTTTCTTCGGGGGAAGTTCCTAGCCCAGAAACAAATTTTTTTGCTTTAAAATCAAAACTGAAATTATCAAGAGAAACTGGTAATTTGTTAACTATTTTTTTAAAACTATTAATAACCGGCGCGGGTAATAATTTAAAATATTCAGCAGTTTTATGGGCCCCATAAGTAGGATAACCTGCAAAAAGTTCATCTCCCCCATCACCACTCAAAACCACTTTGACGTGCTTGCCCGTAAAAGATGATAATAAATAAGTAGGCACTATTGAAGCATCAGCTAATGGTTCATCTAAAATATCACATATTCCTGGGATAATATCCAAAAGTTGCCTAGCACTAAGACGCTCTTCATGATAATCAACACCTAAATATCCCGCCACTCTTTTAGCATATCTGCTTTCATCAAATGACTTATCATCAAAGGCTATATTGAAAGCTTTAACGCTTGTTGATGACAACTCAGACATAAGGCTAATAATGTAAGATGAATCTAAGCCACCGCTTAAAAAAGCACCTAAGCTTACATCACTTACAAGTCTCTTTTTTACTGATTTCTTAAGTAAATTATCAAGCTCTATTGCTGCTTCGTCTTCATTTCGCAGCTTAGAATTATTAGCTGAAGAATATCTTATATCCCAATAAGGTTCATTTATAATTTTATCTTTAGTGATTACTAATTTATATCCCGGTTGAACTTTTTTTATTTTTGAAAAAATTGTTGCTGGTGCTGGTACAAATTCATAAGTAAAATATTTACTAACCGCATTAAAATCTAATACTTTACTAACCTTGGGATGTTGCAGCATTGACTTTATTTCTGAAGAAAAAACGACTCCATTTTCTACAAATGAATAGTGCAGCGGCTTTTGCCCCATATTATCTCGGGCTAATATTAATTTTTTTTCTCTTTCATCCCAAAGAGCAATCGCAAACATGCCATCTAATTTCTTTATAAAATCTTCTCCATGTTCTTCATAAAGATGAACAATAACTTCGGCATCCGACTTTGTATAGAAATTGTGGGATTTATTCTGAAGGATTTGCTTTAATTCTTGATAGTTGTATATTTCGCCATTACAAACAGCCCAAACCATTTTATCTTCACTGTGCATTGGCTGATTGCCAGTATTTAAATCTATAATACTTAATCTTCTGAATCCCAGGCCAGCATTTTTTGTTAAGTAATACCCTTCATCATCCGGTCCACGATGAATTTGGGCCTGATTCATTTTCTTTAACGCCTGTACATTAATAGGCGGTGCTTTATAATTAACAATACCACATATTCCACACATAATTAATCAATATTAAGCTTAGTTAAAATAACGTAAGGAGCCTTATCTTGAGATTCATGATAGGTTCTGATGGAAATTTCACTTAAAAGACCCATAAGGATAAACTGAACTCCAGTTATTATGCAAATGGTCATAATGAATATCATAGGACTTATCCACGCGCCATGCAATAACAAGGCACGAATGAAGACAAAAACACTCACTAAGAAGCCAATAAGGAATAGGAAAATTCCAATAAAACCAAAAACATAAATGGGTTTTGTGGCATATCTAATAAGAAAATTAGCGGTTATCAGATCTAAAATTACTTTAAAGGTTCTGCTTAATCCGTATTTAGTCTGCCCATGAATCCTAGGAGAATGTCCAACTTCTACCTCTGCCATTTTAGCACCCATCCAGGCAGCATACACGGCTAAAAGCCTGTGCATTTCTCCGTAGAGCTTTAAGTCTGATAAAACTTCTTTGCGGTATGCCTTGAGAGTGCAACCAAAGTCATGTATGGGAACATTGGCGATTTTGGAAATTAATTTATTAGCTATTAGAGAAGGCAAGCGTTTGGTAAAAAAAGGGTCTTGTCTATTTTTTCTCCAGCCGCTAACGACGTCAAAGCCTTCATTGATTTTGTTTATTAATTTAGGAAAATCATTAGGATCATTCTGGAGGTCAGCATCCATGGTAATAATAATATCACCTTTGGCGCAATCAACTCCAGCAGCTATTGCAATGGTTTGACCGCAATTTCTCCTTAAATTTATCCCTTTCATATTTTTATCTTTTTTTGTCACTTCACCGATTACATTCCAACTTTTATCCTCAGAGCCGTCATTAACAAAAATGACCTCATATTCCAGCTCGAGCCCAGGCAATACTCCAGCTAATTTATCATAAAGAATTTTTAGATCATCTTCTTCATTATATACCGGAATAACTACTGACAAATCAACTTTATTGCTCATAAAAACTCCTTGGTTTTATTTCTATAAATATCAAAAATATTTTCGATTATAGTTAGGCTGAAGGTTCACAGTCAGCAATTCTTGCATCACATAATTTGCCTAAATATTTGTGATATACACACTCTGTTTCAAACGACACATTTTTTTGCTTCATCCAAACTTTCTGAACCCCAATAGTTCCACTTTGAGTAAGTATGTGAACCAACTCTGTATCTATTTTCTTAAACCAATTTAAACATTCCTGAACTAACAATGAATAAATTCCATGCCTCCTATATGCCTCATCGACAGCATTTAATGTTATGTAACCCACCTTTTTTGAAAATGATTTGCTTGCTTTTGAATCTATTTCAGCACATAAATAACCTACTACTTTATTTTCATGAGTTGCAACAATAATTTTGTTATTCACGTTTTGCAAATAACTTTTATAGCAATTATTTATCCATTTTTTATAAAGAAGGTCGGCTTTTGCATTTGAAAGCATAGGATCATTATGAAATCTATCAAACCAACCACTTTGAGGTCGAAATGATTTTTCTGTAATTTTGCGTAATTCTTTTAAATCGGATGGTTTGCAGAATCTCAATTTTATATTTGAATCGTAAGCCTCTGGCGTATAATTTGTTAAATTCTTAGTATAAGCACTTGCTTGAGCCATTAACAGGTAATGGTTCTCTTCAGCCGAGTGTATTAATGATATCTGATTTAAGGGTAGGCGGATGGTAATATGTTTAATTTGCTGACGGATACAATACCTCTCTATTTCATTTAATAGAATAGAAGAGTATTTCTTGTCCTCTGAATAACCCGACTGACTAACGATACCAACCTTGGCCATCTTGAACCCAAAATGACTAGTATCCCAATCGGAAAGTTCTACCCAGCCAAATGCTTTAATTTTATCATTGACATCTAGGGCTATAATTCTGCCATTATTCTTTATTTTGGAAAGTTTACTAAGAAAGTATTTTACCTTCTCTTTATTCGTTATCTCCTTGCAGCTATAAAAATTTTTGTATTTATACTTATCCAGTAGCGAAGAGAGTTTTTTTAAAGTTGAGTTATTTATTTCGATAATCTTCATACAAGTTAAATTATCTTTTTCCTGTAGTATTCGATTGTCTTTTTTAAGCCATCTTCCAAAGAAGTTGATGGCGTCCAATTGCAATAACTCTTAATTTTATCTATTTTTGGTATTCTTCGAGGTATATCTTCATATTTATCGCCAAACACTTCTTTATGAGGAATAAATTTGAATTCTGATTTAAAGTTACCCACTTTTTTTAATAATTTGGCAAGTTCTAAAACAGAAACCTCTTCTGTGCGGCCAATGTTGAATGCTTGTTGTTCAGCTTTTTTACAAAAGGCAACTTTCAAAACTGCATCTACAGCATCTTCAACATATACATATGTCCTAGTGTGAGATCCGTCTCCGTGGATAGTGACAGGTTCATTCATTAAAAACTGCTTTAGAAATATAGGAATAACCCGCCCTGAACCTAAATCATCCAGTTTTGGCCCATAAACATTGAAAAAACGTACTGTAGTAAAAGGTAAACCTTCGTGCTGATGATAGGCATAAAGATAATGTTCTGCTGTGGCCTTTGCAGATGAATAACACCACCTATTTATAGCGGTTGAACCCAAAACCCTATCATCATCTTCTGCCCAAGGAGTTTTTGGATTCCTGCCGTAAATTTCTGAAGTTGAGGCAAAAATAACTTTTGTTTTATCTTGAGCAGCCAACTTTAAAATATTGAGTGTTGCCTGTAAATCAATCTCAAGCACCGTTAGGGGTTCTTGCACATATCTTTTCGGATCGGCAATGGCGGCAAAATGAAAAACTAAATCAGCTTTTTTAACTTCTCTATGCATTAAATCTCTATCTAAAACAGAACCCTGGATAAACTGAAAATCTTTATTATCCATAAGATGCTCTACCTTTGAACCATCTGACATATCAAGAGCAATGACATTATGCCCCTTTTTTAAGAGTTTTTCGCATAAGTATGAACCTAAAAAACCAGCTCCACCTGTAATTAATATTCTTTCCATCTAATTCCTCCACATCTATTGTTATTTGAGATGATTATATCAAATCTACCTTAATTAAGCAATAAAAACCACTTTCTTTAACAATCTGATTGCTGGGTAAGTTCAATTCAGAAATTTGGACGTATTGCGTATTAATCAAAATATAATTTATGTCGTATCTTTTAAAAATGTCAACTAACGGCACCTTTAAGACAGGCCAAAAATCACTATAATCCACCACATGGGCTATAGAGTTATCTGTGGTCAGCAACCTAGCAGAAGTAAAATATGTAGCAGCATCAGCTAAATACAGGGGCATGGTCATTACATTCACTTTGCCTTCAAGGGCATTAATATATCCAAATATTTCTCTAATTTCTTTATTAACTGAACGCTTAGAATCTTTTACTATAACTTGCTGCTGTATAAACAATGTGGGTAGCAACGCTCCAAAAATAGCAACGATTAGATAGAACACTAAAAATACATTATGCTGTCCTGAGATTAAGCCATTCGTAAGAAATACTGCTATGATTATAGCTACAGGAAAAGCAGAATATTCTAGATACCTTTCGCCCTCTCCAATACAGCCAAGCCTCTTTACCTGTCTGATGATAACTCCAATCACAAATAACAAGATACTCCAAACAACAAACTTTGAGAATATATCCTCTGGAATACCAAATGTATTTATATTGTATGACTTAAATAAATCTAAATAGACATAAGCAAAAACAAAAACCATAAAAGGATTAGCAGCGCATACAGCTATAAATGGTATATTTTGAACAATTTGATATATCCTAAAAACAGCATCCGGATTTTTCTCTTTCTTTGAAACTCCTCTTATCTGGTGAGCATATCTATTATCAATATGAATAAACCAGAACCTTATCATGGCTAGGTGTCCCTTAAGGACTTTAAGATAGAATCCTTGTGAGAAAAGTATTGCTAAAATAACAGAAGCTAACAACACAGCGACATATATAAAATTAAGTTCAATTATGGAGAAGAACACCAAGATGAACACCATTGCCTGAATAGACATGCGGTGTGATAAAAGTAATATTGTTAAGAAAATAATAGAAGCTATTAAACAGAAGATATTGCCAAACACGCTATAGCAAATAAGAGAAAAAAAGCAACCGCTAAATAATAATGAAGCAAAAGACCGAGTGGTCAAATTAGAATTTTCCATAATAACTATGGGGCTGAGCATATAAGTTACTTGAGCGAGTATCGAAATAAAAATGTTGTTTGTAAAATAATAAACTACGCTAAAAATAAACAAGTTGTGAATAAGATCAAAAATTGGTGAAGCAATCCACTGATATTTTTCTAGTAATTCTTTTGGAAACAGGGCTAGTAAAAAACGAAAAAGCGGCGGATAATCAGAAGGCTTGTCTATAAGATAATGTTCGGGCATCAGCTTTGGATATTTCTTATTTTGCCTTATATAGTCGGCAACTGTTAGATGCCTCCATGTATCAATCCCAAAATAAGATTACTAAGGCGAGGCCTAACCTGTATAAGCAACCCAATGAAAGCAACAAACGCTCCAAATATATACCCAATTAACATAAATAAATCCTTACTTTTTCTTTGGATAACCTACCATCATAATTAATAGATAAGATATTTTTTATTTTTGGTATTATCATCCATAGAAATCTACTTTTTTATAGCTCTAACTTCCAAACAACCGCCAAGCCTTAAGATATCAAGTAAAGTATCAAGATATATAGAAATGAGCCTACTGATTGCATTATTAAATAGTAAATTTACAAGAGTTTCATTTTTTAATTTTATATTCATTATAGACACTACGCTTGCTTGGCCAGTACCTACGGACTTATAATACACTTTTATATCCGTATACCCGCATTCAGTTAGCATCTCTTTTATGGTTTGCGGTGAAAAATGATAAAGATGTCGCGGTACATTAAGGCCGGACCAATTTTCTCTAAATATTCTACTATATAAAGAATCGATGTTTGGTACACCTAATATAATCTGGCCTTTCGGTTTTAAAATATCTGCTATTTTTTTTAAATTCTGTTTTGGCTGATTAAAATGTTCCAAAACATGCCACAAACGCACAACATCGTATACCTCATTTTCAACATCAAGTTTTTCAAATTTACCGCAACGAACATCTAAATTGTGACTTTGTGCTCTTTTAACAGCTTCACTATCAATTTCTATTCCACTAACATTCCAACCAACATCCTTAAGTTGTTTAATGAATAAACCATCACCACAACCTATGTCCAATAATTTACCATTTTTTTTGAATGCGGGAATTCCACCAAATCTTCGCTTCAGGGGAAAATATAAAACCATTTTAATTTTTTTTAAACAACTGTTACCATGACTTCCGTAAGTCAAAAATATCTGCTCTCTGAAGGATTTTTTAATCCTGCTGAACAAATCAAGCTTACCCTGATCTTCTTTTAAAACTTCTCCATATGAATAATACTCACCCTTAACATAATACTGTCCTAATTCTTCAGCTGTGGGTTGAGGATTAATATAAACCAAGCCACATTGAGAACACTTAACTAAATCGAATGTTACTCCGGTTTCGCTGTTTTTAATAGCACATAGTTTATTATATTTAGTTGAATTGCAAATGTTACAATTTATATTATTCATTTTATTATCTCATTCTATAGTGTATTTCTTACGGTTTCGGCAAGTAAGTTTATTTCCTCTTCAGTCATTTGAGGATAAAGAGGCAAAGCTACGCTTCTTTCGGCTGCTGCAAATGAATTAGGAATATCGCTATCTTTGTATCCATATTTATTCTTATAAAATGGTTGGCTATGAAGCGAATGGTTACCTACTACTGTTTCGATGTCTTTACCTTTTAGATTAGTCATAAATTCATACCTATCAATTCCTTCACCCAGTAAAACTATATACGATTGAAATATATGTTGATAATCTTTATCTATTTCAGGAAGTTGCAAAGATTCAATGCCCGAAAGCAATGTACTTAATTTTCTTGCTGCTTCTTGTCTTTTTTTTATAATGTCATCTAGTTTTTTCATTTGTGCTATTCCTAAAACAGCGTGTAACTCACTTAATCTATAGTTATAGCCACAATGATTAAAATAGACTCTGCCATCTTTTTTTATGCTTCCGTGATCACGCAATCTTTCTATTAATTTAGCATGTTCATCGTTGTTGGTCACGACTATGCCGCCTTCTGCAGTAGTAAGTATTTTTCTTGGATGGAAGCTAAAACAACCTAAATCACCCATAGTTCCACAAAACTCACCCTTATACTTTGCTCCCAATGCACACGCAGCATCTTCAACAATAAAAAGATTGTGCTCTTTGGCAATCTTTCTAATTTCACCCATATTAGCTGATTGACCAAATCCATGAACCGGCATGATTACCTTTGTTTTGTCTGTAATTTTTTTCTTTATATCTTCTACATCAATATTGAGTGTCTTTAAATCAATATCCGCAAATACCGGTTTTGCTCCTGTATATTCAACTGCATTGGCAGTTGCTACAAAGGTAAAATCAGGAACTATAACTTCATCACCACTTGATATATTTAATGATATTAATGCTAGATGAAGAGCTGCAGTGCCAGAACTTACAGCAATTGCATACTTGGCCCCTACATAATTCTTAATCATTCTCTCAAACTCTTCAACATATGGCCCCTTGGTTAACCATCCTGAATCAATTACTTTTTTTAAATCTGGTACTTCGTCAAAATATAAATCGGGGTATGTAATTCTCATTTATCTATCCTTTTTTTAATGTATTTCTTAAAATATTACTTTAGGGTATACGTTGTTTTAAAATTCAACTGTTCTTTTGTCCTAGAGATATCAGCTAGAAGTTTATCCATCCATTTGGGATAGTGTTTGTTTTCTTTGATATAATCTGCCACCATCAGATATCTTTAACTATTGCCTCCGAAATACCTGATGCCGAAGCGGGGCCTAATTTGAATAATAAAACTAAGCGCTATAATAAAAATACCACCAGGCAAAAACAATGTTATCCCTCATTATCTTTAATTTTCTTACAAACTAAAAATATATCTCTAAAACCATCTTTTTCATATTCACGAGTAATAATTTTTGATATAAAGGGATTCTTATACAAATTAATTTTAAATAAGTATTTAGAAAGATAAAAGAAAGGAATAGAGATATTTGTTAATATCCCTCCTTTTAACATGAGTTTTTCAAATTCAAAACCGCGATCCAATAACATCCGTCTTAGATTATCAATTTTATAATGTCTATGGGCAATCAACCAGTGCGCAACATCAAAGATATTACCCATCCACTCACTACGAGGAGTCGTTATTATGAATGAGCCACCTATTTTTAGCACTCTATTTACTTCTTTAAAAAGCTGCGGCTCGGTATTTTTAGGAATATGCTCTAAAACCATGAACAGACTCACCACATCAAAGGAATTATCCTCAAAGGGCAGGCAAAATGCATCAGCTGCCGCAAAAGTACAATGGGGATTAGCTTCTTTGGCAATCTTTAAAGCTGCCAGGGATATATCTACACCAGTAATCTGGCAATCATCATCTTTAAACTGGGTTTCAAAACTGCCTGTCCAACAGCCTATATTCAAAGTCTTTTTACCTTCAAAATATTGTTTGATTAATTTGTAAATAATCTTATGAAAAACGTCCGGAGTCGGGTCATCAAAACTCTTTATAAAATTTAACTCATGAATTATGCGCTTCTTATTATCTTTTGGCATTTTTATCTTCTGACCTTTACAAAATCTTTAATGTGACCTATGACTGGCTTTATGCCTCTACTTAAATATCTTATGTATTCTAAATCTCTAATCTTTAAAAGGTGGTGTAAAATAAATCTGGGGTGCAGAAATATCTTATAGATATCATGACAAACCTTCATTATCTCTTCTTCGGTTGTATCAGGTGTTTTTAATATCGGATGACACATATCGAATTGCTCATAATCATCCTTATCAATTTTAAGCCAATCATTCTCCACAGCCTCTTCATAGAGAGGTGTGCCGGGATAGCTCATAATTACAGTTGACTGCAACATGTCGGCATAACCATTGAGCATCAGGTATCTGGCTAATTTAAGAGTGTTGAGCATGTCCTGCTTGGTTTCCCAAGGATAGCCGACCATCATTGTTAAATGGACTGTTAATCCAGCTTTTTTTGCTATTTTGCTACCCTCTATTATCTGCGCAACCGTTAGGCCCTTATCAAGTCTTTTTAGGGTATCATCACTGCCTGATTCGAGGCCGCATTTCATTAGTCTAAAACCTGCTTTTTTCATTAATTTAGCTCGTTCTAAAGTTAGATAGTCATATCTGAAATTGCAGGATATATATATCTTTTTGTTATACCCTCTTTCGATCATTCCGTTACAGAATTCTGTTAACCATTTACCAGAAGGAAATGTTCCGGTGTCATCGAATACTTCACCGATATTATATTTTTCAATGAGCATGCCTATTTCATCTAGCAAGCTCTCTGGACTTCTAGTTCTGAACTTGGGAAAAAGTGTGGTCCAGGAACAAAACTTACATTTGGCCCAAGGACAATCTCTTCCGACCATGGTGTAGGTGAAAGGCTCTCTTTTATAAAGCCGCTCGCCATATAAACTCCATTTAGTCAACTCCCTATCAACTAAAGGCAGAGTATTTAAATCATGGTTGAGTTCAAATTTGCCGGTATTTTTTATTTGGCTATTATCTCTATACCAGATACCAGGCTCTAATGCTTCTTTTTTTTCTACATATTTAACTATATTTGAGAGTAGAAAATCATAATCTCCTCCGGTGAGGCAATAATCTACTTTTGAGTTCTGCATGGTTTCTTCAGGCTTAGCGGTTATGTGATCTCCCATTAAGACCGTGACACATTTAGGATTGATGCTTTTTAATTCGTCAACTATTTTCCAGTGCTGTCTTACAACAGGCGTTTTCGTTTCTAGAGCGATTAAATCAGGTTTTTCTTTCTTAAAAAAATCAATGAATTCCTCATACTCCCATTTTTCAGCAATGCAATCATTCCAGATAGCCTCATGACCTTGGCTTTGCAAAAGTGTTGCTGCTGAAGCCGGCACCATCGGGTAAATAAATGACGGATTATGAAACCATTGAAACTGTCTGTTTTGCCCTAGCATAGGACAGCCTTTGCCTTTTAGTGGTGGAAAGCTTATAAAAATCTTCATCAAATATCCTCTTCCGGTAATTTTTTTGAAAGTAAACCTTTAATAAAATATATTCCATATGTTACGTGGGTTAAAAATATGCCGCTTATAACTAAAAAGGCCATTTTTACACTATCACACAAAATGCCTATTAATAAAGCCCAGAGTAGATAAAGGCTCATAACTGTAATATAGAGATTTCTTATTGTCTCGGAAACATTGCCTAAGACTGGGGCCAAAATTAAACTAAAAACAAATAGACTTGGAAAAAAATAACTTAGGCGCATTGATGTCTCTGGATATCTTTTTACAAAATAACCTCTGTGTATTGCATAACTAGCAACTTGTTTTAAATGGGGTATATAAAGCGCTCTCCTTTTATGATAAACCAGAGCATCCGGGTCGTAATATATTTTTTTGCCTAAATTTTCAACTATTTTATAACAGACTATAGTATCCTCTCCCGGCCAAAACTTATTATCAAAACCACCTATTTCTTCAAGCGTATCTTTTCTAACGAAAAGATTGCAGGTTGGATAATCATCTACTTGCCTAGATGCCTTGGGAATATATCTGTAATTATTTTTCCAGGCCACCATGCTAGAGGCATAGACTGCGCCTGAAGCTAATTCCCCTTCGGGACTATTATCAGGCGTTACTGCCGGGCCACCAACTGCGGCAATAGAGTCATCTTCAAAATATCGAACTGCACTTTTAATCCAATTGGAGACAGGAAAAGCGTCATCATCTAAAAACGCTATTATTTTTCCATGAGCCGCTTTTATGCCAATGTCTCTTTTGGCCGGAGGCAACACATTGCCGGTGGGAATTTCAATAATATCAGCAATATCCTCTTTCATTTTTTCATCTGGCAATACAATTACCTCATAATCCGGATAATCTATTTGAGAGCATTTTATGAGACATTCTTTGAGATTCTGATTATAAGCTTTCACTGCAATTACGATTGAAACCTTAGGTGCTTCTTTTAGCTGAGGAATTTTTCTATCGTAAAACTTTAAAAACCTGAGACGGTAAAACACAGCTAGTGTATCAATGGCCGCATGATAAATCAATGGAAGCCCAAGCTTCTCAAATTCATAGCTTTTGTCTATTTCTACTGGTGCCTCACCTATAATAAACCCTAGATGGTTAGCGCAGGTTAAAATTTCTAGATCAAAGGCGTATTTTTTGGTAACTATGAGCGGGATAACTTTTTCTAAAACTTTCCTCTTGTATAGCTTCATGCCGGTTTGCAAGTCATATACTTTTAGACCTAAGAAATGCCTGATGAATAGATAATATAGATTACCAATAATCTTTCTGAAATCAGAATATTTTACCTTTGAATCGTTATGGTGCTTAGAACCTATAACAATATCTACATTATCTTTCTCTATAATTTTTTTAAATCCGCTTAAAGCCTTTAAATTTAATTTTGAATGCGGATCAACATAGAGAACATACTCACCCTTTGTTTTCTTGAAACCCTCAAGCAAATAAGCATATTCCTTGCCTATTTTAGGATCATGTTCAACTATTGAAATATTTTTGTTCTTTTCAGATAAAACTAAAGCCTCACTGTAAATTATAGCATCATCCTTAAGGCAGACGATTACAATTTCAACATCCAAAGCTATAGATAATACTTCCTGCGAAACTTTATCTACAAAATCGGCTAAGTCCAACTTTCTTTTATCATAGGCTGGTATTATAACTGAGATTTTATTAAGCTTGTCTAGTGCTACCATCTTTTTAAATATATCCCCACAAATTTAATTAATTTTTTTATTGGCATATCTTTTTTAATATCTTTAAAAAGTTGCCTATCACTCATTTTTCTTATATTGCCTTGAACATTCTTTCTCTTCTTGAGGGTCTGAGGTAAATGCCTAATATTCCAGCCTATTGCCCCTAAAACCGCTTTAGAGTTCTTGAACCTCATCATAAACACATATAACAAGCTTATAACTAAACAGCAGAATATATGTAAAGGCACCATGCAAAGTACGGAAAAACAACTTAAATTTTTTATTAATGAAGCTATTCTGTTCTTAAAAGAATGATAATCAATAAAGGATGATGAAAGCTGAGTTGATGTGCCTCCTACCTTATGATAAACAACTGCCTTAGGCATAAAGGCAATTTTGTAATTATTAAGCCAGACTCTCCAGAAAAAATCGGATTCCTCAAAGTAGGCAAAATAATCGCTATCAAATAACCCCACTTCATCAATAATCTTTTTACTTACTAAAAAACAAACTCCCTTGGGACTAAAAACATACTCTAAGTTGTCATACTGACCTCTATCTATTTCACGAAATCCCAAGTGATATAAGAAACCAAATGTAGTCAGATATGAACCCACGGCATCATACATTTCAGGTTGATCCATGCGCAATATTTTAGCAAAAACTACTCCAATATCTTTTTTATTACTTTCAGCTTTCTCTAATAGATGCTTAAAACAATCTTTGTCAAGCTTGGTATCATTGTTTAAAAAAAGTATATATTCGCCCTGAGCCTGCTTATATCCTTCGTTATTTGCTCCTACAAAACCTAGATTACTTTTATTTAAGACTACCTTAACCTCAGGATAATCATTTTTTAAAATATCTAAAGAATCATCCTCCGAGGCATTATCAACCACTATAACTTCAAAATCTTTATACGACTGCTCCTTAATTGAATTAAGGCAATCTCTTAAAAAACGCGCGCCATTGTAATTAGGAATTATAACTGAAATCATAAGCTTGGATATTTCTCGACCTTTTTTGTTCCAATGATAGTTCCTGCTAAATACGGAATATGATACATAATAAGATCATATATATCAGCCAGCCAATCACATTTAAGTCGCCCACGACTCATTTGGCCCAAGCAGCCTTTAACGCCATAACCTCTTTTTTTCAAATAGCTGGTTGTCACAAAGCAATGATGATAAAGCTCATCTATAGTCTGATCTGTTTGCTGATCAAGTTTGAAAAAACCTATTTTTATTAGTAATTCAATCATAAATCTCATAAG
>Ga0208904_1000430_pt1 | contig 36018 bp, 83 predicted proteins | sample AntAceMetag02UKB_FD_184774 | JGI IMG/M metagenome (GOLD analysis project Ga0208904, IMG submission 184774) | Saline lake microbial communities from Ace Lake, Antarctica - Antarctic Ace Lake Metagenome 02UKB (SPAdes) (version 2) | ecosystem: Environmental > Aquatic > Non-marine Saline and...
TCCCTTTTTTGTTTCCTTTTGGCAAATATTTTTTGTAGTCGAAGCTTCCTCCGTCTTTTGCTTGTGTTCCGTTAAGAATCTTATACAATTTCGTTTCTTTTTTCATTTTGCTTTCACCTTTTTATTTTATATTTTATTTCTTCTTTGCTTATCCCACTTATTTTCTCAAAAACTTTGTGGTTAAAGTTCGGTAGTTTTAGCAAGTCTTTCACTCCGTCAATGGTTGCGTTGTCAAAAGCTTTTTTGAAAGCTTCCTTGTAAGTTTGAGTTCTCAAGTATCCTTTTGTTGTTTCGTACCACCAAAACTCTTTCTTTTCTTCTTTGCTCATTTCACTAACTTCAATCCATTCAGTGAGGTGAAAGTATAGCCAACTTGGGAAGTTGAAGGTTTGTTGTTTTGTTTCTTTCCCGAAGATTCTTGTTGGTGGCGTGTCAGCATTAAAGTATCCTGTGTTGTTGTTTCCTGTGTTCCAGTATCCTGAGTTTCTGTTTCCTGTGTTGTTGTATCCTGTGTTGTTGTTTCCTGTGTTGTTGTTTCCTGAGTTGCAGTCTCCTGAGTTGTTGTATCCTGAGTTGCAGTCTCCTGAGTTGTTGTATCCTGTGTTGTTGTTTCCTGAGTTCCAGTCTCCTGAGTTGTTGTATCCTGAGTTCCAGTCTCCTGAGTTGTTGTTTCCTGAGTTTCTGTCTCCTGAGTTGCAGAGTCCCACGTTTTCTTTTCCAACATTAGTATTCACGAGTTTTAAAAACCTGAATGTTTCGCAAACAAACTTATCGCTTCCTTTTGAGATTGCATCTTTCGTTTCAACTTCATAAACTGCTGTTCCGCCATTAAGCCATTGCGTGTAGTTGTTGGTTATGTGATACCCTTTTTCGCACATTTGTAAGTTTTTTATTTTTGGAAGCCACTTCCCTTTTTTGTTTCCTTTTGGCAAATATTTTTTGTAGTCGAAGCTTCCTCCGTCTTTTGCTTGTGTTCCGTTAAGAATCTTATACAATTTCGTTTCTTTTTTCATTTTGCTTTCACCTTTTTATTTCGTTTACGATGCTATTTTTGAATGTTGTTCCTCGTTTTTGACTGAAGCTTATTATGTGTGCTGATTCTTTGTTTTCCGCTTCTACTACTACTTCGTGTTGTTCTGTCCACGCTACTTTGTATGCTTTGGTTGTTTCTACCCAGTATCTTATATTAGCCCTCTTAAACCCGTAAGGATAATTATTTCTTGTTATTGGGTTGTTTTCTGTTGGTTGTTCTTTTAGTATTTTCATTTTTCCACCTTCCAGTTTTTTTTATAAGTGTGTGTTTAGTCCTGTGTGTTGTGTGAAGATTGTTTGTAACATATCGTTATAAACGCCTTTCTCCTCACTGACCTCTTTTATAACCCACCCTCTTATGCTTATAAACTTCATATCGTATAAGTCCATGGGGTTAAGAGTTATAGTAACATAGTTTATTCCGCTACAATTCCTACCTATTTTAAAGGTTATACGCTGTTTCTCGTCATCTCTTATAAAGTCTTTCGCTCCTGTCATAGCTATAAACCTGTTACCGCCTAACTGCTTTAAAATCTCTCTTGCTTCAAAAGTCATTTTTAAAACCTCTCCACTACTTCTTTTTTTTGTATTTGAGCGTTGCAATCTCTACACTGCCAAAAAGCGTTTATGATAACTTCTGTTACGTTTTCACTTTTACACTTCGGACAATTCATTTTGCAACCCCTATTAATTTATATTCTGCAAAATCTTCCAATCCTTCTTGCCAATCATCATGATCATAAGGTATCCATTCATCACTTCTGTCTGTATTGATGTTTCTGACTATTTTTTTAAGTGTCATTATTTCAATTTTCTTAGTAATAGTATTAAAAAGCTTATATTTTATCATTGAAAAAACCTTTGTTCTTTGTTTATGTTGCGTATGCTTTCTTTTCTCGCTTTTTGTTGAAACCTGTTTATTTCTCTAGTTGTTATTGCTCGTTTGTACTTTTCAAAGTTCATGAAGTCATTTCCGATAGGTTTATAAAGGGAGATTCGAGACAAACCGCGCTTAATTGCGTTCTTTATTGCGTTTTTCATAGTAAGCCCTCGGTTATCGTATTGTTTGCTTGTTCGGTCATGTATGAAGCTTTTATCACTACGTAAGCGTTGCCTTTTTGTTGTATTACTGCCATACAGTCTGAGTTGCCGTAAACGTGTATTTGGGGTTTTCCTATTCCTAAACTACTGCTAATATATTTTAGCCCTTCGTTTTGTAGTTGTTTTGTGTTTGTTGTTTCTCCTTCTATTAGTTGGCTTATGCTCATTGTGACACCTCTTTAGGTTTTATTTCTTGTTTGTTTTCTTCATCATAAACACTTCTTGCTCTGATTACTCCATTAACAAATGTATGATTAGCCATTTTCCCGCTTTTTAATTTGTAATACTGATGCTTTGAGTTCGTTCTAAAGCTGAATGTTTCGCCATCCCACTTAAGTAAACCTTCATACTTCCATTGTCCATTGTTCATTATATCTTGTCCGCTGTCTATTATCATTTTGTCACCCCTTCTTTTAATTGCTTATCAATAAGCCCCTTTAGACCTGAAATAGTGTAACCTTTTAAAAAACCGACATTGAGCATAAAGCAAGAGTAAACCCCGCTTAAATTGTGGTCGATGGTTTCACCTTTGTAAGTTGTTGTTTTCATTCTGTCACCATTTTAAAGCTATTAAACCGTTCTAATATCGCATAATTTACAGTGAGCGTATCTTTTGAATTGTAAGAGTCTTTTGTAAGTTTTTTATTCTTCCAGTCTGAATAAAACTTTATCCAAAGGGGTTTATGTATAACATTAACATTTTTATAATGTTTAATCATTAAATCGGCATATTTAAAAGATGCTTTTATTTGATTTACTACAATTACCTTTTCTTTTGTTAATATTACTATTTGCTCTTCCAAAATGCGATATGCCGTTATTTCGTCACTTATATTCATTTTAAACCACTCCTTCGTATTGGTTGCTTATAGCTTTAAAAACTTCTGTATCGCTTTTACTTACGTTTTTTGGCATGTTGTGTTTTATTGTTTTGATTAAAGTTTTGTGGTAATTGTCTACTAAAGGGGAATTTAGTAAAGTGTCTATTCTCTTTTTTCCTTCTTTAGTTATTCTTATATCGTTTGTTATCTTCATTCTGTCACCCCTTCTTTTATTGTTTGTTTAAAAACATCATTTATTGCAAGAGTGTAATGCTTTGAACAAAGTTGTTCGTTTCCGTATTTTATGTATGCTTTGTTTTCGCATTTACAACATTTAATTTCTGTTCTGTTTGCCATTTTTAGAAGCCCCCCTTTTTTAATTCAGTTGCTATCATGAGTGTAATGCTTTGAGCAAACCTGTCTCCCATTAAATCATTTATGAGAGTATCGTTAATTTTCATTACTGCCCTAATTTCTCCAATTTTTGACGCATCAAGCGACCTTGATATACTTAACATTCGCTTATTTTGTTCGTTTAATTCTTTTGCAATATCGCTTTTTTGTGTATCGTTCATGTTAATCATCTCCACGTTTAAAGGCGCGTAAGCCTTGAAGGTTTTTTCCCTTCATAACAGTATAGTAAAGGATTAACTATATAAACCTTTCGATAAATTACTATACCCCATTTATAAAGACTTTTGTTTTCAGCAATTCCTTTATAAAGGAAAACCGCATAAAATCAGAAATACTATATACTGGAATATATATGTTAATTAATAGTAACTTATATAAAAGAAATTCCTATTAAAAAGAGCATAAAATCAAAAATGGAGAATGAGAACTATGGAACATGAACAACAAGAGATGATACAGATAGAATGTTTCTTTTGCGGAAGAATACATTTAACCCCATATAAACCCTTTATGTTGGATAAGGGCATCTGTCAAAGTTGCAAACTAAACAGTATATAATAAGGGAGTTTGTATTGAGATAAATTAATCAGCTAGACAGCTCTATATTATAGCCATGAATTAAGCCAGTAGATAGAACGCTATAATTTAGTAGCTCATATCTTTGTGTCGAAAATCAAGCCTTATATTTGATACAAATAGCCTAGCCTTTTCAAGCCAAATACACCCCTCAAATTTGGGCTTTAATTCAATTCAAAGAGGAACGGTCACGATTTGAAAACACTTCAAATATGCCCTACCGTACCCCCTATTTCAAATGAATTGAAATACCTATTTGAAATACGTATTTGAAATTTGAAATCCAGGAAAGATCGCTACGCTGGTATCCGCATTCTCAAAAGAAAAAAGTTATTTTCTTTTGGCCATTCAGGGATTTTGGGGGTTAATTTAGACCAAAATTTCATAATTATGTAACTTCTTTTTTCGGAATTCGTTTTTCGTGTTACACTATCGTGTATAAAAACAAACCTTCAGCATATCAATTTATACACGTTCATGTAACAAGTTGCATGATTGTGTATAAATAGAGCACTTGAAACTCCAAATTTGTACACAATAGTGTAACAAGAGCATGAGCATGTTACAGTATCATGTATAAATCAACCCATATATGTTGAGAATGTACACAATCATGCAACAAGGACTATAAGAACCTCAATATGTGGGGAAAGAATATACACTATTATGCAACAAGGTTAATATGAAACTCAATATATATGTTGAGAATGTACACAATCATGCAACAAAGATATTACCATTTTTCTCCACCCTTTATCGCCCAGTATATATCAGCACCTAATCTAATGAGCTTCAGTAATACCCAACTCAAGAATACAATTAGTATGAAGCCAACAATATATTGATTGCTTGAAGAAAAGGCTATCAGTAGAAGTAGTCCACCAACAATGAATCGGAAGATAAGGTTTAACATTTATTAACTCTAGCTTCTTTATTGCTCTGATGCATTATGATCATCTGCAACATCTCCTTGTCATCCTGCAACTGCTCAAACTCTTTAACCAATGCTTCCTCTTTGTCATAAATCGAATTCAATTTTTCAAGTAATTCGACTATGCCTAGGTGGGCATAATCGGAATGTTTGGTATCTGTTGCGATTGTGCATCCTCCCTCATCTTTTCAATGGCCCTACCGTTCTCACATATAGGGGTAGTCAATAAAGAATTGACATATACTTCATTGCAGCCATCTGCATAACCAAGAGTCACTCTAGTATTAAACCATTCATCTCTGTTAACATAAGCAAAGACTGACATTATCAAAATCACTATCCCAAAAACAATTGCTACTATTTTTCGTTTCTCCATATTCATTACCTCACTTACTCATTGTTAAATATATACCATAAGCAATCGTTGCAATAAAACCAACCCCTAAAATTGCACCAACTGCAACAAACATTGTTGTTGGATCAGCTGCACCAGTTGCAACCTCTTCACCACCTACTGTGAAGGGCATTCGTTACCCCTTCTTGTATGACAGGTCCTGCAAACAACCTGCCCGTCTGAATTTGAAGCCCTGCAACTACACAGCCATCTAAGCTTGTTGGCAATAACATATGTATCAACTTGTACCATTTATCACTCCTCTGCTTTCTTTATTAATTCATGGGCTTTCCTATACAAGAGTTCACGTTTTGGCTTTCTTAACAAGTATATCTTCCAGGTTACAAAGAAGCACATAAATGTTATAATCATTGGTATCATAATAAACAAACCAACTACTCCGAAATAAAATGAAGATTTATCCTCACTATCCATTTTTTCAATCGCTTCAGTAAATATTACTGGATCGTCATTGTATTGCTGAGTTGCAGTAAGATTAAACCCTGCACCCATAAGATGACCTGCTGACAAATAAATCAATACGGTAACAATATAAAAGATGCTAGGGAAAGAAACATTGCCTCTAACCTTCCAACCGATGAATACTAAATAAAACACTGTAAACCCTAAAAGAAGTTTTAACCCACCGATATTATAAAGAGGATTGGTTTCTCCTGATTCAAACAGTGGCATCCTCAATGCAGTCACTAAATCAACAACGGTTGTAATTATAAGAACCGCCATTAAAAAATACACTATCCTATTCTCTGTGATTAATTTCATATAATATCATTTCCTTTAAATATAACAATTGCACTTGGGAAAGGTGCTGAATTCTTATGACCACTAAACTTAAGCCTTCCTTTTATAAACCTAATCTCCTTGGCCTTCATCACATACTCATGCTACCATTTAGTATCTGTTCTTGAAGGTATCAACATAACTACAAGTTTACCAGTAGATCCATAATAATGACCAGCGTTAACCCAATCCTTAATCTTTGAATATGGAGGATTAACAAACACTTTATTCCCCCACCCATTAATTAATCCTTTTTTAAGTGGAACACTTGATGGACATGGATCACTATCAAAGTTAAACTCCTTGTCAAGCTTATCGAAAAAACTCTTCGGAGTATTCCATTCATCACTTACTGAACTAAACATTACTTTCTTATTCATTTCTCCTCCCCTTTCTAAAGTAGTTAAATGTAAGTATTAAAAAATAAAATACTTATCCAGCTATGCCTATCAAAGCAACCGATACTCCAAGTAAAATTCCTGCAAAACAACTAACAAAAGCTACTTTAACAATCTTCCATCTGTTAACTGGTTGTTCTTGATTCATAAAAGTTCTTGTATCCATCTTTCCTCCCTCAAACTTTATTCACTAACCAACACTTCAAACATTACAATGCTTCTACTGTTAAGTGTCTTTCCCTCAACATCAAGGAATGGTACTTCTCCAACTATCAATCTTCTTATCTGAGTGATATATGAAGCAACATTCTCTCTATCAACAGGAACGTCCAAATTTGCTCCATTGATAAGCTCTAACCTTATGATTATGTTTTCCTCAGCAACTGGCTCTTCCAGTGATGGTGAGTCTATAATCGGTTGCTGCACACGTTGCATTGGTGGAATATCCATAGTTGGCTGTATTTGTGGTGGCATTGGTTGAACTGGTTGTGGTTGTGCCACTTGCTGTACCATTTCTTGTGGTGGCTCTGGAACTGTATTAGGCACCTCTTGTTTCATCTTTAGATCTCCACCGCTTAATTCTAACTTTCCCATATTTAACTCCTCCTCTAATTTTTTTATTTCCGTAACATCTTTCTTCATTTGTTTCAAAAGCTTCATGTACTTCTTTTTCTTCTTCTTATCTTTGAAGTTCTTAATTTTTTCCTTTAACATATTTCTTCAACCTCCCTCTTACTTCTGGAGTGATAATATCCAACTTTTCAAAAGCTTTAATCCTTGTAACTTGTGCAAGTTGTGAATCACTCAGTATTGTTCTAAGTTCCTTCTCATTAATCTTCTCCTCCTTATGTGTTGTTAAACTAACACTTATTTTTGTCTTTGGATCAAGATACTTCTTCCAGTAATGACTCTTCAAATAAACCTTGATGTTTTCCCTCATCAAAGCATCAAACTCTTCAAGCTCAGTTCGTATCACAAAAGCCTCTTTCCACTTTGAAAGAATTGAAGAAATGTCATTATCATCAAGTCCCTCAAACAATTCCTTTGTTTTCTCAAATTTTTCTTTGTAAGCCATTTTCTCGATTTCCTATTATTTAAATGTTCCTATTTTTTAGGAACTCATCCAAATCAACTTCATCATCTGCAAGTTCCCTCTCTTCCTTTACAACCAAAGGTTTATCATCCATCCCACCAATTTGATTGTCCTTATCATTCATTAACCATTTTACAGTGAGAAGTCCCAAAAAGAATATGGATAAGATTATTACAACAAATATGAGACCAATTGAAAGACCACCTTCCAACTTAGGAAAAATAATCGGTTCCTTCTTTTCCTCACCTTTTTGCACAACAATGTCATTGAATTCTTCAATTCGCTTATTAGAATGATTCTTCTTGTCACCAATGTAATATTGGGTGAAGACATCATAAACATTAGAAGTGTTGGTGAAAGTTCTCAAATGAATGTTGGCAGTGTTATTAACACACCAGCATTCCCAATACTCCTCCTTGTTAGAAGAAGCATTATATTTATAACACCCAGGAATACTGTACTCACCATCTGTAAGATTATATTGCCCCCTAATTCTTAAGTCCAAATCGTTGTGGCATTCAATACTTGCAATCTTATAATCCTCACCAGGCTCAACTGCAATTGCACTTAAGGCTAATAACAATATTATTGCACCTATCAACACTGGCCATGATAACAAATGTTTAAACGGTTTCATCTTTTATTCCCTCCATTCAATCAATATAAATTCTTGTTGGTATTGTTTCCATATATCTCTTGCCTGTTTTAGTTATCTTGAAAGAGAACCCTCCTGTTTGACGGGACCATTCATTATTATACTTTACATCTTTCCACATAGCATCTTCTTTAAGCCAATATCCCAATGACCTTTTAACATCTTCTTTATCCTTTGCCCAATCATAAGGGCAATACTTCATTATATTTTTCACAATGTTATCTTTATTTTTCATTCTCTAACACCTCTGGAATATAATAATATCCTTTCTTATCCTTTACATAAAATCTTTTCTTTCTAGGAATCGTCTCATCACTAATCATATCAAATATTATTTCATCACCAGTAACAGATTTGGTCTTTAAAACAATAGTCATTGGATACTTACCATGTCCACAACAACAAGCAACTGGTTCTACAACATTGGAATGGTCTTTAATGAATTCAATTATGTTAACCATGCAGTTATCTATTTTTTTATTACTATGGGTTTTACACATCCTTCTTCACCTTCTTGCTAATTACTCCACGCTCTTCTAACTTCTTCCAATCTTTCTTTTGACAATCACAACACTGTCCTTGGTTTTGATATCGATCATTCTCTATTGAATTCATAACCTTGTACATAAGACAATGATTATCTTTACAAAACTGTATAAGTCTTTTAGCATTCTTATAATGCTCTTCTTTGCTTATTGAACGTATCATTCTTTCTTCACCTTGTTCTTGAAAATATATTCCCCTTCATTAAACATAAATAATTCATATCCTTGTTCATCCAAAAAATCTAATTGAAAGGCACTCATACAACCTTCATCATAAATTGTATATTTCTTTCCGACATCTAAAAGTTCCATTAACTGTTCAAGTTCTCTTTTCATTTGTTCCTTATTCTTTTCTTCCATCTTCATTCCCTCCTTTCAATACTCAAATACATTCTTCACAACAACTGGCTTTACAAAATATTCCAGCTCCTTCCACACATTGTCCAAATCAATATCGTCAATTCCCATCTTGTTCTCCTTGAACTCTTCAAGGGTGCAAAACTTCTTAGTCGTTCCAGCACCTACCTTCTTATTGTTCGGTATTAGGAAATGAATCCCTGCACCGTATCGTTTGGAAATCTGAGCAGTCGAACAAGTCTTTGAAGTATAACTATCAAATACTCCAACCTCTTTTCTCATAACAATCAAATCAATATCCTCTCCAAGTTTCTTATATACTAAATTCCTCAAAAAGGTTTTACTGAACTTAATCTTCCCCATCTTTATTTCAGGAACAAGATGCTTCCAAAAGATTTCCCTGGACAAAGCACTGCAACTCTTCTTCTTGATCCCAAGATTCTTTATAACAACCTTGTCATCCTTTGTTACATACACATAATTCTTCTTCATAAGACCAAGTGGTTTGTTGACAACATCGTCTTCATCCATTATCTCATCATCTTTATCATCCTTGTCCTTCCCCTTGAAGAAGTACATATACTTAATCTCATCATCTATTCCCATATCGAAATGTTCGTAAGAGAAAGGAAGAGTTAGTTTGATGCCATCAATAATTTCCTTAATGACTCCCATCATTTTCTTCTTGTCCTTGAAAGGATCAACAATGAATACACTATCGGTATCAGTTGCAATAAGCTTGTACCCCTTGTCTCTTAAAATCTTCCTAGCAAACATTGTCCATTGTCTGCCAAGCCTTGTACAATCCCCTGCTGCAATTCTATCATAAACCTCAGCATAATAAGGACTGTCAAGAATCCCATAACTAGCATTCAAAATAATCTTAATAGTGTATTCCCTTCTATCCTTATTACTCTTGTATTCTAATCTCTGCTCATACCATCGTTTGAAAAGCTTTCCAACATCATTCATCTCCTCTGAAAAGTATTCACCCTCAACTTCCCACTTGTCGCCACCATTCCAAACCTTAACCTCTTCCATAGTTTGTTCGTGCTTTCTTCCATAAAGATTGCACTGAATCATAATCATCGGATAAAGGGAATTAAAATCAATACAATAGATATCGCCCTCAAAGAATTCTCCAGCTGGATAAGCAACATAACCACCCTTAATCTTTTCAACCTCATCATCTGATGGGTAGGTGCCTTTGGTTTCTTCCCACCCCATCTCCTTGCAAATTGCTTTGTAAGCAAACCCTGCAATGCTTGAAGTAAGATAAGACTTCTTATTAACATCCTCTTCCTTCAAGAAGTCCTTGAACACAGAGAAGTAATCCTCAACCCATTCATAAAGCTTCTTAGTAACATCAATATCCCTCCTTGCATAATCACACATCAACTTAGTCTCTTCATCGGTCCATAACTCTTTAAAGAATAAACCCTTATCAATTTTCTTCTTACCAGAATCATCATCGACTATTCCAAGGAGTTTGGTAATATAATCAAGACTGTACTCCATTATCAAATCTCCAAGCATACCCTTCTTAATCTTCATTTGAGCAGCACGTTGTTTGAATATCTTTCTCAAATCTATACAAATTTTGTACTTAAAACTAATTCCCAACCTTTCAAGAACTGGATTGTCATAACCTTTGATGAAGTTCTTGCCGATAAAAGAACCAACAGTGTTATATCCTACAAGGAATTTATGAGCGTTGATAATCTTCTGAATTGATTCAAGGTCTTTAAACACATAACTCTTCCTAGTCTTGTAACTATAACAAGCAAATATCCTAAGTTCATCCTTGTCAACATCGGGCTTACCAGTAGGAACGTATGTTTCTATATCATAGACCAAAACGTCGTTGTTCATTGTTTAAACACTTTCCAAACCATAATTATTCCAACTACTACTAAAAATAATCCAAACCAAGTATTATAATCTTTAATTGTTTCTGCACAAAATAATCCTACCAAAACTGCACATATAATTACACACAAAACTATTAATAATTGTATAAATTTTACAATAGTTTTATTCATCCTTTCATCCTCTCTGCCAAATTGTATGGATTACCCCAATGATTATTAAAAATAATCCAATGCCACTTATTATTCCGCTACCTGGCAAACTCCACTGAATAGCATTTGCTAAAAATGGTAATACCAATATAAAAACTCCCAACATAAAAATAGGACTAGCACCTGATGCCACACCTTGCTCATGTTGTCCGTCCATCATTTATCCACACCCAAAACCTTGTCAACATTCTCATTGATTTGTTTTCTAACCTCAGCGAATCTTTCGTTAAAGGTCTTCTCATCAATCTCCTTCTTATCGAATTGCCTAATTAGCTCATGCTTTCTTAGTACCAATGGATTAACTCTACTCTTCGTCTTCATCATCTTCTTCTTCACATGCTTCTTCAACACTTCCACATTGTATACATTGATAAGCATACCAAGTATGACCATTCGTGTAATAAGCTGTTCTTAGTTTCATAAACTTTCCACAACACTCTGGTGTTTTTGGTGTCATCATTTTTCTATCACCCAAGTATCCGAACATTTTGATTTATTGATTATATTAATTTGGAACTTCTTTCTTGTAGTTATATTGATTCCCAATTTATTATTTTCTTCCAACCTTTCCTTATCAAGTTCATCGGCTAAATCTCTGAGTTCCCTAACACTAACATTCAATCCTTGTCTTTGCAGCATCTTCATTCCCTCCTTATTCCTTTGTTATAGCGACTATTAATATTATCAATCCAACTATTCCAACAATGGTTAATATACTCCCGAATACAATTGATGGAAACCATATTACCCATTTTGGCATTTCATATTGTAAACCATAATGACAAAAAAGCATTACTGTTTGTATAGTCAACCAATTCATTGATAAAAAACTTGAATAGTCGGTTTTAGATTTACTATCTTCACTCATCTTCATTCCCTCCCATCCTTTGGCCAGAACATTTTGTGATAGTTAAGTGTAAAGTTGTAGCCATTGTTCTTGCAAATACCCAACAGCATTTTCAACTGCTTACTATTAGCTTCACCCTTAACAGCCAAATAAACCTTTGTCTTAGGAATACAAAACTCTTGCACTATCATATTGACTTCATCTGCATCATCATAATCTTTAATGTAGAAGATAAAATTTGCACCAATCTCCACAAACCAATTGATAGCATCCGATTTTATCCTATCATCATATTCAACATCACTATTCTTTAACAACAAATTAACATTGTAAATAACATTAGGAAGGCTTCCAATGATTATTGGACGAATCATTCCTTTAGTATTGACTTCAATCTTTATCTCAGGTTTTCTATTAACAAGCTTCTTAATGAAAGTGCAGAACTCTTCCTTGTTATCAAATGGTTCATCACCAAAAAATACTACCCTGTTAAAATACATTAGTCTATCAAGCAACTCTTTATCATCAACTTCAATTCCATCTTTATCAAGCTTTACAAAATAAGAAAACTTACCAACATTAATTGCTCCAATAAAAGATTTGTATGTTTCTTTAACTTTCATCATGCACCTTCCCTTGATATCTATATTTGCCTGAATTTTCAATAGTTACTCCCATCACTTCCATTATTTTATTAATAGGATGAAACAATTGCCAACCCTTAGAAGTAAGAGTGAGATTAATAACTCTACCATTCTTCCTCAACAACAAACATTCTTCATCCTTCAAACCTTTGATTACTTTAACAGTGTGTGAATACGATATATCCAAATTTCTACTAACCTTCTGTATAATGCAATCATTGTTGTTACCAACATAATTGATTACAAACATAAAGTTAGGCATTAATATTGTACGAACCATCCTTATCCTCCAAATCCCTCAAGATTTTTTTGTGAATTGCCATTGCTTCCAAACTTCTTTATCAAATCAAAGTTGAGATAATGCTTCTTCCAGTGTTTCTTCTCAACACCATAGTAAGAAAACCAAAACACCTTATCGTTTTCTATAGCTTTTATAATTCTTCCCCTGTTTGCATCAAAATCATTATCAGACATATCATAATGCTTTCTAACCTTTGATAATATAAAATCATAACCATTGTCTTCTTCAACCTTCTTAATGTATTTAACATAAGGAACCCTCTGAGTCTTTGGAAGAACAGTCCAGGCTAGACTCAAATACATTTTAGGAGGCAATGTGAAAACATACTTGTCAAGCTTTCTAGTCTGCACCCTAACATTATCATTCATTGCCAACCATCTCTGTATCAAGAACGGTTTAATGTCAACATCATCGGCTTTAACAATCCAATCACTCTTTGTATTGGTGTACAAGTTGTTCATAATCTCAAATATGTTCATTTGTCTGTAAAATATCCTTCCGTCTTTCCATATTCTTGAACTTCCCTAACAGCGTCTAAAACATTTAAAGCTGCCTTTGCCATAAGCATATCGGTATCCTTTCCAACAATAAAATCTATATTATCATCTTCATCTAAAAATTTAGCCATTTCTATTCTCAATTTATCAATATCCATTTTTATCAATCCTCATTTTTTATTATTCCTAATCTTTGTTTCCCCATCAAACCAGCCAATTCCTACAAAGGCCATTACTCCTCCAGCAAATGCAATAATGAATTGCCCTGCAATTGCAGCACTTACTAAAGCTACCAATCCAGCAACTGATATTGCTGCCGATATCATGTGGGCCATTTCGTCAAGGTCAGTCATTTTTTACCTCCATAATCTTTTAGCTTCATCCTTCAATTCTATTGCTTGTTTTTGTAATAATTTACCCTCGATTATAAGTTTATTAATTTCTTGATTCTTACTCACTTGCACAACTCCACAATGCTTGTTACAAACACAACGTCAGAAGATGCACCTTTAGCAATATCCTTTTCATTCAAGCAACACATCTGCACAAGTTTTAAATTAACAGGCTCTTCATTCAACGCCTTCTCCCAAAAGAAACTGTTGAGATCCCTTGGTTCAACATTAGTGGATAATACATACTCCTTAATTTCCCTCCACTTCTTCTCCTTGAGTTTAAACCACATCTGTTCAAACACTCCAGTATTTTTCTTAATGTTTTCAGGAGTTACAGGTTTATCAACAGTGTGCAAGTCCTGCAATATAACAACGCAATCACGAATGTTCGGATAATGCATTTCAAGCAATGCGTCAATTCCTTCCACCGAATACTTTAAATCTTCCTTGATGCATATGTTCTCAAGATACTTCTTTATCTCATTCTTATCTGGTAATGAAAAAGGAATCTTAAGACACCTTGATTGAATCTCATCAATTATCTTATTGATATTATTAGTTGTTAAAATGAACAAAACGTTTGTATTGAAAGTTTCCATGATATTCTTTAACGACCTCTGAGCATCTTTGCTCATTCCGTCAAACTCATCCATGAAAGCAATCCTCCTTTTCCCCACCCTGCTACTCTTAGTCTGTGCAAACTGCTTCACCTTCTCACGAACAGTTTCTATCTTTCTCTCCTCAGAACTATTAAGCACCAAAGCATCACAATCAAGTTCTTTAATAATAGCCTTGGCCAAAGAAGTCTTTCCAGTACCAGGTGATTTTGAATGAAACAATAAGTGTTGTATCGAATCAGGTTTATTCAAAAGATTTAATATCTTCTCCCTGAAATCACCAACTACTTCTGAAACCTTTGATGGCCTATACTTCTCAGTCCAAATAAAATCATTTGGTTCCACTATTCTTCCCCTTCAATCGTTGGAGCAACTACTATAATATGTTCTTCATCGTCTGATTTCTCCACAACTTGTATTGGATAATCGGATGCAATGCTTATATTAAGCGTTCCTGTCAAATTACTAACAGCTCCTGAAAAAGGAAGTCCCATCTTTACAACTGTTCCACCGACACAACCTTCTCTCTCAATAACTCTTTCAAACTTATACTTGCCACTATTGGTAAATATTATTTTGTCCTTCAACGTAGTTATCATCAAAGACATGCCAATTTTTAAATTAGCATCTGCCAAAATATCGTTGAGTTCAGAAGCCTCCATTATAAACGTTTCCTTAAAGGCTTCCAACTCCTTATACACTGTATTGTTCAAGAATTTTTCAGAAACCAATTCAATGCTAACTTTCTTATTGGCTTCACTGATTGTTAAAAGATTGCCCTCAACCTTTAATGAAATAATTCCTTTGAATCTTTTAAGAATGGTCACTATCTTACGAATCTCATTCAATCCTATATTATCAATTGCTTCATACTCAACAAATGATGAAGATTTCAAGAAAGCACTAGAGCAAATACAATTTGAAGCATCATAGGCTACAATTCTTAATCCTTCTTCAGGAAATTTAAATATTGCTTCATCGATTGAAGAGTGATCAACCATTCTAAACTTTTCTATAAACGAAAGTAATGTATTCTTTTCTATCTTCATTTCTTTTTCACCTTTTTGTTCTTATCGCTAATAATTCCATAACATGAATTCAACAACATTTTATTATTTTTAAGAATATGATATTTCAATTCTGTATCTGTTATTATTGAACAACCCAACATTGCCATCATTGAAGCTCCGATCATTATAATAACGCTAAATTCTAAACCAGATTTTATAGTGAATGCACCAATTGGAAAAAATATAGCAGCAGAAATCAAAAATATTTTTCCTATAATATTTTGTATTTCTAAATATCTTTCATCTCTTATCTTAATAGGATTTATGTTCATTTTTTCTCAACTCCATAATTTTTACACACATCTTTGAACGGGCAAAACATCATACACTCATCAACGCAATCAGGTATCTTCTTTGATTCAATTATCTCATTCATACCCTTGCGGATGTTGAGGTGCCAGTTGCTCATTTCATCGACATCATCCATCGTTGGAATGAATTCTAACACACCATCATCACCATTGTATTTAAGATAATAAACAGTAGCCTTTGTTGGAAGCCTCTTAAACTTTCTAAAGTAAAGATAGGAATAGAACTTAAGCTGATGAATATATTCCATCTCATTCTCAGGCCTTCTTGTGCTGCTCTTCCAATCTGATATCTCATCAGTTGCAGTATTAACAACATCAAGATAACCAACAACATCAGGATAGAATATTTTCAGTTCGGTAGTTGTTACCTTAACCTTTATGTTAATTCCGTTAACAACCATGTTCCAATACTTATCCTTCTTATCAAAAATCTTAGAATCATCGATCTTATAATGCTTCCACTTGCTATCAAATAATTCTCTAACAACTGCTTCTGAAGAACCATTGGTGTAATGTTCCTGCATACATTTATGAATAACATTACCTGCATCAGCATAACACATGTCATCATGTGTTTCAAGTTTTACCACGTACTTAAAAAACCAGCAACGATTACACTTGCTAAACATATTATCTTGGCTGAATGATGTAGGTTTGTTAAACATTTTTATTCTTCTTTCCTCATATGATAATAAAGATGGTTGCAGGTTAAACAAGGCAAGAATAGGCCCCTCCAAGTCCTGCAACCACCTAACAAATTTTGAAGCTCTTGGAGCATCAATCAATGAACTCTTCAACAAAGTTCTTCCTAATAATTTCCTTCGTGGCAGGATTGGAGACCTCTCCACATTTAATAACTGCTTTTGGTTTTGAGTTTAAAAATACCATAAACTCCTTTAAAGAGATTTCATTTGGATCCTTTCCTTTGTATTTTCCATAAGCAAACCAAAGTCTACTGGCTTGATTCTTTCCATCCCTTGTAACAGTTGGTGGTGAATATTCATCATTATCTCTTCTAAATACTCTAATACCTGAATAAAATTCCTGTTGAGCATTTTCATTGTAATGAAGGCATAAAGTGCAATATTTTACATCCTTTCCACTGGATTTGGTTTTTTCCCAAGCCAAATCCTTATAAGGCATTATTATTTCAGCCTTCTCAATTGTTACCGTCTTTCCATCAAGATCTATCCTCGGTGGAGCCTTTGGTGCGTTTGGGGCTAAATTGTAATCATAAACAGTTCGCCCAGTATTTACTGTGACATCCGTAGATTCACCCTCACCAGAATTATTTTCACTTGTTTTTATTTCATCAAACTCGTTTGTTTCATCAACCATTTTTATATTTCCTCCGTTAAACAATTTTTTATTTATTGATATTTTTAAGGTACTACTAGTATTTAAAACTATCTATTTTTATTTGAGATTATACTCGTTTATAATAAACATAACAACCGACTGCAATTAACCCAATTGATAATACCATCAAAACATACCACCACTTGAACCAACCATCATTTTCTTCAGTTATAATATCTTCTTCTTCGGATACAACAACAGGTTGTTCTTCCAACTCTTCTTCAACTATGATATCCAAAGGTTCTTCAGGAACAGGAATTGTCTTATTAACAGATTTATTTGTATCATCCTTGTATTGCCAGAATATACCACCACCTTTTCCCCCATCTCTATTACCACCATCCTTTGGCGGAATTGTTTCGACAACGTCCTTGCTCTTCCAAACCTCAGCGGTTATGGAATAGTTGTTAATTGCCAAAACATTTGTCGAGACTACAATTGGAGACTCACAAGTACAATTATAAAACTCAAAATTGCTACCACTTGCATTCAACAAACAATTCTCCGAAACAAATGTTTCATTAACATCAATTGTCAAATTTGCATTAACAAACAATTGCGTTCTAACACAATCACCATCATATATGGTTATGTTACTACCTGCCGATATTGCAGATACAAAGGGCAACAACACCAAAAACAGTGTTGCTGCTAAAATAAGTTTCATTTGACAACCTCGACTCTTTTTTTCAGATTATGGGTTTTGACAAATTTGTCTATACATTTTGGAGAACAAAAATGCAATCCGTTTGGATAAAGCTCATTTTTTGTCCAAAAAAGGTATACCGCCAATTTGCTTATGAACGGTAAGTTTCTATAAAACCGCTTATACAATGCGAGATTTATATCATTCCCATCCTTGGCCTTTCCAATATCTGATATTCGCTTTTTACATGTATTACAGTAAAAAGTGTAAAGAGTTTTCATCTCACAACCTCAATCCAACTGGATAGTGTGTTTAAAGGTGAAATCATCTGGTGCAACATTTCCAAAGGTAATGTTGAGTTCATACTGATTTTTATCCAAAGGATTATAATCAGCATCTACCAAAATATCACAGTGGTCGCCATAACAAGTGCATCCCAAATCAGATGGTATCATCTTAGTTGCTCCGCTCCAGCTAGTACATGAGTTCTGGTTTTTAATCCTTAATGTTATATTAGCAACATCATCACATGAAGGATTGTTGTTACCATTGGTCATACTCCAATTGAATACTACATCCTTCATTACTTGATTAGGATCTTCCTCAGCCTGTACATCGACTTGTATATAATATCTTGCTGTGTCCAAAGCTTTTACCCCATTGAGTGCAAGAGGTCCTGTTGGTACAGCTTCTGTAAAAACACTACAATCTGCTGCCATTCCAATTTCATTGTTGGAAACCCCTAAAAGTATTGGACTATCAACCACCACATTAACCTCTGGTGAATTGCTCAAATAATCTACTGTTACTGCAATAACCGATCCTATTAGAAGTAATGCAATTATTGGCAACCCTACAAACTTAAATTTTTTATTCATCTTAATTTCCTCCATTAAACAATTTTTATTTAATTGACCTTTTAAGGAATTAACTAATATATAAATGTATCGATTGTAAAATATACAATCTCAAAAGAAAAGTAAATTCCTAAATATTATGTACCGACCTCTATATAGAATTCGTATATATGTATACTTTATAGGTTTAAACTATATATTAAAGGCAATATATAGTCTATAGAATATAGGTTTTGTATATATGTATACTTTCCAAAATCGTTTGTATATGGTTTGTATACGAAAAATGCTCTCATCTTATATAAAGCTTTCCGTTAACCTTATATATAACATATCAAAAGTATACATATATACAAGAACTCTTAACACACAGTGCATTTGTTTTGACGATTTACTTTTCTTTTGAGTTTTTTTGTATATTTCTTGTATATTCTTGTATATTTTTGTATATTTGTACATATGTATACTTTTTGAGTCATGAAAAATAAGGCATTACAAAAATATTTGTAAGGGTATTACAATTATTCTTTTAGGAAAACTATATATATATGTATAATCTAAATAACGCAACAAATACAAAAAATGAGGTATTCACTATGGGAAAATTTTTGTTAGATATGCCAGATGAGATGCATGATGATTTAAGACATAAGAGTATTGATCTTAAGAAGGACATCAATGATTTAATTCTAGAAGCAATTAAAGAGAAGTATTAGAGAGAGTCAAATGAGAAGATGTATAGATGAAACAATAAGGTGTAAGAGTCTAATTATAGTAAAAACACTTTTAAAAGAGATATAAATGGATGTCAATAAAACAAATGTAGAAATTGAGAAAAAACTTAGAGTAATACCAAAATGTACTAAAGAAGAGTTAAATATTGAGGTTCCTATAAAACAACAGCCACCACCTCAACAACCTCAACAAGACCAACTATCAGTAACCGATGATTTAATAAAACAATATGGGGCCAATGAGGAAATAATAAAGTATGTTAAGAGCAAGTTTAAAAAGTTATCACGTGTTGGTGCAATACGAACTATTAGGTTAATTCTAAGAAACACCTTACATATTAAAGATACAATGTTGTCGCCAAAGTTTAAAGATTTTGCAAGATATAATCCATCAATGTTTGATGGTCACGAATTAAAACAAAATGTTGTTGTTGATTTAAACCGTAGTATTAAAGGATTATTGGTTGAGTTAAATAAAGATGTTCCAAGATTCGATGAAGAAAAACACAAATTTTTAAAGATAAAAAATGTTGATGGTGTTGACAACTATGTTATAGATAAGAGTGTTGGATATGAAAAGTTTAGAAAGTTTCTTTCTGATGAGGGTGGTGAGGTTCAAATCTTTTATGATTTTGATAAACCCGATATACCATTAACTTTCCCATATAGTTGTGATACCCTTCAACGATGTACAATTCAGATAATGTCTAATAGTATTAAGTTTGAATATCCAATTGAGTATATTTATAATTGCCCTCAATGTTCTCATCGTACAAATAAGAAATCATATTCTGTGGCTAGTACAAAAACAAAAATAAAATGCGAGGGTATTTTATCCTATGTTAATTCAAAGGAAGAGTTGGTAAGTAAGGTTTGTGGTAATAATCTTGAACCAGACACAGAGATAAGCAACACGAAAGATTGTTATTATTATGATTTGAGTTATGAAGATGAGGAAGGTGCCAAACATCCAGCTGGTGCAATTAGTTTTTCTGACATACAACCTGGTTTCTATGAGACTGTTTTGTTTAGAATTAAAAATCCTAAAAAAACTGAATTGTTTATGATTATAAATATAAAAAATATGAAGGACAACGAATTCGTCCTGCCAGATAAATCAGAAGAAAACTATGCTTACACCTTGCAGAAAGCATTCGATGAGTACATAAGGACTCAAACTAGCATGAGGATTTATGGGTTGAATCCAATCAAGGTTGCGCTCATCATGCAGAAGATTGTTGGAGAACTCAATCTAAAACGAGTATTCAACGTTCAGGTAATTGGGGATCCGTCAACTGGGAAATCAACTGTTTTGAAGTATTACTTATTCCTTCTCAACAACAACTTTAATCTCAGTACCAACGGTCTCAGTGTTTCAGTTGCAGGACTTAGGGGGACTAAGTCTTCAATTATGCTAATGGGCAAGGAGTCGAAGATTATAACAACTGGTTACTTAGGAACCTTCAAGAGTATTCAAATTGATGAAGCTGGTGAGAATAAGGAGCTTGTTCAGAACCTTAAGACTTTTCTGCTTGAGGACAATTATGGTTATGATAAGGCAGGGGCAACAGGTGTTTTCAACAAGAGGATTGCACAGTTTTCTTTGAGTGAAAACCTCAGTCACGAACATGTGGGTCAGTATAATGGTTCAATTAGGAAAGCTTATAGGGAGAGTTCTCAGGATTTTGAAGGGTTTAAGAAGGAGCAATGGGATAATAACGAGGATTTGTTCAAGCCAATTTATGAATATGTCAATCCCTATTTGAGAAAGGTAATTAGGGACAAGAGGGCCGAACTTGCAATGAAGCAAATTTGGTGGATTGATGGTTATGAGATGCCATTGCATGAAAGGTTTCCATTCTATTTCTACTTGACCAATGAGAAGAATGATCCAAAACTTGCAGAGGTTGTCAAGAGGAACACTTCTCGCAATACCATTAGTGAGAATCTTGAACTCATGAAGATATTAAGGTGTGAAGGCATTGACTCCTTCTTCAAGGGACTCAAGGAGTTTATATACGGAACCGATGAGTTTGCAAGTTTTGAAAAGGTTGATGACATTTTGGAAGATTATGGGGTAAAGGCGGATGCAAGGATGAAGGCTTTCTATTACTCTTTGGTAAAGGCTTCAAGGATTATCAACCAACGCTTAACAACCGAAGAGCAGGATTATGATTTAATCAAATGGTTTATTGAGAAGATGAATTGCAAATTGGACGTTGTTGACACTTGTGATTATAAGATTAACGGTGCATACAACAAGGCTGATATGAGGAAAATGGACGAAGAGATTGATGCAAATGCACAATCGGCAGATGAGAACTTTGACGATTTCGGAGGTACTCAAAATTTCTTACAATACTAGTAAATACAATGTTAACAAGTACAAAATAGAATATTTTGAGGCAAAGAACAGAGAGGATTGTATAGTTAGAATTATGAAGAAGTGGAATAAGAGCAAACCTTTGGCAACAAGATATTTTCAGGTAATGAACAAGGAATGGAATTATCATATAAAGTATGATAAAGTATTAAATAAGTTGGAGAAAGAGGTTATTCCTGAAGAGTTTGTTATGGTGCCTAACCGTTTGAAGATGTTTAAACTGCAAGACCTTAAGGATGGTAATATGAAGATAACGAGACAGTTAATGAGAAGGTATGGTTTTGATGAGTATGAAATCAATTGGCTGCATAACAACGGTGAGTTGGATGAAAATAAATAATATAATTAATACCGAAATATATTGTTTTAAAGTGTTTCCAATATTGCTTTTAATAATATTTTTTTCAATTTATTTGTTCGGTGTAATTCATTTTTTAGAAGGTTTAGATGGAGAAAAACAGATTAATTTTGGAGAAAAAAACGTTGGGTTTTTTATTTTGTTATTTTTGGGAGGTTTTTTGTCAACTATTATAGCCCTTGTACATAGTTATAGAATGTTGGGTGCATTTTATGGGTGGAATAGTTTTATAATTTTTGACTATATTTTAATAATTCCAGCGAGTTTTGTAATGGCTCCAGTTTTTTATATTTTCGCACCAATTTGGTTATGTGTGGGTATAATAAGTTGTATAAAAAATAAACTACGAGGGAAAAGAAGATGGAAAAGGAAGAAAAAAGGAAAAAAGATAAGAAATTAGCTAGGAATATTATTTTCCAACAAGGATATGATATTGGTAAATTTTATGCCGAAGAAAAATATAAAGAGATATTATCTTGTCTCCGACACGACAAACAAATTCTTGAAAATGAAAAAAGAAGGATACAAGCTGATTTGATTTGGAAAGCTGATTTGTTAAATGTAAGGAGAGTTCCTGTTCAAGAATATAAGAATGCCAAATTTCTTCTTATTTCAAAGATGGATTTTGATTCTGTGGTGTGGAAAAATGATTGAAATATCAGATTCGTTGCCAATATGGTTAAAACTAATTTTAATCATACTTTGTAGTATAGCATCATATAAATTCATACAGAACTGGAGGGAACAATGAACCAACAAAAATTACTGATACAAAAGGCTCAAGAGCTTGAATTAATGGAAGAACAGTGTGGGGTGCAGTTAGTATATGCAGCAAGTTAACTGGTTTGATCTCGAAGAAGCCGATAGGATTAAGAATGTGTATTCCCAATTCACAATAGCCGATTTCTGGCAATGGTGGAGCAATGGAGAACGGAAGTTCATGGAGGTAAGGATAAAGGACTTCTCCATGATTAAACGTGTCTCTAACGTCCTGCATTTGCCTTATAGTGCAAGTGGGGTATTTGTTTGTAACCCTGTAGAACTTAAGAATGTTATAGCCATGACTAGGGATGAGTTCGTTATGTGGTTTGGTGTCAACCCTAGGAAGAAGAATTGGAACAAGTGGGGCAACAAATCATTGGGTGGAACAGATGCAAACGTTGAATCCATTGATTATGTATTCGTTGATATCGACAGGTCCACAAAGGTTGGTGAGGCATCAAGTGAGGATTTGAAGAATTGTGATAAGTTGGCCAATGAGATTATTGACAAACTAACCATTCAAAAATGGTCTAATAATTATATTAAGATTTGTTCAGGCAATGGAGTACAACTACTATTCAAACTAGACTTTTCTATATTGATGCCAAATGTGGATTTCCAACATTTGAAAGATAAAAAACAATGTTATATAATAGAAACCAAACAATTCTCTAAAATCAAGACAATTGTTAAGAATGGTATTGGTAAACAAATCCTTAAATTCAGTAGAAAGTATGAGAAGGAACTGAATGTATCGGTTGACAAGACAGGTTTTAACATCGGAAGGGTTGCTGCATTACCTTTCACAAAGAATCACAAGTTTGGCAGTTTCACCTGGCGTGGCATCGTTGAAATGAAGTCGGGGGTTAATGACGGTTTGAGTGATTACATCCTTTCTGTGGAGGATGACTATGAGAGTTTTACCAAGAAGGAAGTGTTTGTCAAGCCTACACCGCTTGATAGCAACAACAGGATAAAGAAGGGTAAGTTGTGTAAGAACAAACTTGCAGCATTCTTGCTGAATAATGATTTTCCAAGGGGGGGAATCAACAACTCGTTGTGGTTTCAACTCAAATGCCTTTTGAGGGATAGCAAGTTTGATACCAAATCTGAAGAATTCAGGGATTACCATAACAAGATAAAAGTTAGGCACCAGAGGACTTTCTCTGTAAATACCCCTGAGAAGAAGTTTACTTTTGAAGAATCGTCTGTCAACAACTTCTGCATCAACAATTGTCTTCCGCCAGTTTATGAACTATGGAAGGGTAGGAATAAGCGTTTGGATATGAAGCTCGATTCAAGGGATTGGTGGGATAGAATAAACGATGTTGAACTTTCACAACTTCCTGAAACCACAGAAGTTTTAGAAGATTTTGAAGCTACAAAAAAATTATTAAGAGAAGGCGATTATAACAATGTTATCATCATAGCAAGTTTGCTCAAAGGTTTGATAATGAAGTATGGAGAGAAAGATGCAAGGTACTATTCAGAACTCTTTTACAAGTATTTCAGCTATGAATAATTCTTCAAAACAAATATATATAAAAAGGAGCAACGCCTTAATTATACTTGCGGTGATTTTTTAGGACTCTCTCGAACTCTTAAAAAACTCTCTCACTTTCTTAAAGGATTACCGCCCCAAAAGTTTTTGTGGGGGTTTCGGCCCCTGCAAATTTTAATATAGGAGGAATATAGGATGAGAATAAAACAAGGTCGTTCAGGAAATTACCCCAATATGGGAGTTGTTACACAGGTAGAGGATGAAAATAACCTTCTTGTTGGTGGAAGTTATAGAAGGAGAAAAAGAGGCGGTCAATCAGTTCAGGATATGATTGATGATATGTATTAAAAATGTGGACAATCCTTAATAGCAGTGGTAGAAGAATAGCACCAATTTTAAACAGTCCGTCAGAATGTGATAGGTACATAGAGAACATTCTTGGTGGTAGCAAGTATGCAAAGATTTGGGAGATAAAATGACAAAATCCATTTTTACATCAACGATTAGTTTTGGAGATGCTGAGAGGAAGGCATTAAAAGCTGGATTCTCTCCAACTGGAAGGGCACGTAATAAAAGGAATGAGTACGTTGTTTTCGGAAGGTACATGTAATGGCTACTTTTTGGGGTATTAACAGGCCCGTCATTGCACCATCGATGACTAAGGAAACAACTGAGAATATGCGAATTGGCAGCAGTACGATAAAGAAAGTAGTTGGAGGAAGGATCAAGAGATGAACATTGTCAACAATATTTTGGGCAAATCAAGAACTTATGATAAGAAGCAATTAGCTAAGGGTATGAAGGAAGAAATGGAACATACTAAGTTTCCTTATATTGCAAGGCAAATAATCCTTTTTAAATGATTTGTTATGAAAAATACTAAAAAACGTATTATCTGTAACGAATCACTTAAATACTCCTCGTGCATAAAACTTCATTTCATATGTCATGCACATCAATCTTAAAATATTAAATGGCGAGGGGAAGATTTGAACTTCCGTTCTCAAGGTCATGAGCCTTGCGGGATAGACCAAACTACCCTACCTCGCCACAATCAGCGTCAAAAAAGTTTTTTAGAAGTTGATAACAGCGAGGAAGTCCCTTAACACAAGGAGAGACTAGCCAGTAATGAATTACTGGTACTCGTTCCATTCGCTGTCGTAAACATTTTGCTTTAATCACCCAAAAAAATATTGGCCCTGCGTTGAACATTGGCAAAACAGGGGAGTTAATAAAAGTCTCACCTTACGCCTTGAAAACCCAATTAGAATCCCCAAGGGGAAACTAAAAGAGCTAACAGACTCATAAGGGAGAATAAGTATCTTTATATAACTAGTATATAAATGTTTCGCTTTTCTATTAATTTTGGGATTGATTGCTAATTGAAAACATCGTATGCTCCCATTCCAGCAAACCACGCTAAAAGTAGGAGTATGATCACAGCAAGAGTCACTAATACACCCAATCCGAAATATTTCCACTTTTCTTCTTCTTTTCCCATAATGTTGTAATGGGTGTATTTCTTTTTAAATGCTTTTCGGATAAAAAAAGGTACTTTACGTCCAAAGTCGGTCAAACCACTATTTATTCGTCAGTTAAGAAGCTGGTAATACCACATTTAAAGTAGTTAGAAACGCCTTTTATGGTCAAAAATAGCTTTGTGGTCAAAGCCTTTCTAAGAGTCATTTTATACCAAAATACAAACATTTAAATATTAGTTAATATTAGAAAAGGGTATGTTTTACAAAAATGAACAAAAGGTGAATGAACGATAATTGAAACAATTATTATAGGGAGTATATTATATTTAATAGTCATGGAAACGTTTTTTCAAGTATGGGTTAAATTGCTGTTTAAAAATAAAAAGATGGATTTAATTACATTTGGGATGTTAAAATTTGGTTCTATGGTTTTAACTGGAGGTTTCCTTGGAATAAATTATGTAATTTTAACGGATGAAGGCATCGAAACATTTATGATTGTTTATGGAATGATAACCACTTTAGTATTAGTCGTCTTTGCAAACTGGAAGTATATGAAGAGTAAGGGTAAAATAGAATGAGTGTGAGAAGATGAACACGCAGGATATAATCAATGAATTAAAACAATCAGAAGAGCATCTAAGGGCAGAACGCTTCCGAATTAAAGGGATAATAAAACATTTGGAGAAACCAAATAAGGAAGAAGAAGTTTTTGCTGCTATTAAATGTCCAAATGGAAATCATGTTTGTGGAATATTGAAAGAATTGGCAAAGATAACAAACGATGAAATTCCAGATTCAGGACTTTGTGATAAATGCAGGGAAGCAAAGAAGGAGAAAGAGAAATGATAAAAAATAAAAAATGACAATGAACTCAGAAAAAAAGAAAGAACTCCTTGAAACAATTTTTGACAAGGATTACAAACGATATATACAAAAATATCCTGACTTAATAATTAAGAAACCAATTGCTGAAAGGTTCTTTTGGCAAGGGGTAAAATCAAGAACATTTTGTGAAGAGGTTGAGAATTATGACTGATGAATTATTATTTTTGACAGAATTGAGACAAAAGTTTTGTTTGGTCCAAGGTGGTTGCAATAACGAATGTCCATGTTGGTGGTGTGGAAAGTTCATTGAAATTTATGAGGAGATGAAAGATCATGACCAATGAGGAATTAACGAAACACAAATGGCATCTCATTGGGATGATTAAGTCGTTGAAAATTATTGAGAAAGAAATCGATATATTGTTAGAAAAATATGAGAAGAATTTGAAGGAGTTGAATAAGAAATGACAATTGATATTATTAAAAAGGTTTGTGTTAATACAAGCTCTGGACAAAAGTTTGTAACCATTCCAAGGGCATCGAATATAAAACCAGGCGACTATGTTAAAATTATAAAAATGGAGAGTGAATAATAATGGAAGGCGATGATATAATCGAACAGGCAGTTAATGTAATACTGAATGCACCACCAGTTGAGGATATTATAAAAAAGGATGAAGAAAAACCAAAGGATAAGAACCAAAATTTCTTCAGCAAGTTATGGAACAAAACAGTGTTCCCTAGCAAGATTAACAGAATGCGTGAGGAGAAGGCTTTACGCAATGAAATACAAGCTGAAGCAAGGACACAAGCCATTCAAGATATGAAGCCGCAACTTGTTGAAGCTTTCAAACAGCAAGAGCTTGACAAAATTACTGGAAAGAAAAAGAATTTATTGGGAAAGCTTGGTGAAGAATTTGGCAGCGTTGGAAAGGATATGTTCAGTGATTCCAATAAAATCGTTGACATGATGGGAGTTGGAAGACCACAACCACCACCTCAACAGCAACCACAACAACATCATAAAAAGAAAAAGAAGAAGGTTGCTCCAAGACCACAAGCAAGACCACCACAACGAGTTGAGAGAGGCTTTGACTTCGGAAAGAAAGTCGAGGATATGTTAAAATGAATGTAGAACTAAAATTATTAATGCTTGGTGCTGGACTCACTTTAATAAGTTTTGCAGGTAGTGTAGCATTAAACAGTTATATATTTATCCCATATGGAATAGTATTTTTGATATTAACAATAGTGATGTGGATAAATATAATATTTTTTGTGGCAAGAAAAACCAATAAAGAGGAGAATAATGACGATTGAGTTGAAAACGATGGATGATTTTGAGGATGTTGGTTTTGCTCCTTTGAGAGATGAAGCTATCAAATGGGTGAAAAGAATGAGGAGAATTGTTCCTATGGGCTGTAATTCTTATTTTGATTTAGATTCTGATGACCCTGCGGAGTATAGAGATGGAAATTTTAGACAATTTGAACATTCTGAAGGTTGGATTGTTCACTTTTTTAATATTACCGAGGAGGAGTTAAAATGAATCATTGGACAAAGGCTAGTTATGGTCTTGGACTTGCTTTGTTTTGTTTTACAATGAGTGCAGCATTGAATATGTCAATGTTCCTTATTTACGGAATTATAGGTTTATTATTGGTGGCAACTTATTTGTTAATTGGAGTCGGCTCATCAAAAGAAAAAACCAATAAGGAGATAATATGAATAATTTATACTTTATAACAATTTGTTTAGTTATTTTTTCACCATTTATCTTATATGTATTGTTTGCATTAGTTAAACATTATGGTGGTAATAATGGTTTTTAATTAGTTAAAAAAACCAATAAGGAGGAAATGAAAAATGATTGAAGGTGGTGTTACTAGGATGAATATTATCATCCCAATATTATGGTTTGTGGGTTATATTATAACACACGTTGCCATTGGAATTATTACAAAGAATCAAGAGAAAAGTCTGGCAGACGATCCAGAGAATGAGAAAAAAGTTAATACGGTAAAACAATGGAAGTTAGTATTCAAATGGTATCCTTTTGCTTATCTTTGGTTAATACTAATAGCATTTTTGGGGCAATAAAAATGAGCAAGGACAAACTTTGGGTTGTAGAAGCACTTAATGTTGACGGTTGGGAGATGTGCAACTTTGCAGGACTTCCATACACGACCAACAAGTTTTTAGAAGGTCATAAGATAAAGAATAATATTGCAACAAAGCTTATGAAGTTAAAACATCCAGGTTGGAAGAAGAATATGTTCAGAGTGGTGGAGTATAGAAGGAAATGAATATGGAAGAGGAAGAAGTTGGTATGATTGATAATTGGTCAAAAAAGCAGAAGTTGTTATTGTTTGCAACAATTATGATAATATGTTATATGGGAATTGTGAGGGTGTAAAATAATGGGAGCATTTATTGTAGCGGATATATCCTTTGCAGCATCAAAGGATAGGGTAAAGTTTGAAAAGAAGTATAACTGGATTAGAAAGAAGGATATAATTCTTGATGAGAAATCCAATAGTTATGGTTTTGGTGCGTGGACTCTTTTAAGAAATGCAACAGTTGATGTTATTTATCACTTGGGTTTCTTGGGTTATGCTGAACCTCAAATGATATTAGAGGAGTGTCTTAAGGAAGGTATTAAGATAAAGTTCTTTGCCTGGATTCCAATAAATGATAGAAATTGTCATTGGGAAAAACTGAGAGGGAGATGGTAAAAATGAATAAAATAGATGATATAGAAAGATTGCGAAGACGTATAGAAGTGTTCAATCCTGAGATTAAAGAAGTTTCAGAATTAAGAGATTATTTGCTCGATGTTATGGAAATATTGTGGAAGAGGAAGAAAAAATGATGGCCAGAACAAAATTTATGAAGATGTGTTACAAGATGCCAGAGGATGCATTGAATGAACTTGTTTATAATATTTCAATGTGCCCAATGACTTTGAAGGTTTGTTTGTTTGAGGTAAGGACCAAAACAGTTTTGGGCGATGAGATACTTAAAAACTTGGGGTATACAAATGATTAAATACTTACTAATTGCAATCTTATTGTTGGTAGGTTGCACAACAGAGGCAGAAGAATGTCCTGTACAGGTTTGCGATTGCTCCGATGAAGTTTATAATGTGGATAATTTTTATAGCAACTTCATGAAAGCAAAGTTAGAACACGCTGAAGGAATGATGGACAAGGAAAGGGCAGAATCAAATTATGCTCTTTGGAGTTATTATTATGATGAAGGTCATGTATTTGATGCAGTGGACTTTTGTGTTACAGCAAGGGGACAGTATTCAAGTTCTAATACTCACTTTATAAAATCGTCAGCATATTTCCTCAAGGCCAATGAAACCACAGAGGGAGTTTACGATGAACTCATAGAACTTTATGTGAAAGAGATTGATATGATGGTTGATATCAATTGGGCAATGTATGAGGCGTGTGAGTATTTTGAGTCGGCTGGAAAGTTTTATGATAGGGAGTTGTGGGATGCAGGTGATAATAGGATAGAAATCGGCAATGAGAAGATTGCACTGCATGATAGTTTGATAAAAGGTCACAATGAATATATAGCCAAGATCGATGTTTTGGAGGAGATGTTAAGATGACAAGAACACTAATTTCAGATAGAAGGAGAACACATAGTTTTAGCGAAAGAGCCAGTAAGGCAGATTTGTCGGTAATAAGAAAACATTGTTTCAATTGTTATCATCACAAAGCGTTTGCTAACCTATCGAATCAAATAAAATGCACAAGATGTAAACAGGTGTTGAATTGAGAGTTAGACAATGGATTGAAGTTTTGTTGGATTACAATTTTAACAAGGATATTGAGTTTTATGTAGATGGCGAACTTGTTGAATTTGAATGTGTTACTGATAATACCATTCAAAGAAATGTTAGTTTTAATTTGAGGAGGAGATGAAGAATGAAAATTAGTTGTCCAACTTGTAGAATATTCTTGTTAGAACATAAAGATAAATGGGGAAAGGATGGACGAAATAAAGACACTTATTTCTGTGAAAAATGCGGACTTTATCATAACATTACTTGCATGTACGGTCAGGAAAGTTGGGCGAAAGAGTTTGTCAAACAAAAATGACCAAATTCGGTGACAACTTTGAAGACGGTTCTGTAACCATTTCAGATTTTGCAATAAAACAAAACACTTCTTATTTAGAACTTTATGATTGGCAACGTCGTGCCATTGATTTCTTTTTTGACTATAATAAAGCAATTTTTGAGGCAACTACAGGTGCTGGTAAAACCTTTTGTGTTATTGAAATATTGAAAAGGATTTGGAAAACAGAGTCTAACCTATACGTTCTCATAGTTGTTCCGAAGAATGTTATCCTTGAAACAGGTTGGTATAGTGAATTATACAATGCAAGTGTTGGATTGCCAGACATTGGAGTGTATTATGGTTTTGCAAAGGAGTATTCTAAGGTGACGATTACCAACATGCAGAACTTGGGCAATATAGCCCTCGACATATTCGATGTAATCATTTGGGATGAAGTTCACAATTATGGTACAGAGAGATTGTTGCCTTTTATAAAAATGGATTTTAAGTATAAGATTGGACTCAGTGCAACTCTTGAAAGAATGGATGATAATCATTATAAAATTATGGCAGCGTTTGATTACAATGTTTTTTCCTACACTCCCAAACAAGCATTGGTTGATGGCGTATTGAATCCTTTTAATTTTTCTAACATATTCGTTGAAATGGAGGAGGATGATTTTGAGACTTATTTGAGACTAACTAAAGAATATAATATGATGATAAAATCTGGTGGTTCTTATAATAAAATTATGAGGGGAAACTCAGGTCTTAAATTTAAGGTACTAACTAAAATGAATGAAAGGAAGGGGCTTGTTAACAACTATTACAAAAAGTGTGATGTTGTTAAATGGATTTGTGAAAAGCACAGAAATGATAAGATAATAATTTTTAGTGAATACAACAAAACAACCAATGATTTTTATTGGAGTCTCCTTGATACAGGCACTCGTGCAAGAGTTATCCACAGCGACATAAGTGCTGATATGAGGGATAAGGCGTTGAGTGATTTTAAAAACAATAGAGCAAATGTGCTGTTGGTAACAAGGGCCTTGGATGAGGGAACAAATATTCCAAAGCTTGATGTTGCGATAATAGCAGCAGGGAATAGCACTTCCAGACAAACAGTTCAAAGGCTTGGGAGGGTTCTTAGGAAGAAAAACAAGGAGAGTTCTTTGTATCAAGTGTTTGTCAAGCGAACAATGGAAGAGGATTATGCAAAGGAACGTTCTGCATTGTTCAAGGAATTGTGCTCGAATTATAAGGAATATTATCTTGATGATAATAATAATGTTGTAGAAACATTTAAATAGTCGAAAACAAATTTCTCTATCCGAAGCTCAAACTGCATAGAAACAACTTTGGGATAATGCTATGAATGAAGGTTTGGGATACGGTAAAAGAAAGCTTATTGATTTAATTGTTGCTAACAATTGGAAGATAGAGCCGATAAAAAAAACTTATTCTTATAATGAATTGCTCTTCGTAATTCAAGAATTGTTTGAAGAGGAGGGTAAAGCTTATTATCAACAGCATACTGGTCGAAGTGGTCTTTATGTTTTTAGAAATTTTGTTTGGCTTTTGTTCTGGAGAAATGTTGCAAATTATGATAGCATGGTTTTGATATCATCTGAGAAGGGTACAGGCAAATCTTCTGCTGCAATCATGTTGGCCAGGGAGTGGTGCAAGATTATTGGAATAAGGTTTGATCCAAAGCGTCACATTGCTTATAATAATTCAGACGTTATGACCAAGATTGATATGTTGAATCCTTTTGAGCCATTGATAGCAGATGAGGCCATTAGGTTTGCATCATCTGAGGATTGGAACAAGAAGGAGAATAAGGACCTTAAGAAGAAACTTGCTCAAATTCGTACAAAGCATTTGTTCTTCATACTATGTTTCCCGTTGAAGGTTTACAAGGTTGATAAGAGTTACATGCAGTCTTTTGTAAACTATTGGGTTGATTTGTTTGGAAGGGGTGTTGGTGCTTGTTATGTAAAGGACAAGAATCCGATACATGACAGTTGGAGAATGAAGGAATTCCAACATATTGGAAGTTATAATGAGTTTACAAAGCTTAGTATGATTGAGAAATCCCTCAAGAAGCATCCCAACTTTTGGCAGATAATAAAGTTCCCAAAGCCTCCTAAGTGGCTTTATGATAGGTATCTTGCTGTTAGGGAGAGCAATGTTTACGACGATGAGAATGTGTTTCAGAACGTTTCCAAGAATGATATCCATATGTCCTTGTTGGTTCTTTGCTTGAGGGACATTATGATGCATGATAAAACCATGACTATGAACAGGTTAATTCTTCATATGAAGAATGAATATGATATTCCTGTAACAAAGGCATTAATTCAAAGTGCAATTGAGGATTCCAAGCAATTGGTTATGAAGATTAGAGAACAGGCATCAAGTGGATTTTTGGAAAAATTGGAAGAATGATGGATGTCGAAGAAAAAATTTACAATATCGCTTTTGTGCTTGATGATATAAAGCATTTCCCACAAACCTATGATTCCATTTTAAAGGATAAGAAGAGCAATAAAACTTTGGATTTCATATTGAGGAGAAAGCTAAGTGTTGCCTTTAACGATCATAGGGTGTGCAAGACTAAAATTCCAGGGACAAGATTTGGCAAGGTAATATTTTATTGCAAGGATAAAAAGTATAAGATTTTGGTCGAGGCTGGAAGGCTTGGAAGCAACGTTTATGTTTTTTTTGAGAGCAAGAGGATAAAGAACAATTATTTGAGTGTAGAAAAGTATTGGATTTTAGAAAAAGGAACATGGTTGGAAAAAGAAGAGGAGAAGATATTTCATGAAGGGAATGTACTATTGTTTATTTGAGGTGATTGATTAATGCTTTCAGAGGTGTTGCTTGTATTTTTTATAAGGAGTTACATAATGTATTTTTATTCTTTGTCAAAGAAAGGCATAAGGGATGTAGTGCAGCATTCCAATGATGAACTTAATAAGTTGAGGGGAATTCCTGTAAAAACATTGGAGGAGCAGAAAAAGTTTATCAACCTAAGATACCCACCGTCAAATTGGAGTTTCAAACCAAGTTGGGGAATGCTAAAACATTTTGTTATTCATATAATAATTTTTCTAATGTTATACAAATTAGTCGTTATGTTTTTCATTTGGACAGGGTGGGACTTGCAACTTTGGCATTCAATCGTTGTGTTAATTGTCGGGCCGATTATTATCAATTTGTTGTTGCAAAGGTTTAAATTGCAAAAACCTTCGGATATTACAGTATTTTTTAAGTAAATAGTTGTAGAAACATTTAAATAGTAGAAGATTTATAAAATGTTCATTAAAAGAAAAGCTGGGGTTGGTAATCCATGACACTTTATGTAAGTATAGGAAGAAGGGTTCCTAAAAATTGGTTCAAAAGAACAGCAGTTCGTGCAAAGGGGTTGATGTCATTTCAGGAGAATATCTGGATGATGATTAAGAATTCTTTAAATCTTATGAAGAAAAAGGCTAAAAATCATGAGAGTATTACAATCGTTATAAAAACTGAAAATGAGAGTGAAAATTTACATTATCAAATTGAATGGATTAAGGTAATAACTCAAGGGACTCCAGCCGAAGAGCAGGAAGAATTGGAAGAAGCTAATAGATTCTATGAACCGTTTAGTAAGATATTCAAGGATAAAATCCCACAAGATGATGAGATGAAGAAGCATTTTAAGACAAAGGTTCTTGCCACTGCACAGGTTGATGAGGCTTATCAGAAAGGATATGGAGCAGTTGGTACTAGCAATATAGCAAATAAGTTTCTTGAGATGGGTATTCTGTTGCATATAAAGCTAGTAGAAGACTACGATACTAGAGACATTACTTTGCCAAGCAATGGGTAATTATGGGCCCTAATAAGCTGATAACAGCATGGAGAATCGCTTTATTCAATCAAAGGATTAAAAAGAATATTGACGAACAAAGAATGTTTCTTGAAGATGTTGAGGATTTTAAAATCATTAAGTTGGAAAGGGAGAAGCTTGTGGTATATGTTTTGAAGATATTTCCCGATACAGATGTTGATTATATTGTTTCCACTCACAAAAACCCTGTAAAAATCAGTATTTCTGAAGTACAAACCTGTTTGTTACCCTGAAAACAAATATATATAAAAAGGTGTAGATTATAATTTATTAATATTTGGACAAGACTATACAATGATTACTTCAAAGAAAATTGTTAAAATTGGAAAAAGTTTTGGAATTATACTAGATGTTCCTGTATTAAAAATTTTAAACGCCAAACATGGTGACATGGTTGAGATTAATGTCAAGAAAATAATGGGTGAAAACAAAAAATGGTAGGTAGTACAACTTCTAAACCAAAATATGGGAAGAGGGCGAAGGCAGTTTATACTGGTAACGCTTATGGTGGAAAGAAAAAAACTGGTGGAGGAGGCTCTAGCGGTGGTGGAAGTTCTGGTGGAGGAGGCTCTAGCGGTGGTGGAAGTTCTGGTGGAGGAGGCTCTAGCGGTAGTGTTAAGAAAACATCTTCTTGGAAACAAATTGGTAAATCAGGTACAGGCACTCCAATATGGGAAAACACTAGGGGTGAAAGACTTGCTACACCTTCGATTCCAAAAGCAGATAGGGTTGGGATTATAAGAGAAAGTAGGCAAGTATCAAGTGGTTCAACTAAAAAATCGACTACACCAAGTGCTCCATCTAAACCAAAATATGGGAAGAGGGCGAAGGCAGTTTATACTGGTAACGCTTATGGTGGAAAGAAAAAAACTGGTGGAGGAGGCTCTAGCGGTGGTGGAAGTTCTGGTGGAGGAGGCTCTAGCGGTAGTACAACTTCTAAACCAAAATATGGGAAGAGGGCGAAGGCAGTTTATACTGGTAACGCTTATGGTGGAAAGAAAAAAACTGGTGGCGGAGGCTCTAGCGGTGGAGGAGGTTCTAGCGGTGGAAGTTCAAGCAGTGGAATTCGTATAGGTCCCGATGGACGAAGTATACAACAAGCACCAGTAGTATATGGTGGATTTGATCCTTTTAACAAAGCACCAAGTGCTCCAGAAAAAATAAAAAAGGATCAAGAAAAGGTTTCAATTTTTAGAAAAGGAAAGGATGGCAAGACCGAATATGTTGGCACTGGTGTAGAGAAGAAAAAAGATT
>Ga0208904_1000431_pt1 | contig 35979 bp, 32 predicted proteins | sample AntAceMetag02UKB_FD_184774 | JGI IMG/M metagenome (GOLD analysis project Ga0208904, IMG submission 184774) | Saline lake microbial communities from Ace Lake, Antarctica - Antarctic Ace Lake Metagenome 02UKB (SPAdes) (version 2) | ecosystem: Environmental > Aquatic > Non-marine Saline and...
CCAATTTGGTCTGGTTTAATTTGTATTTTAATTATTCTTGGGGCATGGTCATACATTTCAGCTCTAGGTTCTTTGATTTCTGCAGTAATTACATCTAGTATTTCTAAACGAGCTTGTTCTGCTCTTATTAATGCTTCAGAAAGGATTGCGATTGAAATACCACCTACCTTTACGTCCATTTGAATAGCTGTTATACCGTCTTTTGTTCCTGTTACTTTAAAGTCCATGTCTCCATAATGATCTTCTGGTCCTTGGATATCAGTTAAAATTTTGTAATTATCATCATTTTCCATCATCAAACCCATAGCAATACCAGCTACTGGTTTTTTAATAGGAACTCCTGCATCCATTAAAGCGATGGTACTAGCACAGGTTGATGCCATTGAGGTTGATCCATTTGATGCCATTGCTTCGGAAACAATTCTAATTGTGTAAGGGAAGTCATCCTCACTTGGAAGGACTGCTAAGAGAGCTTTTTCTGCAAGAGCTCCGTGACCAATCATTCTTCTGTTTGTTCCTCCTATTCGGCCAGTTTCTCCTGTTGAAAAGGGTGGAAAGTTATAATGGTGGATATATCTTTTTTCTTCTCCTAGTTTAATTCCATCTAATGCTAAAGCATCTCTCCTTCCTCCTAGAGTAAGAGCTGAAAAAACATGTGTTCCTCCTCTGTAAAATATTCCTACCCCATGTGCTTGAAGAGCTATTCCACCAGCTTGAGCATAAAGAGGTCTAATTTTATCCATAGCTCTTCCATCCACTCGTCTATCCTTCTCTAAGGCTTCTTTATGAATTAAGTCATCAATAGTTTTTTCAAAAAATCCAAGAGCTAAAGAAATATTCATTTCTCCTGTTGTTTTTTTAAAATCTTTTATCCAATCATTTTTCAATTCATCAATAGTTTCGTTTCCTCTTTCGTTAAAAACCATTTCTTCTAATTTTGGTTCAACTTTTTCTTTAAATAATTTTAGAGTTTCTGTGTCTACTTCTGGTTTTTCTATTATTATTTTTTCTTTACCAATTTCTTTTATTATATTTTTTTGAAATTCTTGAATTTTTTCTATTTCTTCAGAAGCCTTTTGAAAAGCTTTACTAGTTATATCATTAGTTACCTCATTAGCTCTAATTTCAATCATATTTATATGACTGTCTTTACCACAAGCAATTAAGTCTAATTTATCATTTGTTCCCTTTAGGAAAGGATTGACTGTGAAGTCTTCAGACTCATCTAATCCTATTCGTACTGAGCTAACTGGTCCGTTCCAAGGGATATCAGAAGTAGCTAAGGCTAAAGATGCTGCATTAATTGCTAAAACATCAGGACTGTAATCTCCTAATGATAACACTGTGATGATAACTTGGACTGCATTTCTGATATAGTCTTCAAATAATGGTCGGATAGTTCGATCAACCATTCTTCCTGTTAAGATAGCATTGGTAGTTGGTCTTCCCTCTCGTCTCATGAATCTACCTCCTAGAATTTTTCCTACTGCGTAATATTTTTCTTCGTATTCAACAGACAAAGGAAAATAATCTAAACCATCTTTTTGGTTGTCTGAAATGACAACAGTGGCCATAACGACTGTTTTTTCACAACTTAGTAAGACTGAGCTATTGGCTTGGTCGGCTAGATTATTAAATTGAGCGACGATGGTTTTGTCTCCTAGATTTAATTCGTATTCTTTTGTTTCCATGTTGATTAAAGAATTTTATTTGACCTTTAAATTTCAGATCCGAAGAAATCCATCTTCAAATCTACTTATTTAAAGGCAAAATTAAAATTAATAAATTAATAAAAAAACTATTTTTTTCTTGAAAAGAGCTTGCTACTTTTTTCTCTATAATTTAACAAATATTTCTTTGGGTTTTGGCAGAGATCAGTAAAATCATCAACAGTTTCAATTAATTTTGATGAAGATGATTTTCCAAAGGCCATTACTTCTATTTGGCAGCCTTCATTTGTTCTTAAATACTCAACTAGAGGAATAAAGTCACCGTCGCCTGAGATTAAAACAATAGTGTCTAATTTAGGAGCTAATTTGATAGTATCAACAGCTATACCAACGTCCCAATCAGCTTTTTTAGCACCACCAAAAAATATTTGTAAGTCTTTTGTTTTCGTTTCTATTCCTAATTTTTCTAGAGCCCCAAAAAAACTTTTTTCATCTTCAGATTCTGTAGTAATTACATAGGCAACCGCTCTAATTAAGGCTCTTCCTGCTACAGCGTCTTCCATTACCTGTTTAAAGTTTACTTTAGCTCTGTAAAGGTTTTTGGCACTATGATAAAGATTTTGAGTATCAATAAATACACCAACTCTTTGTTCTTTATGTTTTATAACTGTCATGTTTTATAGTATATATGAAATATATAATTTTTGCACATTGAAGGTAAAATAAAAAAAAACCGTTGAGCGGTTTTTTTTATTTCTTACTTTTTAAGTTTAATTTTTTTACAAGAGATTCATATCTTTTTTCATCTTTTTTTTGTAGATATTTGAGATGAGACCTTCTATCAGCTACCATTTGGAGTAAACCTTTACGGGAGTGACGGTCTTTTTTGTGTTCTTTTAGGTGACCAGCTAATTCGTCAATTTTTTTAGACAAAAGTGAAATCTGAGCCTCTGGAGAACCAGTATCTGTATCGTGAACACGTGTCTTTTTAATCGCATTAGCTTTCTTTTGTTTTGTTAACATTGATTGAATATTAGCATGAAAGCCCTTATTTTGCAAGGGGTTTCAAGTATTTTTCTAATAATTAGAGGTTTTCTACTTTGGTAATTTTTAGCTCAATATTACACTCAGAAGAAATATATAAGGTTAAAATTATAAACTCCGAGGAAGGAGTTTTTCCTTATAAATAAGGAAAAGTTTATATTTTCAACCTTAACACTTTTCTGAGTGTAATATTGGGCTTAAATTAAGTCTGTTTTCTTGATTTTAGTGCACAAACCTCTTTGAGAGTACCATTTTATTTCTCATTGAATGATATTCCCGAAAAGATGGGTGAATTTGACCAAAATACAGTCATACATGGTTTTCTTAGGGAAGAAAGTCGTTTATGACTGTTTTTTCAATAAATAAGCCATATTTTGCTTATTTATCCTGTTGGAATAAATTTGACAGGATTTGAACTCCTTCCTCAAAAAGTTTTTATTTAGTTGTTAACTCTGTATTGACTATAACACCTAATATTTTGTTTGTCAATAGTATTATAGAAGTTTAACTTGTCAATTCATTCATTACGATATTGGCTCTTGTTATAAGAAAATCAGTGCTATCAAATTCTTCTCCTTTTGCTTCTGTTTCTTTTTCCGCTATTTTCCCCATATTTAAGAATTTTTGTTCATGCAAACCGAAAGAAATCTTACCTTCTTCTATGTCTTTGATCAGTTTATCGTGACCTCCTTTTTTTTCAAGTAATTGTATGACAGCACCTTTTAAATTTCCTACTTCAGCTTCTGTTGCACTTTCTGTTATGAATGTTTCTTCGAAGGTGTTCTTTTCTTCAGGAATTTTTGGTTTAAAAAAGTTATTAGCTTGTTCCATATTTTTATTTTATTATTTGTTAATAACTAATATTTTAACATAGATTAACTTTGGGAGCGATTTTTATTTTAAGTCGCACAATATTTTGGTGTAAGATATAATAGAACTATGAATTTAAAACAATTAAAGAAAGAATATTTAGAATATTTAGAAATTGAAAGAGGAAGAAGTTTAAAAACTATTGAAAATTATGATCGTTATCTAAATAATTTTCTTGGTTTTGCAAAGGTGGATAAACCACAAATGGTTACTGATGAAGTGGTTAGAAAATATCGTTTATGGTTGAATCGACAGACGACTATAACAAACAATACTCTTAAAAAAAGAACTCAAAATTATTATTTGATTGCTCTAAGAGGTTTTTTAAAGTATTTAGTTAAGAGAGAAATTAAATCTTTACCACCAGAAAGAATTGAGTTAGCTAAAGTCTCAGAGAGATCTTTGGACTTAATTTCTATTGATGAATTAGGAAGGTTACTGGATGCTCCTGAAATAAAAGATTTGAAAGGGTTACGTGATAAAGCTATTTTAGAATTATTATTTTCCACTGGTTTACGTGTATCTGAATTGTGTGCTTTGAATAGTGATATTGATTTGAAAAAAGATGAAATGTCTGTTCGGGGTAAGGGTGACAAAGTACGTGTGGTGTTTTTCTCTGAGGTAGCTAAACAAGCTGTTAAAGATTATCTAGCTAAAAGAAAAGATATGAGCGAAGCTTTATTTACTTCTTTAAACAGACAAAGTGGTCATCGTTTAACAGCTCGATCGGTGGAAAGAATTGTGAAGCATTATGCGATAAAAGCTGGAATTACCAAGAAAGTAACACCCCATATTATTCGCCATTCTTTTGCAACAGATTTATTGCAGAATGGGGCAGATATTCGCTCAGTGCAAATGATGCTAGGTCATTCTAATATTTCTACGACTCAAATTTATACCCATATGACAGACAAACATTTGAGAGAAACTCACAAAAAATTTCATAATAGAAGGTAATATGGTTTAGTTGGTTCTAAAGTATTTGTGTAAAGGACAAGTTATCCACAACATGTCCTTTACAATGTCCTTTACGAATATTATTATAAAGGACAGTTAGTTCTTTGAAATTACAACACAACTTATCATTTTTTAGTTGTGTTAATTAATTTGTTTGTAGTTTAGTTTTTTGTTCTTTTTGTTTTAAAGAAGATCTCTATCTTCTTACAATTTATAAGCCCTATCACAATGATGGGGCTTTGTTTATGTACATAAAAAATCACTTGGAGCCTGCTTGCCGGTAGACAGGGTTGAACCTCCAAGTGATTTAGTTTTCACGTGAAACTAAATGTTGTTATTTTACGTGATGTCTTCCTCTGATAACTTTTATTTCTTCAGCTTCTTTTTGTTCCTTTTTTATTTTACCGCTTTCAGCTAATTGTTTTAATTGTTCAAGAGATAATTTGTTTAGTTCTTGTGCTTTATTCTCTAGGTATTCAATTGTGTTCAGGTTTGGATCATTCAAAACTTCTTCCATTAAGGCGTTTAGCATAAAACCAATCTTTGGTCCAGGCGTTTCACGTAAAACATTCATTAATTTCTTTCCGTCTATCTTAAGCATTTTAACAGAAACAGGGTCTTTCATAGCTTCTTCTATCATTGCCTTGTACTTTCTTAGTCTGTAGGGATTTTCTTTAGGTCTTCCCATACCAATCCTGTCACAAGCTCTTAACTTCATAAGATCCCGAACGTTTTCTGGGCCAACATTACTAATAATCCTACGAACAGCTGATAGGGTTATTTTGTCAATATCTGAGAAAAACATGTGGTTTCTAACTAATTTGGTTACTATGTCAATAGTCTCTTTTGAGAATCTTAGACGTTCTAAGATTTCACGTGAAACTCTTTCCCCCACCACGTCATGACCATAAAAGGTAAATTCTTCTTTCTCTTTGTTCCATCTTTTGGTGTGGGGTTTGGCTATATCATGTAATATGGCTGACAATCTTATGTTCAATGACCATTTTCTATCAGCAGCATGTTGTAATACTCTCAAGTTATGTTCCCAAATGGTATAAATATGAGCACCCTTTTGTTTTTCTCCTATTCCCAATTCTAATTCAGGTAGTATATATTTTAAAATACCTAGTTTTTGGGCTAAAATCAGACCATCCATTGGCATGTCGGACATTAGTATTTTTATAAACTCCTCTCTAATTCTTTCTTGAGAGATATTTTTCAAGTTTTTTGCTAATTTTATTATAGATTCTTCAGTTTCAGTGTTTATCGTAAAGTTTAGTTCTGTTGCAAAGCGGATAGCTCTTAATAATCTTAAAGCATCTTCATTAAAACGGTCATTTGGTTTTCCCACAGTTCGAATAATTTTGTCCTTTAGGTCTTCTTGTCCTTTATAAAAGTCAATTAATTTATTCTCTGAAATACTAAAAGCTATAGCATTAATAGTAAAATCTCTTCTTTTTAGATCGTCTTCTAACTTATTGCTAAAAATAATAGTATCTGGATGACGGCTATCTGAATACTTACCTTCTATCCGATAAGGTGTAACTTCTATAGTTTTTAGATTTTCTTCTAATGTTTCATCTGAAACAATCCCAACTGTTCCGTAGTTATTTTCATAAAAAGTATGTTTAAACAGGTTTAATATATCTTCTGGTTTAGCATTGGTAGTAATGTCCCAATCTTTTGGTTTTCTTTTTATTAATAGATCTCTAACACAACCACCAACTAAATAAGCCTCAAAACCAGCATTTTCGAGTGTGTTTGTTACACGTGTAACTTCTTTGGGTATTTTAGACTGAGTAATTTTCATTGTTGTATTTTTTGTACCCTTGGCAGGACTCGACCCACAATCACTAAGTATATTTCTTCGCCAAAGCCTGCCTGCCGGTAGGCAGGCTCGAAATCTACTAAGTGTTGTTGGTCGCGGTTCGGAAAAGCCTATTAAGGGCTTTTCCTATCACCGTTCGAATCCTGTCTCAAACACAAATTTATGAAATAAACTTGTGCCCTCGGCAGGACTCGAACCTGCAATAACGGTTCCGAAGACCGTTGTGATATCCATTTCACTACGAGGGCGTTGGCTGAATTATACATTATAATAAAAAATATTGAAACAAGTGTATTTTTTATGCTATAATGGGTTTGTTTAAGTAAGCGGGATTGGTTAAGTGGTATAACATCAGCCTTCCAAGCTGAGGTCGGGAGTTCGATTCTCCCATCCCGCACAAAAATAACGGAAAAAATACGATAGTATTTTTGTAATATATTTTTGTAGAGAGATCAGAGAATCGAACTGAGACTGTACAAAGTCTGACGAAGTGGAGTGAGGTCGGATCAGTCGAGTGGGGGTCGAGTAAATGAGATATTTTGTGAGCTTGCGGAACAAAATATTCATGAGAGTGACCGATTCTCCTATCTCGCACACGAATAACAATCTTTAGAGCGGAATGAGTGAGATGAGAAGAGTTCCTATGAGTTTTTTTGTGAAGAATTGAACAATGGAGTGTATTATAATTAAAAGAAATAATAATAATTTGTGTTCTGTAATACTTAGTAAGTTAGATTTAGTTTGCTGTTGGTAAATAGGTTCAAGAACAAATAATTTTGTTTAATGATTGTCAGGACAGTTTCCATCTTGCACAGACTATTTTGTTATAAATCTGTACTAATGTGTCTATTAATCCCTATTTTTTCTTTTATGATTTGTAAAACTGTGGATAAAACAGTGTATAAAGTGCATAAGTTGACCTTTAGAAGAATGTAGATTGTCTTATTAAAAAACATTTTTTTAATATAATAAGGCTTAAAATAAGGTTATTTTAAAAAAAAGACAAAAAGACAGACAATTTTGACTATTAAAATTTGGGTTTAAAAAATATTTAATTTAATAAAAAGTAATGTTACTAAGAAACATCTAATAATTTATAAAATACCATAAAATATCAAAAAATAAGGGTTTATTTTACTTGGAGGTTGGACCTCCAAGTGACCTCCAAGTAAAATGAAAAAGTTTAAGTTAAATGGCAAAAACAGAAAAAAGAAGAATAGGGGATATTGGTGAAAATTTAGCTTGCAAATTTCTCAAGAAAAGAGAGTTTAAAATTGAAGAAAGAAATTATTTAAAGAAGTGGGGTGAAATTGATATCGTGGCAATAAACAAAGAAAACAATAAGATTCATTTTGTGGAGGTAAAAACAGTTTCTTGTAGTAGTATAAGGTCCAAAATTAGCTCTAAAATGGATAATTATCAATTAGGTAACAATGTTCACCCTTGGAAGTTGCAACGACTATCTCGTGTTTTTAAGACCTATTTATTAGATAAAAAGATTTGCGGTGATAGGGAATGGCAATTTGACATTATTGTTGTGTTTTTAGACTTAAAGGACAGTATTTCTAGAATTAAATATTTTGAAGACGTTATAATTTAATTTTTATTAATGTTTTAAAGAGTTTAATTTTATTGGAGTACTTGGATTTGACTCACACTTATTAAGTATATTTTTTTGCCAAAGCCTGCCTGCCGGTAGGCAGGTTCGAAATCTACTAAGTGTTGTTGGTCGCGGCTCGGAAAAGCCCATTAAGGGCTTTTCCTATCACCGTTCGAATCCCTTTTACTTGATAATACTATCAAATAATATTTGTTTATAAGTATGTTTCTAGAGAGTATGACTTTGTCGGGGTGCCGGGATTCGAACCCGGAGTCGCTCGCTCCCAAAGCGAGAATGTTAGCCGTTACACCACACCCCGATTATTTTGTTTTTAACATTGGTATCTTACCACATTTAGTCTAATTATTTAAGTTTTTGAGAATAAAAAAACGGACTGTGTCTTGAAAGACATAGTCCGTTGTTACATGAGATCATCAATTATTGAACGTTGATAATCTCATACTTTTTTGGGAGGGGAGATATCGGTAATTTCTCCCCATTAGCGGTGTAGACTGAAATAATTTCCTGTTTACTCACTGACCAGTGAGCATAAGGAGTTTGTAAGTAAGATGTAACAACCCATCCCACAAACATCATAAAGGCCACAATTCCTATAAACATAATCAACAGAAAGATTTGGCTTTGCCACCAGATCTTTTTTGTTTCTTCTTCTGTCGCTAATGCTGATTGTCCTTTGTACATTGTCTCCATCTTTTCCTCCCGTTTTTTAATTTATTTAAAATAAGAACAACTAATAACTATTTGTAGTTATAACATCTAAGGTTTTATTTGTCAAGTTTGTTCAATAATATTTAAATATATGATAGTTTTTAAAACTAGATGTTTTGAGAAATTAATTTAGAAATTTAATCTTGGTGGCTGTAATGTAATTTGTTATATTAAAAAATAATTATTTTAATTAATAGATTGAACTTTAATTTAAATTTGTTGTTTGGAATTTATATTTAAAATTTTTCTATAATGGAAAAAGAATTGAATAGAGTTTTGATATTAAAGAAGTTTAAAATAATTGATAATATTTTAGATTCTTCCAAATTTTTTTGTGTTGTTGTTGTCTATGAAAAAATTTTATTTGTCTCGATACTTATATTGTTTTTATTTAAGCAAGAGAATTGAAGTTAAGATTGTTAGTGTTAAATAATTCTAATTTGATGTCTTCAATGAAAATATTTAGTTATTAAATCAAAAATAATTTTGAAAAGTTTTTTTAATTTATTTTTCTTTTGATTTTTAGTTTGTTCGTTTTTCTTAAATGATTGTGAAAATACTTAAAAGTATTTTTTATTATTATTATTTTTTTTAAGTTGTTACGAAGAATAATTTTTTGGTTATTATGTTGTTTTTCTATTGTGATATTATTTTTATTTTGTTTTATTAGTTAGTGTTGATTTTAAGGAAGAACGAATTTAATTTATTTTTCTAATAGTGTATTTGATATGTAACTAATAATTTAAATTCTTATTGTTTTATTTTTTTACCTTCTTTAATTTTTATTTTTTAAGAATAGTAACTAATTTTATTTTAATATTAAATGATAAAAAATTAAGATTATTTTTAATTGATAATAAAAGTAGGGGAGTGTAGAATAAAAAAGATAGTATAAAAAAATTATCACTTTTAGTAATTAAATTAATTGTAATTATGTTTAATCAATTATCACAGGCTAGTTGGAATATTATTTTGTTGGGAAATTCTGTTTTAGATTATTTAATAACTCTTGGAGCTCTAATTTTATTTTTGATTGTATTCAAGATTTTTCAATTAGTTATTTTGAATCGTCTTAAAAAATTAGCGAAGACTACAAAAACAGATATAGATGATATTTTGATCGAAGCTGTTCGAAGTTTGAAACCACCTTTTTATTATTTTGTGTCTATTTATTTTGTGTTGCCTTTTTTAGAAATAAAAGAAAGTGTTTTGGAAATTATCAGTGGTATTTTAATTATACTAATTGTTTATCAGATAATTAAAGCAATTCTTATTTTGGTGGATTATGTTTTTGAAAAAATATCTAACAAAAAAGAAGATGTTGGAACCAAGTTAGCATTTTCTTATTTAGGAATTTTTGCCAAGGTGTTAATCTGGTCATTTGGTTTGTTGTTAATTTTATCTAACCTAGGTATCGATGTAACTTCGTTAGTGGCAGGATTAGGAATTGGAGGTATTGCTTTTGCTTTTGCTATGAAAAATATTTTAGGTGATCTGTTTAGTTCATTTGCAATTTTTTTCGACAAGCCTTTTTTACCAGGTGATTTTATTCGGGTAGGAGATCAAAGTGGAACGGTTAAAAAAATTGGAATTAAGACTACTCGAGTTCAGGCATCTCAAGGTGAAGAAATTGTTTTTTCTAACCAAGAATTAACTTCAACTCAGATTCATAATTTCAAGAAACTAAAAGAGAGAAAGATATACTTTTCTTTTGGTGTGGTTTATGAAACACCTTTAAAACAGATTAAGGAAATTCCTAAAATAGTTAAGGGAATTATTTCAGAAATAAGTGAAGCTAGATTTGATAGAGCACATTTTAATCGTTTTGATAATTTTGCTTTGAATTTTGATGTGGTTTATTTTGTGGAAACAGATGATTATAAAAAGTATATGGATATTCAGCAAAAGATTAATATTGAGATTATGGAGGCTTTTGAAAAAGAGGAAATTGAGATGGCCTATCCAACTCAAGTGATTTACCAGAAATAAGTTAGTTCCAAAGAGTTTCACGAGGTTGTTTTACCTAAAATAAAAAAACACCTATGTTTCACTTAGGTGTTTTTTTTATTTTCTAAATAAATAATAAAGGGAGAATTGGTTATGAAGATAGAGAATGAAAATCAATTCGCGGTTACTAAGTAGATTTTTTTGTTTTGTAGAAATGTAATAAGGAGAGAGAATCGTCTTGACAATTACTAAGTAAAATTATTTGTTCGTAAACCTGTTTGCTGACAGGCAGGCTCACTCTAATTTTACTAATTGTTGCGGGACACGGTTCATTATTATTTCTTTCAGTCGTAATATACTCCACTGTTAAATCCTCTACGAAAAGCCCGTAAGGGCTTTTTCCTATTTGCACAAAATAAAAATACCCAGCAAAACTGAGTATTTTATTTTGTGCGGATAGGGAGAATCGAACTCCCGTTTCATCCTTGGCAAGGACGTGTTCTACCACTAAACTATACCCGCTTATTGAATTGTATTTTACCATAGGGAGTTCGATTCACTAACTTTAAGAGAATCGAAGTTCTTACAGAACTTGTATACCTTTTAGATATTTTATTTCGTTCCTCAAAAAATATTTCAAAAGGTTTTGCGAAGCTCATGAAATCCCTTCTCATCAGTTTCATTCTTGGTAGAAACAAAATGTTTCCGCCTCATCGGCGGGTCGCCGATGAGGCGACTATCACTAAACTCCACTTGCTTTTAGTAACACTAGTTTACCAAAAAAAAAGACTTTTCTCAAATATATTTTACAAAAATAAGACCACCTAATAGGTGGTCTTATTTTGTGTCTTAAAAAGATTTATCTTATCCTTTAACTGTATCTTTTAGAGATTTTGATGCTCGAAATTTAGGAACTCTCATTGCTGGAACATCAATAGGTTCACCTGTCCTTGGGTTACGGGCTGTTCGGGCAGCTCTCATTTTAGCTGAAAATATTCCAAAGCCTGCAACTGATACTTCTTCACCTTCTTTTAGTGATTTAGTAATAGAATCAAAAATTGTGTCCACAACTTTTTCTGCTTGTACCTTTGTTCCTTCTAATACTTTGTGAACTTCTTCAATAATTGCTTGTTTATTCATAAAAATAATTTAATTATCTTATAATAACTTTCAATAAAATTGACTATTTATTGAAAATATTTGATTACTAATAATAAATACATTATATATTAAGGCTTTTTTTGTGCAAGTCTTGTTAGAGATAAGAAAAAAAGCTTCTGAAATCAATAATAGGATAAAAGATCTTCTAAATTATCTTGCATATTCAATTACTCTTGATTCTCGGATAACGTTAACCTTAATTTCACCTGGATATTTTAGTTCCTTCTCAATTTTTATTACGATATCTCTTGCTAATTTTTTTGCTTCAAAGTCAGAAATATTTTCTGGCTCAACAAGTACTCTAATTTCTCTTCCTGCTTGAAGAGCGTATGATTTTTTGATTCCTTTAAAGGAATTGGCGATATCTTCTAATTCCTTTAGTCGTTTCAGATAATTTTCGACAGTATCTCTTCTTGCTCCTGGGCGACCACCTGAAATTGAATCGGCTATTTGAACGATAATAGCTTCAACACTTTCGAAGGGATATTCTCCATGATGAGATTGCATAGCTTTTACTATTTTTTCATCAGCTCCAAATTTTTGGAGAATTCTTCTTCCAATTTCAACGTGAGTACCTTGGATTTCATGATCAACTGCTTTTCCAATGTCGTGCAAGAGAGCTCCAGTTTTAGCAACAGCAACATCAGCATTTAATTCTTCAGCTAACATTCTTGCAATATGTGACATTTCAATTGAATGTTGTAAGACATTTTGACCGTAACTGGTTCTAAAATAGAGCCTTCCTAGAATTGAAATGATTCTTGGATCAAGATTTAAAATTCCGCATTCATAGACAGCTTCTTCACCTTTTTTCTTAATTATCTTGTTAATTTCACCTTTAGCTTTTTCAGCAAATTCTTCTATTCTGGCTGGTTGAATTCTTCCATCAACAATTAAATTTTCTAAAGTGATTTTAGCTATCTGTCTTCGAACAGGATCAAAACAAGAGATAGTGATGGCTCCTGGAGTATCATCGACGATCAATTCTGTACCAGTGACTCTTTCAAAAGCACGGATATTTTTTCCTTCTTTTCCAATAATTTTACCTTTAATATCATCAGAAGGAATGCTAACCGTACTTGATAGAATATCAGCTGCTACGGAATTACCCATTCTATGAATAGATGTAATTAAAATATTTTTAGCCTTTTCTTCTAATTTTTCTTCTCCTTGTCTTTCTAACTTTTGCATTCTAATGGACAGATCTTCTTCATGTTCTTTTTCCATTAAACTAATAAGTTTAGCCTGGGCTTCTTCTTCGCTCAATTCAGCGATTTTTTTGAGACTTTTTGTTTCAGCTTCTTTAATTTTTTCTATTTCAACTCTTATATCTTCAACTTTCTTGATTTTAGCTTCTATTTTTTTTGCTCCGGAGTCTATTTCCAATTGACGGTTATCCAAAAGATCTTCTTTTTTGACTAATCTTTCTTCAACTTTTTGTATTTGGGCTTCTTTCTCTTTTTTCTCTTTTTTAACGTCTTCTAAAATTAAGACGGATTGAGACTCAGCTTTAGATAAAAATCCCTTAGCCTTTTCTTGGGCATCTAAGAGCATTTTTTTTATTTTTAGCTCTGCTGAACCTTGTTTACCAAAGGTAAGAGCCCATCTCAGGAAGTAACCAACAGCAATACTACCTGCACTGAATATTCCTATCAGGAATATTACGGTTTTTAATGACATAAATTTAGAATAGCGTCTTTATATAGATCCTATAGAGAGTATGTGTAATTTTCCCGGTAAGTTTGTTTAAAAGTAATATACATAGGACTAATTTAATCTATTTCAGACGAATTCAAGTTAATTCCCGCCTCTTCGGCGGGTCGCCGAAGAGGCGACTTAGTTACTATTTTTTTATAATTTGTAAGTTACTTTATCATATTACCCTATTTTTAGAATAATGTCCAATATAAAAATTCCCTAAAAGGGAATTTTTTGTCTTTAATTTAGAGGTTTAAATTAAGTTCTATTTCTTAGGTTGAAGAATTTTGTCAATAATTCCGTATTTTTTAGCTTCTTCAGTTGTCATCCAAAAGTCTCTATCTAGATCTTTTTGTATTTGAGGGAGTGTTTTGTTCGTGTTTTCTCTTAAAATGTTACTTAATCTTTCTCTGGTTGCAACAATATGTTTAGCTGTAATTTCTATATCGGTAGCTTGACCCTCTGCTCCTCCAAGAGGCTGGTGAATCATAACTTCTGCGTTAGGAAGGGCAAATCTTTTACCTTTTTCTCCTGATGATAATAACCAGGCTCCTCCAGAAGCGGCTATTCCTACACAGATGGTTGAGACATTCGGTTTAATGTGTCTCATAGTATCAATCATGGCTAAAGTGGCTGATACTGAACCACCTGGTGAATTGATGTATAGATAAATATCTTTTTTAGGATCCTCTGATTCAAGAAAAAGTAGTTGGGCAATGATTATGTTGGCTAATTGATCATTGATTTCACCTCCAAGAAATATAATACGATCTTTTAAAAGACGAGAATAGATATCGTAAGCTCTTTCCCCAAATTGTGATTTTTCTATAACTGTTGGAATTAACATAATTTTATATTTGTTTTTCTAATAATTTAAAGACTTCTTGGTTAGATAATACCATCTTTATATAGTTTTCTACATCTTCTTTTTTAGCTTCTTTGTGTTGGTTAAGAATTTCTTCGATATTTTTCTTAGTTTCTTCTTCATTTGGCTCTATTTTTTCTGTTTTAATTATTTTATCTAGAATAAACTGTATTTTTGCTCTTTTTTCTGCATCTGGTTGGAGCTCTTTTCTTAAATCTTCTTCAGTTTTCTTAATATGTTCTAGATATTTGTCGAATTGTAAACCCATTCTTTCTATGTCAGATTTAGTTTGTGCTAGTATTCTATCGGTTTCACTCTGAATAATTATTTCGGGGAGTTTTATTTCTGTTTCAGACAAAATAGCGTCCATTATTTTAACTCTTTTGACTTCAATAGCTTTGTTAGTTTTTTCTTGTCTGATATTTTCTTTTAATTTTTCTTTAAAATCCTCAATATCTTTAAAATCACCTAATTTTTTAAGAGTTTCTTTAGTGAGTTCACTAGGTGTTGTTTCTTTTTCTTCACTATTTTCTTGCTCTTTTCCAGTAAGCTCTGTTTCAGGGTTCGTTTTTTTGATTTGGTTGATCGTGTTTGAGATATCTTCTTCTGTTATTTCTACTTTCTCAACTTTCTCTGAATTTATTTTTTTAGCAATCTTTTTGTAATTAGGTAAATTGAATTTAGGTAAAATGGTTGAAACAATTTTAAATTCTACAGGGTTATTTGGTGCCATTTTAGTAATAGTAATTTGTGGTTGTCCAACAACATCAATTTTATTTTCTAGGACAATAATAGGGTAGATGTCAGATAAGGCTAATTCAGCCATTTGGTTTAAAATGTTCATTTCACCGATTTTTTCTATTAAGACATTTTCAGGGATATGACCTTTTCTAAAACCATCAATAGAAATATCTTCACTTAATATTTTTAAAGCTTTTTCTCTGTGTTGATCGAGTTCCTTTACAGAAATAGAAGATTCTATTTCCAAGGAAGAGTTATCAAGTTCTGTTATTTTCACTTCTCTTTTATCTGTCATAATTTTTTAAATTAAATTTTAAATTTTAAATAAAAACTCTCTTAATTTTAATTAAGAGAGTTTTTATTATACACTATTTTTAGATAGTTGTCATTGACTAGATTTGATCTACTTCATCGTCAATTGAGTCAATATCTGTTGTATTTAAATCTGCTTCAATATCATTTAATTCATCTGATGTTGAGATATCTCTTAAAGCGTCTCCAATTGGGTCTTGTTCTGGTGCTGTCATTGGATCTACAGGAGGTGTCTGTGGTTCATTAGTTGGAGCAACAGCTTTTGTTCCCCAGAAATATAAACCACCGATAATGATAACTATAATAACTATTATAGAACCTATGATAGAACCAGTTTGTTTCTTTTCAGGAGCTGAAGTCTCTTGTGTTGCTTGGTTTGATTCTTTTTCTTCTGTTACTATTTGTTCTTCTTGATTTTGTTCATCCATAATTTTATTGTTTTAGCTTGTTAAATGATTTTTAGTCTATTTTTAATCAGGCTATTTAATTATTAATAATTAGTAATTCGGATAATTTGTTTAGTTCTCTCTAGTTCCTTCTTCACTATTCTCTATGTTTTTTTCTTTGTTGTCAACTTTATTGATTTCATTCCTCATCATTTTAACTATTTGAATCATTTGGATGTGAGCTTCCTTCATTCCTTCTTTTGAGATAGCTATCTCTGCTTTTATACTCTCAAATAATTCTTCTATGTTTAATTCTGTATCAATGGATTCTGTTACGGTTATGATATTTTCTATCATTGACTGTATTTTATTACTACCTGATTTTAGTTTATTTTCTACTTCTGATAAAGCTTGTGTTGAAGTAGACATATCAAATCCTTCTTCAACTAATTTAGTTATTCTTGTCTGAATACGGTTTTTAATCTGGTTTTCTCTTGCTATTAAAGTTCCAAATCTTTCTGCAATATTTCTAATATGTTTTTTAATTTGTGTAGATTTTTTTTCTTTTATTTGGTTGTTTCTAGTAGTAGTGCTTTGGTTACCTGTCATATTGGAAAAATTTTGGGTAGTTTTTCCCATGTTTATTCTTATTTGTTCTCCAGTGTCATTTATATTAGGGTAGTCTAATTGTTTGTTTTCTTCATTTAAGGACCTAATTTTTTTTATTTCTTGTTGTACTAGAGAAGGAATTGGATTAAACCCTTGTTTTGTATTTTTTATTGTTTGTTGAGACTGGTTTTTTAATAATTGAACATCAGGATTGTTAGCAGGATCAGAAGTACGTGGGTTGTTTGGATTTTCAGCTGAAACGTAATTTACATTTAGGAGACTTAAAAATAATATTGACAATACTAATATTTTTTTTTGTTTTTTCATATTTAAAGTAGTTTTTAACTATTTTGGTAACGGATCTAAATATATTTATTGGATCAGAAAAATAAAGTTTGATCACCAAAAAATAATACAAAACGACTAGTTACGCTTCATTATATAATAGTAAAAAATGATAGAAAAAGAAACAGTGTCTGTGTATAAACTAGTTATTTTTTAAATTCTGTTTTATACATTTCAACTCCTTTTTGAAATGCTTGTTTGGCTCCTTCTTTATCTTTAAAACCATTAACTAAAACTTCTTTTTGCTGTATTTGTTTATAGGTTGAAAAGTAGTGTTCAATTTCTTTTAGAGTGTGAGTATTAATGTCTTTTAAGTCTTGGACATTATCCCAACGTGGGTCTTCTATGGGAACAGCAATAATTTTGTCGTCATTATCTCCAGAATCAATCATGTTTAGAAGGGCAATTGGCCTAACTCTAATTAAAATACCGGGATTTAATGGGTAAGTTGTTAAAACAATGACATCTAAAGCATCACCATCATCATAATAAGTTTGAGGTACAAAACCGTAGTCAAAAGGGCAGTCTTGAGAAGTATGATAAACCCTATCTAAAGCAATTAAACCTGTTTTCTTATCAATTTCGTATTTATTCTTTGAACCTTTGTTAATCTCAATGATGGTGTTAATTTCATCTTGAGTACCTGGTTCTACATCATGCCATAAATTCATATTTTTATAATAAATTAACTAATAATAATAATTTTAAAAAAATTTACAAACAATTTTTCTACGGAGATTTATTTGCCGATAGGCAAAAATAAATATTTAAACTTCTAGAAAGGTTATTTACTCATTTTTTGGCTCTGTTTCTTTGGTTTCTTCATCACTTTCATCATTTCCATCATTTACTCCTTTTATATCAATTTTCCAGCCAGTTAATTTAGCTGCTAATCTAACATTTTGACCACCTTTTCCAATAGCAAGTGATTGTTGATCTTCTGAAACTTCAACCAAGGCTTTCTTTTCATCTTCTATTAACTCAATACCTAGTATTCTGGCTGGTGAAAGAGCTTCGGTTATAAACTTTTTAGGGTCTTCAGACCATTCTATAATATCAATTTTTTCTCCACCGAGCTCGCTCATAACAGTTGAAACTCTGACTCCTCTTTGACCTACTAAAGATCCGATTGGATCAATATTTTCGTCTTTAGAAAAAACAGCTATTTTTGAACGTGAACCGGCTTCTCTAACAATATTTTTAATTTCTACTATTTGATTGGAAACTTCTGGAACCTCAGTTTCAAATAGTTTATAAAGGAATTGAGGGTGAGATCGAGATAGACGAAGGAAAATTCCTCTGGAAGTTTCTTCAACCAGAGATAGATAAGCTCTAATTCTTTCACCAGCTTTGTATCTTTCTGAAGGAATTTGTTCAGAGTAAGGTAAAATACCTGTAGCTCTTTTTAAATCTACAAAAATGTTACCCCTTTCTATCCTTTGGACTATACCACTAACTATTTCTCCTTGTTTTCCTCCAAATTCTTTGGAAATTGAACCTCTTTCAGCTTCTCTTATCTTTTGGATAATAGTTTGTTTAGCTGTTTGTGCCGCGATTCTTCCAAAATCACTTTTTGGTTCTAGCGGAAAAACAATTTCTTCCTCTAAAATAGCATTTTTCTTTATTTTTTGAGCATCTTCGATCATTATGTGGTGTTCTGGATTGAAACGAACTCTTTCATCTTGTTCACTTTCTTCTTTTGTGTCAACATCTTTTTCTTCGTCAATTTCTTCCTCAGTTTTTGCTATAGTTTCGTCTACGACTATTTTGATTTGGAAGAAATCTGTTTTTCCTGTTTCAATATCAAAATTAGCTCTAATTATTTGACCTCTTTTTCCATACTCTTTTTTATAGGCACTTGCTAAAGCAGACTCAATAGTTTCTATTGATGAGGCTTTAGAAATTCCTTTTTCCTGTTCTAATTGATCGAGAACAGAGTGGATTACTTTTAAATCAAACATAATATTATTTTACTATCTAATTATTAAAAATGGTTCGCTTTCATGCGAACCGTGTACTCATATCAGTCAATATTAAGATAACACTTTTTTAAAAAAAACACAATGAATTTATTTTTAAAATTTATCCACAAAGTTGTTACTTTAATTTTTAGCTTGGGTGTATAATTTAGTTAATATTTGTGGCTTAGGTTACTTATTTACTTATATTACTTAATTTTATTTTTTATAGAAATCTAAAAGATGAAAAAAAATCAATTAATAAAAAAAATTAAAGATCTTTTACCTTTTTTAACTTTTGTTGTTTTACTTTTTGTTTTTATTTTTTGGGAAATTGGTGGAACTAAAGACATAAAAGGTCCAAATCTTGTCATGGCAGCTGAAATAGACAACATCTCTGGTTATGCTTGGAGTGATAATATTGGTTGGATTAGTTTTAATTGTACTGATACAGATAGTTGTAGTACTTCTGATTATGGCGTTGGTATTGGAACTGATAACAAATTATCTGGTTATGCTTGGAGTGATAATATTGGTTGGATTACTTTTAATGAGAGTGAGTTAGGTGATTGTCCTGAAGGTGATTGTAAAGCTAAATTTGTGGGAAATCAGTTGGTTGGTTGGGCAAGGGCTTTAGCCGGAAAGGATGCTAGCGACGGTTGGGATGGCTGGATTAGTTTAAGTAAACAAGCATCAGAAACTACGGATTATGGAATTTTTTTGAATGAGACAACTTCTATTTTTGAGGGTTATGCTTGGGGAGATGAAATAGTTGGATGGATTCAGTTTAATCCAGTCTATGGTGGAATTGAGTTTAATGGTGAATCTCCTGAAATAAAATCAGGGACTTTTGTTGTTGAAAATACAATTACTGGAGCACAACCTTATGCTGACTGGCAGACAGAACATGCTGTTAGTTGTAATTTAAGTAGTGATACTGGATATAATACAATTGATGTTTGTATAGGAAGTGCTTGCTCAGATGTTAACAATTTTCTTATTAGTGAAATTGTTGAGGATGAAACAGAATATACGTTAACTTGTTATAACAGTTACGGTATGGCTACTACAGCTATTAATAAACCTTTAGAATATTTTGATTTGAATGCCACTCCTGCGAAAGTGATTATAGACTTTGTAAGTGGAAGTGCAACAACAACTCCTTCTTATATAGAAGTTCTTCCTTATAACGGGTTTAAAGGAACAGTTGTTCTTTCAGCTGATAGTTTAGATACTGAGCTTCCATTATCTCCTGGAGTTGATATTAGTAGTGCCAGTTTCTCTTATCCAATCTTGCCGTACTCACAATATTGTCAATTTGGCCCTAATCTTAAATCGAAATTAGAAATTTTTGCTGCCTATAGGTTTACTGGAGAAAAGAATGTTACCATAAGTGGAAATAGTTCAGGTGAGCCAACCGAGTTAGTGATTGTTATTATTGATGCTGGTAATGTAGAGCCGATTTATGAGGAAATTTAAAATTAGATAAGTGATAAATTTTGTAAACCTAAAATATTAACTAGTCCATATTAGTAAAAAATATTTTAATTTTTTTTCATTTTCTGTTGTGGAGTAATTAGTTCAGATATTTGTTTGAGTGAAGTGTTATAAATAATCAAACAAAAATTATTTTTTAAAATTTAAAGATAAAATTAAAAGTTTTTACACAGATGTTTTAGAAAGTATATTTATTTTATTGTATAATTAATATAATAAGTTTTATGTATATAGATAAGAATAAAATTAAAGATTTGATTTTGGAATTGGGTTTAGTTAGTCAGGAAGATTTTGACTTGGCTCAGCAAGAAGCTAAAGAAAAAGGTATCAGTTTATTTCAAATCTTTCTAAGAAAAGGTCTTCTTAATGAGCAAGAACTTCAACATCTTTATATGAAGGTTGCTAATGTAGCTTTTGTTGATTTAAGTAAAGGTAAAATTAAACCTGATGTATTGACTATTATACCAGAACCAATTGTTCGACAATATAATGTGATAGCTTTTGGTAGAAATGATAAAGAACTTAAGGTTGCAATGTTAGATTTAGATAGTTTAGATAAAATTTCTTTTTTGAAGAAGATAGGGTTAAGAATTAAACCCTATTTAACTGATAGGACTTCTTTAAACAAAGCAATTTTGCAATATCAGGATTTGTTAAAAAATGAATATGGTTCTCGAATACAAAAAGGCTTTTTATCTTATCAAACAATTTCTGAAGATATTCTAAAAGATTTAACGAGAGAACAAATTTTGGAATTATCTAGAAGTAAACAAATTAGTAATATTTTTGAATTATTACTTAGACATGCTCTTATTCAAAATGTTTCTAATATTCATATAGAGCCACAAGAGGATAATGTTTTAGTTAGATATCGGATAGATGGTGACTTATATCCTGCTATGGTTTTACCAAAAAAATCGGCTATTATTTTAGTTTTAAAATTTAAGACCTTAGCTAGTTTAAAATTAAATGATAATAAATCTCCTCAGAATGGTCGTTTCCAAATGGGCTTTGATGGAAAAGATGTAGATTTTCGGGTTCATACTATGCCGTCGGTTTGGGGTGAAAAGATAGTGTTAAACATACTCCAATCTGGAGATTCTGGTTTTTCTTTGGAATCTATTGGTTTTCATGGAAAAGCTTTAGATGATGTTTACAGTGTTTTAAATAAAAAGGATAAAATTGTTTTAATTGCAGGGGATCGACGGTCAGGTAGAACAACTACTTTTTACACATTTTTGGATTTGTTAAAGAATCCTAGTTTAGATATTTCAACCATAGAGGAATCTATTGGTTTTCAAATGAATGGTATTAATCAAACGGTAACTGTTCCTGATATGAGTTTTGAGGTCCTTGATGGTATTAGGCAGCTTTCAAAACGTGATTGTGATATTGTTGCTGTTGATGAATTGGGGTTTTTAAAATCAACTAATCTGGAAACAAGCTTAGATGAATTGTCTAAGATGACTAATGAAGATAGGTTCGCTTTAGCTGTAGTTGAAACCGATTTATTAACGGCAGTCGGTATCTTTATGAGGTCTGCTGGTAGTAATAAGTCTAATTATTCTGTGCTAGATAATTTAGGTGCAGTTGTATTACAGAAATTAGTTCCTGAGATTTCTGTTGATAGGGAAGAATACTATTTAAGTGTTACTGAGATCAAAAAGCTTTCCAAAATTGCTGATTTAGATAGAGTTATGGATGTTCTCTGTAAAGAAAGAATTATGCAAGATAAGAAACCTTGGTCTGAAGTCAAATTTTTTAAGTCAGTGGGTGAAGAAAGTGAAGGAAAGATTATGGTAGGTGAAGTCTTAAATATTAATGACACTATAAGAGAATTATTGAAAAAAGGTGTTCCCATTGAAAAAATAGAGAAGGCTGCTAAGGAAGGTGGCATGTTAACTTTAGGTGAGGATTTGATTTTTAAAGCTGTACAAGGTTTGATTTCAATTGAGGAAATTCTTTCTAAATAAATTCAAAATTTGTTTAACAGAGTGAAAGTTTTTTATTATTCTGTAAATTATTGTGTGTTATACTAATTGTTAATTATATCAGTTAAAGTTTGTAAAAATTAATAGTTATGTCAAATAAGAAAATTATTGTTGCTAATTGGAAAATGAATCCCACGACATTACGTGAGGCTAAATCAATTTTTTCTGGAATAAAAAAACAGGTTTTAAATTTAAGAAATATTGAGATTGTCATTTGCCCACCTGCAGTTTATTTGGGTGAAATAAAAAAGTTATTGTCTGGTAAAAAGATTTCTCTTGGTGCTCAAAATTGTTTTGAAGAAGAGAAAGGTGCTTGGACAGGTAAGATTTCACCTGAAATGTTGAAAACTAGTGGAGCTAAGTTTGTTATTTTAGGTCATTCTGAGAATCGTAAAGAAGGAGAAGACAATGAAACTATTAATCAAAAGATTAAATTAGCTTTAAAAAACGATTTAAATGTAATTGTTTGTGTAGGAGAAAAAGAAAGAGATAAGGAGGGTGGTCACTTTGTTTATATAAAGGAACAAATTTTAGATGCATTACTTAATATCAGAAAGAATTATTTAAAAAATATCTTAATTGCTTATGAGCCAGTTTGGGCTATCGGTAAAGATGCTACGGATGATATAACGAAAAAACAATTACAGGAAGTGGTTGTTTTCATTAAAAAAGTTTTGGTGGAAAAGTATAATATAAAAGATTTTAAAGATGTTAAGATTCTTTATGGAGGTTCTGTAAATTATAAGAATATTGAGGAGTTAGTAAGCACAGATGCTAATGGCTATTTGGTCGGGAGAGATAGTCTAAATGTTGATAAATTTGGAAAGTTACTTCAAATAGTTAACGAAATATGAAAGTTATAACGGAGAAAACAGGAAAATTAAAAGGAGTAAAGGTTCTTTTAAGGTTAGATTTAAATGTTCCTATTGCTGAAGGCGTAGTTACTGATAATTTTAAGGTAGAGGCTGTTATTACTACAATTAATTTTTTAAAAAAAGAAGGAGCTAAAGTTATTATTATAAGTCATATCGGGAGGGATCCTTTGAATAGTCTGTTTTCAGTGTATGAATATTTAAGAAAGTTTTTTGAAGTTACTTTTATTAAAGATATTTTTAGTAATGAGTCTACTGAAGTTATTTCTGGTATGCAAGCTGGGGATATCGTAATGTTTGAAAACCTTCGTAGTTTTTCTGGTGAAAAGGAGAATGAGTCTAGTTTTACGAGTAAGCTTGCTAGTTTCGGTGATATTTATGTTAATGATGCTTTTGCGGTTTCTCACCGCGAACATGGTTCTATCATTGGTTTACCGAAAATCATGGAAAGTTATTTTGGGTTACTTTTTGTTAAAGAGGTGAATGAGTTAAAAGCTGTTTCAAAGGTCAGTTCACCGAAGTTGTTTGTTTTAGGTGGAAATAAATTAGGAACAAAAATTCCTTTTATTCAGAAGTTTTTAAAAGTTGCTGATAAAATTTTTGTGGGTGGTGCATTAGCTAATGACATTTTTAAAGCTAAGGGGTTTGAAGTAGGAACTTCTTTAATTTCAGAAAAGAGTTTTGACTTAAGGGAACTTTTAGATAATAAAAAAATTATTTTACCTATTGATGTTGTTGTTGATAGTCCTCGAGGTGTTTTTGTTAAAAAATCAAATCAGGTTTTGGAAGATGAAAGGATTGTTGATGCTGGTCAGGAGACTGTTTCAATGATTGAAGATTTAGTTGACTGCTCAAAATTTATTTTGTGGAATGGTCCTCTAGGTGATTATCCTAAAGGTTTTTCTGATGGAACTTTTGGTTTAATTCGGGCTTTGGCTAGTAGTAAGGGAGAATCAATAGTTGGTGGCGGTGATACAGAACATTGTATTTCTAATTTAGGTTTAGAGGAAAATTTTGATTTTATATCAACAGGAGGTGGAGCTATGTTAGAGTTTGTGGCAAATGGAACTTTAGTTGGTATAGAAGCAATTGAAAGTAAAAATTAGTTAATTATAGGTTTTGTTTGTTAATCTTAATAAACTGTTAAAGTCATAATAATCTATTAATAGACAGTTTTTTGACTTAAATAACACTTGCATAGAAAAGGAGGTGAGATTAATGAAAAATCAACCTAGCAAGATCAATACTGGGCATGGGTCAAGTCGTTGTAGGCCTGGAGGTGGAACTTCTCATCAGAGTTCTCAGAAAACTTCTACACCGTCTAAACCGTCGTCAGGTAAAACCGGAAATCGGTCCGGAGGTGGGTCAAAGCGTAGTAAATCGTAAGTAACTTTTCTTCTGGGGTCTTGAAAAAGAGCCCCCTTTTTCTTTATTATTCAAAGTTATATAATAAAAGTATGTCTATTCAATATGCAAAAACGAAAAAAGGTCTAAGAATTGTTTATAGCGAGATTTCTCATTCTAAAAAAGCTAGTCTTATTGTTTTGGTTAAGTGTGGTTCGGTGCATGAAACTAAAAATAATAGTGGAGTATTTCATTTGATAGAACATAGTCTTTTTAATGGATCTAAAAAATTTAGGACACCGATGGAAATAGGGGAAAAGATTGACAAGTTAGGGATTTCTGTAGAAGCAGCAACTTATCGAGAATTTACTAAATATAAATTTGGTTTTCATACAAAGAATATTGAGAAAGTTATTGATTTTATTTTTGAATTACTGTTAAGACCAACTTTTGAAGAAAAATTATTAGAGAAAGAAAAAAAAATAGTTTTAGATGAGGTAAAGATGGATACCTATGATAATTATAAAGTTTTTTATGAAAAAACTGATAAATTGCTTTTTAAAAATACTCCATTAGAAAAAGATCAAGCAGGAGATGTAATTTCTTTAAAGAATATAAAATATCAAACTGTATTAGATTTTCACAAAAAATATTATGTTGGAAAAAATATTTTAATTGCTTATGTAGGCCCTTCTTATAAAATATTTTTTAAGAAGATAGATGAACAATTTGCTTTTACGGAAAAAGGTGAAATATTGAGTTATCCAAAATTTTTTATCAATAAAAAAAACAAAGATATTTATAAAATAGCAATCAATGATACTTTTGATTGTAATTCTCTTATTTTTTGTGAACATATTAAAAATGATAAAGATCATTATTTAGTTTTGCTTTTGAAAACTATTTTAGAAAATAAAATAAATAATTTTTTTGTGTCTCAGGAAAAAGTATTTTATGATATTTCTGTTGGTATTACTGAATTTAAAAGAGAACTTTTATTGGATATAACTTTTTCTGTTAATTCTAAAGATAAAAAACAGCAAATGAATTTATTGAAAAAATTCATTTTATCTTTAGACTTAAAAAAAGAAGATTTATCGGAAGCAAACAATGCAATTTCAAATGAGTTAGATTTTGTGAAAAATGATCCAGACGCGCTGGCTGATCTTCTAGTTTTTCGTCTATTGAATAATATTTTATTAAGGAATCTTAATGATGAGAAAAAAAATTTTAATAAAATTTCTTTGTTAGAATTACAGAAATTTGCTAAAAAGTTTTTAAACGAACAGAATTTATTTACGTTTGTTTCTCGTTACAAAAAATAAGATTATTAAAGTTTTAAAAATAGTAATATTGAAGAAATAATTTTAATTTAGTATTAAAGCTACACGGTAGATATAATTTTTTTTGCAATAAATTGAGCTTCTCCAGGTTTGTATTCTTGACCAGGCCAATGTTTAAGACCATCTCCTAAGAAACGGGGTATTATATGAATATGGGTGTGAAAAATAATTTGTCCAGCAGCTGATTCGCTGTTTATCATAATATTTATTCCATCAGTTTTTAAAGACTTTTTTATCTTATTAGCTATTTTTCTGACAACTATCATTATTTCTTTAGTATCTTTATCGCTCATTTCTAAAATAGTTCTAGAATGCTTCTTAGGTATAACTAAAGTATGACCTTGGTTAACTGGATTTATATCTAAGAAAGCTAAAAAATCTTTGTCTTCATAAATTTTTTCACAAGGAATTTCTTTTGACACGATTTTACAAAATAGGCAATCATTCATGCTTTTATTATATGTTAAAATACTTTGAATGGAAAGAAAAATAGTCTTTGGAGGCAGTTTGCCTAAAAAAATTGTAAAAGAATTTGAACAGTTTCCTGTTTTATTAGGGAAGCTTCTTTTTTATAGAGGTTTTGAAACAAAACAAGAGGCAGAAAGTTTTTTGAAGGTTGATTATGATAAAGGCAATTTTGATCCCTTTTTGATAAAAGGTATGGATGTTGCTGTAAAGAGATTGCTTGAAGCAATTAAAAAAGATCAAAAAGTAATGATTTATAGCGACTATGATGCTGATGGTATTCCAGGAGCTGTTATTTTGAGTGATTTTTTTAAAAAGATTGGTTTTATAAATTTTGATAATTATATTCCTAGTAGATTACAAGAGGGCTATGGACTGAATAAGAAAGCTGTTAAGAAGTTTATTACTGATGGAGTTGAGATTTTAATTACTATTGACTGTGGAATTACTAATGTTCAAGAAGTTGGTTTAGCAAATGATAATGGTATAGAAGTAATTATTACTGACCATCACTTAGTTAACGGAGAATTACCTCCCGCAATTACTATATTAAATTCTAAACAAGAAGATGATAATTATCCAGATGATATGCTGTGTGGAGCAGGAGTTATTTATAAGCTTATTCAAGCTTTAATTCAAAGAGGTAATTTTGATTTAAAAGAAGGTTGGGAAAAGTGGTTATTGGATATGGTGGGGCTAGCAACTATTGCTGACATGGTACCTTTGAGGAAAGAGAATAGAGTTTTTGCTAAGTATGGTCTTTTTGTGATGCAAAAATCTCCACGGTTAGGGCTAATTAAACTTCTGAAAAAAATCAGACTTAACCAAAAAAATATTACCGAAGATGATATTGGTTTTATGATTGCTCCAAGGATGAATGCTGCCTCTCGAGTAGCTGATCCACAAATTACTTTTGATTTACTTTCTACTAATGATGAAGTATTAGCTGATAAATTAGCTACTGAGTTGGATAAACTAAATAATAAGAGAAAAGTTATGGTAGCAACAGCTGTTAGAGAAGCTAAACGAAAGATAAAGGATAGAGGATTAAAAGATGTGATTGTAGTTGGTAGCTCTGATTGGACTCTAGGTTTGTCAGGTTTAATTGCCTCTTCTCTTAAAGATTTTTATAAAAGACCATGTTTTGTTTGGGGGACTAATGAACAGGGGTGTTATTGTGGTTCCTGTCGGTCTGAAACAATTGATTTGGTTGAATTGATGAATCTTGTCGAAGGTGATTTTTTTACTCACTGTGGTGGTCATAGAGCAGCAGCAGGGTTTGGTATTATTTCAGATCAAATTCATTTTTTTGAAGAGAAAATTTTACAAGCTTTTAAAAAAATTGGGGGTAGTTGTGAACAAGAAGATATTTTTGTTGATAAAAAAATGTCTTTAGATGATATTACTTGGGATAATTATAAATTAATTGAACAATTAGCTCCTTTTGGAATTGGTAATACCAGACCACTGTTTTTATTTGAGGGTGTCAAAGTTTTTAAGTCCAAAGTTTTTGGTAAAATACAAAATCATCTTGAATTGATTTTCGAGGGAAAGAAGGGAAATAAGATAAAGTCTATTAATTTTTTTAGTCAAAAGATTAAAGATAAAAAATCTTTAATAAAAGAAGGTGATAATTTAAGTTTTTTAGCTAATTTTGAGAAAAATACCTATGGAGGTAGTAATGAATTAAGATTAAGGATTACTGAGTTTTTTTAGAATTTTTGATATAATAGATTTATGTGAGGCAAACATATAATTCTCGCGTTCGGATTATGTAGAAATAAATAGGAGTAAATATTAAAAATAATCATTTCTACAAATCCTCACTTGAAATTATGAAAAAAGATAAAATTATAATTTTTACTGATGGTGGTTCAAGAGGGAATCCTGGAATTTCTGGAGCTGGGGCTGTTATTTTTGATAATGAGGATCAAGAAATTAAAACTACTTTTAAGTTTTTAGGTTTAAAAACTAATAATTGGGCAGAGTATGAAGCCGTTATTTTAGGTTTAGAAATGGCTTACGATGTTTTTGGAAATAAACTTTCTGGAATGGAAGTTGAAATGAAGATGGATAGTCAGTTAGTGCAGAGACAATTAAAAGGTGAATATAAAGTAAAAGAAAAAACACTTTTTTCTCAATATGTAAAAGTTAAAAATTTAATCGATAAGCATTTTAAAGATATAAGTTTTGTTCATATACCTCGAGGTGAGAATAAGAGGGCTGATGAACTAGCTAATCAAGCTATGGATGAAGGACAGACCTAAATATAAGAAAAATCTGAGGATTAAAATTTTTAACAAAAAAATACTGTTTTTGGACGAAGTCCAAGAAAAAATTTCACTGTTTGACAACCCATTGGAAGGAGTTTGAAATTTTAAGTAATTTTTTTGTGATGCCTTTGGAAAAAAATTTTTTACTTCTCAGATTTTATTTTTATTTAGGTTTGTTGATTTTTTAAGACAATGAAATATTCCTCATTTTATCTATCCATTTTAAGTTTTATAGCTGGAGTATCTTTTTGTTCTCTGCAAGATTTTGGTTTTTATTTTGGGATATTTTGGATATTTCTGGCTTTAGTTATCTGGTTATTTAGATTTCAATTTTTTGATAATAAATTTATTTTAATCATACCTTTTATTTGTATGTTTTTCGGTTTAGGTTTATTAAGATGTACTCTATCTAATGAAGTACAAGGGAAATATTTACTAGAAAATTTTGTGGGAGTAGAACAGTCTGTGTTGGGTGTAGTTGTGGACGAACCTGACGAGCGAGAGAATAACACTAAATTAACAATTGCAGTGACAGCTATAACTTCAGAGGGTCAGATCATTAAAAATTTTCGAGAAGAAGTGAAGATGTTAGTGACCGTTCCTTTTTATCCTCAGTTTGAATATGGAGATGAGGTTAATTTTTTGGGTGTTTTGCAAAAACCAGAAAATTTTTCAGTTGATGGTGGTCGAGAGTTTGATTATATTAATTATTTAGCTAAAGATAAGATTTTTTACCAAATGTTTTATCCTCAAACTAAACTTTTCTCAAAAGAGAATGGTTCTTTTTTGAAAGAAAAATTATTTAAATTAAAAAAAGGTTTTCTTAAACAAATTAGTTTAACGGTTCCTGAGCCAGAAGTTTCTTTACTAGGCGGTCTTTTAGTTGGGGCTAAACAGTCTTTAGGTCAAAAATTGCAGGATGATTTTAGAAAAGTTGGTTTGATCCATATTGTGGTTTTGTCTGGTTATAATGTAACCATTATTGCTGAATTTCTTATGGGGATGTTAAGTTTTTTGCCACGTTTGATTGGGTTAAGTCTGGGAGCTTTAAGTATTATATTTTTTGCAATTATGGTAGGCGGTTCAGCTACTATTGTACGAGCTTCTATTATGGCTTTGTTGGTTGTTTTAGCAAGGGCAACTGGCAGGGTTAGTGATATGACTAGAGCTTTATTTTTAGCTGGTTTTATAATGGTCATACACAATCCTCAAATTGTGGTGTTTGATCCTTCTTTTCAGCTATCTTTTTTGGCAACTTTGGGTCTTATTTTTTTGTCGCCTAGATTAAGTGAATTTTTTAAATTTATTCCAAAAAAATTTTATTTTAGAGAAACAGTTACTGCTACCATTTCGACTCAAATTTTTGTTTTACCTTTGTTACTTTATATGACAGGAGAATTTTCAGTGATAGCTGTTGTTGTAAATCTCTTAGTGTTAATGTTTATCCCTTTGACAATGCTAGGGGGATTTTTGACAGGGATTTTAGGTTTTGTTTCTTCTTGGTTGGCTGCTCCCTTTTCTTACTTAACTTATTTTTTGTTGAGTTATGAGCTTAAAGTTGTGGAATTTTTTGCTAGTCTACCTTTTGTTTCATTTAAGGTCCCCTTACTTTCATTTTATTTAGTTTTTTTAATCTATTGTTTATATTTTTTACTTTTGTGGAAGTTTTTTAGAAAAACCAATGAGGTAGAGTTGTTAGAATAAGGTGAAAGAAGTTAGTTTTTTGGTAGAATTGTGTTTATGGAGAATTGGACAAAACATATTCGGATTGGTTCTGTTATCTTACTTGTTTTTTGGCTGTGCTTTTTTCTCTTTCAGCAAATTGATTTGACTACTGCTGATTTAGGAAGGTTTGTCCAGAATGGTCAACAAATTTTTAAAGGTAATTGGTAGGGTGTTCTGAAAACAAATCTTTACTTTTATACTAATCCGCAATATCCATTTCTCAATCATCATTGGGGGACAAGGATGGTGTTCAGCTTTATTCATTGGTTAGGTGGTTTTTTATTACTTCATTTATTTTCTATTTTATTAATTATCGGGACTTTTCTTGTTTTATTTAAAATGGCTAGAAAAGAAGTTGGTTTTTCTATTGCTGTTTTATTATCTATCTTTCTTATTCCGTTGATGGTATACCGAAATGAGATAAGGCCAGAAATTTTAAGTTGTTTTTTTTCTGCTTCGTTTTTCTCTATTTTATGGGCGTATCGTGGTAAGAATTTATCAGTAAAATGGTTATGGGTTTTACCGGTTTTAGAGGTTGTTTGGGTAAACTTACATATTTATTTCTTTTTAGGTCCTGTTATAGTCGGGGCGTTTCTTTTAGAAAAGGTTATTTTTTATCTTAAAGATTCTAGGGAGAAGCTCCGAGTAATTTTTTATACTTTTGGATCAGTTTTGTTGGCAACTTTAATTAATCCTTTTGGTTGGAATAATTTAATTTATCCTTTTCTTATTTATAATAATCGTAGTTATCGTGTATTAGAAGAACAATCAGTCTGGTTTATTGAGAAGTTGGGTATTAATAATCCATCTTTTCTTTTCTTTAAAATTACTTTAGCTATTTTGTTAATTTCTTTTGTTTGGATTATTGTAAAGAAAAGGAAAAAATTTCCTCTTGTTAATTTTTTCCTAATTTTTGGGTTTGCTTTTATAGCTTGTTGGGCTATTTGTAATATTACTTTATTTGCTTTTATGTCCTTGCCAATTTTAGCTAAGAATATTAGTATTATTTGGCCTAATTTAAACTTTAATAGTTTTAATAAAAAAACATCTCTTGTCGGTATTTCTTTAGCTTTCATTTTTGTAATTTTTATTATCTAAGGAAAAACTTTACCAATTAATAGCTGATCTTTCGGTTTAGGAATAATAAAAGGACAGGATAAAGCTATTGATTTTTTTTAAGGAAAATAACCTACAAGGTCCAATTTTTAATAATTATGATATTGGTGGTTATTTAATCTTTAACTTATTTCCTCAGGAAAAAGTTTTTGTTGATAATCGTCCCGAAATTTATTCAAGTGAATTTTTTCAAGAAGATTATATCCCCATGCAGGAGAATTATGATATTTGGCTTACTAAAAGTAAGGAATACGGAATCAATACTATTATTTTTTATCGACATAATGCTATACCTTGGGGTCAACAATTTCTTATTACTAGGATTGATGACGTTAGTTGGGCACCTGTTTTTGTAGATGACCGTGTTATAATTTTTTTGAAAAGAAATTTGTTGAATAAAGAGGTTATTCAAGAGTATGAAATTCCCAGAAAAATATTTAGTATTTCTTAATAAGAAAATAAAAAAATCCGCGAAGGTTTAACCTTCGCGGATTTTTTATTTTAATTGTTTAATCACAAGTTGCATCTGTTGGAGTAGAAGTAGTGTCCATTCCAAATCCAGGAGCTGGTGTAGCAGAAGATAATTCTTGGTTACATTCTTCTGGTTGAGTATTAAAAGCTGAACAGATTGATGCTAGTAAGTTTTTAGGGTCTCTGTAAGCTGATATTTTTTCTTCATTGATAACTAATTCAGGTGAACCTTCTATATTGTATTTTGTGTTATCTTCTTGGTAAATAGTAAAGATTGGAGAGGGTGAGTTTGTTTGTGTCCAAGTACTTTTATCAGCATAATTTTCCAAAGTTTTGAATTCTTTATTTGTATCAATTATACATTTATCCAAAGGTACTTTATCAATTTCGGTTTCTGTTAAGCAACGGGAAGAGTTTCCGTCTTCAAGAAAACAGCCTAAATAACTTAATAACTTATCTTTTCCTTGTTTTCCAATACAGTATTGTTGAGTTTGTTCATCTAGTTCTACTTTATCATGTATAGCATAATCAACAAATTTTAATTCAAAATCGATTTTGTCTCCTAACAAATTTAGAACTGGTAATATTCCTTTTTCTATTTGTGTGCCATAAGGACACTGGCTCATTACGAAAAGTTCGACCATAGGTTTATCTGATTTTACAGAAACTTCTGGTTTTGGTGCATTAGCCTGAGCTTCTTCCATTTCTTTTAAGTTAATCATATCTGGGAAAAATTTCTCTCCGTCTTTACTAAGATAAGAGTCAAAGCTTTGGCCATTAGCTGAAACGACTATTCTATAAAGACCTCCTTCGTCAATTACTTCTTGTACTACAGCTGGATTATCTGGGTTCATAGCGATTAACTTTGTAACTTTAGCTTTAGCTTCTTCAGGTGAGATACTTTTACCAGAATCTGAGGCAAAAAAGTTATAAGTGAGAATTGATAGCCCTAAAAAAAGTAATATAATGACAATGTTTCTTTTATTCATGTTTTTAAGTTTAGTTTAATTAATAAGGTTATTCAGGAATAGTATCAAATTTAGTAAGTATTATCAAATTTTTACTATAGAAATGAAAAACACCACCCGAAGGCGATGTTTTTCAATGTACCTAAGTTATAGCAAGCTACAACTCAAGTACATTTATAATCTTATCAGAAGTTCATTTAATGTCAAGAAGTTTTTTGAATAGATGTGGATAGAGTGGATGAATTGTTGTTGTGTTGTTAAATAAAATAAAATGATGAGATTCGTCTTGATGGTTACTAAAGTAAGATGGCGGGATCCGGTCACAAGTTACTAAGCATATTTTCCGTGCTTTGCACTCAAATCTGCTAAGTACTCGCGACCCCACCTCCCTCGCTTTGCTCAGTCTGGTTTTCGAATCCCATCAACTATTTTTACACAATAATTAAAAAAACTAGCATCAAGCTAGTTTTTTTAATTATGGTGGAGATGGCGGGATTCGAACCCACGTGCAATAATTGATTTATTATGATTCTACAGTATGTAGTTTGCTTTTATGTTTGAGTAAAAAAGATCAAAAACAAACAAAATTCTTTTTCACCGATTTTCTAAGTTTTCTGAAGTTTGCCGAAAAATTTCAAACTTCCGTATTCTGATGATATTACACCCAAATGAATCTATCAGAAATCAATTCACAGGACGCCAGTTAAGCGAAAGCTAAAGCTGGAGCAGAGAAGTAAGGCGAAGCCACACGACCTGCTGATTTGGATAAGTTTGCACTTATTCAGTTCTATTCTTTTACGAGAATAATAGAATGCTCGATACAGCACATAATAAAAGGAAAATTATTGGCGAAGCCAAAGACATCCCCATATGTTATTTAATTGTCAAAGTTCTAATTTGTGTGACCTTTCATTACTCGGTCGATGTCTCTCTGGTTATCTTTCTTTTTTAAAGTTTCTCTATGATCGTATTTTTTCTTTCCTCTTGCTACGACAATTTCAACTTTAATTTTCCTACCTTTACTATACATTGAAATTGGTATAATTGTCAAGCCTCGCTGTGATTCTAATTGAGCCAAATGATCAATCTCTTTTTTATTTAAAAGTAAACTACGGTTTCTTTTCGAGTTGTAATTTTCAGGTGTATTGTTTGTTTGATAGGGTGAAATACTAGCATTTAATAAAATAGCTTCACCTCCTCTAATAGTTACATGGGAACCTTCTAAAGAACCTTTCTTACTTTTTAGGGCTTTTACTTCAAAGCCAAGCAGTCTTATACCTGCTTCAAATCTTTCTAAAATTTCATATTTTAGACTAGCTTTTTTATTTTTGATAAACGTTGACATAATCTAATATTAGCATATTTTAATTAAGGAATGTATAATAAATTTTATTATGACTAATCCTAAAAAATCTAAAAAAACAAAATCTAAAAAAGGGATGTTAGATTTTAAGCTTGGTAAAAATAAACCGAAATTAAGTTTGTTTGGTAATTTTATAAATATTTTTATTATTTTTCTACTAATTTCTTTTATTTATACTGCATTGGTGAATCAAACAGAAAAGCCAGAAGAAATCTCTATCTCTGAATTAGTTTCTGGAATTTCTGCAGGAGAGGTTGAGAGTATTTCTGTAGAAGGTGAAAAATTATTGGTTGGGTTTAAGGATGAAGTTATTAAAGAAGTGAAGAAAGAAATGGAATCTTCTCTTTCTGAAACATTGTTTAATTATGGTGTTACCTCTGAACAGTTAAAAGAGATTGATGTTTCTGTGAAAAGTCCCAGTGGTTTTCAATACTGGTTTATAGCTTTAGCTCCTTTTTTAATTCCTATTTTGTTTATTGTAGCTTTTTTTTGGTTTATCTCTCGTCAAGTGAAAGGTTCTAGTATGCAAGCTTTTAGTTTTGGTAGTTCCAAAGCTCGTTTAACTAATCCTTCAGATAAGAAAGAGAAAATTACTTTTAATGATGTTGCTGGTGTTAAAGAAGCAAAGGAGGAACTTAATGAAATTGTTGATTTTCTAAAAAATCCCAAAAAATTCTTAGACATTGGAGCTCAGATTCCTAAAGGAGTTATTTTGATGGGTTCACCTGGAACAGGAAAGACTTTATTGGCGAGAGCTGTAGCTGGGGAAGCTAAAGTACCTTTTTTCTCAATTTCTGGTTCAGAATTTGTAGAGATGTTTGTGGGAGTAGGGGCTTCGCGTGTACGTGATTTATTTAAAACAGCTAAAGCTACTGCTCCAGCTATTATCTTCATTGACGAAATTGATGCTGTTGGTCGGGTGCGTGGAACAGGTGTGGGAGGTGGGAATGATGAAAGAGAACAGACTCTTAATCAAATTTTAGTAGAAATGGATGGTTTTGATCCAAATGGAAAAGTTATTGTAATCGCTGCTACAAATCGTCCTGATGTGCTTGATCCAGCTTTACTACGTCCTGGTCGCTTTGATCGTCGAGTAACCATTGATTTACCTGATAGAATTGATCGTGAAGCTATTTTAGAAATTCATTCTAAGAAGAAACCATTTGCTAGTGATGTGGTGTTAAGAGTTATTGCTGAAAGAACTCCTGGTTTTTCTGGAGCTGATCTTTATTCATTGATGAATGAAGGTGCTATTCTAGCTGCTAGAGAAGATCGTAAAAAGATTTCTCAATATGATTTAATTCGTTCTATTGAAAAAGTCATGCTTGGTCCAGAAAGAAAAAGTCATATTATTACTAAAAAAGAGAAAGAAATTATTGCTTATCATGAAGCCGGTCATGCTTTGGTAGCTTCTTTACTTCCAGATGCTGATCCAGTTCATAAAATTTCTGTGATTGCTCGCGGAAGAGCTGCTGGTTATACCATCAAATTACCAGATGAAGAAAAGAGTATTCTTTCCAAAAAATATTTTTTGGATGATATTGCTGTAAGTTTAGGGGGTTATGTTATTGAAAAAATTGTTTTTGGTGATGTAACCACAGGTCCTTCCAATGATCTTCAAGTAGCTTCATCTTTAACTAGAGATATGATTACTAAATATGGAATGTCTAATAAATTTGGTCCAATTGCTTTTGAAAAATCTGGGGGTTTGATTTCTCCTAATTATAAGTTAGAGGAAAAAGATTATTCAGAAGAAACTGCTCGCGAAATTGATAATGAAGTTTCACGAATTATTGGAGAAGCTGTTGTTCGAGTTAAAGAAATACTTTTA